>Ga0073899_10005161_pt1 | contig 11402 bp, 11 predicted proteins | sample KloWWTmetaKNB5Ph_FD_88975 | JGI IMG/M metagenome (GOLD analysis project Ga0073899, IMG submission 88975) | Active sludge microbial communities from Klosterneuburg, Austria, studying microevolution and ecology of nitrifiers - Klosterneuburg... | ecosystem: Engineered > WWTP > Aerobic digester >...
CCTCAGCGGGGCCTTCCAGCAGAAGCTCGTCCTGCGCCTCACCGACGAAGACGCCTACCTCTCTGCGGGCATCCCGAAGAACATCCTCAATGCTCAGAGCCCGCCCGGGCGCTGCGTCCAGATCGGGCGCAGTCAGGAGCTGCAGCTGGCCATCCTCGGGCGCAACGGCACTCCGTCGGTTCAGGTGAGCGAGATCGATGAGCTCTCTCGTGCCGTGGCGGCGATTCACCCCGTCAGGCCCGCCTCGGTGGGTTCGCTGCCGACGCGAGTCGCGGTGTCCGAGCTACCTCATGCACTCCAGGGCAGGCCCGTCGTGGGCATCGAGGACCGCTCGCTCGCAGCCTTGGCGTTCGACGGTGAAGGGACGTTCGTGATCGCCGGGCCCCCTCGCTCGGGTCGGTCCACCGCTCTGCACTGGTTCGCCGCTTCGATTCGACGGTGGGCGCCGTCAGTTCCCCTGGTCCACCTCAGTGCCCGTCCGTCGAGGCTGACGGGGTTGCCGCAGTGGCAAGCCAGTGTCATCGGCGCTGACCGAGTCCGTGAGTATGCAGGCAGCCAGCTCAAGCCCTACGTGGAGCGCGACGGCGGTGGTAAGCCCCTCGTGGCGGTGTTCATCGAGGACTTGCCCGAACTGACCGGGACCGTGGCCGACAGCGAGCTGGCTGAGATCGTCAAGCTGGCCAGGCGCAACGGACATCTCGTGTTTGCGTCGGGGGAGACGTCCGGCTTCAGCGCGGGATTCTCGTCGCTGACCACGGAGATCAAGGCGGGGCGAGCAGGCGTGATCCTGCATCCGGACCAGCACGACGGCGATCTTCTCAAGACGCCCCTGCCACGCTTCCAGAAGCCGGCAGACATGCTCCCGGGCCGCGGCTACTTCATCCAGGGAGGCAAGGCATGGCGCGTCCAGTTGCCCGTTGTCGGGTAGTGGGTGGATCGACCCATCGACCGGTGTCCCTCCACATGACTAGCCTCAGGCCACCAGAGAGGAGCCGGTGATGAGTGACAAGCTCGTCTTCACCGAAGACGTCGCCAACGAAGCGCTGCGGGCCGTTCGCCTGACGAATGCCCGCCTCGCGAGCGCGCAGGCGAACGCCGACACCTATGCCGAGGCGGCTGGACACCGCGAGCTCTCCAGGGCCATTCGGGGTTCAGCCTCCTCGTGGCGGATCAATCGGGACCGACTGTCGGAGCGGTTGACTTCGGTCGGCGATGCCGTGGACGGCGTCGTGACAACGTTGAAGGCCATCGACGACGCATTCGCCGCGGGGATGGCCGCGGCATCCCAACCGTCTTCGGATGCCGTCAGCTCCTCACCGCCCGCGTCCGGCGGTAGCGGCTCGCTTGGTGGAGGGTCGCCACAGCGCATCGATCAACCGGATGCTCTCGCCACCCCCGGGGCCTCAGCAGGTGCTCTCGGCGGTGGAGCGACGACGGCGCCGGTGGCGGGCCCGGTCCCTGAGGCGCCGGCCGGCGCCGCACCCGAGGGGTCTCCACCAGCGGGGAGCGATGTCTCCCTGCCGGAGGCCACAGACCCCGGCAACGCGCCATGGGGACCCGGGGCGCTGTTGCCCACGATGCCCTCGGGTAGTGAGCAACAGCAGCTGCGCGCTGTCCTGGGGGAGTTCGCGGCGAAGTGGGAGTCGGTCACCGGCACCCCACCTGAGGGCGTGATCGCTCTGCTGGGACTGCTTGGTGCAGCGGGGGCCGGTGCCGCTGCGGCGTCGGGTTCCCGGGCATCGGCGCCTCCCGCCGCCGGCGGCCACAGCACGCCCGAGGGACCCGGCGGAGAACTCGTGGCCTCCGTTCCCTCGCCCGGAAGCTCGGACGCGACCACGGGCCAGGTCGGCTCCTCGATCCCCGGCACACCGGGGGAGCCAGGAACGGACAACCAGCCCGGAGCTCTCGGCGGCGCCGGCAATGACGCAGCGCTGGTGGATGCTGACGAGGTCCCGGCTGGTGTCGGAGGCGCCGACGCAGTTCCAGCGTCGGCAGAGTCAGGCGTGGAGGGCAACGTGACGCCTCCCCGGGCGGAGGTCCCGGAGACAGTTCCGGAGAGGGTTCCGGAGCTGGCTGAGTCGGTTGGAACCTCAGGCAGTGACGACGCGCCACCGATGGCGGATCTGCCGGAGCTGGAAGCCTCGTCCACGCCGAATGTGTTGCCAGATCTCCCTCCGCTGGATGCAGTCGCTCAACCGGGAGCGGCCTCAGCCGCACCGGGGGCCAGCGCTCCGGACCTGCCTTCCTTGGACGCCGCCGCTCACCCCACGGGGTCGCCGAGCGTGGCCGCGACGTCGCTACCGTCGTTGGAGGCCCGTCCCGGGCATCCTTCTGACCTCTTGCCAGCGCCGCGGGAACCGCTCGCTTCCCTGGAGGAAGGAGCCCAACCTCGGACGGTAGGTGCCATGCCCATGGGGCCGATGTCGACCGTGATGCCAAAGCCTGTTCCCGCGGTCGGCGCGGGGCTGGGTATGAGTGGATCCGGGACGCCAGTGGGCCCCACCTCCTCGTCGCCGGGCCCGACCACCTCGTCGCCGGGGCCGCGGGACGCTCAGGTTCTCGTCGCCGACGAACCCTCGGGCGTCGGGCTCGATCCGGGCGACGAGCCCGAGAAGGGGAGTGCTCCCGGTGAGTAACGGAATCGACTGGCGCTACCTCGGCTACGACGGGGACCCGATACCCGGCTGCCCGGCCACCGTCGAGGACGGGGCGGCCGCCTACCAGAGGACGGCTCAGGACCTGAGCAGTGGCGCCCGGGCGCTGTCAACGATGGTCGGCTCGACCGAGGCGATCGTGATGAAGACGATGGACGCCATCCGCGAGGATGCCGACGACGTACGAGCAGGCATGTCCGAGCTCGTCGGGCGCTACAGCATGGCTCATGCCGCGCTTCGCGACTACGGACCCGCCCTGCGAAGGGCCCAGGATCAGGCGAGGGCTGCAGCGGCCGACGCCATCGGGGCCAAGCGCCGCTACGGCATGCATGTCGAGGAGGTCCAGGCCCAACGTCGCGCAATGCTCTCCTTCGAGGCCGATCAGCGCAGCCGCGCGGTCGAGCAGGCGCAGATGGCGACGACACGGGCGAACTACGCGAACGCGGAGCTGCAGTCGGCCCATGACCGCATTGCGGCGGCCATCGCCCAACGAGACGAGGCAGCTGAACGAGCGGTCGGGCTCATCAGGGATGGAGATGAGCTGTGCGCGCTGAAGGACACGTGGCAGGATCGCGCCCAGGAAGTGGTCGCCCTCGGGCTGGCGACTCTCGGTGCGGCGGGGAAAGCCGTTGTCCAGGGGATCATCGACTTTGGCAAGCTCGTGTGGGAGCACATCGACACGATCGCTCTCGTCCTCGACGTGATAGCGATCGGCCTCGGCGTTGCGGCACTGGCCTTCCCCCCGCTCGCAGTTGTGGCTGCAGGATTCAGGTTCGCGGGATGGGGTGCAAGAGCCATCAGTACCGTGAAGACCGCTGCAGGGGTTGCGCGCGATGCTTCTGAGGGTAATGGGGCGGGCGCGATCGTCGGCGTTGTCGCCATCGGTGCATCGGTAGCACTTCCTGGGTTCCTGAAGGGCAGGGTGCTTTCGAAGGTTGCCACTCCGAAGGTCATCCGTGACATGAGTAATCCCACGCTTCAGTGGGGCGGAAGGAAACTCTTCCGCGAAGCTCCTTTGGTTTTCGCGCCACTCCTGAGTCCGGTGGGTCTTCAGCGTGCCATCAAGGCGGAAGCAGCCGGCCTCGTCGTCGATACGGCGATCGACTGGGGGGCAGGTTACGTGAAGCACGATCTGTCGTCGTCGCGAAGGGTCGAGCCGTGCCTGACCAACTGACGTACTACCGCCTGCCGGGATGGGCGTCGATCGACGTGGGCCCATCTGCGCAGCGGCACCTCACTGCCGCGGTCGCCGCGATGGTCCGCGACCTCCCGCCAGAGGTTCGCAGAAGGGTCAGTGGGCAGCTCCACGCAGAGTTGGACCAACTCGTCGCCAACCTCGAAGAGATCGGTGCCTTCCGCCTGCTGATTCCCGCCTCCGGTGCGCTGACCCAGCCGGTACGACCCGTGGTTGCGCTCATCCTCCCCGACGGCGACGAGGACGATCCGGTGAACTCGATCATCGCCATCGCCGCCAGCGATCCTTCGGCACACATGCTGGACCTGCCGGGAAGGGTGGGCATCAAGACCCGCACCGCGCACGACTCCACTGACGCCGTGCGTCAGGGCGTCCAAACCCAGGTGGCGGCGCTCGCGCAGACGTTGGGTCTCGAGGCGAGCGGTGGCGCCCAGCAGATCGCGAACCTCACGCGGGTGAACGTTCAGCTGCGGTACCACTTCGGCATTCCCGGAGACAACGCTGCCTGGCTCAGTGTGTTTGCGACGTTCGGTCACGAAGCGACTGACGACGGGCGGGCTGCCGCGGAACTCGCCGAGGCGCTCCTTGATGACTGGGTGCGGACCGTGAGGTGGACCGATGCTCAGTGAGCTGGCCGGAGCACTTGTCGAGAGCGCACCGCTCGATGCGGAGGGGCCTGAGCCGCTCTTCCTGCACCTTCCGGACCCTGGTGCTCGGGCTGGGTTCAGCGACTGGATGGCCGCCGTCCTGGAGATCGCCAAGGACCAACGGCTGGTCACCGATGACAGCGGGGTCGACGACCTGACCTCGCTGCTCACGACCGCCATCGCGCAGGAGGTGACGCCCGGTTCCAGTGGCCGAATGCTCTACGTCCTCGGCTCAGCCGGGCGGTCCGTGACGTATGACCTCGTGTTTTGGCGGATTCCACCGGAGGAGGGTGAGGACGCGGTGGATACCGGGCTGCTGCAGCTGATCGGCGAAGCCCCCGACCCCGAGTTCGGCTCTGTCGAGGAGTGGATCACCACTGGTGCAGCCCGGGTCCGCGAACGGTTCCACGTGTACGCCGCCGACCTGCCGGACCCGGAGGCGAGCGAGAGCCCCCTGGTCTGGGTGGGCGGGTTCGCTGCCGAGATCGCGATGCCGGGTGATGAGAAGGCCGCCGTCGCCGCAGTCACCGCGACGACCGACATCGGTGCCATCATCGCGAGCCTTCGGAGTGTCACCGAGTACATTTCCCGGTCGGATGATGACGGAGACGCTGAGCCCTCATGAGGACATGTCCGACGACCACAGACGATGCTGGCGATTCACGCGGGTCCCGCCAGCATGATTTCCACCTTCCCGCACACCCCTGAAAGGAAGAAGTCATGGCAAATCTCAATGTTACCTATGCCGACATGGAGGCCGAGTCGAGTGCACTTCGCCAGGGCCGGGCGGAGATCGAGTCGCAACTGACGGCTCTGCGCAACCGGATCGACAACCTCGTGAGCTCAGGTTTCGTGACGACTGCGGCCTCTGGCGCGTTCCAGAACCTCTACCACGAGTACACCCAAGGTGCGCAGCAGACGATCAACGCGCTGGACAACATCGCGAACACGCTCAGCCAGATGGCCAGGCAGCTGCAGGAGACCGACGAGTCGATGGCTCGCGGCATCCGGGGCTGAGACGAAGCCGGAATCAGGACGGTGGCCCGGGCCGGAGACGGTTCAGGGCCACCGTCCTTGCCCGTTCGACCAAGGGGTACAGGCCTGAGCGGCCCTCTGCCCAACGCCGCGGTCGTCAGCCCTCGAGCACGGCGAGGTCGCGCACGGCATACCGGTGGTGCTCGGCCTCCTCCTCGAGTACGACCTTGAGGCAGCGGCGCACGACGTACTCCTTGTCGGGGTAGGGGTCGGCCGGCTTGCGACCACACACCCGGTCGAACTCCGCGTCGGTCAGCTCCTCGACCACGCGCCGCGCGACCGCCATCCGGGCCAGCCGCGGCCCCAGCACCTCGTCGAGCGTCGGTGAGGCGTCGAGGGTGAGGCCGAGCGCGGCCGACTCGTGGGCCGGCATCCCATCAGCAGGGAACCCCCACGGGTGGTACGGCGCGGGCTCCTCGAGCACCGCGTTGCCGAGCCAGGCGTCACTGGCGAACAGCAGGTGGCGTTGGGTCTCGACGAACGACCACTCGCCGTCGACCCGCTCGTGCTGCGCCGCCACCGGCAGGCCCTTCACCCGCTCGATCGTCGCCATCCACGAACCCTCGATGGCGTCCCACGCCGCGCGGTAGTCATCGGGGGACGCCGCCTCGCGCGCCAGCCGCCGCGCGGGGTGCAGCCGGTCGAGCTCGGCCTGGACGTAGCCGGTCACGTCGACGTCGTTGACGACGACCCGCTCGAACTCGCCTCCGAGAGCGACAGATCCGCCGTAGCAGTCGACGACCTTCAGGCCAGTGACCACGCAGTCGCGGATCTCGAGGCCGCTGACGTCGGACAGGTGGATGCGGGCGTCACGGAACTGGTCGGTCTCGGTGTAGTCGGTGCCCATCGCCGCACCCCTCAGCGGTTCGCGATGCTGTCGAGCCGCAACAGGTTGCTCTCGTCACGATGGACCCCGTCGGTGCCCACGTGCTTGTCGTCGATCTGCGGGCCCTTCCTGATGACGTGCACCAGCGCCATGGCGTGACCCCGGCCCAACCCGTACTCCCCCGAGAGCCACGTGACGATCTCGCCGGCCACCGTGTCCGGCCCGAACCCACGGTCGCGGGCCTCGTCCAGGAGCACCTGGGGGGTCTTGCCGGTCTTCTTCTCGATGGTGTCGAGGTAGGCCTGGAACGACATTTCACCACTCCTCTGCGGGCGCCGATGAGAGGGCAGAGCCTACGAGACCACGGTCCGCCGTGTCTGGCTACAGTGCGTGCCCGTCGCTTTCGCGGCGGGCTGTCCGATCCGAGCGTGGCGTCGGCCACGATCCGGGCGCGGGCGCCACGGACCGGCGTAGCGTCGGTGGGGCCGGGTGAGTTGCGCGTCGACATTCCGGTCCGTGGGCCCGGCACCGTCACCGTGGCCCCTGTCGGGGCCGAGAAGGCCGTCCATGTCCAACCCCGCGATGCCCACCTCGACCCCTGCCTCGTCGTCCGCCGGCGGCATCCTCCTCGCCGCCCTCGTCGTGGTCATCGTCAACCGGCGGGCCATGCTCACCCTTGGCACCGGAGCCACCGAGGTGCTCTTGGACGAGGCTCGATCATGAGGGGCCGCGTGAGGTCATGCTCCGGCAGCACCCTGCTGGCCGCGACAGCGGGGGCGCTGCTGATGGTCCTCGGGCCCTCGGCGACCTCGGCCTCCCCCCAGGCCCGCCTTGCCGCCGCCGCCGAGGAGCCGACCCCCATCCAGCGGGCCGAGCGCGCCCTGACCGACCACCTGGAGGCGTCCGGCATCCCCGGTGGTGCCGTGGCCGTCGTCTCAGGTGGGCAGGTCGACGCACGGGGCGCCGGGGATGCCGGTGGCGGGCGGGCAGCGACCGCGGACACGCCGTTCGTGATCGGGTCCACCACGAAGTCGTTCACCGCGCTGGCCGTCATGCAGCTGATCGACTCGGGGGACGTCGAGCTCGACGAACCGGTTCGTCGGTACGTGCCCGAGCTCGAGATGGCGCCGGGTGAGCCCGTCGACGAGATCACCGTTCGTCACGTGCTGCAGCAGACGAGCGGCCTGGACGACCTGTCCGGAGGCCCGTTGCTGGCCTCCGCAGCGGACGGGACCCCGGAGCAGGCGATCGCCGAGCTGAGCAGTGCGGTCCTCGCGGCGTCACCGGGAGACCAGTGGCTCTACGCCAACGCGAACTTCGTGCTGGCCGGGCTCGTCGTCGAACGAGCATCCGGCCTCAGCTACGGGGACTACGTCGAGCGTCGCATCTTCGAGCCCCTGCAGATGACCCACAGCCACGTGTCCGCGGCACCCGCGGTCCCCGACGGGCTCAGCAGCGGTCACCGGTTCTGGTTCGGGGTGCCGGTGGCTACCGAACCCACCCGGCGGGACGCCACCCTGGCGGCCGGCTACCTCGTCTCGACCGCTGAGGACCTGGGCCGCTACCTCGCGATGTACCTGGCGGGCGGCCTCGCCGGGGACGGCACCCGGGTCGTGTCCGCCGCCGGTGTCGACACGATGCTTGCCCCCGGACCCGATGCCCACCTCGGCCCGTGGGCCGACGGCCCGGCATCGCAGTACGCCATGGGCTGGTTCCGCGGTGGGCCGTGGGGTGACGTGACCTTCCACCCCGGAAACACCCCCGACACCACCACCATGCTGCTGGTCGCGCCGGAGCCGGGCATCGCGGTCGCCGCGGTGGTCAACGCCAGCACCGAGCTCCCGGTGCCGGGCAACGCCTCCGTCGCCGATCGCGTCACGCGCAACGTCGCCCATGCAGCCTTGAACCAGCCACCTGCGGAGCTGCCGTCGCTTGGGCGCTTCTACCTGCTGTTCGACCTCGTGGTGCTCGTCCTTCTCGGCGCGGCGACGTGGGGGCTGGGCCGAGCAGGACGCGCAGCCCGAGCCGCCGAGGCCGCCCGAGCCGGTGTCCCGTCCTCGGGCCGCGTCCGGGCGTGGGTCGGCATCCTGGTTCGGATCGTGGCGGTCGCCGCCCTCGTGGCCCTGCCGATGGCGAGCTATGGCTGGTCCGGGGCATGGACCTGGGCACCGGACCTCGCCCTCGCCCTCGCCGCCCTCGCCCTGCTCCTCGCCCTCTCGGCCGCCCTGAGGCTCACTGCCCTCCTGCGAAGCCGATCGGAGGCCCGAGGAGCGGCCGGGCCAGCGGCAGCCGGACGTCCCCCCGACCGAGCGGTGGTTTCGGCATGACCAGCACCGTCCGAAGGACCGCGACTGCGGCGCGAACGCCCGATGGCGCCGCGGCGACATCGACCTCGACTCCGGGCCGCGCCGGGTTGGTCGGCGCGCTCCTGGCCGCAGCCGTGCTCGCAGCGACCGCATTCGCGGGAGTTGCCCCGTTGCTGTCACCGGCACCACCGACGGGGGATGCCGTCACGGTCCCCACGCTGCAGCGCGCGCGTGCGGACCTGGCCGTCGTGGCCGCAGAGCCGCACCCGATGGGCAGCGCCGAGCAGGCCGAGGTGGAGGCCTACCTCGTGCGGGAGCTCAGGTCCATCGGCCTTGACCCCCGGGTGGACGAGCAGACCGTCACGATGGCCCCGGACCCACCGAACTCGGTGTGGACCGGCACGGTGCGTACCATCATCGCCCGGATCGAGGGAACCGGGCCCGACGCCGACCAGGCCGTGTTGCTGGCGGCCCACCACGACTCCGTCCCGGCCGCGGCCGGGGCCGGCGACAACGGTGCCGGCGTGGTCAGCGTCCTGGCTGCCATGCGACGGTTGGCCGCGGGGCCACCTCCCCGCCACGACGTCATCGCCGCCTTCGTCGACGGTGAGGAGCACGAGATGCTGGGCTCCCTGGCGCTCGTGGAGTCGGCAGCATGGCTCGAGGACGTGCAGGTTGCCGTCAACACCGAGGGGGTCGGCAACGCCGGGCGGGTCACCCCCGCCCTGACCACGCCCGACAACGGCTGGGCCCTGCGGACCTATCTCGAGGCAGCCGCCTCTCCCGTCGTGTACTCCGCCTTCGGTTCTCCCCTCAACGCCACGGGTCAGGGGGCCGACCTCGGGCGCTACCAGGAGGTTGTCCCAGCAGGTCTCGAGCTCGTCGTCGTCGGAGGCCTTCCCGCGTACCACGCCGGCACCGACACCGCCGCTGCCATGCACGAGGGCACCGTGGCCGAGCACCTCACCACCGTGGTCGCGCTCGCCGAGCAGCTGTCGGAGGCGGACCTGGGAAGCGTCGAGCAGCCCGATCTCGTGGCGTTCACCGTCGTGCGGGGTGTGACCGTCGCGTACCCGTCGACGTGGTCGCTGCCGCTGGCCCTACTCGCCGCGGCGGGCGTGGTCGTGGCGATCGGGCTGGCCGTACGCCGCGGTCGGGTCGGCCTTTCCCGGGCGCTGCTGTCCTGGCTGGCACTCGCTCTGGCCGGCCTGGTCGGGATCCTCGCTGCCACCGGGTTGTGGCTCGTCGCTCGGATCGTCGATCCGCGGCTCTCCGATGCCCTCAACGGTGGGGTGTACGAACGGACGCCATACGTCCTCGCGGCCGGTGCGGCAGGGATGCTTCTCGTCCTGTGGCCGCTGCTGCGCCGGCGCGAACCGCTCGAGGTTGTTGCCGGTGCGCTCATCGGGTGGAGCCTGTTCGCGCTGCTGCTCGCCGTCGTTCTTCCGGATGCCGCGTACGCCGCCACGTGGCCCCTCCTCGCCGCGACCGCCGGCTTCGGCGTCCTTGCCGGGCGGCGGCGCTCCCCGCGGGTGACCCTGGCGACGGTGACCCTCGCTGCCGTCCCCACCGTGATGCTGATCAGCCCACTGGTGGCCCTGGACTTCCTCTGGCGGCCCGCTTCGAGCTGATGCTGCCCGTGGCCACCCCGTTGCCGATGCTGTGGGTGGTGTTGGCGCTGACCCTCGTCCTCCCCCTGGCCCTGGTCCTTCGACCGATGGCCGGCTGGCGACCAGCGGCCGTGGCGGGTGCCGGCGCGGTCTCACTCGTGGCCGTCGGTGCCCTCATGAGTGCGCTGAGCACGCAGCCGCGACCGGACCTGCTGGTCTACCACCTCGATAGCGACGCCGAGACGGCGCGCTGGGTGGCTCTCCCACCAGAGCCGGACAGCTACACCGGGCAGATCTCCGACAGCGGGTGGACGTCGACGCAGTTCGAGCCGTCGCCCTTCCACGAGGCCGGGGTGGCCGTTCCGGCCGGTGCCGCACCCGCACCGGTATCGGAGCAGCCGGCGCCCGACGTGACCGTCATCTCCGACGTCAGCGCTCCCGATGGCCGCGAGCTCGCGGTGGAGATCACCCCTGTGGCGGGAAGCTACGCGCTGACGATCGAGGCCCGCAGCCCGGACGGCATCCGAGCCATCGCGGTCAACGGCGAACAGGTCCCCGCGGCCACCACCGGGGCACCCACCGCCGTGAGGGTGGCCGCCTTCAGCCCCACCAGCGGCGTCCCCATCACGCTCCTGATGCCGGACGGCGCCGACGTCGACCTGGCCCTGGGGTCCTACACGTCGGGGCTGGCCGGTTCACCGGCGACGAACCTCCGTCCGCGCCCGGACGACCTCACCACCGGGGTGTACGAGCTGGCTGACTCGGTCCTGGTCACGAAGGTCGTGCGACTCCCGGCTGGAGCCGCTCACTGAGCTCAGCCGCCGGGGCTGATCGTGACCTGGCCGTCCTCGACGTGCCAGCGCTGGTCGAGCCGGACGGTGTCGAGCATCCGCCGGTCGTGCGAGACGAGCAGGAGCGAGCCCTCGTAGGTCTCCAGGGCCTGCTCCAGCTGTTCGATCGCGGGCAGGTCGAGGTGGTTTGTCGGCTCGTCGAGCACGAGCAGGTTCACCCCGCGAGCCTGCAGCAGCGCCATCGCGGCCCGGGTGCGTTCACCGGGAGAGAGCGCCCTCACGAGGCTCGTCACCTGGTCGGACTTGAGCCCGAACTTCGCCAGCAGCGTGCGCACGTC
>Ga0073899_10005163_pt1 | contig 11402 bp, 9 predicted proteins | sample KloWWTmetaKNB5Ph_FD_88975 | JGI IMG/M metagenome (GOLD analysis project Ga0073899, IMG submission 88975) | Active sludge microbial communities from Klosterneuburg, Austria, studying microevolution and ecology of nitrifiers - Klosterneuburg... | ecosystem: Engineered > WWTP > Aerobic digester >...
ATCGGATGGTCGGGCGCGCCGCCCAGCCGTTCGCAGATGTAGCCGTCCACGCCCGCGTCGGTGCCGGCCGAGGCGACGATCTTGTGAAACAGGTCCGCGCTGATCCCGCCGGAACAGGAATAGGTGAACAGCACCCCGCCAGGCTCCAGCAGCTTGAATGCCAAACGGTTGATGTCCTTGTAGGCGCGTGCCGCGCGCTCGGCGTGGGCCACCGTGGGCGCGAACTTCGGTGGGTCAAGGATGATGGCGTCAAAGCGTTGACCCTGATCGTGAAAGCGGCGCAGGCTGGCGTTGACATCCGCATCGAGCCAGGTGGCGCGCGCACTGTCCAGGGCATTGAGGGCCACGTTGGCAGCGGCCTGTTCCAGCACCGGTGCGGAGGAGTCGATCGAGGTGACGTGGCCGGCACCTGCCTGCAGCGCTGCCACGCTGAACCCCCCTGTGTAGCAGAAGCAATTGAGGACGCGCTGAAAGCCCAGCCGCCGGGTGTAGTCGGCGAACTTCTTGCGACTGTCGCGCTGGTCCAGGTAGAAACCGGTCTTGTGGCCGGTGGCGATGTTGATCGCCAGTTGCCAATCGTGTTCGCGCAACACCAGGCTGGTCGGCCCATCGCCGCGCAGCCAACCGCTCGCCTCGGGCAGTCCTTCGAGCGCGCGGCTGCTGGCGTCGGAACGCTCATACAGCCTGCTCAGTCCGGTGCGGGCAAGCAGCGCGTCGCACAGCACCTTCTTCCAGCGTTCGGCGCCGGCCGAGAGAAACTGTGCCACCAGCGTATCGCCGTAGCGATCGACAATCAGGCCGGGCAAGCCGTCGGACTCGCCATGAATCAGCCGCTGTCCGTCACTTTGAATGTCGAAGCGGGTCCTGGCCCGGATGGCGACCTGGCAGGCGGCGGCGAAGAACGCGGCGTCGATGCGCTGCCCCTCGTCGAAACTCCAGACCCGGGCACGAATCTTCGACGCCGGGCTGAACCCGGCCCATGCCAGGAACTTGCCCTCGGACGACTCCACGCGCACCGTCTCGCCGGCATCGGCGCCACCCCGTGCAATGGCCGACTCGAAGATCCAGGGATGACGGCGCAGCAGCGAACGCTCCTTGCCTTCTCGCAAACAGATGGTTTTCATGGGGCGCAATGGTCCGGACCAGAAGTTCACGGCCCACTGGCGGGCCGGCCCGTCATCAGTAGGTGACGGCCATGGCCGGCACGTCCACCCGGATCATGGGTTTGCCCAGCGCGCCATGCACCGCGTCAGCGTACTGCTGACCCCATTTCTCATCGCCCAGCAGGGCCGGGCCAGCCGCCTGCGTGACCACCAGCACCTTGTCCGCCGTCAGCACCTTGCCGCTGGCGCGCAGCGGCTCGCAGTCGAGCCGGGTGAACTGCTCGTCCAGCCAGGCGCGCGCCACATCGTGCGACATCGGCGAAGGCTGCGTCGCTGTGAATTGAAACTCAACACCCTTGTCCAACAGGACCAGTACTTGATTGCGCATGGATCGTCCTTCTATCGGTGGCCCGCAGTGTGACCGTTTACCAACTATTTGCGGGACAGACCGTCGCGAAGCGGCGCTCTGTCCTCAACTGACCTCGGCTTGATTTTCGCTCTTGGATGCGCCGCATCGTAGGCCTTGGCCAGATGCTGGAAATCCAGGCGCGTGTAGACCTGCGTGGTGCTGATGTTGGCGTGCCCCAGCAGCTCCTGCACCGCCCGCAGGTCGCCACTGGACTGCAAGATATGGCTGGCAAAGGAATGCCGCAGCATGTGCGGATGCACCGGGGTGCTCAAGCCGGCCTGGGAACTGCGTCGCTTCAGGCGCTGCCAGACCGACTGGGCCGTCAGCCGGGAACCATGGCGCCCGACAAACATGGCCTCGGACATCAGCTTGATCTCGCCCTCGCGCACCGCCAGCCAGGCACGCAGCGCCTGCAGCGCCCCGGCGCCAATTGGCACAGTGCGCCGCTTGCCGCCCTTGCCCAGCACATGCGCCTCACCAGCGTCCAGGTCGACCCAGCCGCGGGCCTGCGCACTGGCCACCGCGTCCAGTCCCACCAGTTCGCCTACCCGCAGGCCCCCTCCGTACAGCAGCGCCACCATGGCCACATCGCGCAGCTCCAGCCAGGGTGCGTTGTCCTCGCCGTGGAAACGCGCCAGTTGCACCGACTCGTCCACGCTCAGGGCCTTGGGCAGGGGCTTGCCGGCTTTGGGGGTTCGCACATCGGCCACCGGATTGCTGGGCACCCAGCCTTGGCGACCCAGCCAGGTATAGAAGCCGCGCCAGCCCGACACGATCAGGGCGATGCCCCGACCACTGCGCCCGAGCGCGTGCATTTGCGCCACCCAGCGCCGAACATGCGCGTTCTGCACCTCGCGTAGAGCCACGCCGGCCTGCGCGGCCTGCTGGCGCAATTTGCCCAGATCCAGCGCGTACAGTTCCACCGTACGCTCGGCCAGCCGCTTCTCGACACGCACGTGCTCCAGGTAGCGCTCGACCAGCGCCGCATCGTCCGCCGGCAAGGCCGCGTCCGCGTTCAGGGTCACGCTGCTGGCGTCTCGATCGTCGCGCTGTGCTTGCATGCTCAATCCGGTTCCCGCCGCAGAGACCCGCGCTCAACGCAGCCGCGACAGCGCCGCGCTGGCCAGCTCGGCGATGCGCTCCAGGAAGTCGGTGCCGATGCCGCTGCGAAATCGCTGCGCGTCGGGCGAAGCCAGCACCAGCATCCCGAAGGCTGGAGCCGTGCTGCCGGCGGCACCGGGTCGCAGCGGCAACAGGGCCAGCGAGGTCACGGCCTGCGGGTCCTCCAGCCAATTGACCGCCTCGAAACCGGTGTTGACGCCGCAGAATGGCTCGGTCAGGGACGAGGCAAACAGCTTGGCATCCTCGCTGACGCCCTGGGCGAAGCCGGCCTGCGCGTACGCCTCGGACACCCCCCAGACCCGGATGCCGACCTGCGGCACGGCAAACTGCAGCTGGATCTCGCCGGCAATCTGCTCGGGCAGGATGCTCGCGTCATGCGTCAGGAACAAGGTCCGCGCCCAGCGCAGCAGCTTGTCGGCGAGCATCACGTTTTCGTTGCCGTTGCGAATCATGTCCATGATCCGGTGCTCCAGCGCCTTGATCTTCTCGCGCAGCATGTCGGCCTGGCGCTCCTGCAGGCTGACCGAGCGGCCGTTGTGCGGACTGGTCAGGTGCACGGCGGCCAGCAACTCGGCATGGCGCTCGAAGAAGTCGGGCGTGTTGCCGAGGTAGTTGGCAATGTCGTCTTCGGTGATCGGGTGGGTCAGTGGAGTGGTCATAGGTTGTCAGGTAGCTCTATCTCGCCAGTAAAAACCGTGGTGGCAGGTCCGGTCATCAGCACCGGTGTGCCGGCACCAGCCCAATCGATGGTGAGCGTGCCGCCGCGCATCTGCACATCGACCCGCGCATCAAGCAAGCCCAGCCGGATGCCGCTGACCACCGCCGCGCAGGCGCCGGTGCCACAGGCCAGGGTCTCGCCCACGCCGCGCTCGTACACGCGCAAGCGAACGTGGCTGCGGTCCAGCACCTGCAGGAAGCCGGCATTCACCCGGCGTGGAAAGCGCTCGTGACGCTCAATCAACGGGCCCTGGGTCGCCACCGGCGCGCCGTCCACATCCGGCACCAGCTGCACCGCATGCGGATTGCCCATGGACACCACGGCCACCAGCACCGGCGCCGACTGCTCCTTGCCGGGCAACGTGAGCGGCCACAGCTGCCAGGAGCCCTGGCGGGTCGACAACAGTCCCGCCGCGTCAAACGGGACCTCCACCGGATCGAAGACGGGCAGCCCCATGTTGACGGTGACGCGACCATCCGCGCACAGCGCGGGTTCGATCACGCCGCCTTGCGTCTGCACCCGGATCACGTCCTTGCCGGTCAGCCCCTGGTCACGCACGAAGCGCGCAAAGCAGCGTGAACCATTGCCGCACTGCTCGACCTCGGCGCCATCAGCGTTGTGGATGATGTACTCAAAATCGATTCCCGGCGCAGGCGACGGGCGTACGCTCAGGATCTGGTCCGCGCCGACGCCAAAGTGGCGATCGCCCAGGAAACGGTACTGGGCCGCAGACAAGCCCAGCCGCGCACGCGTCTCATCGAGCACGACAAAGTCGTTGCCAGCGCCCTGCATTTTGGTGAAACGGATTCGCATCGGGGAATTATCGCCCCTTCCCCTTGGCCAGATTTGTCGCACCGCGCAGAGAACGGGAGGCCTTTTGGCGGCAAAATTGATCGCATGGTCCGACCACAACAACTTTTGCATGTCCAGCGCGCGGCCGCCCCCACCCGAGCCGCCGCCACGGTGCTGCTGATGCGCGACACCGAGGAGGGTCCGCAGATGCTGATGACCCGGCGCTCCGCCAGCGCCAGCTTCGCGCCCGGCGCCTATGTGTTTCCGGGCGGCGGCATTGACCCCGCCGACGCCCAGGCGCACGGCTTGGCGCGCCGCCGTGCCACGCAGAGCGCGCTGCACCTGACCCAGGCGATCGCGGCCATCCGCGAGAGCTTCGAGGAATTGGGCATCCTGCTGGCGCGTCGCGCCGATGGCACCATGGCCGACCAAGCCGACATCGCGGCGCTCGATCGCCACGCACCCTTCGCCGCCCAGTGCCAGGCACGCGCGCTGCGCCTGATGGCCGACGAGGTGTTCGTGCTGGCGCACTGGACCACCGACCGGGATTTGCCGCGCCGTTTTGAGGTGCCCTTTCTGGTGGCCCGCATGCCGGCGAATCAGACACCGGTGGCCGACGAGACCGAGCAGTTCGAGCCGGTCTGGGTGCGCCCGGCCACCGCCCTGGCCAGACACAGAACCGGGGACTTCTTCATGATCTTCCCGACCATCCGCACGCTGGAGCGCCTGCAGCACTACGCCAGTGTGGAGGCGGTGCTGCAGGCCTGCGCCGCGACCGAGCAGCCGCTGTGGACCAGTTGCCCACGCGCCGGCTGGCTGGCCGGCAAGGAGGCGCGCTACATGGAGTGCGACCTGCCCTATGGCGAGCTGGCGCTGGTCTGCCCCGACGGCCAGATCGTGCACGCGCTGGACTGGCAAAGCCGGCAACCGGTACCACTGCTGCAAAACGTGATGCGACTGACAGCACCCAACCCCGGCTACATGACCGGACCCGGCACCAACAGCTACCTGGTGGGTGACCCGCGCAGCGGCTACCTGGTGATCGACCCCGGGCCGGCCGACCCGGAACACCTGCACAAGCTGTGGCGCGCGGCCAATGGCGACATTCGCATGATTGTCTGCACGCATTCACACCCCGACCATGCACCCGGCGCCCAACCGCTGCAGGCCCTGTGCACCGGCAAACCACCGATTCTGGGCCTGGCCTCCGCGCCGACCGCGCGCGCCGCCTGTACCTTCACACCCGACCGTGCGCTACATGATCAGGAACTGCTGACCCTGACTTCAAAAGACTCGGAGCCCGATTCGACCCACACCCTGAAGGTCATTTATACACCCGGTCACGCCGCCAACCACCTGTGTCTGGTGCTGCTGGAGGATGGCCTGCTGTTCAGCGGCGACCACATCCTGAACGGCAGCACCACCGTCATCGATCCGCCCGATGGCGACATGACGGCTTATCTGGATTCGCTGGACACGCTGAGCGCCGCCTGCGTGCAGCACGGCATCGAATTCATTCTGCCCGCGCACGGCTACGTCATCGGTGGCTACGCCGGCGAGGCCGCCGGCGCGATTGCCCATCTGAAAGCGCACCGTCTCCAGCGCGAGGCCAAGGTGCTGCACGCGATGCAGACCCTGCCCGAGGGCACGCCTGACGACTGGGTGGCACTGGCCTACGAAGAGGTTCCGCCGCGCATGTGGCCGGTGGCCAAGCGCTCGCTGCTGGCACACGTGGCGCGCATCGAGGCCATGCCGCCCTGAGCGCCGCCGCCAAGCAGCATCGGGGCTTGAAATGGGCGGGCATCGCGCCCAGCTAGGAGGATCGTTGACTCATCCAGACCGGAACACCTCTTGCCCGCACTCATCTTCTTCGGCCTGGCCTTGCTGTTCCTGCTCTGGCTGCTGGGCGAGCCCTGGCTGACCGAACGCCGACGCCAGCGCATCCGCGCCCGACCCTTCCCCGCCGCCTGGCGCGAGATCCTCAAGCGCCGCGTGCCCTACGTGCGATCGCTGCCGGCGGACCTGCAGCTCCAGCTCAAACAGCACATCCAGGTGTTCCTCGCCGAAAAGCCCTTCATTGGCTGTGATGGACTGGAAGTGACCGACGAGATGCGTGTCACCATCGCCGCGCAGGCCTGCCTGTTGCTGCTCAACCGCCCGCGCGGCTACTACCCCCAGTTGCGCCAGATCCTGGTCTACCCCGGCAGCTTTGTCGTCAGCCGCGGCCACACCGATGGCAGCGGCGTGGCACACAACGGCCATCAGGTGCTCTCCGGCGAGTCGTGGTCACAGGGGCAGGTCATCCTGTCGTGGCAGGACACGCTGCAGGGCGCGGCAGCGCCCAACAACGGGCAGAACGTGGTGATCCACAAATTTGCGCACCAGCTCGACCAGGAGACCGGCAGCGCCAATGGCGCACCGGCGCTGGCGCGCCGCGACTACTACGCGCGCTGGGCCGAGGTGCTGGGCGCCGAATTTGCACAACTGCAGGCGCGCGCCGCGCAGGGCCAGCCCTCCTTGCTGAGCGACTACGGCGCCACCGACCCCGCCGAATTCTTCGCCGTGGCCAGCGAGGTGTTCTTCGAGCAGCCGCAGAGCATGGCGACCGAGCACCCGGCGCTGTTTCGCGAACTCTCGCAGTTCTACCGCCTCAATCCACTGAGTTGGTAACCTGATCGTTTGCGGGACAGACCGGAGCGTAGCGACGCTCTGTCCTCAACTGATCAAGGGTGTTCTTGCGGGACAGACCACCGCGCGGCGGTGCTCTGTCCTCAACGGTTCAGGGAAGTCCTGGCAGGACAGACCACCGCGCGGTGGCGCTCTGTACGCAGACGATCAAAGTAGACGCTGGCGGTTAACATCCGCCCATGATGGACCCCAAGAAAACCGCCGCGCCTGCGACACGACCCGACGTGCGGCTGGCCAGGCGTGTGGCCGAACTGGTGACCTGCTCGCGTCGCGAAGCCGAGCAGTACATCGAGGGCGGCTGGGTGCGGGTTGATGGCAGCGTGGTGGAGGAGCCGCAGTTCCGCGTGCTCCACCAGAAGATCGAGCTGGACCCGAATGCGAGCCTGATGGCGATCCCGCAGGTCACCCTGCTGCTGCACAAGCCGCCGGGCTACAGCGATGGCGAAGACGATGCGGCACCGCGCGGTCCGTCACGCGCACCATCGGCATCCTCGCGCTCGGCGCGCCAGTTGCTTGGCCCCGCCACGCACGTCGGTGACGACCCCGCGGGCATGCCGGTTCTCAAGCGCCACTTCACCCATCTCAGCGCGCCGGTGCCACTGGAAAAGGGTGCCGGTGGTCTGCTGGTATTCACCCAGGATTGGCGCGTGGCACGCAAGCTGATGGAGGACGCGAGCGTGATCGAGCACGAGGTCATTGTCGAAATCGAAGGCGAGGCAACGCCCGACACCCTGCAACGGCTCAACCAGGGGCTCAGCGCCGATGGCCACTCGCTGCCCCGCGTCAAGGTCAGCGTCAACAGCAGCCATGATGGCAGGAGCAAGCTGCGCTTTGCCGTCAAGGGCACGCATCCCGGCTTGATCGCCTACCTGTGCGAGCGCGTCGGCCTGAAGATGCTCAGCATGAAGCGCATCCGCATTGGCCGCGTGCTGCTGACGACCCTGCCCATCGGGCAGTGGCGCTACCTGTTGCCGCACGAGCGGTTCTGAGGCACCCCGACACGCTTGACCGTCGCGGGCCCCTGCCAACCAGCGGCCGGGGCGAGCGATGGCACGCCGCGGTGAAGCGCCCCGCGCCGGCACCACCTCAAGTCAGGGTGAACCAGCGTTCGACCATCGCCTCGATGGGCGGTGGGCCACCGACATGCTCGAAGTCGTTGCCGCCAGGACACTGGCGATAGTCGCGCGCCCAGGCATCACCGTGCGTGGCGACGGCCTGGATCGCCTGGCAAACCTGATCGACCTCCTCGTCGTTCATGGTCGGATGAAATGACACCCGAACCCAGCCCGGCTTGTCGCTCAAGTCGCCTTCGTCTATGCGCTCCGTGATCGCATGCGAATGCCGCGCATCGACGTTGAGCAGGTAGTGCCCATAGGTGCCAGCGCATGAACAGCCGCCCCGAGCCTGCACGCCGAAGCGGTCATTGAGCAGGCGCACCACCAGGTTGTAGTGCAGGCCGGGGAGGTAGAACGAGATCACCGGCAGCCGATCACGGTGCTGAGCGGCCAGGATCACCACTCGCGGCGAATCGCCCAACGTGGCAAACACGCGCTGCACGATGTCGTGCTCGCGCTCGGCAATGTGGCGCACGCCCATGGCATCCTTGAGCTGCACCGCCAAAGCGGCACGGATCAGTTGCATAAAGCCCGGTGTGCCGCCGTCTTCTCGGGTCTCGATGTCGTCAACATAGCGGTGCTGCTGCCATGGGTTGGTCCAGCTCACGGTGCCACCACCGGGCTGATCGGGCACGCTGGCGTTGTACAGGCCCGGGTCGAACAGCAAAATGCCGCAACTGCCGGGTCCTCCCAGAAACTTGTGAGGCGAGAAGTAGATCGCGTCCAGCGCGCATTGCGCCTGCGCGGGATGCATGTCGATCGCCACATAGGGGGCTGAGCAGGCGAAGTCGACAAAACACAGCCCGCCATGCGCATGCATCAGTGCCGCAATCTCATGGTAAGGCGTGTGAATGCCGGTCACATTGGAGCACGCGGTGATGGCGGCGAGCTTCACGGGCCGATCGGCGTAACGCGCCAGGATCGGTGCGATCGCCAACACATCAACCAGCCCCGATGCGTCGGCGGGAATCACCTCCACATCGACCTCGCACTCCAGCCACGACGTGTGGTTGGAGTGGTGCTCCATATGGGTGACCAGCACCAGGGGGCGTTGACCGGGCTCAACGCGGGCCTGGCCAATGAAGTTGGAGGGCAGGCGCAGCCCCAACATGCGCTGTAGCTTGTTGATGGCCCCGGTGCAGCCAGTGCCCGTGGCCAGCAACACGTCGCCCTCCTTGGCATTGACATGGCGCTTGATGATGCGTCGAGCCTGTTCGTAGGCAACAGTCATGGTGTGACCGGTATAGCTGGTCTCGGTATGGGTGTTGGCGATGTACGGACCGAAGTCGCGCAGCAGGCGCTCTTCCAGCGGCGCGTAGCCGCGGCCGCTGGCAGTCCAGTCGGCATAGATCACCCGTTGCGTGCCGTAAGGGCTGGGAATGCTCAGGTCGCCTCCGATGATGCCTTGCGCCACATCTGAAAACCGCGTGACCGGCGTCATGAATCGGGCGGCACCACCAGGCTCACCCCGGGCCGATGGCGCTGGCTTGGACAACACGGAGCCGACCTGGCCACCTGCGACAGACGAATCGTATTCTGTACTCATGGGCAAGAATTATTGGCCGCCTGACGCAGAAAGCACATCCATTGCGTACCCTTGCTTGGCATAATTTCAGAACCTTGTTCCATCAAATCTGTGAAAAATGAAACTGGACGCTATTGATCGCAAAATTCTGCAAATATTGCAGATGGACGCCGAGCAGCAGGTGAGCCAGATTGCCGCACAGGTGGGCTTGTCGTCCACACCGTGTTGGCGGCGCATCCAGCGGCTCAAGGAGGCCAAAGTGATTACGCGACAAGTGTGTTTGCTGGACCCGCGCCAGATCAACGTGGGCGTCACTGTCTTTGTGATGGTTCGCACCCGCCAGCACACCCAGGAGTGGTTTGAGCGCTTTCATGCCACCACGCAGGCGATCCCCGAGGTGGTGGAGTTCTACCGCATGAGTGGCGACATCGACTACATGCTGCGCGTGGTGGTGCCCGACATCGCGGCCTACGACACGGTCTACAAGCGCCTGATTCAAGGCACCGACCTGTTTGACGTCAGCTCCAGCTTCGCCATGGAAGAAATCAAGTTCACGACGGCACTGCCGCTGAGCTATGCGGCGTGAAGGTGTCGCCACGGCCTGACCGGCTGAGGCGGCGCGGAAAGTGTGAAGCCCACCGATAAGCCGGATTCTGTGCAACGGCGCGCCCTTGCGGGCGCACCGAAGTGACTGTCATTACTCTGGGCCGCTGATCACCCAGCGGCTCGGTGCTACCTACCCGCCAGCTCTGGGGGCCCCATCAACGCTGGCCTACTTGGTATTGCTGCGCGTAGAGATTGCCCGTTTCACCCGAACTCAATCGGCTCGTCTCTGTTGCTCTGATCCTCACCTTATGCCGCGCACTTGCGTGCGCGGGTTTCGGTGGACAGCCGTTAGCTGCTACGCTGCCCTGTGCAGTCCGGACGTTCCTCCAGTGCGGTGTTTCCACCCGGCGCTTGCGCGCCGGCCTTGCGGCTTGCACCAGCGACAGTCTGGTGGGCTTCACCCGGTGATTATCGCCGCTGGCGATATGGATATACGCAAACCGGTAGAACAACTCGTCCACAATCGCGCTGCAGCACGCCCATTTCGACCAACTACCGGAGTCCTCCATGAAAGCTGAAAGTATTCTGCAAACCATTGGCAACACCCCGCACGTCCGGATCAACCGCCTGTTTGGCGCCACGCACAACGTGTGGATCAAGTCCGAGCGCAGCAACCCCGGCGGCTCGATCAAGGACCGCATCGCCCTGTCCATGGTGGAGGCGGCCGAGAAGGCCGGCGTGCTCAAGCCCGGTTCCACCATCATCGAACCCACCTCGGGCAACACCGGCGTCGGCCTGGCCATGGTGGCCGCGGTCAAGGGCTACAAGCTGATCCTGGTGATGCCCGACAGCATGTCGGTGGAGCGGCGCCGGCTGATGCTGGCGTATGGCGCCACCTTCGACCTGACGCCGCGCGAGAAAGGCATGAAGGGCGCCATCGCGCGCGCCCAGGAGTTGATCGCGGCGACGCCCAACTCGTGGATGCCCCAGCAATTCGAGAACCCAGCCAACATCGAGGTCCATGCGCGCACCACGGCGCAGGAGATTCTGGCCGACTTTCCGAACGGCGTGGATGCCCTGATCACCGGCGTCGGCACCGGCGGCCACATCACCGGCTGCGCCCAGGTGCTCAAGGCCAAGTGGCCGCAACTCAAGGTGTTTGCGGTCGAGCCGAGCGGCTCGCCGGTGATCTCCGGCGGTGCACCGGCGCCCCACCCGATCCAGGGCCTGGGCGCGGGCTTCATTCCCACCAACCTGCACACCGCGCTGCTCGACGGCGTGATCCAGGTGGACGCCGAGCCGGCACGCGAGATGGCGCGCCGCTGCGCCGCACAGGAAGGCATTCTGGTGGGCATATCCAGTGGCGCCACGCTCGCGGCGATCG
>Ga0073899_10005164_pt1 | contig 11401 bp, 14 predicted proteins | sample KloWWTmetaKNB5Ph_FD_88975 | JGI IMG/M metagenome (GOLD analysis project Ga0073899, IMG submission 88975) | Active sludge microbial communities from Klosterneuburg, Austria, studying microevolution and ecology of nitrifiers - Klosterneuburg... | ecosystem: Engineered > WWTP > Aerobic digester >...
GCCGTTGACGCGGATGCCTTCGGGCCCCCATGCCTGCCCCAGCGTCTTGGTCAGGCTGATCGCGCCTGCCTTGGACGCGGCATAGGCCGGATTGCCGATATTGGCCTTCAGCCCCGAAATCGAACTAACGATGATGACGCTGCCCTTGCTGTCGAGCAGTTGCGGTTTGAATTTGCGCGAAATGTGCATCAGGCTGTCGAGATTGACCGCCATCACATGATCCCAGCCGGGACGCTCAAATTCGCCGCGTTTATAGACAACGGTGCCTTGGCAAAGCACGAGCACGTCGAGTGTGTCGAAGGGCATCGCCGCTCCCTCAATCGCATCGGGATCGCTGACATCGACGCAGGAATAGCCCAGCCCGCTCAGCTCCGAACCGTCAGCCGGATCATAGTCGGCGGCATTGGCACGAGTGCCCCAGACATGCACTTTGGCGCCGCGCTCGCGAAAGCCATGCGCGATGCCATTGCCGATCCCGCTCGATCCGCCGACAACCAGCACATGCTTGCCGGTGAAATCGGTGTCGTTGGCCATAGAGGATATTCCTTTCAGCTGATGCGCCGCAGCGCGCGTTCAAAGAGGTGGATGGTGTGGGCGTGCAGCCGGTCGCCGGTCTCGCGTGGGGCCTTGCCTGCACAGGCGCGTGCGTGCGTGCCTTCGAGGATGATGCCCAGCTTGTAGCAAGCGAGCACCGCGTACCAATCAAAGTCCGCCAAATCGCGGCCAGTCAGTTCAGCATAATGGGTGACTAGTTCGTCGGGGGTGGCAAAGCCCTCCCACGGCGTAATCGCGACATCGGTTGCATGTGGGTGGTTATTTTCCGGCCACGTCGCAGCGAGCCAACCGAGGTCGAGCAGCGGATCGCCCAAAGTGCACAATTCCCAATCGACCACCGCCGCCAATTCGCCGCTGTCGTTACGGAACAGCACATTGGCGAAATGGAAATCGCCATGAATGATACCCGGCTGGAAGCTGGTGGGGCGATGTGCATCGAGCCACTCGGCAACCTTGGCGACACCGGGGATAGCATCAGGCCCGGTCCAACCCGGCATTTCAGCATAGCTTGCGAGTTGTGAAGCCCAGCGCCCGACCTGCCGCTCGATCCAGTTGTCGAGTTTGCCAAACCCTTCGAGGCCCACTGCTTGATAATCCACCTGGCTGAGCGCTGCTATAGCTTCCACCATCGCCAGACCCATGCGGTGTCGGACGACCGCGTCCCCAGCATGCAGCGCAGGCAGGCCTTGTGTCGCATTGAAACCCTCGATCGGCTCCATCAGGTAGAACGATGCACCGATCACATTCGCTTCGGGGCAGGCCGCAATCAGCTCGGGATGTGGGACGTCACTGCCTTTAAGTGCTGCTAACACACGCGCTTCGCGGCGCATGGTTTTGTTCGAATTGGCGCGCAAAACAGGCGGCGGGCGGCGCAAGACATAGGAGCGGCCAGACCTGCTGAACCGCAGCAATATGTTCTGTGTGCCACCCGCCAATGTGGTGGCCTCGGCAATGGGCCCCTCTCCAAGCCCTTGTCGGTCCATCCACTGTTCGAGTGCCGAAAGATCGACGCCGTCGATCATCTCCAACGAATCCTCTCCAATATTATCCAAATGGATAATGCAGTTGACGTAAAAATGAGTCAAGCCTAGGTTCTGGCTATGGCCAATCCCGCCCCGAAAGTGCGATCTGATGCTGCGGAGCATTTGAAAGCAGTGGCCTTGCGCCTATTTGCCGAGCGCGGGATTGACGGTGTTACCGTGCGCCAGATTGCCGAGGCCGCCGGGCAGAAAAACCACGCCGTGGTCGGCTATTATTTCGGCTCGAAAGAGGCGCTGGTTCGCGAGCTGATCGTCGACGGAGCCCGCGCGATTGATGTTCGCCGCAATGCCTGGCTGGACGCTTGCGAGGCGAAAGGCGGACCGCATAATGTCACCGAAGTGATCGAAGGGATGATCGAAACCTCGCTCGATCCTGAAGCAAACCCGGGCGATGAGAGCTTCAACCGCTTTTTCACGCTGCTGGGACTTTCGCATCGTGCCTTTTTCATAGAAGCGCTCGAGGGGCGTTGGAACACGGGATACCAGCGTTGCTTAGATCACCTGCGCCGACTGATGCCCGAAATGCCAGCAGCGAAAAAGAATGAGCGTTTCGTTTTTCTAGGGTCCACCTTGGGTGCCATTCTGGCATCGCGCGAGAGCGAGCTGTCAGATAAATCCCGCCCGCACCGCATGTGGCAATCAGGGTCAACGCTCAAACATGCGGCAAAGGTAATCGCCGCAATGATCGAGGCCCCATTTCGCTAGGACCAAAGTCGGCGGCAGCTTTGGATGAAATGGCGGAGACGGAGGGATTCGAACCCTCGATGGGCTTTTGACCCATACTCACTTTCCAGGCGAGCGCCTTCGACCACTCGGCCACGTCTCCGCATCCTGGATGGCGCGCCCTATCGCCTGATTGCGGCTTTCGCAAGGGCGGATGATTTGTAATAAGGCTATATGATCAAAAAGCTGTCTCTGCTCGCCTGCGCCGCATCCTTCGTCGCGCTCCCGCTGTTGGCTCAGGATGCCAAACCTGAATATCCATCACCACCGGAAATCGTTGCCAAAGCGAAGGCAGAGGAATGGGTGACGATTGCGCCATCGGACCTGCTGGTGATGGACCTTACGCCCGATGCCAAGGGCAAAGCCCTCCGCATTATCATCCAGCTTATGCCGGCACCGTTCAGCCAAGGCTGGGTGGGCAATATCCGCAAGCTCGCGGCAGCGAAATGGTGGGATGGCACCGCCGTTGTCCGCGTGCAGGACAATTATGTCGCGCAATGGGGGGATCCGACTGAAAAGAAAGCTCTGCCTGAGGGTTTGGTGAATGTGTCTGAATCTGACTATGTTCATCCAAAGTCGCTAGCTCGTCCGCGTGCACTAGACGGACTTTTTGTTCCACCAAATGATGTCTCGCGATGGACAAGCTTTCATCAAGGATTCCCGGTTGCAGGTGTCGGCACGCCCGACAGCGAACGCAATTGGCCAACCCACTGCTACGGCATGGTTGGCGTGGGCCGCAATCTCTCGCCCGACACTGGTACCGGTGCCGAACTCTACACCGTCATCGGTCACGCACCGCGCCACCTTGACCGCAATATCGCGCTGGTCGGGCGCGTGATTGAGGGGATCGAGCATCTTTCCAGCCTGCCGCGCGGCACCGGGCCGCTCGGCTTTTACGAGAAAGAAGAGGACCGCGTACCGATCATCTCAATGCGCCTCGGCAATGAAATCGCTGACCTGCCCGCGTTCGAATATCTATCCACCGATAGTGCCAGCTTCGCCGCCTACGCAGATGCCCGCGCCAACCGGCGTGATCCGTTTTTCATCACGCCGGCAGGGGGCGCAGATATCTGCAATATCCCGGTCCCTGTGAGACGGCAGAAGCAGTGAGCGAGAGCGTCGAGACCACTGCTACCCTTTGGATCTGGACCAGCCCCCAAGCTCCGGCGAGCTGGCATTTCCTGACCGTTGACGGAGATGCGGCCGAAGCGATCCGCGCTACCGCGCTTATGCGGCGGCTGGAGGGCGGGCAGCGACGCGGCTGGGGATCAATCCGTGTCACCGCAATGATCGGCGATACCAAGTGGCAGACGTCGGTCTTCCCAGCCAAGGAGAGCGGTGGCTATCTGCTTCCTGTCAAGGCAGCAGTACGCAAATCCGAAGGCTTGACCGCAGGAGATACAGTCACCGTCCGGGTCGAATATTAAAAGCGCTGAAAATGCTTTAGCTTTTGCTGGGGTCTTTGTCGGTCAACACCGCGAACAGCATGATGGCCGCAAAAGACAGCACCATACCGCTAAAAATTGCGACAGGAAAAATCGACAGATCGGACATTGGAAAACCTCGTTCAATTTTGACAGGTCCGTCGTGCCTTGCTGCGATCCAGCAGTCCTTGATTTTGATCAAAGCGAATTTACAATTTACTATATCTTTGGATTTAGTAGGTTAAGCATAGTTCAACAATGACAGGTCGCCTACATTGAGGAAATTTTCCACGCAAATGCTGGAAAGGGGAGCGGCATATGAGTGATGACAGCGAAATTCGACAAGCGAGCGACCGGAGGAGTAAGTCCGACCGGCGATCGGGTGGCGATCGACGCCAATTTAGTGACCCTGCATATTCGGGGCCCGAGCGCCGTTCGGGGAGTGACCGCCGCGTTGCCAGCGACAGGCGCTCAGGAGCCGACCGCAGGGCGGAAAGTCGCAACGATAGCGAATAATCTGCGTCGATAGCCTGCGCTTGTCTTGCGGAAAAATACTTGTTGGACGATGTCGAGGCGATGAATGCCTATCAACTGGACGCCTGCTCGGCTGACATAGCAGCGTGCTTTAGCGCACATGCCGGGCCAGATCCGTGGCAGGGTGGGCAAATCTCCGTTGGACAGTTTGCGCCGGTTGTCGTTCTGTCCGGTCGGACCGGCGCCAAGGTGATGCGTCCGATGCATTGGGGCTATCCTGCGCCTGGCAAATCCCCGGAAATGACAGCCGTCGGTCAGATGCGCTGGGTATCTTCGGTTCGCAATCTCGATAGCCCTTTCTGGGTTGGAAATTTACGGCATCGAGAGCTTCGCTGCCTAGTGCCGATGACCGAATTTCCGTTGCCCGGTGGCCGATCCAAAGCACTGCAAACATGCAGACTGACATCCGCAAAATGTTTTGCCGTCGCCGGAATTTGGCGTGATTTGACCGACATGCCGGTCTTCGCAATTTTGACGACCGAGCCTTCTGCAGCCTTTTATCCGATCGAAGGGGGAAAGGCACCAGCATCGGTGCCAGCGATATTGGCGACGGCGGATTGGTCGCGCTGGTTGACAGGCGACTGGCCCGATGTGCGCAACTTGATCCGGCCCTATCGTGCTGTTGACCTCGCTGTCGATTAGCCCGCTATTCCTCTGCAAACAGCAGGTTGATCATCGCGGTCAAACGGGGCTCTCCGGTGCGTTCGTCAGGTTGCGGCGTGAACATCGCATCGATGCGCAGCGCGACATAACCGTGCACCATCGACCAGAACGCGATGGCACGACTGACATTCGTTTTGCCTGACGGATCGAGCGAGGTTGCTGCAAGCAATTTTGCATAAAGCCCGTTCATCGTCGTTTCCAGATCAGGGTCCTTCATGTTCACCAGATCGCCGCGCCACAACAGCCGGAACCGGTGCGGGTAAGTCAAAGCATAATCTAGGAAGGCATCGGCGATCCCATGCAACCGGTCTGTAGTGCCATCTTCACTGGCATGAATTGCTTGCGTCACTCGCCATGTCAGATCGTAATAGTTGCGCATTGCCAATGCTGTCAGCAATGCCTTTCGGTCGCTGAAATGGTTGGCAGGGGCAGCGTGTGACACGCCCGCCAGTCGCGCAACGGCCCGGATCGTTAAATGGTCCACGCCATCATGATCCAGAATAGTGCGCGCCGCGTCTAGCAATGCACACCGCAGTCGCCCGTGGTGATATTGGCGTTCGGTGTCTTCTAACATGTGCTAGTCCATGCGACCTTATATTGACATCGTCAATATAAGAGTTAGCCGATGCGCCATTCCCTCAACGTCTGACGAAAGGAATAATGTGCCGTGGTTCGAAAACTTCTCTTCACGCTTACTATCCTGACCTTCGGATTGCTGACGCCAATCCTTGAAATCAGCTCCACCCATGTGTTCAACCGTGACTGGCCGGGACATGCACGGCTGCACAATTTGTGGCAGTTGATCACGCACAGTATGATTGCGCTCTACCTCGGTTGGATGGTGTGGCGGCAGAACCGTTTGCGTGAGGCATGCCTGATCGCGCTACTGGTCACGACCGGATTCCTCGCCGCCCATTTCCTGAGCCCGCTATACGGGGGAACGATGAAACATAGTGACGGCAGTGAGCTTGTCTGGGCGGGTATCAATAGTGCAGTGATTGTGATGGTCTTGGCCACCACCATTTTGGGCTGGCTTTTTGTCACTACAAAGCGCGACATTTTACAAAAAGGCTCGAAAGCCTGAGCCAGTTGCGCCATAGCCCTTTGCATGTGTGTCGTCGCCGTTGCTGTGGATTGCCATCCGCATTGGAAGCTTGTCCTGGCGGGCAATCGCGACGAATATCATGCACGTGCTGCTGATCCGCTCCATGCCTGGAGCGAAGCACCGCATGTAATCGCGGGACGCGACCGGCAGGCGGGGGGTGGCTGGCTGGGCGTATCGAGCGAGGGACGGCTGGCAGTTGTCACCAACATCCGCAATCCGGACGGGCCAGACCCGGCAAAGGCTTCGCGCGGGGCTTTGGTCGGAAACTGGCTCGCCGAAGGTCGCGCACCGCTTATGGACGAATTACCCGACTATAATCCTTTCAATCTATTGTTGTGCGGCCAGGACGATACGATGCTGCTGTCCAACCTGCCGCAGCCGCAACGACAATTGCTCGATGCCGGGATTCATGGCCTGTCGAACGGTCATCCCGGAGAGCCCTGGCCGCGACGCAGCTCTGCGGAAATGGCTTTGTCTGACTGGATCGCAGCCAACGGTGCGCCTGCTGACTTGTTCGAAATGCTCCGCGATGAAAGCCTGCTCGATGACGGAGGCGTTCCGATTTTCATCAATGCGCCTGTTTATGGAACGCGGTGCAGTACGGTTGTGCTGGTCGACAGCGAAGGAAAGGGTTTCATCAGCGAGCGTCGCTTTCATACGGACGGTAGTAATGCCGGGACAACTTCGGTCGAGTTTCTATGGGCGTGATAACTCAAGCCATAGGGCTGGTGCTTGCCGGTCGCCGAATTTAGCCGGCGGCCGACCAGCCGCCACCGATTGCCAGGATAAGGGCCTGAAACACCGCAATGCCGTGCAACTGTCCGCTAAAAGGCTGTTTGAGGGTCTTGTGCCGAAATGTTGCGCGTCCTGCAAAGGCTCCTGGGCTACCACCGACGAGTGCGAGCATCAGCAAGGTCGATTCCGAAATTCTCCACCGCCCGGCTTCGGCTTTCATCTTGTCGATGCCGAAGGCTGCGAATGAAATGCAGTTGATACCAATCAACACCGTTACCCCATTCGCAACGGAGGTAATATTGTTGAAAACCACTGTGCCCGCTCAGAATTTGCGGTTGAAGCGCAGTGCAAAGCCTAGATCGTCCGATGCTAGCTCGATATGGCCCGGTTCGCTGCGCCAATATCCGTTGGCCGACAGATAGCCGCCAGCAAAGGGCGTCGCATAGGCCGCCTCAATGTCGCGCTCACGCCCCTTAGGGGCAAGGGACACAAATTGGCGGTCGAAGCTGGCGGTTAGAGTCGAATAGTCATAGCTGACCGGCAATGACAGGTTTATGCCACCGCTGCGCACCCTCAAGGGCTGGGCCATGCGCAAGGCAATGCTGTCATTTGATCCGAACAGACCGACTCGGGTAATGTCGAATGACCAAGCGTCGCTTTCCAGCCAGTCGGCGCTGTCGCGCAGGCCTGCTGCTGCCATGCGTGTCCATCCGCGCCGATAGCTGGCATTCGCAGTCCAGTTGCTTGCAAACGCATAGCTGGCATTGGCATCGGCGAACCAGCTTTTCGCGCCTTCGCTTCCGGTCCACATATTCCCGGTCGCACCAAGAATTGTTTCGCGCTCGTCGAGCAATGCACCCGAAAGTTCAAGGCGCATCGCACCGATCGAACGATCCAAACCAACGCGTGCCAAACGGTAGCCATAGCCGCGATACCGGCTGCGCAGCGGGTCGCCGTCGACATCCGACCACACGCGGACGGCACCATTTTCACCGCTAACGGTCAAGCCGACAGCGCCAAACTGCTGGCGATAGGCAAAGGCCGATTGCGGCTTGGCATAGAAACCTGCTGACTCTCTGGCGGAATCGGCGACGATGAAAGAGGCTGCCTTCTCGACCGCCATCTGGTCGATAAGCGCCCCGCTACTGCGGGCGATACCGATGGCCATTTGCTGGTCGGCACCCAGTTTGGCGACAACCGAGCCGGCGACCGCGCGCGCTTGTGCCCGTTCGCGCGGGCTAAGGTCGAGCCGATCCGGACCCACACCGTCACGCCGCTGCGCGACCGACAATGTCACGGCCAGATTGGGGTTGGCGGCGATCCGGGTTTCAGTTCCTAAAGCCAGTGCCGGGGCGAGTTTGGGTGACCGTTGTGCTACCTTCAAAGTCCCGGAGAAGTCGGCACGGAAAGCCCGTCCATAGCTGTCGAGGACGATCGCTTCGGGGCCGCCACTGCCCGTTGCATCCCCCATCGATCCAGATAGCGCGCCTGTAGGTCCAGTCGGCACCGGAACCGGCGTGCCCGCAAGAGTCTGCTGCCCCTGCGGCTGGAAGGCCCGCGCCAGATTGAGTTCGCCCCGGCCGAAGATGTTGTCGATTCCCGCTGCACCCAAGTCGGTTGTAGTTGTCAGTAAAAGGTCGACGATTTGTCGCCCTGTCAGGTTGGGAAAGGATTGGGCCAGCAGCGCAACCGCGCCCGATACTATGGGTGCTGAAAAGCTTGTACCGCTCCACAAGAACTGGGTCCCATTCTCGTCGGGTGCCCGAACCCGCACCCCCAATGCTGTCAGATAATAATTTTGACCAGTCCCTGCGCGATTGGAAAATGTCGAAATCTGCTGACTTGAGTCGGTCGCGCCCACAATGATAATCTGACCGCGTGCGATCGGATCCAGCGCAATTAGGGCCATTGGGTCGGGGTTGATCGCGTTGCTCGGATCGGTATCAAATTCATTGCCTGCCGAAATCACAAACACAACACCAGCGGCAGTCGCGCGATCGACGGCTGCTCGCAATGTGGAGTTCATCGGCGATCCGCCCAGCGACATGTTGACTACGCGGGCACCGACTGCAACGGCCCGGTCGACGGCGCGAGCCATATTATTGTCATTGTGGGTACATCCGGCATCGGGGTCAGTATTGGCGCAGCTTCCAGCGGTGTCGGTGCGCAACACCAGCAAAGTCGCGTCAAAAGCGACGCCATGCGTGTCGAGGTCATTTTTGGCACCCAGTAGCACCGATGACACCGCAGTCCCGTGGCCGCCTTCATCCTGCAATCCACGCGTTCCTGCAAAGTCAGCCGACTGGGCATGAATCTTACCGGCAAATTCTGGGCTGTCGACGTCAATGCCGCTGTCTATCACACCAGCAATCACTCCAGCGCCCGTTGCACCGGTATTATATGCGGCAATAGCCTGCGCCTGTGCCGCACCGTTCGAACGTTGATATTCGACAGTGTTGAAGTTTGACGTGGGTGGGGGAGGTGGAGGGGGCGGAGGCGGAGGAGCAGGCGGCACAATTGTAGACGGCGGTGCGGGTGTCGAACCTACCCCACTGCCGCCGCTTCCGCACGCTGATAATGCCAGCGCAAAAACGATGGATGTGCCAATCGCAATGTTTCGACCTGTGCTTGCTTTGGAATCTGTTGCGGCCATTTCACTCCCCGATATGCCGTTAGTGATACTGCCACGGCAGCGCTTGCGCCAGTATTAACACAGATGATCCTTGCGGGATTTGACACCTGTAGTTAACGGGACGGCGATGGCCCCGCCGCTTCCTCATGTCGATATTTGGATATTCGATCTCGATCTGACGCTCTATGCGCCCGAGCATAATATCATGGAGCAGGTGCGCAATAGGATTGCCGCCTATGTCGAGGATTATTTCAAGGTCGATCAGGCGCGGGCGCACCAGATACGCTATGATTATTGGCGCAAATATGGGACGACGCTCGGCGGTTTGATGGTAGAACATGGCGTCGATCCACATGGCTATCTCGACTTTGTTCACGACGTCGATATGTCGCTGTTGCAGCCATGCGAACGCTTGCGGACAGGGATTGAGGCGTTACCGGGACGCAAACTGATCTTTACCAATGCAGACGCACCCTATGCCAAACGCGTGCTTGAGGCGCGCGGCCTTGACGGGATTTTCGAAGATATTTTCGACATTCACCGGATGGCGCACAAACCGAAACCGGCGACGGATAGTTATGATGCACTTTGTGAACAAATGGGTATCGAACCGGCTTCAGCTCTGTTTGTCGAAGACTCGGCGCATAATCTGGAACCCGCCAAAGCGCTGGGCATGACGACCATATGGGTTAATCATAGCGGCGACGCGCGTCCGAATTATGTAGACTATGAGATAGCAGATGTGGCCAGCTGGCTGGCCGGAGAAAAGGAATAGAAATGACCGAAGCACTGCAAGCGATCATCGAAAAGGCGTGGGATGACCGCGACGGCATCACCGTCGGCACCGGTGGCGAAGTACGTGCTGCTGTCGCAGCGGCGCTGGGCTTGCTTGACAGCGGCCAGCGTCGCGTGGCGGAAAAGGTCGATGGCAGCTGGCAGGTCAATCAGTGGCTGAAAAAAGCCGTGCTGCTGTCCTTCCGCCTCAACGACATGGAAACCATCCCCGGCGGTCCGGGTGGGTCACATTGGTGGGACAAGGTTCCGTCTAAATTTGCCGGATGGGGCGAAAATCGCTTTCGTGACGCCGGTTTTCGCGCCGTTCCGGGCAGCATCGTCCGCCATAGCGCGCATATCGGCAAGGGCGTCGTACTGATGCCCAGCTTCGTCAATCTGGGTGCCTATGTCGATGAAAACAGCATGGTTGACACTTGGGCGACGGTTGGCAGCTGTGCGCAGATCGGCAAGAATGTGCACCTGTCCGGCGGCGTTGGAATCGGCGGCGTGCTCGAACCTTTGCAGGCTGGTCCGGTGATTATCGAAGACGATTGCTTCATCGGCGCGCGTTCCGAAGTCGTCGAGGGCGTCATCGTCGAACAAGGTGCAGTTCTCGCAATGGGTGTGTTCCTGTCTTCAACCACCAAGATTATCGATCGTGCGACCGGCGAGATTTTTGTCGGGCGGGTGCCAAGCTATTCGGTCGTTGTACCCGGTGCGTTGCCGGGTAAGCCGTTGCCCGATGGCTTGCCAGGACCAAGCCTTGCCTGTGCTGTGATCGTCAAACGGGTTGATGCCCAAACCCGTTCGAAAACTGCCATAAACGAGCTTTTGCGCGACTGACCGCGCTTAGATTTCGACGAACTGCATCCGGTTTTGCTTGCCATAGAAGAGCGAATCGCTCTAATTACCGACTTGCGGACCGGGCCCCTCTGGCGCTCGCTTCTTCGGAAGGAACGTGATGTCGGCCGCATCGGATGTTTCCGGTGCTTGGGTTGTGCGGTCCCTGTTTCCCCCGAATACCCTCTGCCCGGCATCGGAACATCCGATTGAACGCCAATTGTTCAAGAGGAGAAAGACATGTCGGAACGTACATTCCGCCTGATGCAATATCACCAGAAGCTCGATGAAGAGCTGCGCGCCGAAATGCGCAGCAACTGGCCGAGCTTTACCCGAATCCAGCGGCTGAAGCGCATGAAGCTCGCCGTAAAGGACA
>Ga0073899_10005165_pt1 | contig 11401 bp, 16 predicted proteins | sample KloWWTmetaKNB5Ph_FD_88975 | JGI IMG/M metagenome (GOLD analysis project Ga0073899, IMG submission 88975) | Active sludge microbial communities from Klosterneuburg, Austria, studying microevolution and ecology of nitrifiers - Klosterneuburg... | ecosystem: Engineered > WWTP > Aerobic digester >...
AGAAGTGATGTGTTCGACTACATCGAGCGCTTCCACAACCCGCGCATGCAGCGCAGGCTGGACGTGAAAGATCAGGCATTTAGACTCTTAACCCAACAGTCCGTGGAAACGGGGTAGAACCCCTTTATATGCAGGTCGACTTTGGTGCACCCTCTACAATCTTCTATCAACACTCAATTGCAACGCTTCCCGGATTTGGCAAAGCGAATAAACGAGAAAAGTCGGTAGATACCTCGTTCAAAGTCGGGGAAATGACCATAAGTTCTCGCACCTTCGCCGTTATGGATTATGGCAATCCAACAGGCCAACAGCCGGGCACAACAAATATCGTTGGCACCATAGGTACGGATCTGCTGGAGAAGAGAGCGGTGATCGTGGACTTTCGCGCCAACACATTGTCATTTGTTGAGAGACTGCCCGAGTCGAGCTTGACCGCATTCGAATTCAAGAAACGGAAGATAATTATTCCTGCGAAACTGAACGGAAAAGGCACCATCTTGTTATATGACTCGGGAACTAGCGGCTACGAACTGATCACTACTAAGGAAGTCTGGGGGGCCATGAGGAGACCCGGCACAGCAGTAAAAACGGAAAGAGGCAACTCGTGGGGCAAGACTCTTGATGTTTTTACAGCGCCAGCGAATGGTGGCATTAAGATCGGTGCCGTTGAGCTGCCCCTCCACGAAGTCACATACATTGAGGGAATGCCTGAGATACAGAAATTCCTGATGAGAAGGTCAGGCATGAAGGGCATGATCGGCAACAAAATATTTCTCGGGCATCGTCTGCTCGTAGACGCCCGAAGCAGGCAGTTCGGCGTTGAATAGCATCGGTGGGCGCTGCCCGACAATTCGTCCAAGCCAACGCCGCTTCGCGGCGCGAGTTAATTCAGGCATCAGGTGGCCAAGGAGGATTCATGAGTTCCGCACAACAGCTCATTGCAGCTTGCACAACGTTGGTAGCTCTCACCTTGGTGGTCGGGATTCGCATGCTCTCCGTCCGCGTCGCGGAAATGCGGGCCAGAAGGATTCATCCCCAAGCAGTTGCGCTTTCTGCTCACCGTGCGCAAAAGCTTGAAGACTCGCGCGCATCGGACAATTACAACCACCTCCTTGAACTTCCGATCCTCTTTTACGCCCTTTGCCTTGCAGCCATTGCCACTGGCCACATTCCGGCCTGGCTGCCTCCACTCGCCTGGTTGTTCGTTGCCTCGCGTATCGTGCACAGCACCATCCAATGCACCTACAACAAGGTCATGCAGCGGTTTTCGGTCTTCCTGATCGGATTCTTTCTCGTGCCCGCAATGTGGGTGGCTTATGCAGTGTCGTACATTGCCACCTGACAATTCATTCAAGTCGATGCCGCTTCGCGGCGCGGCTTGACTCAGATGCTAGTCCTCACGGGGCAGATGCATGAACCTTGCAACAGTTGAGATCAAGGCATTCGTACCCGCGAGAGACTTCGTCAAGTCGAAGGAATTCTATGCCTGCATCGGATTCGAGATTCCATGGTCATCGGAAGACCTTGCATATGTCCGCAACGGCGACACCAGCTTTCTCCTTCAAAAATTCCACATTGCGGAACACACTGCCAATTTCATGATGCATTTGCTGGTCATTTGCGTTGACGACTGGTATCAACACATCCTCGACTCTGGCGTCGTCGGGAAATTTGGCGTCCGGATTGAGCCGCCGCAAGATCGCCCATGGGGCTTGCGGGACTTCCCACTTGTAGATCCATCCGGTGTGCTCTGGCGCATAGGCCAAAGCATCGCGAGCGCGGACTAGCCATTCGTTCAAGCCGACACCGCTTCAATGCATCGTGTTAACTTTGCGGTATCCTGCTGTTGCGGCATCGGTTGCCAGGTGCGGTGCAGCTTAATTCAGGTATCCGGGCGCGCAGGGAAAGTTCATGAGACTCGTCTTGATTGCCATGCTTGCCGGTCTCGTTGGGTGTGCCACCGCTAAGCCGGAAAACAACGAACGGCCGCTTGCTAACGGAGCCGAGATCGCCCGCTCTGTTGTGCTTTGCCAATCCAACGTCGCTGACCTTCAATCGCGACTCGGTGCACCTAGCCGTGACGGAGTTTTGGGCTCCATGAGGGTGGTGACCTGGGTCGTGGCTTGGGAGCCGCTGGTCAAGTATCTTGGCGTCGTGGCGGATGAAAAGGGAACCGTGGTGGACTTCTATTGGGATCTTCCCTCGGAAGTCGCATGGTCACCCACAAACCGCTGCAAGTAAGCGCAGGCAATTCGTTCACGCCGACGCCGCTTCACGGCGCGGCCCAATTCAGATGTTGGCTGCCTGGATTTGTTTCCAGATCGTTTTGGGAGATTCCAATGACCCAAGCTCCAAAATGGCTCAGTGTCGCCGCCTTCGTCGCATTGCTGTGGAACATCCTCGGCTGCATTGCTTTTTTCGCAGACTTGCAGCTTTCGCCTGAGGATGTTGCAAAGCTGCCCGAGGCACAGCAGGCTCTCTATGCTGCACGCCCCGCTTGGTCAGTTGCCGCCACCGGTATTGCCGTATTGGGCGGGGCAGTTGGCTGTATCGCCCTGCTCATGAAGCGCAAGTGGGCCTTTGTTGTTCTGGTGCTCTCCCTTGTCGGCATCATTGCCCAGGATATTTCGATGTTCCTGCTTGTAAATGGTGCTGCTGTGGCCGGCAACGTTGCCGTCATCTTGCAGGCCATCGTTTTGCTGGTCGGCATCTGGCTTGTTCTGCTCAGTCGCAAGGCGATTGCACGCAACTGGCTGTCATAGCCGGGCGGCCAACAATTCGTTCAAGCCGATGCCGCTTCAAGGCCGCATTTTTCCGCTATGTTGGTTCTTGTTCGCGGCCGCTTGTCTCAGGTGTCAGCTGCATTCCGGTGACTTATGCGCATGTTGTTGGCTTTGGTTGTTGCGTTCGCTCTGACATGGCCTGCTGCGGGCGCGCCTGGCACTTCTCGGTACCCGATGTCGGTCCTTTTTGTCGGAAACAGCCTCACCTACGTGGGTAACACGCCGGCGGTTCTGGATTCCATTGCTGCCGCCAATGGCGCAGCCGTGTCGAGCGACATGATCGTGAAAGGCGGCGCCACGCTTACCCAACGGGTGGCGGACGATTCGGTTGCTCGTGCGCTGGCTGCGAAGCGATACAGCGCTGTGGTCCTGCAGGAGCGCGGCGGAGATCTCATGTGCTCGTTTGGCCCAAGCTCCTGTGCTGACTCCCGGAAGGCCATCCAGGCCATCGCGGCACTCGGCAAGCGGTCCGGAGCCAAGGTGTACCTGCTGGGAACGTACCAGGGCAATCCCGGGGCATCGAAGGCACTGGTTGCGGCGGAATCGGCGGCGGCTACCGAAGCAGGCATTCCGTATGTCGAAGTGTCGGAGAAACTCCAAGCACTTCGCACATCCGCACCGGGCCTTGGCTGGCACGCCCAGGATGGCATGCATCCGGGGCCCGGCCTTGCTCTGCTCAATGCCGTTTCTCCCCATCGGGCTCTGCTTGGCGGGCTACCCAAACCCCGTGCGTTCACGGTGGAGGCGCCGATATATGGCACCACCAGCGGACTGACTGAAGCCTTGCGTAGCGCCGAGGCTCCCGCGCCCCTGACCACGACGCCGCTCCGCATCCATTATTCGGCAGGATCGCTGCGCACGGTGTTGCAAGCGATGGGGGGGTGGTCGGGCCGCCGACAATTCGCCCAAGCCGACGCCGCTTCGCGGCGCGGCGTAATCCAGGTGTCAGGCCAATGTCAGACATGACCGCTGCCGAGAAAACTGAGCTGGCGCTGATTCCTCTCGTTGGCGTAATCGTTTGGCGGTGTGCAGAACACCTTCCGGCAAGGATTGGAATCGGCTTTCTTCTCCTGGCAGTCTCTGTATTGCTGCTATTCCAGGGCCTGATCCGCGATGTTTGGCTGCTCTTCAAGCAGCGCCAACAGTCCCGGAACGGCGTTCGACAAACAGCCTTGTGCATGTGCGTGGAGTCCACCGTTGGGGTGACGGGCGTTGTTGCAGGGCTCATTCTTGCTGGCGCAGCAGCAGACGCGAAAATATTCGTAAGCCAATTGCTGTGGAGTATTCTGGCGGTGGCGGTTCTGGCCGGCGGCTTTGCAATCAAGGACTTCGTCTTCGCGTGGCATCCCTTCCGGCTCCGTCGTGACAAGGATCACGTCAATCTCGTTTTCAGCTGGAGGAAATAACAGGCCTTGGCCTGACAATGCGTTCAACTCGGCATCATTTCTCGGCCGCGATTTTGTCGGCATGTTCGTTCCTGTTTGCAGTCATGCAGCGGCAGGACTTAACTCAGGTGTCAGCGCCTCAAATCATGAAGATCACTGTCCTCATCCTCTCGTTGTTCGTCGCTGGTGCTGCATGCGCAAAAGGCCTGGCGCCCGCGACTAGCCGCGAAATCAACCAATTATTTACCGCACTCGAAAATTCCAGATGCGAGTTCAATCGAAATGGCACCTGGTACAACACGCAGGAAGCAAGCGCCCACCTGCATCAAAAATTTGCGTACCTGCGCAAGCGGGACATGATCGCTTCCACCGAAGCTTTCATTGATCTTGCTGCTTCCAAGAGCAGCATGACGGACAAGCCTTATCTTGTTCGTTGTGGCAATTCGCAGCCAGTGTCCAGCAAGTCGTGGTTTTTGTTGAAGCTCAAGGCATTGCGTGCGTCTCCCGCAGCCGCTGACAATTCGTCCAGGGCGACGCCGCTGCGCGGTGCCGCTTAATTCTGGTGTGAGGTTCCAATAGCCACTGCATGAACGCTCAACAGTTCGGTGATGGCACGGTTCATAAGCTGCCCGCAGATTTCCGTAAGGCCATACAGCTGGATATCGCGGCCGCGAGCCTCTGGGCCGATATCACCCCGTTGGCACGAAACGAATGGGCGGGGGGATTACCCCGCCTGCTGGCCATCGTCGGCTACACGCTGTTCGGGCTGGGGCTGGCGTTCTACGCCACGCCGTCCACCGACGCGGCGCTGTCCAGTCTGCCGATGGCCCAGTCCGGCTCCGGCGCGGGCATCTACAAGATGGCGCCCTCGCTGGGCGCAGCGCTGGGCGTGGCAATCTCCGGCGCGATTTTCACCGGGCTCGGACCGTCGGGCAGTGGCGTGCAGTGGCTGGAAGGCGTGATCACCTTTCAGGGGCGCAGCGACAACCTGGCCATCCGCGAGGCGGCGATGGTCGCGCTGGGCTTCAACCTGCTGATGGTGATGGTGGCGATCGGCTCGATCCTGCTGACCATCCCGGCGGGCAAGCGCGAGAAGTGAGGCAGGGCATGTCCGCGCGTATCCCGCACCGGCTGGTGCAGCAGACAATCCTGTCGAAGCGGCGGCTCAACAATTCAGCCGATGCCACTTCACGTTCGCAATTTTCTTCGGTATGTTCGTTCCTGTTTGCGGCCGTGCAGTGACATGGCTTGACTCAGGTGTCTGGCAACAACAGAGATCATCGTGATCACACAAAAAAGCCCACTGCTCTTCCGAGGCGCCGCGTTTGGCTGGGCAGCACTTGCTGCTTGCACGCTGCTGCTCATTCCTCTCATCGCGATGCAATTCACCCAGGAAGTCCGTTGGAGCATCACGGATTTTGCGGTGATGGGCTTGCTCGTTTTCGGCATGTGCTGCGCCTTCATCCTTAGCGCCAGATTGTTGCCGCGCAAGTACTGGGCGGTAGCTGCCGTCGTTTGCTCGGTCGCATTTCTGCTGGTCTGGGCAGAGCTTGCAGTTGGCGTTTTCACTCGCCTCGGCAGTTGAAATCAAGCAGTGGCCAGCAGTGCGGCTTGTTGTCCACCAATTCGTTCAAGCCCATGCCACCGCACGGCTTAACTCAGGTGTTAGGCCCCATGTTGAACTCCCTAGCGCGTGGCAATAAGCTCGCCCTTGGCACACTTGCGCTAGAGCTGCTTGTCTCGCTTGGCCTGCGGTCAAACACTTTCGGGATCTTTGCCATCCTGGCCATGCCTTTCATTGGCATTACTTGGCTGCCCGCTTCGCTACTGATTCTTTCGGACCTTCGTCAACATCGTCCAAGCCTGTTCGGCTATCTCGTTGCCGTCGCTTGCGGACTTGCTGGCATCGCTTGCGTGGGAATCTGCCTCAAATGGATCGTGCTTGCCGCTGTCATCCGGTGAGGTCTGACAGTTTGTGCAAGCCGACTTCGCTTCATTGCATTGCATCACTGAGCAATCAGAGGTAAGTCCCGACAACCTCTGTCATGAGTTTGGCGGCCGGGCATTTGTCTGCGAAGTTGTCGAACCTGGCAGCCAGGTCCGCATCGTCTACCATGGGCTCATCGCCCGTTCGAAAACTGATTGGGACATTGACGCGGCAGGCGATCGGCATGCCATCGACCGCAATTGGCCGAATCCATTGCGCAATCGCTGCGTGCGAGGCTTTATCAAGCTGCCTTTGGTCGTAATCAAGTTGTTGTGGATATCGGCCAGCATGCCATCGGGCTGCACCGTGGCCTTGAACTCAAATAACAGCGGCTCGGCAGGTGGCGACGTTGTGGATGCTTTCGGCTTGGCGGCCATCGCCCCGCCGATACACGCGGCGCTTGCGATCAACGCCGCACAACTCGCTGTTATCCGCACTTGCTGTACCCGCAATTCAAACACGTTGCGCAGCCATCCATGATCACCAGCGCCTTGGTGCTGCACTTGTGGCACATGCTGGCACTGGGCGGGAAGGTGGCGCCGTCGCCGGTGACTTCGATGTCTTCCGGGTGACTGGCGGCGCTGCTGATGATGTCGCTGCCGACAGTCAGGACTTCAGTGTTTTTTTTTTGGCTCTGTTCGTAGGCGCGGCGCTTTTCGGCAATCAATGCGCGCTGCTGCTCGCTCATCTCCGGGTCGTGCAGCATGCCGATGGATTTCAGATGGTCCTCCACAATGCTGCCGAGCTCGGCCACCAGGGACGGCATGTACACGCCGCCGGCCTTGAAATAGCCGCCGCGCGGATCGAACACGGCCTTCATTTCTTCGACCAGAAACGCCACGTCGCCGCCCTTGCGGAACACCGCGGACATGATGCGGGTCAGCGCCACGATCCATTGGAAATGCTCCATCGACTTGCAGTTGATGAACACTTCGAATGGGCGGCGGTGTTCGTGCTCGGTGTCGGCGTTGAGCACGATGTCGTTGATGGTGACATACATCGCATGTTCCACCAGCGGTGACTTGATTTTGTAGGTCGAACCGATCAGGACTTCCGGGCGCTCGATGCGCTCGTGCATCTGGATGACGTTGTCGATGGCGTCATCGACAGGCGCAACCACCGGTGCGACCGGTGCGGACTGCTTGGCTTTGTCTTCCGGGGTGACCACGGCATAGCCCTTGATTTTTTTGTCGATCCTGACGGTCATGAGCTTGACTCTGTAGTTTGTGTTGTTAGCGGTTTGACGGTGTAACGAGGCGGGATTGCAGGCACCGCGCCCGGACTGACCGGGCGGGCGCCATGACGTTGCATCACTTGCTGGCGGTCTTTCCAGCCGCTTTCTTTGCGACTTTCTTCACTGCCTTTTTTGCGGCTTTCTTGGCGGGTGCCTTGCTTGCCGCGACTTTCTTGGCGGGTGCCTTGCTTGCTGCGGCCTTCTTGGCGGGTGCCTTCTTGACTGCGGTCTTGGCGGGCGCTTTCTTGGCCGGTGCTTTTTTCGCGACAGCTTTCTTCGCCGGAGCCTGCTTGGCCACTTTTTTGGCGGCCACTTTTTTCTTCAAGACAGCGACTTCCTTCTTTGCATCCTTGCTGGCAGTGGTCAGCTTCTTTTTTGTTGCGGCGACTGCTTTCTTGACGGCTTTCCGGGCTTTGGCGACCTTGGTCTTGACCGTCTTTTCTGCGGACTTGGCAGCCTTTTTCGCTTCGGCCACTTTGGTTTTGACTTTTTTCTCGGCGGTTTTTGCTGCCTTCTTCACCTTGGCCACGGTGGCACTGGCACTGCTGGCCACCGCACCGCTCACTTCCGCAACTTTCTCTTTCACAGTTTCAACGGCATCCGACGCCATTGCCGTTACTCCATCTCCATTGCTCATGTGCCCTCCTCATGGGGCGTTGGTGGTTGGGTACAACAACGCGATCCTATACCCGTGAAAGCAACAGGTGTACTGGCGGTGCGAAGAGGCCGTCGAGGCGCTCAGAACTTGCCGTAATAGCCTTCCTTCAGTGCATCGAACAAATTGGCGGCAGTGTGCAGCTCGCCGTCGTATTCGATCTGCTCGTTGCCCTTCACTTCCAACACCTGACCGTCTTCCAGTTCGAAGCGGTAGATGGTGTTTTCAAGGTCGGCCTCTTTCACCAACACGCCCTGGAACGCAGCCGGGTTGAAGCGGAAGGTGGTGCAGCCCTTCAAGCCCTGCTGGTAGGCGTAGCGGTAGATGTCCTTGAAGTCTTCGTATGGGTAATCGGTGGGCACATTGGCGGTTTTGGAGATCGACGAATCCACCCACTTCTGTGCGGCCGCCTGCACGTCCACGTGTTCTTTCGGGCTGATGTCGTCGGCGCTGATGAAGTAGTCCGGCAACTTGGCGGCGGCGTCTTCGGCAAACGGCATCGCCTTGGCATTGATCAGTTCGCGATAGGCCAACAGCTCGAACGAAAACACATCGACCTTTTCCTTGGTCTTCTTGCCTTCGCGAATCACGTTGCGGCTGTAGTGGTGCGCAAAGCTGGGCTCGATGCCGTTGCTGGCGTTGTTGGCCAACGACAGCGAGATGGTGCCGGTAGGCGCGATGGAGCTGTGGTGGGTGAAACGGCAGCCCACTTCGGCCAATTCATCCACCAGGTCAGGCGCCACGCTGGCCACTTGCTGCATGTAGCGGCTGTACTTGGCATGCAGCACGCGGCCTTCGATTTTCTGGCCGATTTTCCAACCGTCCTTGCCCATTTCCGGACGCTTGCGCAGCATCTCGGCGCTGACGTCGAACACTTCATCCATGATCGGCGCAGGCCCTTTTTCCTTCGCCAGTGCAAGGCCGGTTTCCCAGCCGGCCACCGCCATGTCGCGGGCGATGGCTTCGGTGAATTCGCAGGACTGCTTGCTGCCGTACTTCATCTGCAGCATGGTCATGGTGCTGCCCAGACCCAGGAAGCCCATGCCGTGGCGGCGCTTGCGCATGATCTCGTCGCGCTGCTGCTGCAGCGGCAGGCCGTTGACCTCCACCACGTTGTCCAGCATGCGGGTAAACACGCGCACCACTTCCTTGTATTCCTCCCAGTCGAACGTGGCCTGGTCGGTGAACGCATTGCGCACGAACTTGGTCAGGTTGACCGAGCCCAGCAGGCACGCGCCATACGGCGGCAACGGCTGCTCGCCGCAGGGATTGGTGGCGCGAATGGTCTCGCACCACCAGTTGTTGTTCATCTGATTGACCTTGTCGATCAGGATGAACCCCGGCTCGGCGAAGTCATACGTGGAGACCATGATCATGTCCCACAGGTGGCGGGCGCGGATGTGGCCGTAAATTTTGCAAGCCACCAGCCCGTCTTCGCGTGCGATGTAATTGCGCTGGGTGGGCCAGTCGCGCCACACCACTTGGCCGGGATCGTCCAGATCGATTTCGCCGCGTTCCTTGATATTGACCGGGAATACCAGCGGCCAGTCGGCATCGTCTTCCACTGCCTGCATGAAGCCGTCGGTGATCAGCAAGGACAGGTTGAACTGACGCAGGCGGCCATCTTCGCGTTTGGCGCGGATGAAGTCTTTCACGTCCGGATGCGACACATCGAACGTGCCCATCTGTGCGCCACGGCGGCCACCGGCGCTGGACACGGTGAAACACATCTTGTCGTAGATATCCATGAACGACATCGGGCCGGAGGTGTACGCGCCAGCACCGGCCACGAAGGCACCCTTCGGGCGCAACGTGGAAAATTCATAGCCAATGCCGCAACCGGCTTTCAAGGTCAGGCCGGCTTCGTGGACTTTGTCCAAGATGCCGTCCATCGAATCTTCAATGGTGCCGGAGACGGTGCAATTGATGGTCGACGTGGCCGGCTTGTGTTCCTGCGCACCGGCGTTGGAGGTGATGCGGCCGGCGGGAATGGCCCCGCGGCGCAGCGCCCAGGTGAAGCGCTCCTGCCAGTACTGCTGCAGCTCGACGGTGGGTTCGGCCAGCGCCAAGGCCTTGGCCACGCGCTGGTAGGTGGCGTCGATATCGACATCCAGCGGCACGCCCTGCTTGGTCTTCAGGCGGTATTTTTTATCCCAGATGTCCATTGATGCCGGTTGCATCGGAATGTCCTGATTTGCGTCTGCGGCCACCACTTCCAACCTCGCCGTGCTCATGCCTGTTGACTCTCCTGTCCTGTCGGGTGCCAACGGCCATGGCCGCAGGCGATTAAACAACCACCCCCTATTACGGCGGTGGGCTAGCCCGCCGCGCCAATGGCGCAGCGGTGGGTGGTCTTGATTGATGGCGTTGCCGCCGCTTGCTGCTCCGTCACCCGCCGCTCCCGTTGCGCCGCGCTGTCAAGCCTTGTACTGCCCCCGCAGACACAAGGATTGGGTGTTCCTGCAGAGGCAACCACAAGATGTAGTGGCGATGCCAGCCACGAACATTACCACTCGCCGATGCCAAGTCAACGTCAAAATTTGCATTTTTTGCCTTGCAATTTGATGGCTGCCGCTGACACCGGCCAATGGCGCGGGTTTGCCGCGCACGGCGCTATTTTTTGCGCGAAATATGAATGCGCATCACATGCTGCGCTGCGGGATCAAACACCTCATCACCGCCTGCGCTTCAGCGGCGATTTCGCAAACAGGCGCAACACTCGCAATACTTATCCCTTGCCTGTGCCGGATTGCTGCATGAAGACCGCCTCCAAGACCCTGCTTGCCCTGACCGCTGCCGCCGCATTCGGCGGGTTTGCCGCCACTTCACTGAACCTGATGCTGGAGCAGCCGGCGCGTGCCGCAGCGGCCCCCGTGCCAGCCCCCGTGGGCGGCACCTTGCCGGTGGCGGTAGCCGGCACGCCGATGCCGTCACTGGCACCCATGCTGAAAAAAGTGCTGCCGGCGGTGGTCAGCGTCAACACCAAGCAACGGGTGCGGGTGAACACGCCGTTTGGCGATGACCCGATGTTCCGCCGCATGTTTGGCATTCCCGAAGAACGCATCGCGCAGTCGCTGGGCTCGGGGGTGATCATTGATGCCCAGCGCGGGCTGGTGTTGACCAATAATCACGTGGTCGAAGATGCCGATGAGGTGTCGGTGATGCTGGCCGATGGCCGCACGTTGAAGGCCGAGTTCGTGGGCTCCGATCCGGATACCGACGTGGCACTGATGCGGATCCCGGCGCAACATCTGACGGCGATCCCGGTGGCCAACAGCGACCTGTTGCAGACCGGTGATTTCGTGGTCGCGATCGGCAACCCGTTCGGGTTTGGCCAGACCGTCACCTCAGGCATTG
>Ga0073899_10005168_pt1 | contig 11396 bp, 8 predicted proteins | sample KloWWTmetaKNB5Ph_FD_88975 | JGI IMG/M metagenome (GOLD analysis project Ga0073899, IMG submission 88975) | Active sludge microbial communities from Klosterneuburg, Austria, studying microevolution and ecology of nitrifiers - Klosterneuburg... | ecosystem: Engineered > WWTP > Aerobic digester >...
GGGCTATAGGCCAAAAGGAGTGGATGGGGTCTTGATCTAGCCGCGTGTTTCCGGCGCGATTCGAGGGTCGTTATGGTCCGTGATGCTTAGTCGTGACCCTTCCCCCGAATTCAACGAGGTGCGTGCTATGCGGTTCTCGGCTGGTCAAGAACGGCCGTCACCGCTCGGGAACACAACGCTGGCGATGCAAGACCTGCGGGGCGTCCGCGGTGCGGCGTCGTCCGGATGTGACCCGCCGCGAGCAGTTGCGCCGGTTCGTGTCCTGGCTGACCGGGAAGCAGACGCAGGCCGAGATCGATGGCACCGCCACCGGCCGCACCTTCCGGCGGGATACCGCCTGGTGCTGGGACATTCAGCCGCACCTGAAACCGGCCGAGACCATCCACCATGCGGTGCTCGTCGATGGGATCTGGATCGGCACCTGGTGCCTGCTGCTCGCCATCAGCGACAAGGGTGACCTGCTGGCCTGGCAATGGTGCGGCCGTGAGACCACCGCCGCCTGGACCGCCCTGCTGGAGCAGGTCCCCGCCCCCGGGGTGATCGTCTCCGACGGCGGCTCCGGACTACCCTCCGCGCTGCGGGCGTGCTGGCCGGAGACGAAGCATCAGCGGTGCATCTTCCACCTGCAGATGAACATCACCCGGCACCTGACCCGCAACCCCCGCACCGCCGCCGGCAAAGCGCTGCGCGAACTCGTCATGAACCTCAGCAGCATCGACGACGAAGACACCGCCATCGCCTGGCAGCTGCAACTCGAGCAGTGGTGGCAGACCTTCGGGCACCTCACCCGAGAGCGCACCATGTTCCGCAACGGTCAATGGGGCTTCACCCACGACCGGCTCCGCAAAGCCTGGCACCTGATCCGCAAAGTCACCCGCGACGGCGTCCTGTTCACCTGGATCACCTACGGCAACCCCCGCACCACCAGCCCCCTCGAAGGCGGCTACAACAGCCCCATCCGCGACCTCCTACGCCGCCACCGCGGCATGAACGAAGCACACCGCCGCCGCGCCGTCGAATGGTTCCTCATGCTCCGACAGCTCGCACTCGACGACGCACTAGCGCGAGCACTGACACCTGCAGCACCAGAACCCGCCGACGACGACCGAGAAGAAGATCAGCACGAAGACATCGGCGGCCCCGCCCTCTATGACACCGGACTAGACGCCAACGAAGGACTCTGGGAACGAACCGGATGGGCAGGACGCGGATGACACACCCGACCCCATCCACTCCTTTTGGCCTATAACCCGAATACGCCGCACGGCGCCGGAAACGAAGAAACCCCCGATTTCTCGGGGGCTTCTCTGGCGGTGACGGTGGGATTTGAACCCACGGTAGGGGGTTGCCCTACACAACTTTTCGAGAGTTGTACCTTCGGCCGCTCGGACACGTCACCGCGAACGAGTTTACGGGAATGCGAGGTCGCGCGCCAATCGAGCGCGCCACGCCGGTCGAAGCATCCCCGCCATCCATCCGCGCGCCGCCGCCCGCGCGCCCGGTGCACCCCTCGCCACACGCCCGTCGCGCTGGCAAACTGGCGCCATGAGTGCCATCGAGAACGCGAAGCTTGCGATCGTCGGGGCCGGCAGCGTCGGCACGAGCCTGGCCTATGCCGCCCTGATTCGCGGCTCGGCACGGCACGTCGCGCTCTACGACATCGCGAAGGAGAAGGTGGATGCCGAGGTCCTGGACCTCGCGCACGGCACGCAGTTCACCGGCTCGAGCGACATCGTCGGCGGCAGCGACGTCGCGGTGGTGCAGGACGCGCACGTCGTGATCATCACGGCGGGCGCGAAGCAGCACCCCGGGCAGACGCGCCTCGCGCTCGCCGACACCAACGTGCGGATTCTTGAGGGCCTGCTGCCGGCACTACTCGAGCAGGCGCCGAACGCCATCTACGTGCTCGTGACGAATCCGTGCGATGTGCTGACGGTCGCGGCGCAGCGCATCACCGGCCTGCCGCGCCACCGCATCTTGTCGTCGGGCACCGTGCTCGACACGAGCCGCCTGCGCTGGCTGCTCGCCAAACGCGCCGGGGTCTCGACCTCGAGCGTGCACGCCTCCATCGTCGGCGAGCATGGCGACACCGAGTTTCCGCTCTGGTCGAGCGCCACGATCGGCCCGGTGCCGATCCTCAATTGGGAGACGCCCGACTCGCCCCGCTTCTCGCCGGGCGAGCTCGATCACATCGCCGATGAGGTGAAGAACGCCGCCTACCGCGTCATCGCCGGCAAGGGCGCCACGAACTACGCGATCGGGCTCTCGGGTGCGCGCATCGCCGAGGCGATCCTGCACGACGAGCACGCGGTTCTGCCGGTGAGCACGGTGCTCGGCGGGGAGTATGGCATCGACGGCGTCGCGCTCTCGATGCCGAGCGTCGTCGGTGCGCACGGGGCGATCCCGTTGCGCGGCACCCCGCTTTCGGCCTCCGAGTCGGGCAGACTCCTCGCCTCGGCCGAGGCGCTGCGCGAATCGCTCGCGGACCTTTGGCTCTGACCCCGCCGAGCAGAGCAGCGCCGAGCAGCGCCGAACGGGCACCAGGCCGCCAAAACGACGGTTCGGGATGCCGCAGCCCGCAGCATCCCGAACCGGCACAGGGCGTCCCGCCCCGGGCATGCGCTAGCTGAGCACGCTCTCCCGCTCATCGGCGGCCTGCATGGCGCGCTCGACGACGCTGACATCGCGCACGGCACCCTTGTCGGCCGACTGGGCCATCACGGCGTAGGCACGCAGCGCGGGCGAGACGACGCGCTCGCGGTCGCGCGGGCGGTAGCCACCGGCATCCAGCAGCGCTTGACGGCGGGTTTCGAGCACCTCGTCGGAGACCTCGAGGGTCATGGCGCGCGTGGTGATGTCGATCGAGATGATGTCGCCGTCCTCGACGAGGGCGATCACGCCGCCCGACGCGGCCTCGGGCGACACATGGCCGATCGACAGGCCCGAGGTGCCGCCCGAGAAGCGGCCATCGGTGATGAGCGCGCACTTCTTGCCGAGGCCGCGGCCCTTGAGGAACGAGGTCGGGTACAGCATCTCCTGCATGCCCGGGCCACCCTTGGGGCCCTCGTAGCGGATGACCACCACGTCGCCCTCGGCGACCTGCTTGTTCAGGATCTTCGAGACCGCTTCGTCCTGCGACTCGCAGACCACGGCGGGGCCCGAGAAGGTGAAGATCGAGGGATCGACGCCCGCGGTCTTCACGACCGCGCCGTCGACCGCGATGTTCCCGCGCAGTACCGCGAGGCCGCCGTCCTTCGTGTAGGCGTGCTCGACGTCGCGGATGCAGCCGCCCTCGGCGTCCAGGTCGAGGGCAAGCCAGCGCTCGGACTGCGAGCCGCCGACCGAGGTGCGCTTGCCGCCGGGCGCGGCGTGCCACAGCTCCAGCGCCTCATCGGTGGTCTTGCCCGAGCGGATGTCCCAATCGTCGAGCCATTCGCCGACCGATGCCGAGTGGATGGTGTTGACGTTCTCATCGAGCAGGCCGCCGCGGCGCAGGGCGCCAAGAATCGCGGGGATGCCGCCGGCGCGGTGCACATCCTCCATGTAGTAGGTGCGGTCACCGGCCACGTTCGGGGCGACCTTGGCGAGGCAGGGCACCCGGCGCGAGACCGCGTCGATGTCGTCGAGGCCGAAGTCGACGCCGGCCTCGTGGGCCGCGGCCAGCAGGTGCAGGATCGTGTTCGTCGACCCGCCCATGGCGATGTCGAGCGCCATGGCGTTGCCGAACGCGGCGGGCGTGACGATGTTGCGCGGCAGGACGGTGGCGTCCCCCTCGTCGTAGTAGCGCTTGGCGATGTCGACGACGAGCTTGCCCGCGTTCTTGTACAGCGCGCCGCGGGCGGTGTGGGTCGCGAGGGTCGAGCCGTTGCCGGGAAGCGAGAGGCCGATGGCCTCGGTGAGGCAGTTCATCGAGTTGGCGGTGAACATGCCCGAGCACGAGCCGCACGTGGGGCAGGCGGCCTCCTCGATGCGCTTGATGTCGGCGTCAGAGACCGACTCGTTCACGGCCTCCGAGATGGCGTCGACGAGATCGAGGGTGCGCACGGTGCCGTCGACCAGGGTCGCGCGGCCCGACTCCATGGGGCCGCCCGAGACGAACACGGTCGGGATGTTCAGGCGCAGCGCGGCCATGAGCATGCCGGGCGTGATCTTGTCGCAGTTCGAGATGCAGATCAGGGCGTCGGCGCAGTGCGCCTCCACCATGTATTCGACCGAGTCGGCGATGAGCTCGCGCGAGGGCAGCGAGTAGAGCATGCCGGCGTGGCCCATGGCGATGCCGTCGTCGACCGCGATCGTGTTGAATTCGCGCGGGATACCGCCGGCCGCGGTGATCGCCTCCGAGACGATGCGCCCGACGGGCTGCAGGTGCGTGTGCCCGGGCACGAACTCGGTGAAGCTGTTCGCCACCGCGATGATCGGCTTGCCGAAATCGGACTTGTCGACACCGGCGGCCATCAGCAGCGCGCGAGCGCCCGCCATGTTGCGGCCGTGGGTGACTGTACGTGAACGCAGAGGAATCGCCATGATTCAACAATCATGGGTGGATGCCTCGTGAGCAAGTCTGTGTCACTCCTAGTAGCAGCACTACTAGTCTTGGGGCATGAGCCAGCGAACCGGGCGCCGCGCCGAGCTCGGCGCTTTCTTGCGCGCACGCCGCGAGCAGGTGGTCCGCAGCGACCACGGCCTGCCGCCCGTCGGGCGCGGCCGCACCGTGGGCCTGCGCCGCGAGGAGGTCTCGTATCTCTCGGGTGTGAGCGTCACCTGGTACACGTGGCTCGAGCAGGGCCGCGACATCAACCCCTCCGCACAGGTGGTGGATGCCGTCGCCCGCGTGCTGGGTCTGGATGACGCCGGTCGCCGCTACGTGCGCTCGCTCGCCGGGCTTGCACCCGGCACCCACCTCGACGCCCCCGTCACCGACGAGATGCCCGCCCACGTGCAGCACCTGCTCGACGCGCTCGGCGACAACCCCGCCTTCGCGCTCACCCCGAACTGGCGCATCGCCGGCTGGAACGGCGCATACGAGCGGCTCTACCCGAACGTCGCGCGCGTCCCGGCGCAGGAGCGCAACCTGCTGCGTGTGGTGTTCACCGACCCCGCGGTGCGTGAGCTGCTGGCGGACTGGCCCGAGACGAGCCAGCGATTTCTCGGCGAGTTCCGCTCCGAGACGGCCGCCCGGCTCGCCGATCCCGAACTGGCGGCATTCGTGGCGCAGCTGCGCGCCGAGAGCGCCGAGTTTCGGGCCGGGTGGGCCCGGCACGATGTGCGCGGTTTCACCTCGCGCGAGCGGGTGTTCAACCACCCGGAGGCAGGCCTCGTGCGCTACGAGCACCACCAGCTGCGCCCCTCGGACGCCCCGGGCGTGCAAATCGTCGCGTACACGCCCGTCAGCTGAGGCCGTGCGGGGGCGGCACCGGGGCGCGCCGGCACCGAACCGGGCACACTGGCACCGGGCGGGTCCAACCCGGGCGGCGCGACAGCTGCGAAGCGGCATTGTCGGGGGCGACAACTAGCCTGGAACCATGTCGACCCGCAAGCCCACCAAGACGCCCCCGTACAAGTGCACCGAGTGCGGGTGGACGGCGGTCAAGTGGGCAGGCCGCTGCGGTGAGTGCCAGCAGTGGGGCACGGTGGTCGAGGCCGCCGAGCAGACCGGCATCCTTCGCGGCTTCACTCCCGTCGCGCCCACAGACGAGCGCGCGGCCAAGCCGATCACCGCGCTGACCACGGCAGATGCGCCCCGGCGCCCGAGCGGCATCGGCGAGTTCGATCGCGTGCTGGGCGGCGGCATCGTGCCCGGCGCCGCGATCCTGCTCAGCGGCGAGCCCGGGGTCGGCAAGTCGACCCTGCTGCTCGAGGTCGCCGCCGCCACGGCCCGGCAGCGCCGGCGCGTGCTGTACGTCAGCGCGGAGGAGTCCCCCGGCCAGGTGCGCCTGCGCGCCGAGCGCACCGGAGCGCTGCACGACGAGCTCTACCTCGCGAGCGAGACCGACCTCGCCACCATCGTCGGCCACATCGACCAGGTGCGGCCGCAGCTGCTGATCGTCGACTCCGTCCAGACCGTCTCGTCATCGCTCAGCGAGGGCCTCGCCGGGCACCCCGGGCAGGTGCGCGAGGTGGCCGCCACGCTCATCCGCATCGCGAAGGAGCGCGACCTGCCGGTGCTGATCGTCGGGCACGTCACCAAAGACGGCTCGATCGCCGGCCCCCGCCTGCTGGAGCATCTGGTCGACGTGGTCTGCCACTTCGAGGGCGACCGGCAGACCTCCCTGCGCTTCGTCCGCTCCCTGAAGAACCGCTTCGGGCCCACCGACGAAGTTGGATGCTTCGAGATGACCGGCGACGGCATCGCCGAGGTGCCCGACCCGAGCGGCCTGTTTCTCAGCCGCGGCGCCGCCGTCGCGGGTACGTGCGCGACCATCGCCCTCGAGGGGCGCCGCGCGATGCCGGTGGAGATTCAGGCGCTCGTGAACAAGACGTCGGCCCCCAACCCCCGCCGCGTGACCAGCGGCGTGGACTCCTCGCGCCTCGCGATGATCCTCGCGATCCTGGAGCGCCGGGCCGGGGTCACCGTGAGCGACAAGGACGTGTACGTCTCCACCGTCGGCGGCGTGCGGCTCACCGAGCCGGCCGCAGACCTGGCGATCGCGATCGCGGTCGCCAGCGCGTTGGCCGACTTCGCGGTGCCGCACGAGGTGGCCGCCGTCGGCGAGCTCAGCCTCGCGGGCGAGATTCGCCCGGTCACGATGTCGGGGCAGCGCGCCGCCGAGGCGAAACGCCTCGGGTTCACCACGGTCATCGCCGCGACCGCCGAGACCCTCTCCCCCGCGATCGCGCGCGTGCGGGCGCTCGCTGCCCGAGAGCAGGGGCACGCCAAGCTGCGCGACGTCCCGGAGTTCTAGCGGCACTGCCGCGGGGGCCGGCACCACCGCGGGGGCGGGCTCAGTACTCGAGCGCAGGCCTCAGTGCTCGAGCGCCTTCAGCAGCTCGCTCGGCGACGCCTGCATCGGGTGCGGTCCCGCGATATCGAGGAAGACCGTCGTGATCTCCCCCTCGTAGCGCCGCAAGAAGCTCAGCAGCCAGTACGGGCTGTGCAGCCCGACGGCCGGCGGCAGATTCGCCGGCTTGTTGGCCGCGTCGCTGAACAGCAGGAGGGCGACATCGCCGGTCTCGGCATCCCGATACGTCCACACCTCGCCCCCGTCGAGCGGACGATCGCGCGGCCCGGGCTTGAGCAGGGGCACCACCGTCGGCCCGTTGCGCAGCGCAAACGCGACCGCCGCCATGTCTTGCCGCTCGAGCGCCTCAGCGAGCACCTGCGAGCGAAACTCGAGCGGTGCCTTCGCGCCCTTGCGCTTCTTCCCCTTGGATGCTCCAGCCATGCTCCCAGCCTATCCGGGGCGATGCGCGGCAGACGTCGCCGGCTCCTGCCCCGTGGCGCAGGCGCTATCCGTAGAGCAGGATCTGCTGCGTCGACTGCGAGGGGATCCCGCCGATCTCGACGGCGACGTGGTACGAGGCTCCCCCGCCGGCGGCACCGGGCCTGTTCGGGTTCTCGCACGACGAGGGGGTGGATCGGGTGCGATCCCACACGACGGGCGCGCCGCTTTTCACCGTGGATCCGGCTTCGAGCAGCACGACCATATCGCTCGGTTCCGACTGGCAATCCGTCGAACGCCACCAGGTGTCGCCGCCGCTGGTGACCGTGAACTTCTGCTGCGCGGTGCCGACGTTCAGGGTGCAGTCCTTGCCCCGGTTGGTGAGCTGGATCGACAGCTGGGGCAACTCGCCCGCGGCGTACGTGACCTTGTCGGTCACGGCCTCGACGAACACGTCGGCCGCGATGCACGCCGCCGGGCCGGCCGGTTCGCTCTCGCCGGCGTCCGCGTCGCCCTCGGGGCTCGGTTCGCCCTCGTCTGCCGACTCGCCCTCGGGGGGCGTCGCGGCATCGCCCGTGCCGTCACCGTCGCCCGCATCACCGCCGTCGGGCGCCTCGCTGGATGCCCCTGCCCCCGCATCGGCGTCACCGCCCGCGGCTCCCGCCCACGGCTGCGCCACGAACAGCCACACGAGCGCGGCGACCACGATGACGATGCCGCCAAGCAGCACCAGGCGCCGACGGCGGTAGACGGCGCGGGAGGGCCGTGTGCGAGTCGAGCTCATCTCTCCAGCGTATGCCCGTCGCCCTGCGGGAGCAGTTTGAGCATGCGGGTGTTGCCCAGGGTGTTGGGCTTCACGCGCGCGAGATCGAGAAATTCGGCGACACCCTCATCGGGCGAGCGCACGAGCTGCGCGTAGACGTCATCGGCGACGATCCCCTCCCCGATCGGGGCGAAGCCGCGGCGCACGAAGAAGTCGACCTCGAAGGTCAGGCAGAACAGCCTGCTGAGCCCGAGCTCGAGGGCGTTGCGCTCCAGCTCCTGCACGATCGCGCGGCCGACTCCGCGGTGCAGCCAGGCATCAGCCACGGCGAGGGTGCGGATCTCGCCGAGGTCCTCCCACATCACGTGGAGCGCGCCGCAGCCGATCAGCGTGTCGTCTCCGGCCTCGGCGACCACGAACTCCTGCACCGCTTCGTAGAGCACGACGAGCTCCTTGCCGAGCAGGATGCGTCGCTCCACGAGTCCTGCCACGAGGCGCTGGATGCCTACGACATCGCTCGTGCGGGCGCGCCGCAGGGTGTACTCATCCATACGGTTCAGCATACGGTCGCGCGGGCCGGCGCACGCTCGCGCGCCGTCATCGAACCGGGCGGTCGGCGCCCGGACGGCGCGACGAGCACGCAGAAGAGGGGATGCCGCGGCATCCCCTCTTCTGTACGTCGATCGTGCGCGTCAAGCGCCGATCGTCAAGCGCCGATCGTCAGTCGTTGCCACCCAGGATCATGTCGGGCGTCGCCTCGATCGCGCCGGGCGTGACCTGGCCGACGGCGACCTTCTCGCCGCGCGGGCCGTTCGTGAACACGAAGTCGGTGCCCTCGAAGTCGACGTGGATGTGATCGCCCGAGTGCAGCTCGCCGTGCAGGATGCGCTCGGAGAGGCGGTCCTCCACCTCGCGCTGCATGGCGCGGCGCAGCGGACGCGCACCGAGGGTCGGGTCGAAGCCGATCTCGATCAGGCGGCTCTTCGCCGCCTCGGTGAGCTCGATCGTCATGTCACGGTCGAGCAGGCGGTCGCCCAGACGCTTGGTAAACAGGTCGACGATCTGCAGCAGCTCGGCCTTCGACAGCTGCGGGAACACGATGATGTCGTCGAGGCGGTTGAGGAACTCGGGCTTGAAGTGCCGCTTGAGCTCCTCGTCGACCTTGCCCTTCATCCGCTCGTACGAGGTCGTGGCGTCGCCCTCGACCTGGAACCCGACCGGGCCGCCGGCGATCGCCGAGGAGCCGAGGTTGGTGGTCATGATGATGACCGTGTTCTTGAAGTCGATCACGCGACCCTGCCCGTCGCTGAGGCGACCCTCCTCGAGGATCTGCAGCAACGAGTTGAAGATGTCGGGGTGCGCCTTCTCGATCTCGTCGAACAGCACCACGCTGAACGGCTTGCGCCGCACCTTCTCGGTGAGCTGCCCGCCCTCTTCGAAGCCCACGAACCCGGGAGGGGCACCGAACAGGCGCGAGACGGTGTGCTTCTCGCCGTACTCCGACATGTCGAGCGAGATGAGCGCGTCCTCGTCGTCGAACAGGAACTCGGCGAGCGCCTTGGCGAGCTCGGTCTTTCCGACGCCGGTGGGGCCGGCGAAGATGAACGAGCCCGAGGGGCGCTTGGGGTCCTTGAGCCCGGCGCGCTGGCGACGGATCGTCTTCGCGAGGGCCGCGATCGCCTCGTCCTGGCCGATGACCCGTTCGTGCAGGGTCTTCTCCATGAACACGAGGCGCGAGGACTCCTCCTCGGTGAGCTTGAAGACGGGGATGCCGGTGGCCTGCGCGAGCACCTCCGCGATCAATCCCTCATCCACGACTGCGGCGGTCGCGACGTCTCCGCTGCGCCACTGCTTCTCGAGGCGCAGGCGCTCGGCGAGGAGGTTCTTCTCCTCGTCGCGCAGCGATGCGGCCTTCTCGAAGTCCTGCTCCTCGCTGGCTTCTTCCTTCTGCGCGCGAACCGCGGCGATCTTCTCGTCGAACTCGCGCAGCTCGGGCGGCGACGAGAGGATCGACAGGCGCAGGCGGGCGCCGGCCTCGTCGATCAGGTCGATGGCCTTGTCGGGCAGGAAGCGGTAGGCGACGTAGCGGTCGGCGAGGTTCGCGGCGGCGACGAGCGCGCCGTCGGTGATCTGCACCTTGTGGTGCGCCTCGTACCGGTCGCGCAGGCCCTTCAGGATGTTGATGGTGTGCGGCAGGCTCGGCTCGGCAACCTGGATCGGCTGGAAGCGACGCTCGAGCGCGGCATCCTTCTCGAAGTGCTTGCGGTACTCGTCGAGCGTGGTCGCGCCGATCGTCTGGAGCTCGCCACGCGCCAGCAGCGGCTTCAGAATGGATGCCGCATCGATGGCGCCCTCGGCCGCACCGGCGCCGACGAGGGTGTGGATCTCGTCGATGAACACGATGATGTCGCCGCGGGTGCGGATCTCCTTGGTGACCTTCTTCAGGCGCTCCTCGAAGTCGCCGCGGTAGCGCGAACCGGCGATGAGCGAGCCGAGATCGAGCGAGTAGACCTGCTTGTCTTTCAGCGTCTCGGGAACGTTGCCCTTGACGATCGCCTGCGCGAGCCCCTCGACGACGGCGGTCTTGCCGACGCCGGGCTCACCGATCAGCACGGGGTTGTTCTTGGAGCGGCGCGAGAGGATCTGCATGACCCGCTCGATCTCCTTCTCGCGGCCGATCACGGGGTCGAGCTTGTTGTCGCGTGCCGCCTGCGTGAGGTTGCGGCCGAACTGGTCGAGCACCGCCGAGCCGCCCTGCGTGGCCTGCGAGTCGTTGTGCGCGGCACCGCTGACCGCCGCGGGCTCCTTGCCCTGGTACCCGCTCAGGAGCTGGATGACCTGCTGGCGCACCTTGTTGAGGTCGGCGCCGAGCTTGACGAGCACCTGCGCCGCGACGCCCTCGCCCTCGCGGATGAGCCCGAGCAGGATGTGCTCGGTGCCGATGTAGTTGTGGCCGAGCTGCAGCGCCTCGCGCAGCGAAAGCTCGAGCACCTTCTTGGCGCGCGGTGTGAACGGGATGTGGCCGGTCGGCTGCTGCTGCCCCTGACCGATGATGTCCTGCACCTGCTCGCGCACGGCGTCGAGCGAGATCCCGAGCGATTCGAGCGCCTTCGCAGCAACGCCCTCACCCTCGTGGATGAGCCCGAGCAGGATGTGCTCGGTGCCGATGTAGTTGTGGTTGAGCATCTTCGCCTCTTCTTGGGCGAGCACAACGACACGGCGGGCGCGGTCTGTAAATCTCTCGAACATTGTCA
>Ga0073899_10005169_pt1 | contig 11395 bp, 8 predicted proteins | sample KloWWTmetaKNB5Ph_FD_88975 | JGI IMG/M metagenome (GOLD analysis project Ga0073899, IMG submission 88975) | Active sludge microbial communities from Klosterneuburg, Austria, studying microevolution and ecology of nitrifiers - Klosterneuburg... | ecosystem: Engineered > WWTP > Aerobic digester >...
AAGCCGGAGCAACCGGCGATCCCTCCTCTGGGGGAGAGGCGCGGCCCATCGGGCCGCGCCTTTGCATTCGGGCCGCAGGTCTAGCGCCAGACAAAGGCCGGGCGGTCGGATGTCGTGCGCCTGATCTCGCGGGATTTCAGCCGTTCTTCATGATCTTGAGGACGACCGTCTTGCCCTTCTTCACATATCTGAGTTCAGCGTCGCCGATGGCTGCGACCTTGCCACCATCCAGCCGGTCGCCGACCTTGACCTTCACAAACCGCCCATTCGGCATGCGCACAAGCGCCCTGCGGTTGGACGAAGACCCGTAAACCCCGATCAGATTGACGTCGCCGAGGTCAATGGCATTGGCATAGGTCGATTTCTTCGCCACGGTCCGCGTGGTGGGCAGAGTCGCGATCCCTTCTTCGGGTTCGGGCTCTTCCACCTCCGCGGCGGGCGGATCGGGTTCCGGCGCGGGGGCTGCGGCTTCGGGTTCCGGGGCGGTCTGTGCCTCGGCCAAGGCGGCGTCGACCGCAGCGGTATCGACAGTCGGTTGGGCCGCAGTCGCCTCGGCCACACGGGCCGCTGCCGCTGCGGCCACCGCCGCCGCTGTACGCGGCTGCGGCCGGCGCGAAGTGGCAACCGCCTGTGGGCTGGCTGCGGCAATGGCCGCCGCCGCGGCCTCTGCTTCGGCGCGGGCGGCTGAAGCGGCGGCATCGGCCACCGCCTCGTCCTGGGCGCGGCGTGCCGCCGCCGCGGCAGCTACGGCCGCAGGACGGGCCTTGGGCTTCATCGCCGCATGGCGGCTGTCGGCGGGCGGGGCGAGCGGGCCGAGGTTCGTCTCATCTGCAGGAGTGGTGGCGGCGGGCGGCGGTGTCAGGTCTGCGGGTCGCGCGCGGGGTCTTTTGTCCGCCAGTGCCGGATCGGCGAAGGGCAGGACCGTCGCCGCCGCCGTCGCCGGAAGAACAGGTGCCGGAGCGGGGACAAGCCCGGCCGGGCGCGGGCGCGGAAGGCGGGCGGGCCGTCCGGCGACCAATGTAAAGCCGCCCGGTGTCACCACGCCTTCGGGCGTGGCCACGATCAACCCGTTTGCATCATACCGAAGCAAGGTGCCGAAGGGTTGTGGCAAGGGCTGCCCGACAAGGGGAAGGTCGCTTGACAGACTTGCAGGGTCGGGCAGACCCGTTGCGGTGCCTGGATGCGGCACGCCCGCCTCGCCGAGAGCCGCCGAGAGCGCGCTGCCTTCGCCCGTCGGCAAGGCGGATTGTTCGGAAGGTGCGGTGGCGTCAACGGTGGGTTGGGCCAGACCCGCTGCCGGATCAGGCGCCGGTTCAAGGGCGGTCTCTTCTGTCGCTGCGACAGTGGTTTCGGCGGCGGGAGCGGAACTGGTCGCTACGGTCTGCGGGGCCGCGCTTTCAAGGGCCGCGACCGGCGGCGTTTCGGAGGTTGCGGGACTGTCGTCATTGCTGAGGAAGGCCCAAAAAAGCGCCGCGGCCAGCAACAGCATGGCGATTGCCCCGGCAGCAAGGCGGGGCAGGTCCAGATTGGCCGGCGCAATGTCGGGCATCGAAAGTGAACCGACCAGGCCCTTGTTGGCGGTTCCGGCACGAGGCTGGCTCACATGTCCCGACGTCTGGGCGATGCGTGATGCAATTCGCTCGACTGCTGGCGGCAAAGCGCGGCTTTGCGCAGAGCCGGTCATTGCGGCGTTTGCCACAGCGCCCATTCCGCCCAGTCGCGGTACGATATCGGCCAGACGCGCGCCCGGCTCCTCGGTTTGGTCAACGGGTTGACGGCGGCTTTGAAAGGATGTGCCGACTTCTTCGTCGGTCGCCACCACGGGTGCCGGGTCCGCAATCACATCTGGAGCCGGTGACGCTTCCTCCGGGGCCGTGTCGTCGGCGGACTGCGGCGCGTCATGTGTCACGGGATCGGCCGTGGTGGACGCAGGCAGGTCGACCTCTTCGGTTTCCGCGGACGACAGATCGATGAAGGGGGCCTCTTCAGATTCCGATTCCGTCATGACCACTTCCGCCGCGATCGTTTCGGCAAGGTGGCCGACCCCTAATGGATCGGGTAGGTCTTGGTCGGACGGCACCTGCGGCTCTGCCAGAGGTGCTGCATACGACACTTCTTCTGCAACTTCAGGTTCGACCGGGCTGGGCGGGGGCGGGGCAGGTTCTGGCGCGCTGACCGGCGGTGCAACTGCAACGACACGGACGGGATCTTGATCGCGGTCATAACGCGTCCCTGTATCCAGCCAGCGTTCCGCAGACCCCGTCAGGCCGAAGAACGGCTCTCCGGCGAAGCGGCCAGGTTCGGGGATTGCCACAAACGCAAGGGGGCGAAATCCCTGCTCTTCGGCGAAGGCCTCCGCCTCCTCCAGCGTCACCCGTGCCACCACCGCGACAGACACGCGTGCGCTGGACCCGGTGAAATCGAACACCAGATCATCGACGCCGTAGGGTGTGCGCCCGCGCAGCGCCTCGCGGATCTTTGCTCGCCGCGCAGCACGATCCGATCCGGGGGCATCCGTCTCGAAATACAGGATCTGGGAGTTGGGCAAGATCAGCTTGCTGGTGAACCCGTCCGGCGCCCGCGCCATCGCAATGGCATGCAGCGCGGCAAGGTCGCCTTCCAGATCGGCGGCATCCAGCCGCACCTCTGCAACCCGCATCCAGCCGTCCGGCAGACGCTCCAGCAAGCCTACGGCTTCATTCGTCAGGTCAAGAGCGAAACGTGGTTTCATCACAAGCATCTAGCACCCGGCAGGCTGCTATCCCAACCCCCCGTTCCGGCCTATTCAGTCCTAAAGCAGAATTTTGCCTATGGAAAGGAGGGCCGCCAAGGAATGACTTGCGGGCCGCGTCTGACACTTCCAGATGTAACACGCATCAACGGAGGTTTTCCCATGCGTATTCTGACGACACTCGCCTCGGTCGCCCTGCTGGCCTCGCCGGCGCTGGCGGACGATCCCAAAGCCCTGATCACGGTGACGGGCGAAGGGCAGGTGGCGGTCGTGCCAGACATGGCAACGATTTCGCTGGGCGTCACGGTCAACGCCGAGACGGCCAAAGCCGCGCTTGATGCCAACAGCGCCGCCTTGACCGCGGTGCTGGAGCGGCTGACCGCCGCCGGGATCGAGGCGAAGGATATCCAGACTTCGGGCCTGTCGCTCGGGCCGGTCTATGATTCGTCCTATTCCAGCAGTGGGCAGGGTGTACAGGGCTTCACCGCCAGCAACATCGTGACCGTTCAGGTCCGTACCATCGACAATGTGGGGCCGGTGCTCGACGCCTCCGTGACTGACGGGGCGAACATGTTGAACGGCATCACCTTCGGCCTGCTCGACCCGGTGCCCGCAACGGACGAGGCGCGCAAGAAAGCGGTGGAAGACGCCCGCCGCAAGGCGGCGCTCTACGCGGAAGCGGCCGGGGTGGAACTGGGCAAGATCGTCTCGATCTCTGAAGGGGGAAGCTACGGCGCGCCGATGATGATGGGGGCTGCATCCTTCGCCAAGTCGGACGCAATGCCGATCGCCGCCGGTGAATTGTCGGTCGGCGCCTCCGTCAGCGTGACATTCGCCGTCGCGGAGTGAACGGCGGCCGGGCGCTCTTCGACCCTTGCAAGGTTCTTCGCAACCGAAGAGCGCCTGCAAGGGCGATGAGAGCGGCCAGACCGATCAGGCGGTGGCTTTGGCCAGCGCCTGATCCAGATCGGCGATGATATCGGCGACATCCTCGATCCCGATCGACAGGCGCACCACATTCGGTGCGGCCCCGGCGGCAACCTGTTGCTCAAGCGAGAGCTGGCGGTGCGTGGTGGAGCCCGGATGGATGACCAGCGACCTTGTATCGCCAAGGTTTGCGACATGGCTGAAAAGCTCCAGCGAATTCACCAGCTTCACGCAGGCTTCGTAGCCGGCCTTGATCGCAAAGGTGAAGAGCGCCCCGGCCCCCTTTGGCACGATCTTTTTTGCCCGCTTGTTGTAGGGCGAGGATTTGAGGCCCGCATAGGTCACGAATTCGATCCGAGGATCGTTTTCAAGCCATTCGGCGACCGTCTGGGCGTTCTTCACATGCCGCTCCATGCGCAGGGCCAGCGTTTCAATCCCCATCAGCGTATAGTGCGCGCCTTGCGGGTTCATCGTCATGCCCAGATCACGCAGGCCCACCGCGATGGAATGGAAGGTGAAGGCCATCCCGCCCAATGTCGGGTGGAAGGTCAGCCCGTGATAGGCCGGTTCCGGCTGGGAAAGGGATGGGAACTTGTCGCTGGCCGACCAGTCGAACTTGCCGCTGTCCACGAGGATCCCGCCTGTCACCGTGCCATTGCCGGTCAGGTATTTCGTCGCCGAATGGACGACGAGCGTCGCCCCCATCTCGATCGGGCGGCAGAGCCATGGGGTCGCGCTGGTATTGTCGACGATCAGCGGGATACCCTTCTTGTCGGCGATCTTTGCAAGCGCTGGGATGTCGGTGACATAGCCGCCGGGGTTGGCGATGGTTTCACAGAAGATCGCGCGGGTGTTCTTGTCGCAGGCCTTGGCAACCGCACCCAGATCGTCGGTGTCGACGAATTTAGCCGACCAGCCGAAGCGTTTGATTGTCTGGCTGAACTGGGTGACCGTCCCACCATAAAGCCTTGAGGATGCGACGATATTCTTGCCAGGCCCCATCAGCGGGAAAAGCGCCATGATCTGTGCGGCATGGCCCGACGAACAGCAGATCGCGCCCGTGCCGCCTTCGAGCGCGCACACCCGCGCGGCCAGCGCCGAAACCGTGGGGTTCGTCAGGCGGGAATAGATGTAGCCGACTTCCTGAAGATTGAAGAGCCGCGCCGCATGGTCGGCGTCTTTGAAGACGTAGGCGGTCGTTTGATAGATCGGCACCTGGCGCGCGCCGGTCGCCGGGTCGGGCGCCGTGCCGGCGTGGATGGCCAGCGTGTCGAAACGGTAGTCGGTGGTCATGTCATTCTCCCGCACTGAGGTCGGGTTTGACGTTAGGGGAAGGGGCCGCCTGCGGCAACACCCGCTTCATCCGGGCGCCCGTAATAATGGCTGACCACATGTTCGGCTTCGGCGAAAAAGAGCCACCGCTGGGCGAACGCCCCGCTCAGGTGCAGCGCGAAGGCCAGAAGGCTACCGATCAGCCCACCGGGCGCGACCAGCAAGACCAGTGCGGGCAGGACCGCCGACAGGCCTAGCGCGACTACCCTCAGTTTGCGCGCATGTTTGCGCCCGACCTGATGGATCATTTCGCGCATCACATAGTTGGGGCTGGTATGCGGTGGGGCAAAGGGTCGCACCTGCGGCCCAAGGCCGGTCGCGGCGCCAAGGCTGCTGCCGCGCTGGCCGAATTGCCGGTCGCCCAGACGAAAGGCCAGAAGGATGACAATGCCGAGGGCTACGCAGCAGGCCAGCGCCAGCAAGCGCTGCCCCGATAGGATCGCGCCGCCGGTCGCGGCATAGGCGAAAAAGCTAAGGGGCGTCGTCCAGTGGTTCCAGCGGGGCACTGTCTTCAGTTGTGCATAGATCATCGCGGTGCACAGGATGGTTGAGGCGCAAAGGAGCGCGCCGATCAGACCAATCATCCCCGGCCCGCCGCCGCCAACCGCCGCAAGCGCCACAGGGGCGCTGAGGCCAAGCGCCGCGACCGAGGCCCAGCCTTCGCGCGACAGCCAGCTTGTCTGCCATTGGCTGAAGGCGCGCAATGCCCGTTGCGGATTGCCCAGATGAAAGGTCGAGGCAAGGAGCCCGCATGTCGCCAGAACGTAAGCCAGCCCGAAAGCGACAAGCGCGCCCAGCCCGGCAGGTCGCAGCACGCCTGCGTCCAGCATGAACAGAAATCCGAACCCCGCGCCGGACAAGACCGTGAACAGGATGACCGAAGGGGCGGGATGCATCAGAACTTCTCCAGAAGACGGTCGAGCCATCCGGCAAAGCCCGTCGCCTTCAGATCGAGAAGTGCTGCAAGCGGGGCCTCGGACTGACCGCGATCCTTGGGACGGGGCGGCAGGTATTTGTTGGTGGGGCGCGTGCCCAGATCGGGCATCAGGTCATAGCCGCCGCGTTCCGCGACAAGGCGGCTTACGGCGCTATCGGGGTCACCCAGATCGCCGAAATGCCGGGCACCCGTCGGGCAGGTGCGTACGCAGGCGGGTTGGCGGTCTTCCTCGGGCAGGTTTTCGTTATAGATCCGGTCTACGCAGAGCGTGCACTTCTTCATCACTCCCGCCGCCGCGTCCATTTCCCGCGCGCCATAGGGGCAAGCCCAGGCGCACAGGCCGCAGCCGATGCAGGCGTCTTCGTTCACCAGCACGATGCCGTCCTCGGCCCGTTTGTAGCTCGCGCCGGTCGGACAGACGGTGACGCAGGGCGCATTGTCGCAATGCAGGCAGGACCGGGGGAAGTTGATGATCTGCGCCGCGCCTTCGTCGGGCGTGATCTCATAGCTGTGAACCCGGTTGAGGAACGTCCCGCAAGGCTCTGATCCATAAGCGTCTATGTCGCTCAGCGGCGCACCATATCCCTGATCGTTCCAGCCCTTGCAGGCGGTCACGCAGGCTTGACAGCCGACGCAGGTGTCAAGGTCGATGACGAGACCAAGTTTCTTGGCGGAAGGCGCAGGCAGGGCCGTCATGGCCGGTTCCTTTTGGCAGGGGCAACGGGCAACTTGAGTGGCGGGAAGGCGGGCTGCGACTCGGATGGGGGTGGGCATTTCTCCACCCGTACCCGCAGATCGAACCATGCAGCCTGCCCGGTGATCGGGTCAGAGTTTGACCAGCGTCGCCCGTCGCCACGGTCCGGCAGAAGTTCGTCGATCAAATGGTTGAGAAGGAATCCTTTTGTCGCTTCTGGCGCATCGTCGTCCAGTGCCCATGCCCCCTTGCGCTTGCCGATGGCATTCCAGGTCCAGACGGTGTTTTCATTCAGCGCGGCCATATGCGCGACCGGCACAGTGATCTGACCCGAAGGCGAGGTGACACGCGCCCAGTCGCCCTCTGCAAAACCCTGCGCCTGCCAGACTTTCGTCGGCAGGTAGAGCGGATTATGGCCATGGATCTGGCGCAGCCAGGCATTCTGCGAGCCCCAGGAGTGATACATGGCCATCGGCCGCTGGGTGATCGCGTGCAGGGGATAGTCCTCTGCCGCTTTGCCATAGGGCGGATACCAGTTGGGCAAGGGATCCATCGTTGCCTTGATCCGGGCGCGCAGATGGTCTGGCGGCTGACGTTCGTGATAGCCTTCGGCGGCCAGTTGAAAGCGGCGCATCGGTTCGCAGTAAAGCTGGAACAGATAGGGCTGGGGCTGGTCATAAAAGCCCATCTTCACCGCCCAGTCCTGATAGGCCTTGTTCCAGGGTTTGAAAAAGCGCGCTTCCTCGGGCACTTCGGCCATGAAGAACCCGCCCGCCGCAATATAGGCATTGAGCTGGTTGGGGTTCGGCGCGCCGCGCCCGACCTCTTCGCCTTCGCCCCGGAAGCCGATCAGCGGGCCAACGCCGGGGCGCCGCTGATGGTGGACGATATAGTCGGCATAGTCGCGGTATCTCGGTCGCCCATCCTCGGTGATGAAACCCGGCAGGCTCAGCCGGTTGGCCAGTTCCACCAGCACCGACTGAAAGCCCCGCACGTCACGATCGGGTTCTATCACCGGCCAACGGATCGCGTCGGCGGCATGATCCGCCTCGCAGATCGGCCGGTCCAGCAGGCTGATGCAATCGTGGCGCTCCAGGTAGGTCGTATCGGGAAGGATCAGGTCGGCATAGGCGACCATCTCGCTTGCATAGGCGTCGGAATAGATGATGCGCGGGATCTTATATTCGCCATTGCCGTCCTTGGCGGTCAGCATCGCCATGGTTTCCGTCGTGTTCATCGATGAATTCCAGGCCATGTTTGCCATGTAAAGCATAAGCGTATCAATGGGATAGGGGTCGCCCGCGACGGCGTTGGAGATGACCATATGCATCATCCCGTGGCACGACAGCGGGTTCTCCCAAGTGAAGCCCTTGTCGATGCGCGCAGGTGTCAGGTCATCAAGCTTCAGGGCCAGATGTTCGGGGCCTTGCGGAAAGCCCAGGTGCGGCCCGTCCAGAGGGCGCCCCGGCATGAAATAGCTGTGCGGCGTCGGGTGAGCATGGGCCGGCTTGGGGTAGGGCGGCTTGAAGCGGAAGCCCCCCGGCACCTCGACCGCGCCCAGAAGGATTTGCAGCACATGAAGAGCGCGGGCAGTCTGGAACCCGTTCGAATGGGCCGAAATCCCGCGCATCGCGTGAAAACTGATCGGGCGACCCATCATGTTTTCATGCCGCTCGCCCCGAAAATCGGTCCAGGGCTGATCGATCACCACCGGATTGTCGAAAGCCGCACGCGCGATCTCCGCCGCCAGCGATCGGATGCGCGCCGCTGGGATGCCGCAGCGGTCCGCGACGGCGTCGGGCGCATAGTCGTCGGCCAGATAGCGCTCCGCCAGATGTTGAAAAACCGTCCGGCAGCCCTTCCATGTGGCGCCCAGATCGGGTTTGACCCCTGCCTGATCATAGGGCGTGGGTTGGCCGGTCGCCCGGTCGATGACGATGGGTTTGCCCAGTTCATCGCGCAGAAGCAGGCCTTTTTCCTCGCCCTCCGTCTCATCGACCAGGCAAGGTGCATTGGTGTAACGGGCCAGATAGTCGAGGTCGATCCGGCCCGCTTTCAGCAGTTCGTGGATCAGCGCCAGGATCAAGAGCCCGTCGGTCCCCGGTGTGATCCCCAGCCAGTCGTCGGCCACCGCATTGTAGCCGGTGCGGACGGGATTCACGCAGATCATCCGGCCGCCTTGGGCCTTCAGCTTGCCGATGCCGATCTTGATCGGGTTGCTGTCATGATCCTCGGCCACGCCGAACATCACGAAGAGCTTCGTTCTGTCCCAATCGGTCTGGCCGAACTCCCAAAAGGCGCCACCCATCGTGTAGATGCCTGCCGCCGCCATGTTGACCGAACAGAAGCCGCCATGCGCCGCATAGTTTGGTGTGCCGAAGTTCTGCGCCCAGAAGCTTGTGAAGCTCTGGCTTTGATCGCGCCCGGTGAAGAAGGCGAGTTTTTCCGGCGCCTTGGCACGCAATGGCCCAAGCCATTGGGCAGCAAGCCCCAGCGCCTCTTCCCAGCTGATCGGCTCAAACGCCCCTGATCCGCGCGGGCCGACCCGGCGCAAAGGGGTGGTCAGGCGCGAGGGGGCCGTGACCTGCATGATGCCGGAGGCCCCCTTGGCGCACAGGACACCCTTGTTCACCGGGTGGTCGCGGTTGCCCTCGATATAGCTCACGCGCCCGGACTTCAGATGCACGTTGATCCCGCAGCGGCAGGCGCACATGTAACATGTGGTCTTCCTCACCTCGTCGGAGACCTTGGGTGATAGATCAAGGTGCGGCTGGTTCATCATCGGACTCCGACGCCCAAAGGGCCATGGCTTCTCGGGCAATCTGGCGTTCTTCTTCGGCCGGAACAATCCAGATCGCGACAGGGCTTGTCGATTTGTGTATACATATTGAGCCGGTGGAATTTGCCTCTGGGTCGAGTGCAGCCCCGGTGAAGAGCAACCCCTCCAGGATACCGGCACGCATTGCGGCATCATTTTCCCCAATGCCGCCGGTAAAAGCGATCCCGTCCAGCCCACCCATTGCGGCGATCATCGAACCTGCGTGCCGGATGGCCCAATAACGGAAATGTTCGATGGCAAAGCTCGCCTGTGGAGTTCCGGCGGCCTGCAGGGCGCGCATGTCGCTCGCCCCGCCCAAGCCCAGAAGGCCGCTTTCGCGGTTCAGGATGCGGCCCGCGCCCTCAATGCCATATAGTTCCGCCAGCCGTAAAACCGCATTGCCGTCGATGGTGCCAGACCGCGTTCCCATCGTCAGCCCATCGAGGGGCGAATATCCCATCGTTGTGGCAACAGATTTGCCGTCGCGGATAGCACAAAGCGATGCGCCATTGCCTAAATGAAACGCGAGCAGCCGCTCATATGGCTTTCCAGGCGATAATTCTTTCACTTTTCGAACTAATGCGGTGAAGCTGATCCCGTGGAAGCCATAGCGGCGGATCCCATGGGACAGGGCGGTATCCGGCAGGGCGTAACGCCAGGCTACTTCGGGATTGGTGGCGTGAAAGGCCGTATCGAAAGCCGCATATTGCGGCAGACTGGGCGCACGTTTTGCCAGTGCGCGGACGGCCAACAGGTTGGCGGGATTGTGCAGGGGCGCAAGCGGGATGGTGGCGGCAATTGCGGCCTCGACCGATGGCGTCACCCGGCAGGTGGCTGTCAGGTCCGGGCCGCCGTGGACCACGCGGTGCGCGGCAATCTTGATGGCGGCAAAGGGGTGGCCGGCCCCCTCGGCGGCCTTCAGCAGCACATCCAGCGCCGCCGCATGGTCCGCCACTGTGATTGCGGTCGTCCGCCCGGCCACAGACAGGCGAGACTGACCACCGATCTCACTCACCAGTCCCGCGAAAAGTTGGGTGAGTGACGGATCAAAGATCGCGACCTTCAGCGAGGATGACCCGGCATTGACCACCAGAACCGACATCAGAGCACCGCCTTCACAAGGCCCAAGACCGCGAGGGCCGCCAAAAGACCGATGGCAAAACGCCGGAAATCCTGCGGATCGGTGCGCAGAAAGTGCCGCCCCCCCAGCCATATCCCCACAAGGATCAGCGGGGCCGCCGCCAACGTGACCACGAATGTATCTTGGGTGACCAGCCCATGCCCCCACATCAGCGGCAGGGTATAGAGGTCGAGGAAGGCGAAATAGGTGATCAGCGTTGCACGGAACGCCCCCGCCGCCATCGGCTGCGCGGCGAAAAAAGTAGCGACCGGCAGGCCGCCCATGCCGGGGGCGTTTGCCATCCCGGACATCACCCCCACTGCGATATGGTCACGATCCCCCGCAAGTCGTGCCATCCGCCAGCCGCGCAACATGATTGCGCACATGCCCAGGACATAGAGGGCAATGACCACGCGAGCCGCGTCCAGACCGATCCCGGTGATGGCCCACAGTCCGAGCGGAACCCCAACCAGCGCCCCCGCCATCAGGGATAGGACACGTCGCCAGTCGACATCGTGCGCAATACCTGTCCATTGCTGAAAGATAATGGCGAATTCGCACAACATCACGACCGCGACGAAATTCAGCGGATGCGTCACCAACGCCGCCGCCGACACGACGAGCGCCGAAAAGCCGAACCCGGAATATCCCCGCACAAAGGCGGCAACAAAGAAGGTGGCGGCCATGAAAGCCGCCGCCCCCGGTGTCAGGTCGAACGGCAAGCTCACACCTGCTGCGGGCGCATGTCCGCCTTCGAGATGCCCGCGACGGCGACTGGCTTCTGCATCGCGTCGCGGCGGAAGGGCTCGCCCAGTTCCTGATTGATCAGCGCTTCG
>Ga0073899_10005170_pt1 | contig 11394 bp, 9 predicted proteins | sample KloWWTmetaKNB5Ph_FD_88975 | JGI IMG/M metagenome (GOLD analysis project Ga0073899, IMG submission 88975) | Active sludge microbial communities from Klosterneuburg, Austria, studying microevolution and ecology of nitrifiers - Klosterneuburg... | ecosystem: Engineered > WWTP > Aerobic digester >...
CCGTGGTCGTCGTCGTCCTTCTTCCACCCGCCACCGTGGTCGTCGTCGTCCTTCTTCCACCCGCCACCGTGGTCGTCGTCGTGCTTCTTCCACCCGCTGGCGCCGGGCGCGGCGCTCGCATCGGGCGCGCCGGTGCGGTCGCGCTCGTCGCCCTGCGGGGCCTCGGGCTCGTCCGCGTCCTCGAGCTCGTCGACCGTCTCGACCATGAGCTCCTGCTCCGAGACCTCGGCGGGGTCTTCACACCCGTACATCGCCATCCCGGCCGACAGCGCCAGCATCGACGCCGGCAACAACATGATTCTTTGGCTCCTGAATCGCACTTTCTACCTACCTTTTTTCTGCCGTCCTCGTAGAGAGAGAGGACCGGCGCAAGCGGTGTGAAACCGGAGTCGCGGGGTGTCAAGCAATCTCGTCCGCCATCGCGTGATTCGTCGGCGAAATGCGACGAGACGAGGGATTACGGGCTCGGCGGGGGCGCGGGCGCGAGGCCCAGCCGCGCGGCACCCGGCCGCGCGGCGCCTCGTTAACGGCGACGCCGACCGGGCGCGACGAGGCGATCGGCGCTATGTCATCGCATATGCTCCGAACAACCTCTGCAATCACCACACCGCCGCGAGGCGCGAGGACGCCGCCCTGGTGGCGGCGACTGTTCGCCACCTGCGACATCTCCTCGCTGGTCCTGTTCAGAATCACGTTCGGAGCGCTGATGCTGCTCGACGTCGTGCGCTCGTTCCCGAGCATACAGCCCGCATACCTGGAGCCGAGCTTCCACTTCACCTTCTACGGCCTCGACTGGGTCCGGCCGTGGCCTGGTCACGGAATGTACGTGCATTTCGGGGTGCTCGCGCTCGCCGCCCTGTTCATCACGATCGGCCTGTGCTACCGCGCGGCCGCGCTCGTGTTCTTCATCGGCGTCAGCTACGTGTTCCTGCTCGAGCAGGGGACCTACCTCAATCACATCTACCTGATCGCCTTGCTGAGCTTCCTGCTGATCTTCGTGCCGGCGCACCGGGCCGGCTCGGTCGACGCCTGGCTGCGGCCGGGCCTGCGCTCGCAGGTCGCGCCGGTGTGGGCGCTGTGGCTGCTGCGCGCGCAGGTCGGGCTCCCCTACTTCTACGGCGGGGTCGCCAAGCTCAACCCCGACTGGCTGCGCGGCCTGCCGCTGAAGCTGTGGCTGGAGGACTACGCCGAGCGCCCCGTGATCGGCCCGCTGCTGGCGCAGGACTGGGTCGCCTACCTGTTCAGCTACGGCGGCCTCGCGCTCGACCTGCTGATCGTGCCGGCGCTGCTGTGGGCCCGGACCCGCCCCTGGGCCTACGCGCTGGCGCTCGGCTTTCACCTGACCAACAGCCTCGTGTTCGACATCGGCGTCTTCCCGTGGCTGATGATCGCCGCGACGACGATCTTCTTCCCGCCCGACTGGCCGAGGCGGCTGCGCAGCCGCCTCGCCGCGCTCGCGCAGCTCCCCCCGAGCCCGGCGCCCGCCCTCTCCCCGCCGCCGACCCGGCTGGGCCGGGCCGAGCGCGTGACCCTCGGCCTCTTCTCCGCCTACCTCGCCTGGCAGCTGCTGTTCCCGCTGCGCCACTGGCTGTATCCGGGTGACGTCGCCTGGACCGAGGAGGGGCACAAGTTCGCGTGGCGCATGAAGCTGCGCGACAAGCACGGCTCGGTCCGCTTCTACGCGCACGACCCCGCCACCCGCGAGACCTTGAGGGTCGATCCGCGGCGGTACCTCGCGCGCTGGCAGTATTACGAGATGGCCGCCCGACCGGAGATGATCCACCAATTCGCGCGTCACCTCGCCGACCGCCTGCGCGCGCAGGGCCGCGACGCCGTCGAGATCCACGTCGTCGCCAGGATCTCGCTCAACGGCCGCGAGCCGCAGCTGCTGATCGACCCGGAGGTCGACCTCGCGGCCGTCCGGCCCTCGCTGCGGCCCGCGCCGTGGATCCTCCGCGACCTCGCGGACCGGTGAGCCCGGACGGACCCGGGACCGACTTCAGGGGTAGTCGCTGAGGAGACCGACCTTGTTGCCGTTGTGGAGGTAGGTGCGGCCGCCCGGGGTGACGCGGATCGCCAGGACCATGGCGACGCTGATGTCGGTGCTGTCCTCGGCGACCAGCGCGCCCGCCGGCGTGTACTCGAAGTGCATGACGTCGAGGTCGGCGGGCTTCGAGAGGTAGACCTCGCCGAACACGAAGTTCTCGCCGCGCAGCGCGACCTCGCTGTGGCGCCGGCGGAAGGAGTCGTAGGGGGTGCCGTTCTCGAAGTTGGGGGTCGGGCGCTGAACGGAGGCGAGCACGCTGCCGTCGCTGTTGAAGACGCGGAAGTCGAGCTGGGTGCCGCTCGAGCGCCACAGCAGGACGAACTGGCCCTTGTCGTTCATGCCGACGGTGTGGCCGTCGTACCAGTAATGATTGTTGATGGGGACCGCGACGACCTTGGGGTCCTTCCACGTGCCGTCGGCGTTGAAGCGGCGATAGTGGAGCGTGCCGCCGCTGTGCGGCTGGGCCGTGAGCACGCCCTCGCCGGTGCTCTGGTTCATCGCCACGTGGGTGCCGTAGGTGGTGCCGGGGACGGTGAAGGCGGTCTGTGTGCTAGTGACTGCGCCGGCGCTGTTGATGAACGCGATCTGGGTGTACTCGCGCGAGACGCCGATGACGGCGTTGCCCACGGCGTCGATCGCGGTGTCGTGGTACTCCATGACGCCGACGCCCTCGATCGCTACCGCCTCGGGCACGAGGACGTCGCAGCCGCTGTCGAGGTAGCTGTACTTCATCCGCGGCTTGAGGTTCGGACCGTTGGGGTCGTGCCAGGTGACGATCACCTTCTGCGCGTCCCGGGCGATGTTGACGGTCGGTCCCGGCCCGGGCGCCGGCTTGAGGTCGTACTGGCCGACCACGAACTCGGCCTTGCGCACGCTCAGGTCGGGGTTGTAGCAGGTGACGAACACCTGGCCGGCCGCGAAGCGCGAGAGCACGAGGGTGCCGTCGGCCGCCGAGTCGAAGTCGTACAGCGGGCCCTGAACCTCGGCGACGACGTCGGGGTCGCAGGCGTCGGGGACGCCGTCCTGGTCGACGTCGATGGTGTCGTCGCCCTTGTCGCAGATGTCGACGCCGTCGCACACGCCGTCGCCGTCGCTGTCGTCGGGGTTGTCGATCGGGCAAGGGTCACAGGCGTCGGGCGCCGCGTCGCCGTCGCCGTCGAGCAGGTCGTCGCCGGCGAGGCAGATGTCGCAGGCGTCGGGCACGGTGTCGCCGTCGCCGTCGAGCAGGTCGTCGCCAGCGAGGCAGATGTCGCACTCGTCGGGCACGGTGTCGCCGTCGCTGTCGGGGCCCTCGCAACCGGGGTCGCCGGTGCTGCTGCCGGCGCCGGTGCTGCCGGTGCTGGTGCTGGTGCCGCCAGTCGTGGTGCTGCCGGTGCTGCCGGTGCTGGTGTCGCCGGTCGTGACGTTGTCGGTGGTCGGCGCTGCGGTGCTCGAGATGTCGGCCTCGGTGGACGACCCGGTGGCCGAGAGGGTGCCGTCGGTGGCGCTGCTCGTGGTCGGCTCCGTGGCGGGCGTGCCCGTGGTGACGCCGGACGTGGTGTCGGCGGCGCCGCTCGATCCAGCGGTGCTCGCGTCGCTCGCGGTGACGACATCATCGTCGCCGCAGGCCGCGGTGATCGTCAGGGCTGTGAGGAGCACGCCGAGGTGGGAGGCGGAGGGACACCGGGAGCTGGGCATATGAACTCGTGGGGGAGAGGAGTAAAATGCACGCCACGCGAACGCGCGCAGGAGAGACTTCACGCCGGCCAGCATGCCACGAGTTGGCCGCGGCTGGCTCAACGCGCGCGGTCGGCTGTGGCGCCGAGGGCGTATGGGGCCAGTTCCGGGCGTGCGAACTCGAGCACGCGCTTGCGCAGGGCATGACTCGCCTGCAGGAGATACGCGAGGAGGCTAGTGTAGGCGTTCTCCTGCTCGGTGATGGCGAAGCTCTCGAAGATGTCCGCGGCTTCAGGTAATCGGAGCATGGTCGGCTGGGTGGGTGTATGGCTGTGAAGGGACGGCTAATTCCGAGTCTCTACCCGCCACAGATCACGGGCGCCCACGAAGTCGAGCACTTGCTCACAAAGGCGAAAGATGCGGTTCGCGCTCATGTTGGTCTCGTAGAAGTACCCATTCGTCAGTTGGCGCGGGGTGCGAAGCAGGCTCGCCTTGTTGGCGATCTGTTTGGGAAAATCATCCTGGAGTGCCGGGAATTGTTCGGAGTGGCTCTCGCTCAGGTATGTCATGATGAGCTCAAGTACGTCGCTCCAGTCCTTGACCTCGTGTTTCTCGTCGCCGATATAGACGACGCTTGGTTTGGTGCCGGTGACCATTCCGTGGGGGCGCGCTGGACTATCCTTCTGCGGACGAAAGCTGGGCCAGATCGACAGCGCGCGTTGCGCGAGCGCCCGAGAACGGGCCTCGATGGCCTCGAAAGTCCAAACTTCGATGCTTTGAAAGTAGCGGTTGAGCTCAATGTGGCTCTGGAGCAGTTGCTTGCGTTTCGTAGGGAAAGGATCGTTCGAGAGCTCGGCGTTGTAGCCGGTCAGCGTCAGGTTTCCGATCTGATGCAGATAGGTCTCGAATTGCTCATCGACCTCAGTACCGAGGGCCTCACGCCACTGCGGGCTGAGCGTCTGTGGCATGACGTGCTCGATTGTGAGTTGATCAGTGCTGATGACCTCTTTGTGGTCGAAGGACTGCTCGATGCGGTCCAGGATGAACTTGGTCTTGTCGCGGCGATCGCCGCCGCCGTACATGCGAGCGCTGGCGAGCCGGACCTTGAACTCTTCGTCGGTCGGATAGCCGCGCTCGGAAAGATACGCCCTGAGGTGATCGAGGCTGAACTTGCCCCCGACACTGGTCTGCTTGTAGAGAGCAGGGAAAATCTTGTTTAATACGTTCGTCGGGATGCCGCACACGAAACGACGGAGCAGGAAGTTCTCGAGGGTGGCAAGCGCCTGCGCCATGACATCGGGGCTGATCCGTTGGCTGGCGTAGTCGTCATAGAGGTTCAGCAGGAATGAGGCTGTGATGCCGAGATTGAGGCGCCGGAGGTTGGTGAGTGCCTTCCGGACCTGGGTGTTCGGCTCACGCTCGGGGTGCGTGATGCGGCCAAAGAATTCGGCGTACCGGTGCAGTTCCTGGAGTTGCCCCAGCGGGCTGAGCTGACTGCGGCGGTCCGTGCTTCGCTTCAGCTCGATATAGACCGCGTCAATCTTGACCAGCGTGCCATCCCGCATCAGGTACTGGCGGAAGAACTCTGTCATGTCCGCATCTGCGAGCGTCCGCTCCATCGGCTGCCAGAACTGCGTATGAGCCTTCTCGTGCTCGTCTTGGTGGATTCGCATGAAGAAGTAGTTGCGGATCAGGTCGGCCTGCGAGAGGGGTTGGCCCTTGGCGTTCAGGCTCTCGAAGATCGTGTACGGATTATCATCCCGATCGAGGACGATGGAGACGATCATCAGGCCGGTCGTCACGGTATCAATAAGAACCTCGGGGCGGGGTGAGGTCGGCAACCTGACTTTCTTGGCGAAAAACTCGTAGGCGCCGGTGGCGCGATGCTCCTGGACCTTTGGCCCGACCTCAGGGGAGATAATTCGAATGAACGCCTGTTGGTCGCTGCTGTTCGGATCGTCCGCCTTGGTGGGCAATAGCTTATAGTGTTCGAGCTTTTCTTGGTACTGATTTGTCAGGTACAGATTATGAACCATCTCGGCCCGGCGGGTATCCCCAAGCTCGCGCGAAAGGTCGCGCAGGGCTGCCAAGAGGAGCATGAGAGTCGTGATTCGTTGCTGTCCATCGATGAGCACATATTTAGCGACGCCCTGTGGCACCGATACCCCAGGGATCGTCACCATCGAACCGATAAAGTGCGTGGGTTTGGCGGCCTCGGGGGCACCGACGCCGCGATCTTCGACGAGGCCGACCAGATCCTCCCAGAGTTGTGACCATTGCTTTTGCTGCCACGAATACGCGCGCTGGTAGTGGGGGACGAAGAACTGGGTGGTCCCCTCGATGATCTTCTTAAACTCGGTCTCGGATGCTTTCATGATGCTCTCCCCGGAAGCGCAACTGTCCACGATGTTATCCTGTCGATCAGGTGAACGCTACCGGATAAAGCGCAACGATCTGCCGCGCGAGTCCGCGCGGCGTGGCATGCGGATCCGGTGGATGGTTGATGCTGGACGGTCGAGAGTGCAGCGGTGGCGCGGGGTGCGGGCCGGCGAGCGCCTTCGGGCCCTCGCCGTCACGGCTGCTCTCCCACCGGGATCTTGACGCAGGTCGCGCCGGGGTAGCTGTCGACGTCGACCTTGAATCGGACCACCCGGGGAATGATCACGAGCATCGTAGTCGCCGGCTTCGCCGAGCTCTCCGATTCTGGTTCGATCGCCTCGTCGAGGATCAACTCGAACTCGTGGTCGCGGGGCTCATCCTGGTGAGCACTGGGGAAATTCATCTCTGCTGGTTCTTGTCTCGCCCCTAAGCGCGCCCGCGGGGCTCGCAGCGCGGCTTTGAGGCCAGCGCGGCCTGGGTGACGGTCAGAAGTAATCGGCGTCGTACGCCGCGAGGCAGCCCTCGATCGTCATCCCGATCCGACCCTCGCGCAGACAGACGAAGCGCTCGGCGGCGGTCGGCCGGGTGAGGCAGTCCAGGAAGAACTCCTTGGGCGGGAGCATGAAGCGCGCGACCGCCTCCACCGAGGCCCCGAGGTCGAAGTATGAGTAGCCGGTGCGAAAGGCCGTGCCGTCGCCGACCGTGATCAGGAGCGCCTGATGGCCGCTTTGACCCGGGTTAATGGTGCCTGAAACCGACCACTCGATGCTGCCGACCCCGCCGTCGACCAGGGCCTGCAGGGCGCAGTCGATCGCGGCGTCGCTGTTGGTCGTGAGCTGGTCGACCGCGCAGGTGTCGAGCTTGAAGTCGTCGCAGAGGACCTGGATCGTGTCGCACAGCGGCTGCGTGGGGCAGACATTCTCGGTGTAATCTTCAAACTGTTCGGCCTCGGCGAAGCAGCAACAGGCGTCCGTCGCCGGATGCTCCGGGCACAGACGATCATCGACCGGCCCGGTCGTGCCGTCGCTCGTGCCGTCGGTCGTGCCGGCTGTACCGTCGGTCGTGGCCGTACTGGTCGAGGTCGCGTCCGTGGGAAGGTCGGTCGTCGGCGCGGTGGTGGTCGTGGGGTCGGTCGTCGCGGTCGTGGTCGCGGTCCCGGTCCCGGTCGCGGTCGACTGCCCATCGTCGTCGGGCGAGCACGCGAGGCTCATGGTCGCCGCGTATGCGAGCGAGAGAAATCGGCTATGCATGCCGAGACCTTACGCCGTCGCCGATCGGCTGTCGAGGATCACCGTCACTGCCTGGTCACCGACGGCACGTACGAAGAGCAGGGTGACGAGCTGCGCTTCCTGGCCGCCGCACCCCCGACGCCAGCGCGCATGATGGCCGTACTCGCGCAGGTCCGCGACGTCGTCCGCGCCGCCGACGACGACGACCTCGACCCCGCGCTGGCCGCCTGCGTGCAGCTCTCACTCGCCGGCCCGCACCCCGCGTCCGGCTCCCAGCACCAACGGAATGGCGGAAAAGCCTCAGCGGCTCGCTCGGCGTGCCAAGGTCGTCAGACCGACGATAGCCGCGCCGAGTTCGATAGAGAGCTGGGAGAGCTGGAAGAGCTGGGAGAGCTGGGCGGATGAGAGCGCGAAAGTGATCATACGTCCTAACGTGCCCGTTTTGGAGACGAAATCTGGCGAGACGTTGGCTATCCGGGAAGCGGTTCGCGATCCGGGGGGACAAAGTTTGCTCGGGCTTGCGGCGAAGACAGCGTCGCCTCCTCATAATAGCGCAGGAGAATTACCCCACCCGGTGCGAAGAGATCGGGATGAAGGCGCTCGAACTCGGCGAAGGTCGCAGTCTGTGTCGTTCGCAGTCGTTCGGCGACGAGCCGTGCGAACGCCGCCGTGATCGTTTCGTGGTAGCCGTCAGGATTGCCCTGCGCGGCATTGCAGGCGCGTATCCGTCCGCGAATCGTCTGCAGGATTGTGTCGGCGTCCGGGCAGGGACGAAGGTAGAGATACGCCATTCGCAGATGCGCCCGGTGTGTCCACTCCGGGCGCGGCAATACTCCCTTCTCGAAGGCGGTCAGGAATTCGGTGTCGTCGGCTTCCATACTGTCAGTATCTCGGCAAGAATCGCAACAGCAAACGAATCGATTAGTGAAAAGCAGCAGCAACAAACTCTCATCGATTGCGCTTAGGAAATTTGAAGTGAGATTTTGGGGGCGATGGTGACTACGGAGGGGCCCGGCGAGCGGCGTGGAGCGCGGTCGGGGGACCTTGCCACGGTTTAGGGGCGAGGGGAAGCGCGCGCGTGACGAAGCGCCCGGTCCGGGGCCCGAGAGGGGCAGCGAGGACGGCAGCGGGGCGCAGGCGGGTGAACACGTCGCCGAAGGGGCGCGCGGTCGCCGGAGATCATCGCCGTCACGACCGGCCGCGCGCTCCGGGCCTTCGAGCACGACGGCACGATCAAGTGGACGAGCCCGGCCTACGCGGTCGCGGACTGCGGCCTCCATCCCTACGCCGGGGCCCCGGCGATCGGTGATATGGACAGCGACGGTTCGCCCGAGATCGTCGTCGGTCGCACGATCTACAACAGCGACGGCAGCCTGTGCGGCAAGGGCAGGTTCGGCGTCGGACGGTCCGTCTACGCTGCGCGTCCTTCCCGGCCGACATCGACGGTGACGGTGTCCAGGAGGTGATCGTCGGCGACGCGATCTACCGCCCGGACGGCAGCGCGATCTGGTCGATCCCGCAGCCCGACGGCTACCCGGCGGTCGCCGACTTCGACGCGGACGGCGGCGCGGAGATCGTCGTCGCCGCGTCCGGCGAGGTGCGCCTGCAGACCGCGGCCGGCGGGGTGCTCTGGGACGTCGTGAACCCGGCACCGTCAAGCTCGAATACGCGCACAGCAGTGGGACGATCATCGAGTACCCGATCGTCGTCGATGTCGACAACGACGGCGAGGTCGAGATCATCCTCGGCCAGAACAACATTTACTGGGGCGCGTCGAACGGTATCCTCGTACTCGGCGATATGAACCACTCCTGGCGGCCCGGGCGACGGACGCGGAACCAACACGCGTACCAACAATGGGTGCTGTCCTTGACTGGACCGCTGGCCGCGCGTCTGGCCACGACCAGGCGCTGTCGGCCGCCGTAGTAGGAGCCTCCCCGAGGTGGTAAGATGTACGCAGAAATTTGGGACCGGGGAGGCAAGTAACCATGATGATCAGAGACCTGACCACGCTCGTGCTCATCGGAGGCGTCGCGTGCGGAGACGCTGGAGGCGGCGCCGACACCACTGGCGAACCGCAGACCAGCACCGCCACGACCACCGCCACGACCACCGCCACGACCACCGCTACGACCACCGCCACGGCGACGACGAACGCCACCACGGACCCGACCACGTCGAGCACCGGCGTCGACCTGGACACCGGCGCGGCGCTGACCACAGGCCCCGAACCGACGACCTCCAGCGATGTGACCACCGGCACCACCGCGGGTCCGGACACGGGCACCGACGCGAGCTCCGACACCAGCGGGGATAACAGCACAGGGTCGGGCGCCGGGTGCGGCGAGCAGGGGGCGAACTACGAGGTCAGCTTCGCTACCTACCACGGCGGCAGCGACTGGGAGCACACGCGGGACGTCGCCATCGACGCCGAAGGTTTCATCTACGTCGCGGGAGGCACCGCCTCGGACGACCTCCCGGTGACCCCCGGCGCGTACGACACGAGCTTCAACACCGGCGGCAACAAGATCGGTCAGCACGGTGCGAGCGACGTGTACGTCGCCAAGTACACGCCCGACGGACAGCTCGTGTGGGCGACCTACCTCGGCGGCCCGAACTATGACCGCGCTTACGCGCTCGAGATCGACCCCGCCGGCGACGTCCTGATCAGCGGGCGCGCCGGTCCGGGCTTCCCGACCACGCCGGGCGTCTTCCAGCCCGAGTACAAGGGCAACGGAGGCGGCTTCTACGGAGTCCAGGGCGGCTTCGTGGCGAAGCTCAGCGCCGACGGCTCGACCCTGAAGTGGTCGAGCAACGTCGGTGTCGGCCAGCTGTGCCGCGACTTCGCCGTCGACGCGGCCGGCGACCTCTACGTCAAGATGGGCACGACCCCGACCTCGCCGCTGAACAACCCGCCGGCGTGGTTCGCGGCCGGGTTCAAGGGCGCATACCAGCCGGTCCCGGCCGACGCGGACGACGCCGGCCTGGTCAAGATCCGCAACGACGGCAGCGAGGTCGTGTGGGCCACCTGGATCGGCGGGAAGGGCATCGACTCGCGGCCCGGCTCCGTCCGGGTCGACCCGGCGGGCAGCCCGTACATGCTGTTCTACACCGACGCGAGCGACCTCAAGACGACACCCGGAGCCCACGACGCCAGCCACAACGGCGGCAAGGACCTCTTCCTCGCCAAGTTCTCGCCGGACGGCGCGAAGCTGCTGCTCGGCACCTACCTCGGCGGCAGCGGCGACGACACCCTGGAGACCCACGCCCTCTCGCTCGACGCCGCGGGCAACATCTACGCGATGGCGATCACCGGCTCAAACGACTTCCCGACCACTCCAGGCGCCTTCCAGGAGAGCTTCGGCGGCAAGGCCGACGTCGCCGTCGCCAAGTTCGACCCCAGCGGCAAGTTCCTCGCCGCCACCTACGTCGGCGGCAGCGGCGGTGAGGGCCCCGACGGCCTGTCGGTCAGCGCCGACGGCGAGGTCCTGTTCGTCGGCGAGACCAACTCGACCGACTTCCCCGTCACCCCCGACGCGTTCCAGTCGAAGCACGGCGGCGACTTCGATATCTACGCGGCCCGCCTGTCTGGCGACCTCAGCTCGATGGTCTACGGCAGCTATTTCGGCGGCAGTGGCCACGATAACGGCCGCGGCGCGCTGTTCGGTGACGACTGCGCGCTCTACCTCGTCGGCGCCTCCGACGGCGGCTTCCCGGTCAAGAACGCCTGGCAGCCGGTCTACGGCGGCGGCGTCGACATGTGGGGCAACGGCGACAACGTCGTGATCAAGCTCGTGCCGGGTCCGTGAGCAAGGGACGGCCCTTCGCCCTTCAGGCTCGGGCCGCGGGAGACGTCGACTCGGCCGCTGTGGGCCAGGAAGACGCCCGGCCGCGGGTTGACGGCCGATCCGACGGACGTGATGATACGCGGCATGACGTTCCTGCAGGTGCTCTCGATCGTGCTGGTCGCGCTGGTGGCCCTGTTCTTCGCCTCGCGCGCGCGCCTGTACGGCCGGTTGTTCGCGCCGGCGCACTACCGGGAGCTCGCCGACAAGCTGCCGGCCGCCCGCACGGCCGCGCTCG
>Ga0073899_10005171_pt1 | contig 11394 bp, 9 predicted proteins | sample KloWWTmetaKNB5Ph_FD_88975 | JGI IMG/M metagenome (GOLD analysis project Ga0073899, IMG submission 88975) | Active sludge microbial communities from Klosterneuburg, Austria, studying microevolution and ecology of nitrifiers - Klosterneuburg... | ecosystem: Engineered > WWTP > Aerobic digester >...
CCAAGCAAGCCTGTAATAACATTTATTTTTCCAGCGCAGTGCAACGAATATGGCGAAGAATCGTCAAATTTGTTGGATAATCATTTTAAAAAAATATACCCTTCCTATGTTTAGAATTAGTGTGTTTATTTCAGTAATACTGATCACTTCCGGTACTGTCTTTGCGCAAATGGCTGATGGACGATTAAAGTTTCAACAGGGACAAGTTTTTGAAATTAATTTACAGACAAAAACTACAGTTGCCCAGCAGGCAATGGGTCAGTCTATCGATTTTAATGTTGATGCCAGTGGTATTCATACCTACAAAGTAACCAATACAACAGATGATAACCACACTCTTAATCATACTGTTAACAGAATAACTTTTTCCTTTGACGGCATGGGGCAAAAGCAATCCTTTGATTCGGATAAACCCAAGGATATGAATGGGCAGTTTGGTAAACCTATCAAAGAAATGCTGGAGAAAAAATATGATATGATCATCGACCCATTTGGTAAAGTACTCATGGTAATGCCTGAAAGTTTTACGGCTTCAGGAAATGACAGCAGGATGGCTGTTATTACGAATATGATGAAAGAAGTAGTTGATGTGGTACAGCCGCCCGGCAAAGGCAAAGCCAGTTTTTTTAATGTAATCCCGGAAAAAGATGGAGGACTAAATTTGGGTGATGCATGGACTCAATCCGGAGAAACACCTGCAGAGAAATTTGAATCAGCTTATTCTATTACAGCGATTACCGATTCTACCATCATAGTGGATTACGTCACTAACTCCAATACTGTTACCAAAGCAGAAATGATGGGTAATGAGACTATCACCAGCATGAAAAATAAATCTGCCGGCAAGATCACTCTTGACAGGGTAACCGGAATTATCAGGGAAAAAACAATTACTACCGATTCAAACGGCAGCACTGAAACTTCATTTGGAACATTACCAGTTACCTCCAAAACAACAACAATAATAATTGTAAAAGCTCTTCAGTAGAGAATCCGGGAGTCAGAAAATGATCTCAGGCTGGCCTTTTAGCAGGTCTTCCAGGTCATCTCTCTTACGTATAAGAATGGGCTTTCCGTCTTTTACCATCACCTCTGCCGGTTTGAACCTTGAATTATAGTGAGAGGACATTTCAAAGCAATAGGCACCGGCATTGAGGAAGACTAGATAATCATCTTCCCTTATTTCAGGTAAAGAGCGGTTCTCGGCAAATGTGTCTGTTTCACAAATATTTCCAACTACATTATAACTCCTTTTATCACCTGAAGGATTTGAAATATTTTCAATTTCGTGATAAGCCCCATAAAACATAGGGCGGATAAAATGATTAAGCCCTGTATCCACCCCGGCAAAAACTGCATTACCGGCGGGTTTCAGCACATTCACCTTCGTGATAAAATATCCTGCTTCACTTACTAAATACTTTCCGGGTTCAAACCAAACCTGGAGATGGCGGTTGTATTTTTTTTCAAACCACTCAAATTCTTCTTTTACTTTTTTCCCTAATAACTCAATGTCGGTTCCTTCATCACCCGGTTTATAAGGCACTTTAAATCCACCTCCCAGGTCAATAATCGCTAACTCCGGAAAATACTTAACCATTTCAAACAGCACTTCAATCCCTTTTGCAAATACTTCCACATCTTTTATCTCACTGCCTGTATGTATGTGCAAGGTGCGGATAAACAGGCCTGTTTCCTTTATCACCTGTAATACTTCTTCGATATCCTCCAGCGGCACACCAAATTTACTATCGGCATGGCCTGTCGATATTTTAAGATTTCCTCCGGCCATAATATTAGGCCGTAGCCGTATACCGACAGGATAACTATGCCCGAATTTCTGACCAAACTTTCTCAGGTTAGAAATGCTATCAATATTAATATGAATACCCATCCGTTGCGCTTCTTCTATTTCTTCGAATGCAATATTATTGGAAGTGTACAGAATATCAGATGGCGCAAAACCTGCAATAACTGCCAGCTTTGCTTCATTAATAGAACTGCAGTCGATATTACAACCTGTACTTTTTAAATAACGGAGTATATTGATATTAGTAAGTGCTTTTGCAGCATAGAAAAAACGTACATCAACACCTTTAAAAGAGGTCAGCAATTTATCATACTGCTCTTTGATCTTTTCGGCATGATAGACATACAAAGGTGTACCAAATTGATGAGCCAGTACTACCAGTTGTTCGTGAGAAAGTTGCTGTGACATAGGTTGGCGAAGATAAAAAAGAAGTGGTTCAGTTAACGCTGAACCACTTTCCTATATAAATATTATTCAAATCCTTAATTAATTCTCCTCCCCTTCACCCTGCTCTTTATTGATGATCAGCTCACCTCCTTCAGTAACGGCTAATGCTTCCACCTCATCAGTTCCTTCAATCTCGTCTGACTTCACTTCCGTTTCTCCATCCTCATTCAAATCCTTAATAACGGTGGGTTCTACTAATTGCTCGGCCAGTACTTCCTTGATCTTTGGCAAATCATCAGCTGAATTAATACCGAAGTAATCCATAAAGTTTTTGGATGTGGCATATACCAATGGATGACCGGGTAATTTTTCATTCCGGCCTGTAATGATAATTAACTCTTTTTCCAGTAATTTCTGTACGGCATAATCAGAACTTACACCCCGGATAGCCTCAATCTCGCCTTTTGTGACCGGTTGCTTGTAAGCGATAATAGCCAGCGTTTCCAGCGATGCGGCTGAAAGGCGTTTCAGAAATTTATCACCATTGATCTGTGCAATTGTTTTATGGAATTCCTTTTTAGTCAGAAATTGCCAGCCACCTCCGCTTTGCTTCATTTCAAAAGGATAAAATTCAGAAGCATATTTTTCTGTGATCCCTTCAATGGCAGCTTCTACCTGGTCTAGTGAAATTTTATCTTCCATGAAGCCAAAGGCATTATTCACCAGTTCAGTTATTTCCAGGGTTGTCAATGGCTTATCACTGGCAAAAATCAATGCTTCAATATGTGGTATCAGATTCGTAATCTCCATATCTGTTCGAAATTAAAAAGCTTGCAACAATAGCCGCAAGCTTCATGAAAAAGTTAACAATTCAAAAATTAGTTTCTCACATTTTAGCCCTGCAACGCAGCAGCACCGCTTACAATCTCCGTCAACTCTGTTGTAATAGCAGCTTGTCTTGCACGGTTATATGAAATCTTCAAAGCCCTGAGCATTTCGTTGGCATTTTCGCTGGCTTTATCCATTGCCGTCATCCTGGCACCATGCTCTGATGCATTGGAATCCAGTACTGCTTTATATAATTGTGTATTGAGGATCTTTGGCATCAGCTCAGCAATCAATTGCTCTTTGGAAGGATCGTAAATAAAATCGGCTTTAACAGCCCCGGCCTTTTTCTCCACTTTCGGGATTGGCAAATATCTTTCCACCTCAAAGCGTTGTGTTGCTGCATTTTTAAACTGGCTGTATACGATTTCCACCACATCAAATTCCTTTTCTTCAAATGCCTTCATCGCGGCTTTAGCAGCTTTCTGAACATTTTCAAAAGTAAGATTCAGAAAAATATCTTTGAAAGTAGCATCTGCCTTATAGTTCCCTTTTATAAAATTCTCGTATCCTTTTTTACCAATATTCCATACTGTTACATTTCCTTTCTTGTTCTGATCAGCATATTTCTCAACGATAGTAGCCTTTGCCAGTTTTATGATATTGGCATTAAAAGCTCCAGCCAGGCCACGGTCACTGGTAATCACAATCAGCAAAACTTTTTCTACCGGACGTTCCGCTGCCAGCGACATACCCGATCCTGCCTCACTGTTACTTACAATATTGCTTAGCATCTCCTGCAACTTTTGTGCATATGGACGCATTTGAATAATAGCATCCTGTGCACGGCGCAGTTTTGCAGCACTCACCATTTTCATAGCTTTGGTGATCTGCTGTGTACTTTGAACTGATTTGATGCGGTTTCTAACCTCTTTTAACTGACCTGCCATAAATCTTGCTTAAATTGGCCGCAAAGGTATGGTCTGAGGGCTTAAATTCCATCGCTATATTAAAATATTCCTGCCCCGGGTAACGCTGTTGTTATTTAGTTGTGTAAATCTCTCTGGATCAGCTCAGTCTCTTAAAAAAAACTCTCTCCTGAGCCTGTAATTAATAGCTACTTTACCCCCCGCTTCTGTACCATTTTTTACCTTGTTCTCATACTCCCTGATAAGCTCCAGCTGAATAGGGCCGTTTACCAACATTCCCAGATCATCCAATGAGAGGATTAATTTGCCATTATTCACAGTATCGAGCCGGTTGATACCCTTGCTTGTAAAGAGGGTATCAGTCGCCAGAACTCTCACATAATCCTCCGGTTCAAGCCCTTCCAACTCAAATAAAAGATCACTTCTTTTAATTGTATCTGGTATATAATTGGTTAGCACCAATGGTTGAAATAGAAAATCTTCTTTGTACTCATTTCCCTCATCATCTTTGAACAGGATAGTATGGTTACCAGCAAAGTTTGCTATTGGCTTATGTGTTTCATAAAAAGCTCCCGTTCGCTTTGAACTATCAGCAGTCAGTATTTCCCCGTCCAGCGAAACGGATGAAATTCCCGAAAGCGAAATAGCTTCACCCTCTTCACCTTCTCTGAACCTGATCAATACTGTCAGGTTATCATCTCCTTCTTCTGCCAGCACCTGGTAATCAAAGTAAATATTCTCCACCGCCGAATTTTGCACAGCTTTTTCATCTTTACTGGCGCATGAGCTGAGAAGAAAAATGAATATTATAGAAAGCAAAATGTACAGCCTTTTCATCGGATAAATTTGAAGAATTTTTAGCCCACCAAGATACATTAACGAATGAATAATATCTGTTAATGAGGGTTTCTTTTTCAGACCCTTAAATGGTTGACAGTATTCATAAAACAGCTGTAAACAAACTCCAAACTAAGGCTTATCTTTGCCGGCCCCTTTAAACCGGGGCAATCGCTGTCAAAATGGCTTATATTTTTTTCAGCACCGTTTTTGACATCCTGATACCTTATTACATAATAACTAATCAAAATAGCCATGCTTGGTTTCATTTCAAAAATTTTTGGCGGCAGCAAGTCTGAAAAAGATGTAAAGAAGATTGAACCTTATGTTGCCAAAATCAACCACTTTTTTTCTTCTTATCAATCACTAAGTAATGATCAGCTCCGCAATAAAACGCAGGAATTTCGTCAGCGTATCAAAGAATTCCTGGCAGCAATCGATGCAGAGATAACCGCAAAAAATATAGCCGCTGAAGAACTTCCTTACAATGACCTGTTGGGTAAAGATGCTATTTACCAGGAAGTAGATAAGTTGAAAAAAGACCGGGATAAAAAAATTGAAGAAGTACTGGAAGAAATCCTTCCGGAGGCTTTTGCCGTAGTAAAAGAGACAGCCCGCCGTTTTAAAGAAAATACAGAAATCATTGCGACTGCCACGCAGCTGGACAGGGATTTGAGTGTTGTAAAGGATTATATCACTATTGATGGCGATAAATCAATATTTAAAAACAGCTGGACAGCTGCAGGCGGACAGGTTACCTGGAACATGGTTCACTATGATGTTCAGTTGATTGGTGGAATTGTATTGCACCAGGGAAAGATATCTGAAATGGCTACCGGTGAGGGCAAAACCCTTGTTTCTACCCTGCCAGCTTATCTTAATGCATTACCGGGTGAAGGTGTTCACATTGTAACGGTAAATGATTACCTGGCCCGTCGTGACCAGGAATGGAACGGGACCATCTTCGAATGGCTGGGTATCACAGTTGATTGTATTGATAAACATCAGCCCAACAGCGAGGAAAGAAGAAAAGCATACCTGTCTGATATTACTTATGGCACTAATAATGAATTTGGTTTCGATTATCTCAGGGATAACATGGTGCATACGCCGGAGGAAATGGTTCAGCGTAAACATCATTATGCTATGGTGGATGAGGTGGACTCCGTATTGATTGACGATGCAAGAACGCCGTTGATCATTTCTGGCCCGGTGCCAAAAGGGGATGATCAGCAATTCCATATTCATAAACCAAGAATTTAGCAGCTGGTGCAGGAACAGGAAAAGATCGTACGTCACTGCCTGAATGAAGCAAAGAAACGTATTGCCGAAGGTGATGATGATCCGAAAGGTGGCGGGCTTTACCTGTTCAGGGCACATCGTGGTTTACCGAAATACGGTCCCGTGATTAAGTATTTGAGCGAACCGGGAATCAGGGTAAAAATGCAGAAAGCAGAAAATTATTACCTGCAGGATCAGATGCGGAATATGCATATTGTTGATGAAGAACTGCTTTTTCAGATAGATGAGAAGAATAATTCGGTAGAGCTAACAGATAAAGGTCTCACCCTGATCACAAAAACCGGGGAAGATCCTGAATTCTTTGTATTACCTGATATCGGCGTTAAACTGGCCGAGGTAGAAAAAAGTGCTGTAACGGCGGAAGAGAAATTACAAATCAAAGAATCAGTGCTGAATGACTATGCTCAAAAAGCTGATCGTATCCACACTGTACAGCAATTACTAAAAGCATATACACTTTTTGATAAAGATGTGGAATATGTAATAATAGACGGAGCAATCAAGATTGTGGATGAACAAACCGGCCGTATCATGGAAGGCCGGCGCTACAGCGATGGTTTGCACCAGGCATTGGAAGCAAAGGAAAATGTAAAGATTGAAGCTGCTACACAAACCTATGCCACTATTACTTTACAAAATTATTTCCGTATGTACCATAAGCTGGCCGGCATGACCGGTACAGCAGAAACAGAAGCAGCAGAATTATGGAGTATTTATAAATTAGATGTGGTTAATGTTCCTACCAATCTCAAAATGATCAGGGATGATAAACAGGACCTGGTTTATAAAACTAAAAGAGAAAAATATAAAGCGGTTATTGACGAGATAGAAGCTTTACGTAATGCGGGCCGGCCTTGTTTGGTGGGAACTACTTCAGTGGAAGTAAGTGAACTGCTCGGAAGAATGTTACAGCAAAAGAAAATTCCCCATAATGTTTTGAACGCAAAACAACATGCCAGGGAAGCACAGGTTGTTGCTGAAGCTGGATTAGCCGGTGCTGTTACGATTGCGACAAACATGGCAGGTCGTGGTACGGACATCAAACTCGGTCCCGGTGTGAAAGAAGCCGGAGGGCTGGCCATTATTGGTACAGAAAGACATGAAAGCCGTCGTGTAGACAGACAGTTGCGTGGCCGTGCCGGCCGCCAGGGTGATCCGGGTTCTACTCAGTTCTATGTATCGCTCGAAGATGACCTGATGCGTATGTTCGGCAGTGAACGTATCGCCTCACTCATGGATAAGCTGGGCTACAAAGAAGGAGATGTGATACAGCATAGCATGATCAGTAACAGCATCCAACGGGCACAAAAGAAAGTGGAAGAAAACAACTTTGGAATCCGTAAACGATTGTTGGAATATGATGACGTAATGAACATGCAACGTAATGCTGTTTATAAAAGACGTAATCATGCCCTCTTTGGTGAAAGGCTTGCATTGGATATTGACACTTCATTCTCGGCGCTTGTGGAAGGCCTGGTAAGCTCTTTCCGTGAACAGGAAGATTTTGAAGGTTTCAGACTGGCTTGTATTGTCAACTTTGGACTGGATACAAAAATTACAGAAGACGAATTCAAAAAAGGAGATATAAATAAACTGACCGATCAGCTTTATAATGAGTCTACAGAAAGATATAATCGCCACAAAGAAGAGATTCAGAAGCAGGCGATCCCTGTCTTCAAAAATATCAGGCTGACACAAGGCAGTCATATTGAAAATGTAGTGGTCCCCTTCACAGATGGTCGTAAAGGCCTGAATGTGTTAACCAATCTGGATAAGACACTCAGCACAGCCGGTGTTGAACTGACTAATTCTTTGGAAAAAACCATTACCCTGGCAGTGATCGATGACTCTTGGAAAGAACACCTGCGAGCCATGGATGACCTGAAACAAAGTGTGCAGACTGCTTACCTGGAGCAGAAAGACCCGTTGGTTATTTATAAGATGGAAGCGTATAACCAGTTCAGGAACATGAATGCTGATGTGAACAAGGATATTGTTTCATTCCTTTGTCATTCTTCTATTCCTATCCAGGAGGAAAATGCGCAGTTGAAAGAAGGACGTCAGCAAAAGACAGACATGAGCAGGATGAGAGCCAATAAAGACGATGTTGATAATGCTGGACAGGATTATGCTGCTAATGAAAGGGATAAATTTGAACCCGGTGGTGGCGGAGAACCTGTTGTAAAACATGAGCCGATAAAAGTCGGACCAAAAGTCGGACGCAATGACCCCTGCCCCTGCGGAAGTGGCAAAAAGTACAAGCAGTGTCATGGGAAAGAAGCATAATCCCAATCTCAGGTCTGACAATATTTTAATTCATTAATAAAAATCCCCCGGTTGAATTAACCGGGGGATTTTATTTTATCTTTAGAAGGATCAAAACTGCTGTTGGATGTACAAGGTTACAAAAAAGAAAGTGCATGGATTACTGCATCCTGAAATTGTAGGTGATAAGCATTGGGATAAGATCATTAATGTATTTATCATCACACTTATTATCCTGAATGTAATAGCGGTAATGATTGAAACAATACCTTCCTTTCATGATGACTATAATGAACAGCAATTCTTTTGCTATTTCGACCTTATTTCCGTAATCATATTTACGTTAGAATATGTCCTGCGGGTATGGAGCAGTAATCAGGAAGAAAAGTATAAACATAGTATATGGGGACGACTGAAGTATATGTTGTCACCGGGTGCTTTAATTGACTTGATGGCTATTTTACCCTTTTACCTGCATGCGATCATAGGATTTGATTTAAGAGTACTGCGGATGTTACGCCTTCTCAGGTTCTTTCGGCTGTTCCGGCTAACAGCCTACATGAAATCAGCACACATGATCACAAATGTTTTCAAAAAAAGAATAAATGAGCTGGCATTAAGTCTTATACTGGTCATCTTCCTGATCATCATTGCCTCCAGCGCTATTTATTTTTCAGAGCATCTGCATCCCGAGAACAAGGAAAAATTTATCAGTATCCCCGCTACCATCTGGTGGGCTGTTGTTACATTGACGACAACCGGCTATGGAGATATGTACCCGATGACGACGGCGGGAAAAATAATGGCAGGGATCATTATGCTTACCGGGGTAGCATTTTTTGCCTTACCGGCAGGTATTATTACAGCAGGCTTTTTGGAAGAATTCAGGAAAACACGAAAACAAAAAGAAAATAAATGCCCCCATTGCGGCATGCTGATCGAAGATGATAATCATAACAATCACGAAGAAGATCATTAAAAAAAATCGGGCACCTTATCCGGTGCCCGAAAATATAAAATCTGTTTAATAAGATTAAAAGCCCTTCTTTGTTTTCAGCTCATATTTTTGCTCATACTTTTCATTCAGCAATTTGTGTTTATCAGTAAGGTCTATTTTTCTGCCCTGGATAAATGCATCCGTCACATTACTGGTACGCATGTCTAACAGATCACCCTCACTAACTACAATATTGGCATCCTTACCCACTTCGATACTTCCAGTTTTATCAGCCACTCCCATAATTTTTGCAGCATTCAAAGAAATGGCTGCCAATGCCTCCTCTTTGGATAATCCATAAGCTGCTGCAGTACCTGCATTGAAAGGAAGGTTACGGCCACGGGTCTGGGGATCATCGTCAGAAATAGCAAATAACACACCTGCTTTTTGCAAAGCTGCTGCTGTTTTATAAGGCTGATCCACATCATCATCTTGTCCTGTTGGCAAACTATGGGGTTGTTGCAAGATAACAGATACATTATTTTGTTTAAGCAAATCTGCTACCTGGTAGCTTTCGCTTCCACCTACCAGCACTACCTCAAAACCAAACTCCTTCACAAAATCCAATGCTACTAATGTTTGCTTTACGGTATTGGCATGCACATAGAGTTTCTGGCCCTTATTGAACAACCCTTTTACTGCTTCAAATTTCAGGTTGGTTTCTGCATGTGCTGTTTCAGCATGATAAGCTTTTGCTTCTTTAAAGAATGACTTCAATCCTTCAATTTTTTCCAGTCCTTCTTTCACCGGATCAACCTGTGGTGCCTGGGGGCCTCCGCCACCACCGCCACCAAATCTTCCAAAGCTGGGACGGGGCATTAAAGAAGGCATATAAACATGTATTCCTGCATCAGTTTTATAAGCGGCATCTTCCCAATTCCATGCATCCAGCTGAACTACAGAGGACGAACCTGCCACAAAACTTCCCTGCGGTACTACATTGGCCAGTAAAACCCCATTGGAACGAAGTGTATTGATAACTTTTGAATCGGTATTATAAGCTACCAGGGCCCTTACATTCGGATTCATGTCTCCTATCTCTCTAGAATCCTGTGTAGCCCTGACAGAACTGATCTCTACCAAACCAAGAGTACTTGTTGGCAGAATCAATCCCGGATAAACATGCTTACCTTTCATATCAAACACTTTCACATCATCCATCGGAATGGGAAGGTTAGCACCAACTTCTTCAATTTTTCCATCTTTTATTTTGATTGTTCCGTTCTCAATCACTTTTCCGTTGCCTACATGTATGGTGGCATTTTTAATAAATAGCAGGCCTTTTTGCTCTTTCGCAGGAAGCACCGTTTCCTGTGCATTGGCGGCTATCATGAACAAAGCTGAAATAGCTATAAATATTTTTCGCATTGCTGTTTTTTTATTCGTTTGTAATATCATCTGCATCAATAACCAGTAATCCATGACTATGCCCATGATCGCTGCAGGTATGCATGATCTGATAACTTGGTTGCGCTGGAATTGTTGGAGCACCACTTCTTTTTTCTCCGTTCATTTTTCTAACCAGCCGGAGCCTTTCCATATCTATTTCTTTTTGCAGTTGTTCGTCCTTCTGCCTGTCAAAATAAATAGTGCCGTCAACAATTGTATATAATGATTTTGCATAGATGCTCAATGGATGGTCACTCCATAGCACCACATCACCATCTTTACCTACTTTCAGGCTTCCCACTTTATCATCTACATGCAGCATTATGGCAGGATTCAATGTTACCATTTTCAGCGCTTCCTCTTCAGTAACTCCACCATACTTTACAATTTTCGCCGCTTCGTGGTTAAGGCGACGGGCCATTTCAGCATCATCGCTGTTGATCGCAACAGTTAATCCGACTTTTTGCATAATGGCAGCATTATAAGGAATAGCATCTTCCACTTCCATTTTATAAGCCCACCAGTCGGAGAATGTAGAAGCAAATGATCCATGCTTCTTCATTTTATCTGCTACTTTATATCCCTCGAGTATATGGGTAAACGTATTAACAGTGTAACCCATTTTATTAGCTACTTCCATAGCCCCGTTAATC
>Ga0073899_10005172_pt1 | contig 11392 bp, 10 predicted proteins | sample KloWWTmetaKNB5Ph_FD_88975 | JGI IMG/M metagenome (GOLD analysis project Ga0073899, IMG submission 88975) | Active sludge microbial communities from Klosterneuburg, Austria, studying microevolution and ecology of nitrifiers - Klosterneuburg... | ecosystem: Engineered > WWTP > Aerobic digester >...
ACACCGTACCGCCACGGGCATCGGACAGCACGTAGACGTATCGGCACAGGCAGCGGTTATTTTGGCATCGTCTCATGCTGCCGCCTTCTGGGATATGGATGGAAAGAATCCCACCCGCTGTGGAGCGTATCTCACTGGGCGTTCCATGAAGGGGGCACGCTATCGTGCGTTTTGGCCTTGTTCGGATGGTCATCTCAATTTCATGCTTTACGGTGGCCCTGCGGGTCGGCGTACCAATACACAACTTGTGGCGTGGATGCGCGAGCTGAATTCACCGCTGGGGGTACTGGAAAATATCGATTGGAAACGTTTCGACCCCAAACTCGCCACACAGGACGAGGTGGACGAGTTGGAGCGGCCCATTGCCAACTTTTTTCTTGGCCTCACAAAACGAAAGTTCTTGGATGAGGCGAGCCGGCGGGAAATGCTGGGCTACCCGGTGTCGACCATGGCCGACATTGCGGCCGACCCGCAATTAGAGGCGCGAGATTTCTGGTATGACTTAAAAGGGTCGGTCGGACATCAGCAAAGACACTGCGGTAGTTTTGCCATAGTCGATGGCGTGCGTCCACCGCTTCGCCATGCACCAGGTGAGGAAGTCAATATTGACAGGCTACTGGTCGAGTTGAAAACTGACTCAACATCGGGAAACGCGTAAAGGCAATTCATATGAGTGCGATTTCGCAAGCTCTATCGGGAGTGAAGGTTGCTGAATTCGGGGCCTATGCCGCTGGACCACATATAGGCAAAATGCTGGCCACGTTCGGTGCGACGGTGGTTCATGTGGAGTCTCGCAGCCGTCCGGATGGGTTCCGCGCCGAATACCCTCCCTACAAGGATGGCAAGCCCGGGTTGGATCGAGGAGGGTGTTTCGCAATCTTTAACGATTCAAAGTACGCGGTTACGCTCGACCTCAAGAATGAGTCCGGTGTCGATATGGCCAAGCGTCTCATTGGCTGGGCTGATATCGTCATCGAAAATATGCGGCCAGAGGTGATGTCGCGCCTCGGCCTCGGATACGAAGCCGCAAGGGAATTAAATCCCGGTGTAGTGATGATCTCGAGTTGCAACATGGGGCAGACTGGCCCGCGCGCGTACACACCCGGCTTTGGTTCGCAACTGTCGGCGTTAGCCGGATTTTGTGGCTTGACCGGAAGCATGGAGGGCCCGCCCCAGCTGCTTTACGGACCCTATATCGATTTCATCGCATCCTCGCTGGGAGCCGCAGCAGTCCTTGCCGGGCTCGACCGACAGCGTCGAATCGGGCAGGGTGCATTGATCGATCTGGCTCAATATGAAAGTGGGCTCATGTTTGTGGCGAGCGCTTTGTTTGACTACCACAAAATTGGTGCGGTGGCAGAACGGGCGGGCAACAGCGACCCCAATGCCGCGCCGCATGATGCCTATCCCTGTCGTGCGGGAGGTTGGTTAGTGCTCTCCTGCTGGTCGGACAATGAGTTCGGACGTCTGGCCGACATGCTTGGTCAGCCCGGCCTGGCCGCGGATCCATGCTTCGCCACAATGGAAGCACGCAAGATCAATGAAAAGGATTTGAGCGCCCTTATTAGCCAATGGTCATTGAGCCAGGATGCGGAAGAGGCCGCTACGTCGCTGCAAACGGCTCGGGTACACGCTTATCCAGTCAACACCATCGCTGATTTGTTCCGGGATCCTCAACTTCTGTATCGGCATGTATGGCGTCGTCGTCGCCACGAGGTTATCGGCGACCTCGCCTGCTACTTCTCCTCATTTGACCTTTCGGAAGTGCCGGGAGATGTAACCGGGGCGGCGCCACTACTAGGTGAGCACAACTTGATGGTATTCCAAGACTTTCTCGGGGTGAGCGACGACGAATACGCAGAGTACCAGGCGAAGGGTGCATTCGACTAGGACGTTTGTAGTATGCGTGCTCTCGTCTGCCATCGTTTTGGCGACTACCACGACCTCCAGGTCGAGAACTTCCCGGAGCCGCAGTTGGTTTCACGTGGCGTCCGCATTGCCGTCGAGTTTGCAAGCCTGAGTTTTTCGATCAGCCTGTTGATTGCCGGAAAATATCAAGTCAAGCCCCCTCTACCTTTTGTTCCCGGCGCTGAGGTTGTCGGTCGCGTTTTGGAAACGGCTCCCGGAGTAACCGCTTATCGTCCCGGTCAGCGCGTCCTAGCGTTTCTAGGCTGGGGAGGCTATGCCGAGCAGGCGGTCTGTCACGAGTCCACGGTGTACCCGTTGCCCGACGGTATTGATTCGGCAGCCGCTTTGTGTCTTGGCATCTCCTACTGTACTGCATATGGTGGTCTGGTCTGGCGAGCGCATCTTGATGCGGGCGAAACCTTGTTGGTGTTGGCTGCGGCAGGCGGGGTCGGGCTCGCAGCCGTTGAAGTAGGCCGTGCAATCGGGGCCTTTGTCATTGCCGCCGCCGGAGGAAAGGAAAAATGTAGGTTGGCTTTTGAGCACGGAGCGAACGCCGTGATCGACTATCGTGACGAAGATCTGCGTGGCCGAATACGCGACCTGACACCACTTCCGGGGCTCGATGTGGTTTTCGATCCCGTCGGTGGCGAATTGTCGGAAACCGCCTTACGAAGTTTGCGTCCGAGTGGACGCTTGGTCAGTATCGGCTTTGCTAGCGGCTCGATGCCGCAGATTCAACCAAACATTCTGCTGGTAAAGAATACTTCGTTGCTCGGCTTCAACTTTGGAGCTTACATCGGATGGTCACCGGTGGACGAGCGCGAGTACTACGAGCCGAAGGTGCGGTGCGCAGTCGAGCACCTGTTCGAGTGGTACGAACAAGGCAGGATTCGACCGTTTGTTGCCGCAAGCTACCCGTTGGAACGCTTCGCTGAAGCCCAAGATGCGCTACTTGGGCGCAGTACGGTAGGGAAAATCATGCTTGTGCCTAGTGAGTCTTAATCAGGTTATTGAAAGGACAATAGATCATGAAATTGACCAGTAGTTGTTTTGAGGACAACGGAACCATCCCGAGCGAATGCGCCTTTGGGGTGATAGATCCTCAGACTCGTATAGCTCTCTCAAGCAATATCAATCCCGACTTGGAATGGAGCAACATTCCTGTAGCCACGAAGTCCCTTGCCCTGATCTGCTATGACCCTGACGTCCCTTCGGCTCTGGAAGATATAAACAAAGAAAATCGGTTGATTCCTGTCAGCGCTAAGCGCGTAGATTTTTACCATTGGGTTCTGGTCGATATTGCGCCGAGTCTTGGGCGTATCGCCAAGGGACAGTTCTCGAACGCAATCATACCTCGCGGCAAACCCGGTCCCGACGGACCGAATGGCACGCGTCAGGGTCTCAACGGGTATACCACCTGGTTTCACGACGATGACAACATGTCGGGGAATTATTTTGGTTACGATGGTCCCTGTCCGCCGTGGAATGATGAGTTGTCCCATCGCTACATCTTCAAGCTATATGCGCTCGATGTTGCCAAGTGCCCAGTGACAGGAATCTTTTCTGCTCCCGCAGTGCTTAAGGCGATTCGCAGCCACATTCTCACCACGGCTGAACTTACCGGTCGCTACACGTTGAACCCGGACATCTCGGACCCGGTTACGCCATAGCGTGGTAATAGGCTGATTAACAGATTCAGATGGCGCCAGGTAAATTTGGTCAAGGAGAAACAAGATGGGTAGTCGTACCGTACTGAAGGGAAAGCTGCATCGCGTGACAACGACGCATTCGGAGTTGCACTATGAGGGGTCCTGCGCCATTGATGAAGACTTGCTGAACGCGGCTGATATCCTCGAATATGAGCAGATTGATATCTACAACGTCACGAATGGTGAGCGCTTTACTACATACGCCATTCGAGGTGAGCGTGGCTCGGGCATCGTTTCAGTCAATGGTGCCGCAGCGCGCAAGGCAGCACCGGGCGATCTCCTGATCGTCGTCAGCTATGGTGTCTTGACTGAAGATGAAGTGAGATATTTCCAGCCTCGGCTCGTATATGTGGATGCACGAAACCGGATTCTTTCGGAACGCGCCGCGATTCCAGTTCAACTAGCGGCTTGAAGCCACTAACTGTCCATAAGCACAATGATCCGCCGACCTGCGCGGGGGTCGCCGGCTTTTGCCGCCGCTATCCCGGCGCAAATTCCTCGCGGTGGCCGAAGCCCTTGCTGTTGTCGACGAAATGAATGTGATCCGCCAGGAGGCGATACCAGCGCACCTTCGCCAGCGCCGCGAAGATGGCCGGCGGTACCGTGGCCAGCGGCGCCGCGATGGGAAACTTCCCGCCATAGAGCCGCTGCGCGCATTCCCGTTCCTCTCCCTCAAGTTCCACGACCCGGCCTTCGAGCTGGATGCCCTTGATTTGTGCCCAGTTGGAACAGTCTTCCTGGATGGTCGCGGCGCAGCGCGCATCCTGCGCCAGGTTGCGGCAATGGCGGCTGCTCGGTGACGAGAGGAAAACCAGCGAGCCACCCTCGCTGGCGTAGAACACGGCGGCGGCCCACGGCCCCTCGGAGCCTTGTGTGGCCAGCGTCATCACATTGTGGCCGGCGAGGTAGTCCGTCACCGCGAGCGGCAAGGTCGTTTTCATTCGGACACTTCTTTCGTCGTTCGTCCTGTCGCCGGTATTATGCGGCTTGAGAAAGCACATCCGGATGGAAACACGTACCATGGGCTCACGACATACTTTGATAGGACGCGGGGCATGAAACTGGTGTTCGGCATTTCGGGAGCGAACGGCTTTAATGGTGATTCGAGAAAATTATCAACACATTGGAAGATCAACTCGCATCAGGTTCTATCAGATGGCCCATGCGGTGCGCTTTAGTGTCCAGATACGCCTCATTGTGGGGAGTTCTGGGCGATGCAAAACTTATGCGTTTGACTACCTCGAAGCCAAGCTCGCGCATCGCGGTGACCTTGCTTGGGTTGTTAGTCAGTAGCCTTAGACGGTACACACCGATGTGATCGAGCATCGGCTTGCAGATATCGTAACTACGAGCATCCGCTTCGAATCCTAGGTGCACATTGGCGTCCACAGTATCTGCACCCTTATCCTGCAAGTCATATGCCTTGATCTTGTTATGCAAGCCGATCCCACGCCCCTCCTGGCGCAGGTAAAGCAATACGCCCCGTTTCTCCTTGCCGATTATCTTCAGGGCAGTGCGCAACTGAAATCCGCAATCACAACGCAGGCTGAATAGGGCGTCACCAGTCAGACACTCGGAATGGATACGGGCTAGTATCGGTTCGCCGCTGCTGACGTTGCCCATTGCCAATACCAAATGTTCTTTGCCCGCGGAATCGACGAAGCCATAGGCCGTAAACAATCCCCAGCGCGTGGGAAGCCGGCTTGACGCCACAAAACGGACATCATCCACGGCCATGTTCGGACCGTGCCAGGAAGGAGTACAGAGTAGTACATCGGCCCGGTTCGATTCGTGGGCGGACTTCATGTTTCATGCTTGCCATCGGAGTCTTTCGGGTTTCAGAGATCAGCAGACGACGCACATCGAAAGATCGATCGCCTTGATATTTTTGGTGATGCATCCAATTGAAATTCGGCTCACACCGGTTTCCGCCACTTCACGCAGATTTGCCAAAGTGATTCCACCCGAGGCTTCTAGTTCTGCGCATCCGGCGGTAATTGCCACTGCCTCACGCATCTGCTCGATAGTGAAATTATCGAGCAGTATAAGTTTCGCACCGGCAGCGATTGCTGTTCTAAGCTCGTCGCAGGTTTCTACCTCGATCTGTACCGGCAGGTCCAGCGGAACAAGCGCTGCCGCCGCGCGGAGTACTTCGGGAATGCCGCCGGCAGCAGCAATATGGTTCTCCTTGATCAATACTCCAGCGTAGAGCCCCATCCGATGATTGGTACCGCCTCCCACGCGCACGGCATACTTTTGAGCGATGCGCAAACATGGCAGAGTTTTTCGGGTGTCGTAGATAAGCGTACTGGTATCTGCGACTGCATCTACATATTGGCGAGTCGCGGTCGCTGTGGCGGAAAGCGTCTGAAGAAAATTGAGTGCGGTGCGCTCCGCGCTAAGTAGAGCACGCGCATTGCCCTGGATTTCGCAAACCGTCTGGGCCGGCTCTAAACGCTCACCTTCATGCGCCAACCAACGAAATTCAACAGCAGAGTCCAGTTCTCGAAAGCATTCCTCGAACCACGGGATGCCACAAAGGATAGCCGCTTCGCGACTGGTTACCGTGGCGACGGCTGAGTGATCGGCTGAAACCAGCATGGTCGTTAAATCACCGGATCCCATATCCTCTTGGAGGGCCGTACGTACGGTGAGAAGAAGTTCTGAAGCAGGAATTGTTTTAGGCATATTTTTTGAGGAGTTGGGCTCCTCGATCAGATCGCGCCATGTCAGGTCGCGGTTGTGGTGACTTGTGAGAACGATACAAGTTCTGGCATGGGCCACCCCAATATTGCGCTCGCGGGGAGTTCTATCTTTGCCCTGAAATCAACTGTACGTCAGCCGCATGTTCCATTACCTCTTACTAACAGGGAAATAATTCAGCATTTACTTCTTTCCACCCATTCGGTGTCAGGGATTCAGGTCTCTCGGCCAAGCAAAAACCGAATAATAGCGGGGGCCATATTCTGTGTGTAGGCCTCAGTTTCAGGGCGGGCGTTACTTCAGCGATCAACAGGCCCGTTTTGTGACCGGCAGAATTAGTAATATTAAGAAGGCCACAATATGGATATAAAAGTTGTGGCGAATCACAAGCATATATATGACTAAGTAGAACTATAGCAGATACTGTCACATTGGAACGATTGGCATGGTTTAAAGCAGCGATCACCATATGGACTATTGGGCAGAACCATTCGGAAATGTAAATGGGGACAGAAAATGCAGGTATAGGTGACATTCCGTTTGGATACCCCAACGATATCGGAAGGTACTGCAATCGATGTGTAGCGTAGAAAGACTGAATTCGACAACATCTCGATTGGCGCTACCTACAGGCCATCATTCCAACTTATCTAGGCAGCGCGACAACTCATGGAATCAATAATCAACTACGGCGATGGAATTGCTGCAATTGACAGCGGATTCATTCGACCGAGGCTTGCTGCGGTCCACTGTATTATTGAGGAAGATCACGTGGCTCTGGTGGATACCGCAACTAATCCCAGTTCGATAAAAGTACTGGCTGCGCTAGCTGCCCATGGTGTTCGGCCGACACAGGTAGACTGGATTTTGCTTACCCACATCCATCTCGACCATGCTGGCGCGGCGGGAGTTTTGGCGCGTGTTCTACCTAACGCGCGAGTGGCTGTACATCAACGGGGAGCGCGCCACATGGCTGATCCATCACGGTTAATGGCGGGTACTGTTTCAGTGTATGGCGAAGAACTGGTGCGCGAAAGATATGGAGAAATTCTTCCGATCCCACCCGAACGCATCACTGAGGTTAAGGAAGGCAGCCTTCTGAAGCTGGGTGCGCGCACGATTCGCGTGCTCGACACACCAGGTCATGCACGCCATCACGTTTGTTACGTAGATGAAACGACTGGACATATCTTCACCGGTGACACATTCGGTCTGTCTTATCGCGAACTGGACAACGCCGGGCGTGCCTTCGTTTTGCCTGTGACCACGCCCACACAGTTTGAGCCCGATGCTCTGCATGAGTCGGTCGCACGTATAGCGGCTCTGAAACCGGAAGCCGTGTATGTCACCCATTTCGGGCAACTTCGCGACATTCCTCGTCTCGCTTCTGATCTGCACCGGCTTATCGACAGCTTCGTCGCAACGGCGCGTTCCGTCTCTGGTAATGGTCAGCGGCGAAACGAGCAACTTCGTGTTGCGCTCAGTGAACTGCTTGAAGAGGAAGCAAGTCGACAAAACTGGGGGCTTCGTGGCGCTGCACTGTGGAAACTTCTGGCCGCGGATATTGAGCTCAATGCCCAAGGGCTAGCCGATTGGATCGACAATCACAACTCTTAGCGATGGGTTGCGCTTATGGCTGGCAGCGTCAGTTTGTTCAAATATTGACCGCATGAGGTGAAACAAAGTGTTCACTTGTAAGTCATCTGAATTCGAGTAACAACGGCAATCAACGGACCTGAAAGAGGATCTGATCATGAGCACGAATCGCACAGCAACGCTGACTATAGATGGCAAGAGTCACGAGTTTCCCGTGATGGTGGGAGTGCATGGCAACGATGTCATCGACATCCGCACCTTGGGCGCCAAGACCGGCTTGTTCACCTACGACTCCGGTTTCCTTTCCACGGCCAGTTGCCAGTCGAAGGTCACCTTCATCGATGGTGATAAGGGTGAGTTGCTGTACCGCGGCTACCCGATCGAACAACTGGCGGAGAACTGCAACTTCCTCGAAGTCGCCTATCTGCTGAAGAACGGCGAACTGCCGAACAAGTCCCAGAAGAGCGAGTTCGAGACCACGATCAAGAAGCACACCATGGTGCATGAGCAACTGGTGCGGCTCTATCAGGGCTTCCGCCGCGACGCGCACCCGATGGCGGTGATGGTCGGCGTGGTCGGCGCGCTGTCGGCCTTCTATCACGATGTCACTGATTTCGCCGACCCCAAGGATCGCAGCATCTCCTTCAATCGACTGGTCGCCAAGTTGCCGACGATCGTGGCGATGGCCTACAAATACAACACCGGCCAGCCTTTCATGTATCCGCGCAACGACCTCGACTACACCGCCAACTTCATGCACATGATGTTTGGCACGCCCTGCGAGGAGTACCAGCCGAACCCGGTGCTGACGCACGCGCTCGACACGATTTTCACGCTGCACGCCGACCACGAGCAGAACGCTTCGACTTCGACGGTGCGCCTGGCGGGCTCCTCGGGCGCCAATCCCTTCGCCTGCATCTCGGCGGGCATCGCCTGCCTCTGGGGTCCAGCCCACGGCGGCGCCAACGAGGCCTGCCTGGAAATGCTGGAGGAAATCGGCGACGTCTCGCGCGTCGGCGAGTACATCAAGCGCGCCAAGGACAAGAACGACAACTTCAAGCTGATGGGATTCGGCCACCGCGTTTACAAGAACTTCGACCCGCGCGCCAAGCTGATGGGCAAGGTCTGCGCCGATGTGCTGGGCGAACTGGGCCTGGAAAACGACCGTCTGTTCAAACTGGCCAAGGAACTGGAAAAGATCGCACTGGAAGACCCGTACTTCGTCGAGAAGAAGCTGTATCCGAACGTCGATTTCTATTCAGGCATCGTGCAGAAGGCGCTCGGCATCCCGACCTCGATGTTTACCTGCATTTTCGCGCTGGCCCGCACGGTCGGCTGGATGACGCAGTGGGAGGAGATGATCACCGATCCGGAATACAAGATCGGCCGTCCGCGCCAGCTGTATACCGGTGCGGCCAGGCGCGACGTCAAGGCGCTCAACCAGCGCTGATCCGTTTTCGACCAAGACGGGGGGGAGGCGGCATACGTCCCCCGCTTCGCCCCTCCCCAAAAATAGTGGAAGCAGCGAGTCGATCTCGCTGTTGACGCAAATGGGTAGCTTTTCCAGCGTAGCGCGTGGCCGCCAGGCAGGATCAAATTCATTGAGTGCGGCGGTGGCGCGCAGACTCTGGTTCGCAGCGGCACGCTTACCGGGGGTTCATATCCCGTGAAGAGTCAGTTCTTCTTGCCTAGGAAAATCTGACGGACAGTGTTCTCGATGACATCGTCGTCGATCGACAGCGCGCCATTGCCAGCGTACGGTGTCGGTACGTCTGCATTTGTACCACTATCTCCCCGCGACATAGCTTGATTGTTAGACGTCCGTATCATGGAATATTAAATTACTATACGAAGCGATGAATCCATTGTTGCTATAGGGCCAGAATGCTATTCTGAGTTGGCGATAACCTGTTTAGGGTCGCTACATAATGTTAATAGTTCCACGAAATGGACTCTAGATCTTGATCCGTGGTGAGTTTGTACATAACTAATACAAGGAGGCTGTCCGTGAATACTTTTCGCACAATCGTGCTTGGATTTTTGCTGTCACTGTTTTGTCTCGGGGCTACCGCCCAGACTTACAAGATGACACTTTCCGGGGCCAGTCCCAGCGGCCTGTGGACGGTGCTCGGCGTCGGCATCGACGGGGCGGTGAAGGTGTCCTACCCGGGTTCGCACGTTACCTACCAGACCTCTGGCGGTGGGCTAGCCAACATTGCGCTGTTGGACCAGGGCAAGGTCGAACTGGGTATTGCCCACGACGCCGAGTTGCGCATCGCCACCGAGGGCGGCAAACCCTTCGCCAAACCGGTTACCAGTCTGCGGGCGATTGCCCTGCTCTATAACTGGGCGCCGATGCAGATGGTTATTACCAAGGCTTTTGCCCAAAAACACGGCATCCGCAATTTCGACGATATCGCGCTCAAGAAGCCGCCCCTGCGGATTGCCTTCAACAAGCGGGGCAACATTACCGAGCACGTGGCGGTGAAGATGTTCAACGCCATCGGCGTAGACTTGGAGGACTTCAAAAAGTGGGGCGGCGACGTAATTTACGCGGCTTCTGACGAGCAGGGCGACCTTATGAAGGACAAGCGCATCGATATGTTCACCAACGGCGTTTTCGTCCGTTCCAGTTTCATCGTCCAAGCCGGCGACGCCGTCGAACTCGTTCTCCTGCCGGTTTCGGAAGGGATCGTCAAAAAAGTGTCGCATGAACTAAGCGTTGCACCTTTTGTGGTCAAGGGCGGCACCTACCCTTGGCAGCCCGAGGATGTGCTGACGGTGGCACTGGGTGCGGCCCTGGTCGTGAATAGCAAAATGGAAGAGAAGGCGGCCTACGATCTGGCAAAAGCACTACACATGAACATCGATAAACTCCAGGGCGCACACGGCACCATGAAGTCCATCACCCCCGAGTTTCTGGCGAGCCAGCGCCTCATTCCCTACCACAAGGGAGCTGAAAAATATTACCGGGAAGCCGGTTTGCTGAGGTAGTCGGCATGAGCCTCACATTCGTCGAAAAACTTCTCTCGACCGGTGCGCGGCGGGATCCCGATGGGCTGGTTGGGCAGTTGCTAAAGCCCTTCTCGGCGCTGATTGCGCTCGGCATCGTGTGGGTGACGACGGTGCAGATCGTACAGATCTACGCCATGACCATCGTCTTCCTCGGCCTGATGCTGTCGCTGGTGTTCCTGACCACGGGCGTCACCGCGAGTTCCTGCCGCACACGTGTACCACCTTGGGATCTGATGCTGGCGACAGCGAGCATCGGTATTGCCGCCTACTTCTGGTATCACAACGAACGCATCGTTACCCGCATCACCCTGCTCGACGAACTGAGCATCTGGGACGTCGTCTGCGGCAGCGGGCTGATGCTCGCCGTCCTCGAGGCCACCCGGCGCACGGTTGGGGCTGGACTCACCTCGGTTGTGCTGCTGTTTCTTGCCTATAACCTGTGGGGCGACGCCATGCCCGGC
>Ga0073899_10005174_pt1 | contig 11392 bp, 9 predicted proteins | sample KloWWTmetaKNB5Ph_FD_88975 | JGI IMG/M metagenome (GOLD analysis project Ga0073899, IMG submission 88975) | Active sludge microbial communities from Klosterneuburg, Austria, studying microevolution and ecology of nitrifiers - Klosterneuburg... | ecosystem: Engineered > WWTP > Aerobic digester >...
AGCAGGTCGGCGGTGTCGAGCAGCGACACCGCCCAGGGCCGGCCGGACGGCAGGGGGATGCCGTTGAGACTGTAGGTGCCGGTCACCACCGCGATCCTCACGCCCTGCGCGGTCGTGACGATCACCGGGGTGGCGCGCTCGGCCTCGGAGCGGAAGGTGCCGACCGTCCGGACGCCCGCCTGGTCGTAGAGGTCCTTCGTGCGGACGAGGCCCTGGAATCCCTGGTCGAGGGCGTGGTTCGAGGCGGTCGTGCAGACGTCCCAGCCCATCGAGGCGATCCAGCCCGCGATCGCGGGGGGAGCCGCGAAGAGCGGATAGCCGGTGTAGGGCCCGCCCGGCGGCGCGAACGGCACCTCGCTGTGGCAGACGGCCAGGTCGGCACCCTCCACGATCGGCTTGACGGCCGCGAACATCGGGTCGAAGTCGAACTCTCCCGGCTTGCCCGTCCGGGCGCGATCGCGGGCCGCCGCCGCCCAGAGACTGTTGTGCCACAGCAGGTCGCCGCTCAACGCGACGGTGACCGTCCGGAGTGCCGCCGACGAGGGCGCCGGGGTGGCTGAGGCAGCGGGAGCCGTGGGAGTGAGCGCCGGCGTGGGCGTGCCGGTGGTCGCACCCGGCGCCGGAAAGGTCGGGGAGGGACCGGACGCCGAGGCGCTCACGCCCGGGGTGGCGGCGCGGGACGAGGCGATCCCGGCGGTGCCCGGCAGTGGCGACGTGGCGCAGCCGAGCAGGCCGAGGGCGGGCACGAGCACGGCGCACCACGCCCGCGGCAGCGTACGGCGACTCGACCCGGCCACGTTCACCCCCTGGGCGTCAGACTACCGGCGGACGCCGGCGCCTCCCCGGCAGGGTTGCGACGTCAGGCGGGCCACGCGGGAGCCGCGCGGCCCTCGGTGGCGAAGGTCCGGGCGCGGTCGCGGAGCCAGCCGAGGTTGCCGTCGACGAGCGAGTCGGCGAAGAAGGCCTCGTCGGTGGTGGCGGCCAACGCGCCCTTGGCGAGCCATTGCTGAGCCACGTAGGAGTTGACGCCGCCCGCGATGATCGGGGCGCCGGGAGCCGCTGCGATGGCATGCGGTGCGTAGAGGGTGCCGAGCACCTCGGCGGGCTGCACCACGATGCCGTCGGGACCCAGGTCCCACATCCGTGCGATCTCCATCGGGGTGAACGCCCCGGCGAAGGCGGTGAGTCCCCGTGCGGCGGCCAGGCCCAGCAGCTCGGGGGTGGCGAGATCGATCACCGCGAACCGGGCGCCGGCGTCGGCCGCCGCCTCGAGCTGGGTCGCGTTCGAGACGCCCGAGACGCCGAAGACGCACCGGCCGCCCAGCGGCTCCATGGCGTCGAGCACGTCGATGTCGCGCGCCGGTACGGCGACGACGTCGAGGCCTTCCTGCACACACACCTCGACGACGACGGGAACACGAACCGCGGAACGCCGGGTGCCGTCGGAGCCCTTGCCGAGCGACGGCAGGGAGACGATGATCCGCGTGGCGGCGATCGCGTCGAGGGCGGTGGTCATGGCCGCCATCCTTCCAGGTGCGGCCTACTTGCCGAAGTCGGTGCCGAAGCCACGCCGCTCGCCGGGCAGGAGGTGGCTGCGGCGCCAGGCCACCGCGGCCATGGCTGCGAGGACGGCGACGGCACCCACGGCGAGGACGACGGCGAGCACCGCCACCGCGCTGCCGGCCATCTCGTCGAGCCCCACGGAGACCACGCCCGCGGGCGCGCTGGGCGCAGGGGCGGCAGAGCCCTTCTGGGCCGGGGGCGCCGGCGCCTCGGAGCGGATCGTCGGTGGCGGGGGGGTGGGGCCCGGAGCCGCGAGCGAGACGGGATAGGTGGCGGTGGCCGCGGCGTAGCGGCCGTCGCCGGGGTAGGTGACGGTGACGGTCATCGACGCCGGTGGAGCCTGGCCCTCCGGCACGGCGGGCAGGCCCACCGACACGGAGAACGATCCCTCGGCGTCGGTCGCGCCCGCCCCGGTGGCGCCGCCCCAGCTGGTGGCGACCTCGATGCGGCCCCGGTCGATGGGGGTGTTGGCCGACGTCCGCAAGGTTCCGGAGACGTCGACATAGCCGCCGGTGACGGCGGTCGGGGACACCTTCGCCGTGAGGACGCTCGCCGACCCGGCGGGCGGGGCGGACGCGGTTGCCCGCGCCGATTCGGCGGGGGTGGTGGGCACCCGGGCGGCCATGGTGAACGACTGGCTCGCGCTGCCGGGGTTGACGGCCGACGAGCCGCCGTAGGCGACCGTGGCCGTGTGCCGCCCTTCGGTGACGCCGGGGACGCGCGCGTTGTAGGCCCCGTCCGCGCCGGTGGCGGCCACGCCGGCCAGCCGCCCGTCGATCGAGACGGAGACCGCGGCCTTGAGGGGGCGGCCGTCCGAGGTGGCCAGCGTGCCGCTGACCGAGACCGTGTCGACGGCCACCTGGGCGACGTTGATCGTGATCCGGGCGTCCTTCGCGGCGGCGGGGAGGGCGACGGTCGCTTCGCCGACGAGCGCCACCGGGGCGGCCACGTGGTCGGAGGCCTGGCCGGGTACGGCGAACCACCCGCCCAGCAGCACGGTCAGCACCGACGCGAGGACGGCGCGCACCGCCACGGAACGGGCGGCCGACACCGTCACCGGTGCCGCAACGCGCACTGTCATCTGGGTACCCCCACCACGCCCGCCGCGTGATTCGCGGCCGAACATCGAGAACAAGGATGACGGATCCTGAGGAACCGTGCCACGGGACTTGACCTCGACCGGCTTCCTTAAGCTACCCTGAGAAACACTCAGTCTCAAGTCAGCTACCTGGAGGGGGCGATATGACCTCAGCACGACGAGCCGCGACCGGACCGGCCACCGACGCGACCAACTCCCCGGCGAAGCATGCGGCGGAGGCCACGCCGCCGCCCTACCTGAAGCAGGTGGTCGGCGGGCTGGCCGCGATCGTCGTGGCGTGCCTCGCCCTCCCCGGAGCCTCCGCCGTCACCGGCAGCGCGTCGCCCCTGGCCCCCGCGGCGAGCTACGCCGTGCCGGCGGCCGGCCTGGGCACCCCGAGCCGCGGCGACGTCGACTCGCAGCTGAGCCGCACCAGCGTCCGGACGCCGCTGGCCGACGACCGCGCGGCGACCGAGACGACGGCCGCGACGCCCGACCCCTCGGCCGCAGCCCTGCCGTCCGAGTCGGCCCCCGCGGCGACGCCCGAGCCGGCCGCGAGCACCGCTGCCGCTCCCGCCTCCCCGACGGCGCTGCCCACGCGCACCCTCTACGCCACGGTCGTCGTCAACGCCCGCGTGGCCGCCGACCCGGCGTCGGCGGTCGTCCGGCAGCTGGCCGCGGGCACCTCGGTCAAGGCCGTGGGCCCGGCGTCGGGCGGGTGGCAGCAGATCTCCCTCGGCGGCGACACCGCCTACGTGGCGTCCCAGTACCTGGCGACTTCCGCCCCGGCGACCACCGCGGCGCAGACCACCACCGCGGCGAAGGCCGTGTCGGGCTCCTACCCCGCCTGCTCCTCCGGGTCGGGCGTCGAGAGCGGCCTCACCTCCCGTGCGATCTCCCTGCACCGGGCCGTGTGCGCCACCTTCCCGTCCATCACGGCGTTCGGCGGCTGGCGCGGTGACGGCGAGCATGCCGACGGTCGCGCTCTCGACGTGATGGCCAGCGGCACCCTCGGGCGCGCCGTGGCCAACTGGGCACGCGCCAACGCCGGGGCCCTGGGCATCCAGACGATCATCTTCGAGCAGAAGATCTGGACCCAGCAGCGCTCGTCCGAGGGCTGGCGGGCGATGGCCGACCGCGGCAGCATCACCGCCAACCACTACGACCACGTGCACATCCAGGTGCTCTGACCGTTCGGCGGCCCGGCGCCGCCGCCCGGGAAGCGGGACGCGGCAAACCGCTGCATCGCCGAAAGGGCGGCAGCCCGGTGGCTAGTCTCGTGGGCATGATCGTGGATCCCACCAAGACCGACGCCTGGGCGGAGCTCACCCGCTGGCACGCCTCCCTCACCCCCGACCTGCGCAAGTGGTTCCTCGACCCCGGACGGGCCGCCGAGCTCACGTTCAGCGCCGGTGACCTGCACGTGGATCTGTCGAAGAACCTCGTCAACCGTGCCGTCTGGAACGCCCTGATCCAGCTGGCGAACGAGGTCGGCCTGGCCGAGAAGCGCGACGCGATGTTCCGCGGCGAGCGCATCAACGTCACCGAGAACCGGTCCGTGCTGCACACCGCGCTGCGGCGTCCCCGCACCGACTCGCTGGTCGTCGACGGCGCCGACGTGGTGGCTCAGGTGCACGAGACGCTCGACAAGGTCTACGCGTTCGCCGACCAGGTGAGGTCCGGAGCCTGGCAGGGTGTCACCGGCAAGCGCATCAAGACCGTGGTCAACATCGGCATCGGCGGCTCGGACCTCGGGCCGGTGATGGTGTACGAGGCGTTGAAGCCCTACGTGCAGCCGGGGCTCCAGTGCCGGTTCGTGTCGAACATCGATCCCACCGACATGGCCGAGAAGACGGCCGGCCTCGACCCCGAGACCACGTTGTTCATCGTCGCGTCGAAGACGTTCACCACTCTCGAGACCCTCACCAACGCCCGCATGGCCCGTGACTGGCTGTGGGCCCGGCTGGTCGAGCAGGGCGCCATCGACGACACCGACGAGGCGCGCACCGGCGCGGTGGCCAAGCACTTCGTGGCCGTGTCGACCGCCCTCGACAAGGTCGCGGCGTTCGGCATCGATCCTGCCAACGCCTTCGGCTTCTGGGACTGGGTGGGCGGCCGCTACTCCGTCGACTCGGCCGTGGGCACGGCGGTGGCCGTGGCCGTGGGCCCCGAGAACTTCGCCGACTTCCTGCACGGCTTCCACACGATCGACCGGCACTTCGTCGAGACGCCGTTCGAAGAGAACGTGCCGGTGCTGATGGGCATGTTGAACGTGTGGTACGTCAACTTCTTCGGCGCCCGCTCCCACGCGGTCCTGCCCTACGCGCAGTACCTGCACCGGTTCGCCGCCTACCTGCAGCAGCTCACGATGGAGTCCAACGGCAAGGGCGTCCGCGCCGACGGCCGGCCGGTCACCACCGACACCGGCGAGGTCTTCTGGGGCGAGCCGGGCACCAACGGTCAGCATGCCTTCTACCAGCTGATCCATCAGGGCACCCAGCTGATCCCCGCGGACTTCATCGCGGTGGTCAACCCGGCTCACCCCACCAAGGACGGCGACGCCGACGTCCACGAGCTGTTCCTCGCCAACTTCTTCGCCCAGACCAAGGCACTCGCGTTCGGCAAGAGCGCCGAGGAGGTCCGGGCCGAGGGCACGGCCGACGACATCGTGCCGGCACGGGTGTTCAAGGGCAACCGGCCGACCACGTCGATCATGGCTCCGTCGCTCACCCCGTCGGTGGTGGGCCAGCTGATCGCCCTGTACGAGCACATCACGTTCGTGCAGGGCGTGGTCTGGGGCATCGACTCGTTCGACCAGTGGGGCGTCGAGCTCGGCAAGCAGCTCGCCATGCAGATCGCCCCGGCGATCTCGGCCGACGACGCCGCGCTCGAGAAGCAGGACCCGTCCACCCGCGCGCTGATCGCCTATTACCGCAAGCACCGCGCCTAGTCGCAGCGAGTCCGAGCCGGTGGTCCGGCACCCCCCGAGGGTGCCCGTACCACCGGCTCGGTCGTGTGCGGCCCCGCTCCGGAGACCCGCAGGGTGCGTGCTGCCGCTCGGAACGCTTGGTCCGGGCGGCTAGGTTTTCGGGCGTGACGAGGCAACGGTCGACCCGACGCGGCGCGTGGCGCGCGCTGCGCACGATCGTGCTGCTGGGCGTGGGCCTGGCCGTCGTGACCGTCGGCGGTCCGGTCGTCTACCAGCGCGCGATGTCGGCCGGACTCATGTACCGGGTCGACAACGCCCCCGTGCGTGACGTCGCTCTGGTGCTGGGGGCCGGGGTCGAGCCGAGCGGACGTCCGTCCCCCTATCTCGCGGCCCGCCTCGACCTGGGGCTCGCGCTGCTGCAGGCCGGCAAGGTGCGGGCGATCCTGGTGTCCGGCGACAACGGGGAGCGGTTCTACAACGAACCCGACGCCATGCGCCGCTACCTGGTGGCCAAGGGAGCCCCGGCCGACAAGGTGATCGCCGACTACGCCGGCTTCGACACCTACGCCAGCTGCATGCGGGCCGACCGCATCTTCGGCACGACCAGCGTCATCGTGGTCACCCAGACCTATCACCTCGCTCGCGCGGTCGCCACCTGCCGCGCGCTCGGCCTCGACGCCGTCGGGGTGGGCGACGACACGGTGCGCGCCCTCAGCGTCGACACCTGGCGGTGGGGCCAGCTGCGCGAGGTGGCCGCCGCCGTCAAGATGGCCGGTGACCTCATCGGGCGTCGCCAGCCCCTGCTCGGACCTCGGGAGACGTCTCTCGACGCCGCCCTCGGCCGATAGCCGCGCAGCCTCCGGGCTGCGATCTCCGGTCCGGCTGGGGGCCGAACACCGTCGATCGCCCTCGGCCGTTCGTGACAGGATGACGGCCATGCCCTCGATCCCGTCGTTGCTGACTGCCAGGTTCGAGGCCGCCACCGGGGTCGATCCCGAACTGCGGCCGGCGACCAAGCCCCAGTTCGGCCACTTCCAGACCAACGTCGCCCTGCGGCTGGCCAACGCCGAACAGCAGCGGCCACGGGACGTGGCGCAGCGCATCGTCGCCGAGGTCGACGTGGCCGACCTGTGCGAGCCCCTGGAGATCGCCGGGCCCGGGTTCATCAACATCCGTGTCAAGGCGTCGGTGCTGGCGGCGGAGGTCTCCGCCCTGCTCGCCGACCCGGCCACCGGCGTCCGTCCCGCGGCGTCGGCGGAGCTGGTCGTCGTCGACTACTCCGCTCCCAACGTGGCCAAGCCCATGCACGTGGGCAACCTGCGGTCCACGATCATCGGCGACTGCTTCGTGCGGGTGCTGCGCGCGGTGGGCCACACCGTGGTGCCGCAGAACCACATCGGCGACTGGGGCACCCAGTTCGGCATGCTGGTCGAGCAGATCCTGCACGAGCGGACGGAACTCGCCACGCTCGACCTCGACGGGTCCGTCGCGCTCTACAAGCGCGCGCAGACCCACTTCAAGACCGACGACGAGTTCGCAGGGGCGGCCCGGCGACGAGTGGTGGCCCTGCAGGCCGGCGATCCCGAGACGCGGGCCATCTGGCAGGCGCTGATCGAGGTGTCGAAGGCCGGTTTCAACCGGGCCTACCAGCGCCTCGGGGTGCTGCTCACCGATGCCGACCTGGCCGGGGAGTCGATCTACAACGAGCTGCTGCCCGCCGTGGCCGCCGACCTCGAGGCCGCCGGTCTGGCGGTCATGGACGCCGGCGCGCTGTGCGTGTTCCTCGAGGGCGACGACACGCCGCTGATCGTCCGGAAGACCGACGGCGGCTACGGCTACGCCACCACCGACCTGGCGGCCATCCGCTACCGCTTCGGGACGCTCGGTGCCACGCGGGTCGTCTACGTGGTGGGCAACCCCCAGGCGCACCACTTCGAGCAGGTCTTCGCCACGGCGCGGCTGGCGGGCTGGGTGCCGCCGGGCGGCCGGACGGAGCACGTCGGGTTCGGGTCGGTGCTCGGCGCGGACGGCAAGATGCTCCGTACCCGCTCCGGAGAGTCGGTGAAGCTCGACACGCTGCTCGACGAGGCCGAGGAGAACGCGGCCCCCGACATCGCGATGGCCGCGGTCAAGTACGCCGACCTGTCGAGTTCGCTCCACAAGGACTACGTGTTCGACTCGGCACGCATGACGGCGACCACAGGAAACACCGGCCCCTACCTGCAGTACGCGCATGCTCGGGCCAGCAGCGTGCTGCGGAAGTCCGAGACGGCGGCGGGCGAGACGGTCGAGGTGCTCACCGAGCCGGCCGAGCAGGCCCTCGCCCTGCACCTCACCAAGTACGGCGAGGTCGTCGCCACGCTGGCCGAGGAGCTCGAGCCCCATCAGCTGTGCACCTACCTGTTCGACCTGGCCACGCTCTACAGCACGTTCTACGAGGCGTGCCCCGTGCTGAAGTCCGAGGGTGCCGTCCTGCGGTCGCGCCTGGCCCTGTGCCTGGCCGTCAAGCGAGTGCTGGCGTCCGGACTGGCGCTGCTGGGGATCGCGGCGCCCGACGCCATGTGACGGCAGGGACGGTGCGGGGCCGTCAGAAGGGCCGGCGCAGCGAGATCATGGCTGCCCCCACCAGCAGCAGCGAGCCGAGCACCGCGAACCCCGCGGACAGGTCGACCGTCTGCTGCACCGTACGGAAGCGCGCGGGGACGTCGGCCAGGATCTTGTTCAGCTGGGCCGCGTCGGCCGCCGCGTGGTACTCCCCACCCGTGATCGTCGCCACCTGCCGGAGCGACTGCTCGTCGACCACCAGGAAGTTGCCGCGGCCACCACCACCGCCGCCGCCACCGCCACCACCGGCGAAGCCGCCCTCGCCGACGCCGCCGGGTACCTGCGACGACAGGCACGACATGCGGCCGGGGGTCGTGGTGCCGAAGCCGATCGGATAGATCCGGATGCCGCGCTCGGCGGCCTGGATCGCGGCCTGGGGCGGCGTCACCCCGCGCGTGTTGGCACCGTCGGTGAGCAGCACCACGATCTCGGGAACGGGATCGGCCGGGGCGGCCGGCGGCGTGCGCTGGGTCGTGCCGTCATCGGGGTCGCTGCGGCGGACGTCGGGGTTGACCTCCGCCACGGTGTCGACGGACTTGAGGATCGCCGCCCCGATCACGGTGCCTCGGCCGGTGGTGAGCAGGTCGACGGCGCGGAGCAGCTCGGCCTTGTCGGTGGTGGGGGCGACACCCAGCTGGGCGAACCCGGAGAAGACCACCAGCCCGATCCTGGTGTCGGGGCGTTGGGCCTTCACGAAGGTGCGGACGGCCTCCTGGGCGGCGGCGAGCCGGTTGGGGGCGACGTCGGTCGAGCACATCGAGCCCGACACGTCGAGCGCCAGGATCACCGTCGCGTTGGAGACCGGCAGCATCGCCTTGACCTGCGGACGTGCTGCCCCGACACCGAGCGTCATCAGCGCGCCCACCAGCAGGGCGACCGGAACGTGCCGGCGCCACGACCGCTGCCCGGCGGCGGCCTCGCGCACCAGCTCGACCCCCGAGAAGCGCACCGCCGCCCGACGGCCGCGTCGTAGGCGCCAGACGTAGGCCGCCAGCAGGGCGGGGCCGGCCAGCATCGCCGGCAGCAGCCAGGGCAGGTCGAAGCGCATCGTCACACCACCTTTCCCGTGCGGACGACCGACCAGCCGGCGCCGACCGTCACGAGCAGCAGCGCCACGGCGACGACCCACGACGTCACCTCGTGCGGCACCTGGCGCACGGTCCAGCCGAGTTCGATCGCGTCGTAGACCGCGGTCAGCCCTGCCGCGTCGGTCGCCGCGTGATAGGACGCGTCGGTCGTGGCGGCGATCTGCTTGAGCAGCTCCTCGTCGAGACGCGTGGCGAGCGTGAAGCCGTCGACCTTGATCTGGGTTCCCTGGGTCGAGCCCAGACCGACGGTGTGGATCTTCACGCCGGCCGTGGAGGCGAGGTCGGCCAGCTCCAGCGGATCGGGCCCGCCGGTCTCCTCCCCGTCGCTCAGGATGACGATCGCCGACCCGGCGTACCAGCCGATGTCGGGCTGCTCGGCGCCCGCGGCGGCGAGTGTGACCGGCTTGCCGGTGACCGCACCGAGCGCGGAGAGGATGCCGGTGCCCACCGAGGTCTGCCCCGACGGCGTGAGCCGGCGGATGGCGGCGGTGACCGCCGCCCGGTCGAGGGTGGGCTGTTGGGTGACGAGCGCGGTGGCGCCGAAGGCCACGACGCCCACCTTGACGGTGTCCGGCTGCCGGTCGACGAACGTGATCGCTGCCGCCTTGGCGGCGTCGAGCCGGGTCGGGGACACGTCGGTGGCCGTCATCGAGGTGGACACGTCGAACGCCAGCACGACCGTCCCCTCGCGCCTGGGCTCGCCGACGGTGGCCACCGGCCGGGCCACGGCCACCAGCGCCAGGGTGATCCCGAGCAGCAGCAGCACCGGGGCCAGGACCGCCCGGCGCAGCGGCTGGAGCGGGACGAGCCCGAGCTTCGCGTAGTCGTCGCGCCGTCGTTCGGCGCTCCGGACCCGACGGAGATAGGCCCACGCGAGCGCAGGGACGAGCAGGAGCCCGGCCAGAGCGACGGGCCACACCACCGTGAGTCCGCTCATCAGCGCACCGCCCGCGCGAACAGCCGCCCGGCGGCGCGCCGGGAGCGCAGGGCGGCGATCCTGCCGAGGGACCGCACGAGGTCGTCGTCGGTGGCGACGTGGTGGAGTTCGGCTCCGGCGCGGGCCGCCGCGGCCGCCAGCGCCGTTCGGCGGGCGTCGGCACCGGCGGCCAGCCTCACCCGGAAGCCCGGGTCGTCGGTGTCGACGAAGATCTGCTCGCCCGTCTCGGCGTCCTCCACCCACACCATCCCGACAGCCGGCAGGTCGTGCTCGCGCGGATCGCTGATCTCGATGCACACCACGTCGTGGCGGCGTCCGAGCCGGCCGAGATGGTCCTCCCAGCCGGGGGTGGACTGGAAGTCCGACAGCACGACCACCAGGGACCGGCGGCGGATCATGCCGTCGGCGTGGCGTAGCAGCGTGGCCAGGTCGGTGGTGGTGTGGGCGTCGCTGCGCGGGGGATCGAGCAGAGTGTGAGCGATGCGCAGCACCTGCAGCCGTCCCGTCCCCGGGGGCACGGTGTGCTCGATCCGGTCTCCGTACACCAGGGCCCCCACGCGGTTGCCGCCTCGGGCCATCACGTAGGCGAGCGTGGTCGCCACCTCGGTCAGCACCCTGGCCTTCGTGCGGTCCACCGGGCCGAACCCCATCGACGCCGAGTGGTCGAGCAGCAGCCAGCAGGTGAGCTCGCGGTCCTCGAGGAACTCCCGCACGTAGGGGGTGTCCATGCGCGCGGTGACGTTCCAGTCGATGTAGCGCAGGTCGTCGCCCGGGGTGTACTCACGCAGGTCGGCGACGTCGATGCCCTGGCCCCGCGCGGACGTCCGGTGGTCCCCCTGCAGCAGACCGTCCAGCCTGCGCACCACGCGCCACTCGAGCCGGCGCAGCAGCCGGTGGGGAGTGAGGCCCGGAGGCCGGTCGCTGTCGGGTGCGGTCACGACATCTCTTCGGGTGCCGAGAACGCGGGTGGCCGGTAGGCGGAGTCGTCGTCGACCGCGTCCGACGGGGCGCCGGGGCCGGCGGAGTCCGACGAAGCGTGCCGTCCCCTCACCACGACGTCGGGCACCGGCACGGCGTCGATGATCGGCGTCAGCAGGTCGTCGGCGGTCAGGTCCTCGGCCAGCGCCTCGTACGACAGCACCATGCGATGCCGCATCACGTCGTGGGCGAGTTCGGACACGTCCGACGGCAGC
>Ga0073899_10005178_pt1 | contig 11385 bp, 12 predicted proteins | sample KloWWTmetaKNB5Ph_FD_88975 | JGI IMG/M metagenome (GOLD analysis project Ga0073899, IMG submission 88975) | Active sludge microbial communities from Klosterneuburg, Austria, studying microevolution and ecology of nitrifiers - Klosterneuburg... | ecosystem: Engineered > WWTP > Aerobic digester >...
CCGCGAGGCCGACGGCCCGGTGGTCATCGACTACAACTGGTGCATCGGCTGCAAGATGTGCATGAACGCCTGCCCCTACTGGGCGCGGCGCTTCAACCTCACCACGCCCGTCCTGCCCAAGGACGAAATGAACCCGGTGACGCACTACCTGGGCAACCGGCCGCGCATGCGCGGCGTGGTCGAGAAGTGCCACTGGTGCCTGCAGCGCACGCGCCACGGCCGCTACCCGGCCTGCGTCGAGGTCTGCCCGGTCGGCGCACGCAAGTTCGGCAACCTGCTCGACCCCGAGAGCGAGGTGCGCAAGGTGCTCGAGCGCAAGAACGTGTTCCGGCTCAAGGCCGAGCTGAACACGTTCCCGAAGTTCTTCTATTTCTACGACTGACGGGGGGCGCATCGTGCTGACGCGATTTCTGATCGACTACGTGCGCTACGTCGTCAAGGGCGGCACGAAGTTCTATGCCTGGATGGGCGTGCTGGGCCTGCTCATCGCGGGCATGCTCTACGTGTACTGGCTGCAGAACACCGAGGGCCTGATCGTCACCGGCATGACGAGCCAGATCCACGACGGCCTGTACCTGGCCAACCTGGTGTTCCTGGTGGGCGTGGCGGCGGGGGCGGTGACGATCGTGTTCCCGGCCTACGTCTACCACCACGAGGGCATGCACAAGGTCACGGTGCTGGGCGAGATGCTGGCCATCTCGGCCGTGATCATGGTGATGATGTTCGTCTTCGCCCACATGGGCCGCCCCGACCGCCTGTGGCACATGGTGCCGCCGATGGGCATCTACAGCTTCTCGTCGATGCTGGGCTGGGACGTGCTGGTGCTCAACGGCTACCTGCTGCTCAACGGCATCGTCGGCTTCTGGTACCTGTACTCGAAGTACACCGGCAAGCCGGTGAACAAGAAGATCTTCATGCCGCTGGTCTACGTGTCCATCGTCTGGGCGCTGAGCATCCACACCGTCACGGCCTTCCTGCTGGCCACCAACCCGGCGCGCCCGATGTGGTTCCACAGCATGATGCCCATCCGCTTCATCGCCACCGCCTTCGCGGCCGGGCCGGCGCTGATCATCATCGCCTTCCTGGTCATCCGCAAGAATACGAAATTCTGGATCGAGGACAGCGCGATCCAGCTGCTGGCCACCATCGTCACCTGGTGCCTGGGCATCGCGATCTTCCTCACGCTGTCGGAGATCGTGGTCGAGCTGTACGCCCGCACCGAGCACGCCAACGGCCTGTACTACCTGATGTTCGGCCTGCACGGCCTGACCGCGCTGGTGCCCTGGTTCTGGAGCTCGGTGGTGCTGATGCTGGTCTCGTTCGTGCTGCTGCTGATGCCCTCGGTGCGCAACGACATGCGCAAGCTGCCCTGGGTCTGCGCGACGGCCTTCGCCGGCATCTGGATCGAGAAGGGCATGGGCCTGGTCGTGCCCGGCTTCATCCCGTCGCCCATCGGCGAGGTCACCGAGTACCACCCGACCTTCGTCGAATGGCTGATGACGTTGGGCATCTGGGCCTTCGGTTTCTTCATCCTGACGATCCTGCTCAAGGGAGCCATCGGCATCCTGCTGGGCGAGATCAGGGCCAGCGCGGCGCCCGTACCCGCGCGGCCGAGCGAGGTGACGCCATGAAGCGCTTTGCCATTCCCGCCGCCGTGCTGGCGCTGACCGGCGCCGTGCTGCTGTCGGTCGTCGCGCAGGACAAGCCGGCGGACGCCGGCGCACCCGCTGCGGCGGCGGCCGAGGCCAAGGAAGTGATCTGCTTCGAGAGCCGCCAGGGCGCCAGCGAAGTCACGCAGCGCGAACTGCAGCCCGGCTGGCCCAACGTGAAGTGCTCGCCGGCCACCGGCGCCACGCTCTGGTACGGCGACCCCTACGACGGCACCGCGCCAATGGCCAAGATGGCCCTGCTGGAGAACCTGCCCGAAGGCCAGGCGGTGGTCAGGCCGCGTGCCGACAAGCTCAACCTGCTGGCGTCCTGCGCCACGGCCTGCCACAACGGCATCGTGCCCAAGGGCTTCCCGAAGGACAATCGGCCGGTTCCCATCCCGACCATGGAAGGCATGCTGCCCGAGCTGAAGGACTTCCAGCACGGCCGCGGTGCGATATGGTGCCTGGACTGCCACCACATCACCCAGCGCAACAAGCTGGTCAACCACTTCGGCGACCCTGTCGACATCGAACAGTCGCCCGTGCTGTGCGGCAAGTGCCACGGCGACAAGCTGCGCGACTGGCGCGACGGCATCCATGGCAAGCGCATCGGCCAGTTCGTCAGCGGCGGCAAGCAACGCTGGTTCACCTGCGTGGAGTGCCACAATCCACATAATGTGCAGCAGGGTGACCGCAACCGCGGCTTCGCGCAGTTGCAGCCCGAGCCGCCGCCGCAGCTGCCGCCGGGCATGAAGGACGCAGGGCACGAGAAGATCCACCCGATCGCGCACTGATGTCCGACGCCAAACCTGCCACCTTGCCCGAGCGCGGCGACCCCACCTGGGTGGCCCCGGCGCTGACGCCCGACGAGCAGACGCGCCGCGTCGGCAAGACGCAGGTCTTCTTCGGTCCCCCGCTGGCCCGGCTGACCGAGGGCGGCAGGAACACTCTGGAGATCAGCGGCCGCCTCAACCGCACCGCCGAGCGTTACCTCGAACTGCTGCGCGAACACGGCCTGGCGCTCAGCGAGCCCGAGCGCGCCTGCATCGTCCACCTCTGCGACATCGGCTTCATGTCGCCGCAGGAGATCCGCGAGCTGCCGATGGAAGTCGAACTGACCCGCTTCGAGTGCGAAGGCCTGGACAAGCGGGTGCTGGCCGGAAAGCTGGACCAGGCCAGCTTCGCCGACCTCGTGGCGCTCGTCGAGTCGCTGGGCTTCTGACCGGCCAGGCGGCACGCGAGAGCCCAGGACATGCCGCAGCGCCTGCAGTGGGACCCCGGCTTCGAGGTCGGGCACGAGGACATCGACGCCCAGCACCGCGGCCTGCTGGTCCTGTGCGAGCGACTTGCCGGGCACTGCCTCCAAGGCGGCGGTGCAGCGCACGAGCAGCGCTTCGACGCCGACTTCGAAGCGCTCAAGGCCCTCGTCCGCGAGCACCTGGAGAGCGAGGCCACGCTGCTGTCCGAACTGGGCGACCCCGATGCCGAAGACCACCGGGTCGAACAGGCGGAGTTCGACTACCTCGCGGGCGAGATCATGACGACCGGGAACTTCGACCGGCTCGAGCTGCAGCGCTTCGTCGCCCTCTGGTGCCTGGGGCACATCACCGCGTCCGCCGCGCGGCTGCGGGCTCGGCTGGCGCGGGGTTGAGCTGGCGGCGAAGCACGGCCGGCTGCGGTCGATGGTGGCATCGCGCCCCGCAAGGTCAGCCCCACTGCCGAACGCGCGTCCCTACAATGCGCCGATGCGCATCCTCATCGCCAACGACGACGGCTATCTGGCCCCGGGCCTGGCCGCTCTCGTGCGGGCCTGCGATGGCCTCGGTCATATCGACGTCATCGCCCCCGAGCAGAACGCCAGCGGCACCTCCAATGCGCTCACACTGAACCGGCCGCTGTCGATCTTCGAGGCGCGCGGCGAGCATGTGAAGGGCTTTCGCGTCGTCAACGGCACGCCCTCCGACTGCGTGCACGTGGCCCTGACCGGGCTGCTCGCCCAGCGGCCGGATCTGGTGCTCTCGGGCATCAACAACGGCGCCAACATGGGCGACGACACCTTGTATTCCGGCACCGTGGCGGCCGCCATGGAGGGCTATCTCTTCGGCGTTCCTGCGATCGCTTTTTCCCAGGCCGAGAAAGGGTGGGGCCACCTGGAAGCGGCTGCTGCCGCCGCCCGTGCCGTCGTCGAACAGGTGCTGGCGCAGGCGCCGCTGGGCGGGCTGCCCTGGCTGCTGAACGTGAACATTCCCAACCGCGAGGACGCGGCTTCGCTGCCGCGCGTGGTCACCCGCCTGGGCCGGCGCCATGCCAGCGAACCGGTGATCGTTCAGACCAACCCGCGCGGCGAGCCCATCTACTGGATCGGGCCCGCCGGTGACGCGCGCGAATGCGGCGAGGGCACCGATTTTCACGCCGTGGCGCAGGGCCGGATCTCTATCACGCCGCTGCAGGTGGACCTGACCGACCATGCCTCGTCGGCCGCCTGGGCCGCGCGGCTGGCCGGCGCATGAACCGCCCGGCGCGGCCGGGTCGATTTCCGCTGGCGCTGGACCGCCTGGCCGGCGCTGGCAGGCCCGCCGCGACCGAATTGCTGCGCCCGCAGCGCCCGTTGCAGCATGCGGCCCAGCACGCTGCGGCCCAGGGTCAGGGTGCGCCGCAAGGCCTGGGACTGGATTCCGCGGCGGTAAGGGCCCGCATGGTGGCGCGTCTGCGTGCCGAAGGCATCGGCTGTGCACCGGTGCTGCAGGCCTTTGCGCTGGTGGAACGCCACCGCTTCGTCGACAGCGCGCTGGCCAACCAGGCCTACGAGGACACCAGCCTGCCGATCGGCCTGTCGCAGACCATCTCCAAGCCTTCGGTGGTGGCGCGCATGTTGGCGCTGCTGTTCGAAGGCGAGTCGGCCCGCGCTGCGGGTCACCTCGGACGTGTGCTGGAGATCGGCACCGGTTGCGGCTACCAGGCGGCGCTGCTGGCGCGCCTGGCGCGCTCGGTGCTGTCCATCGAACGCCTGAAGCCGCTGCACAACAAGGCGCGCCAGAACCTCGAGGGTCAGCGCCACGGCGAGTTGCGCCTGGTCTTCGGCGATGGAACGCTGGGCCATGCGCCGCGAGCACCCTACGACAGCGTCGTGGCTGCTGCCGGCGGCGACCAACTGCCCGCGGCCTGGCTGGAACAACTGGCCGTCGGCGGCAGGCTGGTGGCGCCGGTGCACGACCCGGCGCGCGGGGGGCAGGTGCTGCTGGTCGTCGACCGGCAGCCGCAGGGGCTGGTCCGCCGCTGGCACGATGCCGTGCACTTCGTCCCTCTAAAATCCGGCACGGCATGAGTGAAGGATCCAGTCTGATGAGAGTGCTCGACACCGCGCTGCCGCGGCTGCGTGCCTGTGCCCTGGTCGCCCTGGTGGCGGTGCTGGCGGCAGGCTGTGCTTCACGCACGCACAAGGCGCCCGTGGAGCAGCGCCAGCCGGCGGCGGCAACGCAGGTGCCGGCGCCACCTGCAGCCACGCAGCCGCCTGCTGCCGTGGTGCCTGTGCTGCCAGGCGCCGAGAATGCCGGCAAGCCGGGTTATTACACCGTGAAGCCGGGTGACACGATGATCCGCATCGGCCTGGAGGCCGGTCAGAACTGGCGCGACATCGCGCGCTGGAACGGCCTGAGCAATGCCAATGTCATCGAGGTGGGTCAGGTGCTGCGCGTGGTGCCGCCGGCCGCGGACGGGGTCGCGGTGCAGCCTGTCGCCACTGCCGGACCGGTGGAGTCGCGGCCTCTGGCTGCTGCCGCCACCGCATCGGCCGCGAGCGCGGCGCCATCGCCCGCGCCGGCTGCCGCCGCGGTGCGGATCGATCCCGAGGAAGACCTGGGCTGGGCCTGGCCCGCCGGCGGGCCGGTGCTGGCCGCCTTCGACGACAACAAGACCAAGGGCCTGGTCATCGGTGGGCAGGCCGGCGACCCGGTCTTCGCGTCGGCGGCCGGCCGCGTGGTCTACGCCGGCTCGGGCCTGCGCGGTTACGGCAACCTGGTCATCGTCAAGCACAACGCCACCTTCCTGACGGCCTACGCGCACAACCAGGCGCTGCTGGTGAAGGAAGACGAGGTCGTGCGCCGCGGCCAGAAGATCGCCGAGATGGGCTCGACCGACGCCGAGCGCGTGCAACTGCACTTCGAGATCAGGCGCCAGGGCCGGCCCATCGACCCGGCACGCCTGCTGCCGCCGCGTTAGCGACGCCGAGACAGGGACACCGGCAGGCGCGCATGGCCAGACGCAGTGCAGCGCTCGACAGTGACCCCGAACCGCTGGCACGCCTGGCGCTGGCGGCCCTGCAGGTGGACGGCGGCGACGCCGAGCCGTTGCTGGAACCGGAGACCGCCCGCTGGGCCACAGGCGAGCCCGAGCACGGCAATACGCTGCAGAGCTATCTGCGCGAGATCCGGCGCGCGCCGCTGCTGAGCGCCGAAGAGGAATACGACACCGCGCTACGGGCGCGGACCGGTGACTTCGAGGCGCGGCAGCGCATGATCCAGCACAACCTGCGCCTGGTGGTCAGCATCGCCAAGAACTACACCGGCCGCGGCGTGCCCATGGTCGACCTCATCGAGGAGGGCAACCTCGGACTCATGCATGCCATCACCAAGTTCGAGCCCGAGCGGGGGTTCCGCTTCTCGACCTACGCCTCGTGGTGGATCCGCCAGGGCGTCGAGCGCGCCGTCGTGCAGCAGGCCCGGCTGATCCGCTTGCCAGTGCATGTGGTGCGTGAACTGACCAAGGTGCTGCGAGCGCGGCGCACACTCGAGGCCGCGGCATCGGGGCAGGGCCCCGTGACGGCCGAAGATATTGCCGGCCTGATCGGGCGCCCGGTGGACGAGGTGGCGGAGCTGCTGCGCCTGGCACAGCAGCCGACTTCGCTGGACGCTCCGGTGGACCACGAACCCGGGGCCTCGATGATGGAGCAGGTGCCCGACGAGCAGGGCATCGCCCCGCTCGGCCGTCGGCTCGACGCCGAGGCGCGGCGGCTGCTGGAGAGCGGGTTGACCGAGCTGAATGCCCGCGAACGCGAGGTGCTGGTCAGCCGCTATGGCCTGCACGGCCGCGAGCCGCAGACGCTGGAGGAGCTGGCCGAGGCGCTGCACATCACGCGCGAACGCGTGCGCCAGATCCAGCACGAAGCGCTGGTCAAGCTCAAGCGGCGCATGGCGCACCTGGGCGTGCACCGCGAATCGCTGTTCTGACTCGACCGGCGCGGCCGGCGCCTGGCCGGCCGGGATAATGCGCCGCCATGGCGAATGGATTCGATTGGCTGGAGGTCGAGTCGCTCGACCTGGAGGCACAGGGCGTGGCGCACCGCGCCGACGGCAAGGTGGTCTTCATCGAGGGTGCCTTGCCCGGCGAACGCGTGCAGGTCAACGTGGCGCGCAAGAAGAACCAGTGGGAGCAGGGCCAGATGTCGGCGCTGGCGCGCGAAAGCGCGCAACGGGTGCGCCCGGGCTGCCCGCATTTCGGCCTGCACGCGGGGGCTTGCGGAGGCTGCAAGATGCAGCACCTGCACCCGTCGGCGCAGGTGGCGGTGAAGCAGCGTGTGCTGGAGGACAACCTGTGGCACCTGGCCAAGGTGCGGCCCGAGCGCATCCTGCGGCCTATCGAGGGGCCGGCCTGGGGTTACCGCGACCGTGCCCGCCTCTCGGTGCGCTTCGTTGCGAAGAAGGGCGCGGTGCTGATCGGCTTTCACGAACGCAAGTCGCGCTACGTGGCCGACATGCAGGTGTGCCCCGTGCTGCCGCCGCGCGTGAGCGCGATGCTGCTGCCTTTGCGTGAGCTCGTCGGCGGCATGGACCAGCGTGACCGCCTGCCGCAGATCGAACTGGCCGTGGGTGACGGCGTCACCGCGCTGGTGCTGCGCCACCTGGAGCCGCTGTCGGCGGCCGATGTGCAGCGGCTGCGCGACTTCGGCGCCGCGCAGGACGTGCAGTGGTGGCTGCAGCCAAAGGGGCCGGAATCGGTGCACCGTCTCGACGAGGGCGGCGCCGAGCTGGCCTACCGCCTGCCCGAGTACGGCATCACCCTGCCGTTCAAGCCGACCGACTTCACGCAGGTCAACGCGTACATCAACCGCGTGCTGGTGGACCGCGCCGTGCGGCTGCTCGATGCGCAGCCGCAGGAACGCGTGATCGACTGGTTCTGCGGCCTGGGTAATTTCACGCTGCCGCTGGCCACCCGGGCGCGTCAGGTGCTGGGCGTGGAGGGCAGCGAAACCCTGGTGGCGCGGGCGCGCGACAACGCGCGGCTCAATGGCCTGGCCGGGCGCACGACGTTCGAGGCGCGCAACCTGTTCGAGATCGGTGCCGACGAATTGCGCGCCGCCGGCCCAGCCGAGCGCTGGCTGGTCGACCCACCGCGCGAAGGCGCCTTCGCGCTGGCCAAGGCCCTGGCCGAACTGCACGGCGCCGGCGGCTGGGCGGCGCCGGCGCGCATCGTCTACGTCAGCTGCAATCCGGCCACGCTGGCGCGCGACGCCGGTCTGCTGGTGCACCAGGCCGGGTACCGCTGCAGCCTGGCGGGGGTGGTGAACATGTTCCCGCACACGGCTCACACCGAGAGCATGGCGGTGTTCGATCACGCGCCGCCATGAAGAAGGGGCCCGCAGGCCCCTTCTGGATCGTGGTGGTTGTCGCTCAGTCGTCGCCGCCGAAGATACCCAGCAACGCCAGCAGGTTGGAAAACACGTTGTAGATGCTCAGGTAGACGCCCAGCGTGGCGCTGATGTAGTTCGTTTCCAGCCCGTCCTGCACACGCTTCAGGTCGTGCAGGATGAACAGCGAGAAGATGCCGATGGCCAGCACCGACAGCGTGATCATCAGCGCGCTGCTCTGGATGAAGAAGTTGGCGATCATCGCCACCAGCAGCATGACCATGCCGATGAACAGGAACTTGCCCATCTGCGACAGGTCGCGCTTGACGACCGACGACATGGCTGCCATGCCGAAGAAGATGACACCCGTGCCGGCAAAGGCCGTCATGATCAGCCCCGTGCCGTTGTTCAGGCCCAACACCACGCCCAGCAGCCGCGACAGCATCAGGCCCATGAAGAAGGTGAAGGCCAGCAGCAGCGGCACGCCGGCGGCGCTGTTCTTGTTCTTCTCGATGGCGAACATGAATCCGAAGGCTCCGGCCAGGAAGACGACGAGGCCGATGCCGGGCGACATGGCCGCGGCGATGCCGGTCTGCACGCCGACCCAGGCCCCCAGCACCGTCGGCACCATGGACAGCGCCAACAGCCAGTAGGTATTGCGCAGGACACGGTTGCGCTGGGCGGCGAGCGCGCCACCTGCGGTGGAAAGGACTTGTGCGCCTTGGTTCATCTGAACTCCTTGACAGCGGTGAACATGTCCACCTCGGACACAGGCCGCGATTGTAAGTTCCGTATCGGCCGCCCCGGATGACCCCACGGCGCGTGCCGGCAAGGGCGCGCAAAGGCGTTATCGTCGGGCGCCATGAAAACACGACCATTCCTGACCCTGGACGACGTGCGAGCCGCTGCTGCCGCCGCCGAAACGGAGGCCCTGAAGAACGGCTGGGCCGTCACGATCGCCATCTGCGACGACGGCGGCCACCTGCTCTGGCTGCAGCGCCTGGACGGCGCGGCGCCGATCTCGGCCCACATCGCCGCGGCCAAGGCGCGCAGCGCCGCGCTCGGCCGGCGCGAGACGAAGGGCTACGAGGACATGATCAACCAGGGCCGGACGGCCTTCCTGAGCGCGCCTGAACTGCAGGGCATGCTGGAAGGTGGCGTGCCGATCCTGGCCGGCGGGCATTGCGTGGGCGCCGTCGGCGTGAGCGGCGTCAAGTCGGCCGAGGATGCGCAGGTCGCCCGCGCCGGCGTCGCGGCCCTGGCTGCGGTGGGTGGCTGAGCGGCCTCGATATAATCAGTGGGTTTGCCCGCCCACACCGCAGCGCTAGCGAAACTCCGCCACAGGTTTCCCCTCGGATCCACCGCATCGAGCCTCTCGACGGGGTGGCGCTGAGCGCGCGAACCGGAGAATTCGCCTTGCTTGCCGACCTGCCTCCCGCGCTGCTCGCCCTCGCCGACGGGACCACCTTCCTGGGCACCTCGATCGGCGCCGCCGGCCGCACTACCGGTGAGGTGGTGTTCAACACCGCGCTTACCGGCTACCAGGAGATCCTCACCGACCCCAGCTATTGCCGGCAGATCGTGACGCTGACGTATCCGCACATCGGCAACACCGGCGTGAACGACGAAGACATCGAATCCGGCCGCATCCACGCCGCCGGCCTCGTCGTCAAGGACCTGCCGCAGCGCCTGTCCAGCTTCCGCGCCACGATGTCGCTGGGCGACTATCTGCAGCGCGAAGGCACGGTGGCCATCGCCGGCATCGACACGCGGCGGCTGACGCGACGGCTGCGCAGCGGCGGGGCGCAGAGCGGCTGCATCGTCAGCTGCCCTGCGGGCACCGCGATGACCGCTGAAATCATCGCCGGGGCCGTGGCGCAGGCCCGCGGCGCGGCGCCGATGAGCGGCCTCGACCTGGCGCGCGTGGTGTCGGTGACCGAGCCCTACGAGTGGACCGAAACCGAGTGGCAGCTGGGTTCCGGCTACGGCCGCCTGTCCGAGGCCCGGTACCACGTGGTGGCCTACGACTTCGGCGTCAAGCGCAACATCCTGCGCATGCTGGCCAGCCGCGGCTGCCGCGTCACCGTGGTGCCGGCACAGACGCCGGCGGCTGCCGTGCTGGCGCTGAGACCCGACGGCGTCTTCCTCAGCAACGGCCCCGGCGACCCCGAGCCCTGCGACTATGCGATCGAGGCCACGCGCCAGATCATCGATGCCGGCGTGCCCACCTTCGGCATCTGCCTGGGCCACCAGATCATGGCGCTGGCCTCGGGTGCGAAGACGTTCAAGATGAAATTCGGCCACCACGGTGCCAACCATCCGGTGAAGGATCTCCAGACCGGCCGCGTCGGCATCACGAGCCAGAACCACGGCTTCGCGGTGGACGAAGCCTCGCTGCCGCCGACACTGCGGCCGACGCACGTGTCGCTGTTCGACGGCACGCTGCAAGGCGTGGCGCGGACCGACCGGCCGGCGTTCAGCTTCCAGGGCCACCCCGAGGCCAGCCCGGGACCGCACGATATCGGCCCCTTGTTCGACCGTTTCGTTGCGCTCATGAAGAAAGCCTGACATGCCCAAGCGCACCGATCTCCACAGCATCCTCATCATCGGCGCCGGCCCGATCGTCATCGGCCAGGCCTGCGAGTTCGACTATTCAGGCGCCCAGGCCTGCAAGGCGCTGCGCGAGGAGGGCTACCGCGTCGTCCTCGTCAACAGCAACCCGGCGACGATCATGACCGACCCCGACACGGCCGACGTCACCTATGTCGAACCCATCACCTGGCCGGTGGTGGAGAAGATCATCGCCAAGGAGCGGCAGGCCCATCCCGCAGAGAAGATGGCGCTGCTGCCCACCATGGGCGGCCAGACGGCGCTGAACTGCGCCCTGGACCTGCACAAGCACGGCGTGCTGGCGAAATACGGCGTCGAGATGATCGGCGCCAACGAACACGCCATCGAGAAGGCCGAGGACCGGCTGAGGTTCAAGGACGCCATGACCTCGATCGGCCTCGATTCGGCCAAGAGCGGCATCGCGCACAGCATGGAAGAAGCGCTGGCGGTGCAGAAGCGCATCGCCGAGCAGACCGGCAGCAACGGTTTCCCGGCCGTCATCCG
>Ga0073899_10005179_pt1 | contig 11384 bp, 10 predicted proteins | sample KloWWTmetaKNB5Ph_FD_88975 | JGI IMG/M metagenome (GOLD analysis project Ga0073899, IMG submission 88975) | Active sludge microbial communities from Klosterneuburg, Austria, studying microevolution and ecology of nitrifiers - Klosterneuburg... | ecosystem: Engineered > WWTP > Aerobic digester >...
AATAGCAGAAAGCGCCGATGCCCTCTCCGTTCGATCTGTCCAGCGACTGGAAATCCAGCAGTGGCGACGCCGCCTTGGCCGACGTGCACCGTTCGGTGCAGCTTCCCAAAGGAACATGGCGCCGCTTTGCCGCCTTCCTTGGCCCCGGCTACATGGTTGCCGTCGGCTACATGGATCCAGGCAACTGGGCCACCTCGCTGGCGGGCGGCTCCAAGTTTGGCTACACTTTGCTGGTGGTGGCGCTGGTGTCCAACCTGATGGCCATCGTGCTGCAATCGCTCTGCGCCCGACTTGCCATCGCCTCGGGGCGCGACCTTGCGCAAGCCTGCCGCGACGCCTACCCGCGCTATATCTCGATCCCACTGTGGCTGGCGGCGGAAATCGCCATCATCGCCACCGATATTGCCGAGGTGATCGGCACCGCCATCGGCCTGAACCTGTTGTTCGGCATCCCGCTGGAACTGGGCGTGATCATCACCGCACTGGATGTCTTTCTGATCTTGTGGTTGCAAACCAAGGGCTTCCGCTGGCTGGAGGCTTTTGTGATCACCCTGCTTGGCGTGATCGCGCTGTCCTTCGGCATCCAGATCGCGCTGGCCGATCCCGATTGGGGCGGCGTGATCCGCGGCTTTGCCCCCACCACTGAAATCCTGCGCAATCCCGAAATGCTGTATCTGGCGCTTGGCATTCTGGGTGCCACGGTGATGCCGCACAACCTTTACCTGCATTCGGCCATCGTGCAGACCCGCGCCTATGGTGACAGCCTGCAGGAAAAGCGGCAGGCGCTGAAATTCGCCACTATAGACAGCACCGTGGCGCTGATGTTCGCGCTGCTGATCAACGCCTCGATCCTGATCCTTGCCGCCGCATCGTTCCATGCCACCGGCAACACCGAAATGACCGATCTTGGCGATGCCCACCAACTGCTCGGCCCGCTGCTTGGCTCGGGCATTGCGCCCAGCCTGTTTGCGGTGGCGCTGCTGGCTTGCGGGCTGAACTCCACCGTCACCGCCACGCTGGCGGGGCAAGCGGTGATGGAAGGCTTTTTGCAAATCCGCCTGCCACCATGGCTGCGCCGCCTGATCACACGCGCGATCGCGATCCTTCCGGCAGCGGGGGTGACGCTGTATTATGGCAGTGCAGGCACCGGCAAGCTGCTGATCCTGACGCAAGTGGTTCTGTCGCTGCAGCTTTCCTTCGCCGTGGTGCCACTGGTGATGTTCACCGCCGACCGCGCCAAGATGGGGGCCATGGCCGCCCCGCGCTGGCTGGTGGCACTGGCCATCCTGATTGCGGTGGTGATCGTGGCGTTGAACCTGAAGCTGCTCTGGGATTTCTTCGGCTGAATTTAGCGTGTCGCCCCGGTCCTCCGCTGTCTGGGGCCTTCCGACGTCTGGCAAGGCCGGCAAGCGCCGCACAATCGGCCCCGCCCCGGACGGTTCGACAAGCCACGCAAGGCCCGACGCCCCAGAGGCAAGACTTGCCCGCCGCGACCGATTTGGCCATGCTCGTCTTGGCCAAATCCCAAAAGGCAAACCCGATGCCGATGCCCTACACCTACCGCCACGCCTCTGCCGAGTATCGCCTGTATCTCGACATCGCCCGCGACGCGATGAACCTGACCAGCGACAACGCCACCTATACCGCGACCGAAGCCGTGCTGCTGTGCTTTCGCCGCCGCCTGACCCTGCCGCAGGCGCTGGCTTTTGCCGATATTCTGCCTTGCGTCCTGCGCGCCATTTTCATTGCCCATTGGCACCCGACAGACCCGGCCCCCTGGGGCAGCCGCGCCGACCAAATCGCCGAATGCCGCGCCCTGCGCCCGCATCACAACCTGACGCCCGAGACTTGCATCGACGCCGTGGCCGAGGCGCTGACAACCCAAATCCTGCAAACCGACCTTGCGCCCGTCCTGGCCGCAATCGGCCCCGAGGCGCAGGCGTTCTGGTTCGTGCCGCCTGATCGCCGCCACGCTGTCAGCTTTCCCGGCTAAGGCAGCGCAGATTTCGATTGAACCGAAAATCGCCGTCTCTCGAGGCCAATCGAGCCCTTTGTTCGATGAAGCTGTCATTCCCAAGTCCGACAGGCTCTAAATCCCCAAAGCCGCCACCGCCGCCTTCACCTCCGCCAGATCAACCCAGCCATTGGCGTCACTGTCAAACGCCAGCACCGACATCACCTCGGCCTCATCCGCGACTGAAAACGCCCGCAGCGCCTCGGCCTTGGCGAAACCAGCCATTTCAGCTGCCGTCGCCACGCCATCACCATCCGCATCCGCCGCCGCGTGCAGCTTCCACAGCCGCCCCCGCATGGCCGCCGAGGCCGCCGCTGCCACCTGCGCAATTTCCTCGCGGCTGACCGTATTGTCAAAATCCAGATCGGCCAGATAGACCCGGCGCAGCGCGCCTGCCCGCGCCGCTGCCCGCTCCAGCGCCACAAACCGGGCGATGCCGGCGCGATCAATGCCTTGCGGGCCACCAAAGCCGTGGATCAGATCGGCGGCCAGATCCAGATAAGGCTCCGGTGCCGCCTTGAGCCGCTTCAACACCGCATCCGGCACGCCTTGCGCCCAGACCGCTGCGGCCCCCGTCAGCCACAGCATGATTCCAACCAACAGTTTGCCCATCGCCGCCTCCTGTCGCCCATCCAAGCAGCTCGGGGTTAACATCGGGTTAAGCCGCAAAAGGCCGCTCTGCCCCGAAAAGCGTCGGTTTTTGCAGCGCCATAGCGCCACCATTCGCCATAGTGCTGCAATAGGAGCCGCCAGGATGTATGTTTTACACTACGCCCCCGACAATGCCTCGCAGATCATCCGGCTGGTGCTGGAGGAAATGCGGCTGCCCTATTGCACCGCCTTGGTGGACCGTTCGATCAACGCGCAAGACAGCGCCGCCTACCGCGCCGTCAACCCCACCGGCCTGATTCCGGCACTTGAAACCCCGGACGCCACGCTGTTTGAAACCGCAGCCATTCTGCTGTGGCTGACCGAAACCCAAGGTCAGCTTGCCCCGCCGCCCGGCCATGCGGATCGCGCCAACTTTCTGAAATGGCTGATCTTTACTGCCAATACCCTGCACCCGGATGCGCGTCTGCTGTTCTACCCCGAGAAATACGCCGGCAGCGCAGACGGCATCCCCGCCTTCCGCGCCTGCACCGAAGCGCGCATTTTGCGCCACCTTGGCCTGCTGGAAACCCTTGCCGCCCAGCACCCCGGTTTCTTCTGCCCGGACCAGGCTTCGGTGCTGACCTATTACGTCTGCTGCCTGATCCGCTGGATCATGCTGTATCCGACCGACCGCAGCCACTGGATCAGTCTGGCCGATTTCCCCGCGCTGCATGCGATTGCCGCCGCGATGGAGATCCGCCCCCCTGCACGCACCGTGGCCGAGGCCGAAGGCCTTGGCCCCACCATTTTTACCGCGCCCGCCTATGCCAACCCGCCCGAAGGCAGCGCCCTGTAACGGAAAGCCCCTCATGTTTCTCTCTGTCTTCGATATGTTCAAGGTGGGCGTCGGCCCGTCTTCATCGCACACCATGGGACCGATGGTCGCCGCCGCCCGGTTTCTTGACCTGATGCGCGCCTCACCCTTCCATTTCGCCGGGGTAAAAGCCTCGCTGCATGGCTCGCTGGCCTTCACCGGCGTCGGCCACGCCACCGACCGCGCCACCATTCTGGGGCTGGCAGGCTTTCATCCAGCCACCTATGACGCGCAAAAGGCCGAGGCCGCGCTGGAGGCTATCCGCGCCAGCAAGACCATCCAGGTCGAAGGGCTGCCCCCGCTGCAGTTCGACCCCGCACATGATCTGGCGTTTGATTACGGCCCTGCCCTGCCTGGCCATGCCAATGGGATGATCCTGAAAGCCACCGATGCGCAGGGCGATGTAATCCTTCAGGAAACCTATTATTCCATCGGCGGCGGCTTTGTTCTGACCGCAGCCGAGCAGGTCGAGGCCGGCGGAACAAAGGCCAAGGCGCGCGCCGATGTGCCCTATCCATTTGAAACCGCAGCCGAAATGCTGGCGATGGCCAAAGCGTCCGGCCAGAGCATCGCACAGATGAAGCTGGCGAACGAATTGAAATTCCGCAGCCGCGCCGAAATCGACAAGGGGATCGCCCGACTGTGGGAGGTGATGAACAACTGCATCACCCGCGGGATGGAGGGCACTGGCATTCTGCCCGGCGGTCTGAAGGTGCGCCGCCGCGCCGAGGGCATCCATGATGCGCTGGTGGCAGAACGCGGTATGAACATGACCGCGCCGCATACCATCAACGACTGGATGTCGCTTTATGCGATGGCGGTGAACGAGGAAAACGCCGCCGGTGGTCAGGTCGTCACCGCGCCGACAAATGGCGCGGCGGGGGTGCTGCCGGCCGTGCTGCGCTATTATCTTGATCACGTTCCAGGGGCCTCCACCGCCAGGATCACCGAGTTCCTGTTGACGGCTTCGGCCATCGGCGGTCTGTGCAAGCACAACGCTTCGATTTCCGGTGCTGAATGCGGTTGTCAGGCCGAGGTGGGCAGCGCCGCCGCCATGGCCGCGGCTGGCCTTTGTGCCGTGATGGGCGGCACGCCGATGCAGGTGGAAAACGCCGCCGAAATCGCGCTTGAACATCATCTGGGCATGACCTGCGATCCGGTTGCGGGCCTCGTGCAGGTGCCTTGCATCGAACGCAACGGTCTGGGCGCGATCAAGGCCGTTTCCGCCGCCAGCCTGTCGATGCGCGGCGACGGCGAGCATCTGGTCAGCCTTGACGCCTGCATCGAAACCATGCGCCAGACCGGCCATGACATGCACGAGAAATACAAGGAAACCTCGCTGGGCGGCCTCGCGGTGAACGTGCCGAACTGCTGATCACGCCATCTGGCGACAGTCGGCGCGCGCCTTGACCCCAAGGCGCGCGCTGCTTGCTCAGACCAGCAGAATATCCAGATGGGTCAGCACCGCCCCGGCCTGCAAATCCGCCACCATGGTCAAGCCGCCCGCCGCATTGCCATTGGCGTCAAACCACAAGGTCTGATCGGTGGTGCGGAAGATGAATCGGTCATCGGCATCCTGCGCCAGATTGTCGGCGCGCGTTACAAACTGCGCTGCTGCCAGCGGCCCCGCCCCCAGACCACCGCCAAAGCCGGCAGCAGTGATCCGGAAGACATCGTTGTTTCCAGCCACATTGGTGAAATCCATGATGCTGTCGCCGCTCTGCGCCAAGGCCTGAAACGAGAACTGGTCATTGCCCGCACCACTCCACAGCTTGTCTGCGCCCGCGCCGCCGATCAGCGTGTCAGCCCCGCCGCCGCCCGACAGATTGTCAGCCCCGCCACTGCCCGACAGCAGGTTTGCCGCCGCATCGCCCGAGATCGTATCCGCCCCGGTCAGCGACCCGAACACCACCTCGATGTTCAAATAGGTATCCCCCGCCGCCGTGCCGGTATTGACCGCCGACCCATCCAGCGCCATCCGGATGCCTGCGGTGGTGCGAAAATCGAGCACATCCTGCTCGGTGCCACCGTCGATCACCTCCGCCGCAGCGCCCGGCATGAACGTATCCACCCCGGCGCCACCAAAAATCGTGCCTTCGACCGTGCCGCCCCGGCCATCATAGAAATCATTTCCGCCACCAAAATTTATATCGCCGATCATGCTGCCCCGGTTGATCAGCCGGTCCACGCTGGTATCCAGACTGTGCAGCGAATACCGCCCGCCCTCGATGGTGCCGGTATTGGTGATCACCTTCGCCTCTGGTCCGGCAAGATAAAGCCCGTCGATATTGGCCGACACGATCCCGGCGTTGAAAATCTGCGACACCCCCTCCAGATCGCCCTGCATGTTGATGCCATAACGCCCGGTGATCGTGCCCAGATTGCTGATGTAGGAGTCATGCGCCAGCACCTGCACGCCGTCATCGCCGCCCGAGACCGACGCGCCCGCCAAAACCCGCACCACTGCGCCTGAATCCAGATTGCGGTCATCGCCAAAGGCGATACCGTCTATGTCGCCATAGACTCTCCCCGCCACCGTCGCCGTGTTGGAGCTGCCCAAGCCGACAATTGAACTCTGTTCCAACGCCACCACGTCCGAGCTGGACAGGACAAATATCGAACTCCCCGGCGTCAGAGTGTAGCGCGTCGTCGCACCATAGGAGTTTCCGCCAATTATCGTCGCCATAGTCGCCAATCCTTTCAAATCACGCCCGCTCTGCGAACCGTCGAAGGCACCTGAAGCGGGCCGCCAAAACCCTGGGCCGTGACCAGAACAGACTCCCAGTCCGATCAACCCACGCGGGCATTATATATCCAAGATTATTTCTGCACCTTGATCTTTCCGCTTGCCCTGCCGGTTTCGTGCTAGACGCCCCGGCCCGCGCCGGGGTAGCGAGTCGGCCATGACCCCAAGCCAGACCCCAGACCGTATCCTCCCCGGCATCCTTCTGATGCTTGCCTTTTGCGTGCTGGCCCCGCTGCTGGATACCGCCTCAAAGTTGGCCACCGCCATGATTCCGGTCGGCCAGATCACCACCGCGCGCTTTCTGGTGCAGGGCGCGCTGATGCTGCCCATCGCGCTGTGGATGCGGTTGCCGCTGCAGATCGGGGGAAAAACCGCCGCGCTGATCACGCTGCGCGCCCTGTTCCTGATCGCCTCGACCTACGGCTTTGTGGCTGGCGTGCAAGTTATGCCGATTGCCGATGCGCTGGCCATCGTCTTCATCGAGCCGTTCATCCTGCTGATCCTTGGCCACCTGCTGTTCGGCAACCCGGTCGGCCCGCGCCGCATCGCTGCCTCTGTCGCAGGCTTTGCCGGCGCGCTGCTGGTGGTCCAGCCGTCGCTGATGCACTACGGCACCGCAGCCCTTTACCCGCTGATCTCGGCCTTCTGCTTTGCATTTTACATGCTGGTCACCCAGGCCATTGCCAGTGGCATGCACCCGGTCACCCAGCAGTTGCACACCTCGATTTTCGGCTCGATCCTTTGCCTGCCAGTGATGATCTGGGCGCAGGGCAGCGGCATTGCCGAGCTTGACCCGGTGATGCCGCAAGGCCTGCACTGGCTGTGGCTGTTCGGCGTCGGTTTCTGGGCGGCTGCCAGCCATCTGTGCATGACCATGGCGCTGAAATACGCCCCCGCCTCCACGCTCGCGCCGCTGCATTATCTGGAAATCGTCACCGCCGTCGCCCTGGGTTATCTGGTGTTCGGCGATTTCCCGAATGCGCTGACATGGGCAGGCATCGCGATCATCGTGGCCTCGGGGCTTTACATCATCAACCGCGAGCGGGCGACGCTGCACCAAGCCCGTTCAATGCTGCCCGAAGAGATCTGATCGGCAAGATCACCAGCATCTTGCGCGCCGAAAACTGCAAATGCACCGGCCCCGACACCTCGTTCGAGGTGCCGATCATGCCATCAGGCGCAAAATCCAGATCCTGCAATGGCCAGCGCAGCCCCGCACTGGCCCCGGTCACCGCCCCCATCGGGAACAGCGAAATCCGACTGCCCGGTGGCAGATCAAGCCGCAGCTCCAATGGCGCCAGAAAGATCACATCCTGCGGCGACAGCAGCAGACAGCGCGCCTCCGGGTGCCGCGCCAGCGTGTTCAGCACCGCCAGCCCGTGATCCAGCCGCGCGCCTGCGAATCCCAGGCCCAGCACGAACGGGGCCCGGATCGACCGCAGCGCCTTGTCAAAATCTGTCGTAATCTGTTCGGAAATCGGAAACAGCCGCCCGGCCAACCGCGCCCGCGCTGCCGCACTGATCGAATCAAGATCACCGATCACCGCCTCCGGCTCTGCCCCCAGCGCCAAAAGCCGGTCCGCGCCGCCATCCACCCCAACAATCCTTGGGGCAAACCGCAGCGCCCGCGCCAGCGCCGCCTTGCTAAACGGGCCGCCCCCCGCCAAGGTCACCCCCTGCAAAGAGTCGACAATCACCTGATTCATACCGATACTGTTCTTCCAATTGCGGCACAAAGCCTGTGACGGGAACACAATCAATCCTTCAAATTACCCTGTTCTGTCCATGGATTCGAACAATGCCCGGTGCAGATTGTCCTTGGTGAACATTGTAGAGGCGAGCATCCGATGATCGGTGCGAGTAAAATTCTAACGGTATCTTACGGGACTTTCAGCTGCACGCTGGAAGGGTTTGATGAACCGTTCAACACGATGAAGGCAATTGCGGAGTATTTCCGCGATCTTGCCGCCGAAGACCGCTACTTCGGCGCCGAGCCGCCAACGCCCGATGCCGCCATGCTTCACCGCATTGCCGAACGGGAAATCCAGCGCCGGGTCGAGGCGAAAATTCAGGATAACGGCGTAATTCTGCGGGCAGGCGAAACCGACGCCACGGCGCTTGCCGCCCCGCAGCCCGCACCTTCAGTCAGCCCCGCTCCGCTTGCCGATGCCAGCGGTGAAACCGTCGCGGCACGGCTGTCCCGCCTGCGCGCCGCCCAGGCCGCCGCGACCGCGCTGCCGACTGTCGAAGCGCCGCCGCCTGCCGAGCCCGCCGCAGTGCAAACCGCCGCGTTCGAAACCGCAGAGCCCGAAGCCGCTGTTGAACTCGCCGCCGTTGAACTTGGCTCGAACCTCGCCGCAGAGCCGCTGGTGGCCACTGCCGCAGACGTGATCGCCGAAGACATCACCGCCGCCGAACCGATCAGCGAAGCTGCGCCGCCCGAGGCCCATGAAGACGCGTTGCCCGAGATCTATGACGAAGCCTATGACGAAGTCGATCTTGCCGGCAGCTATGCAAAAGATCAGGACGCCGAAGACATCTTCGCCAGCCTGCCCGATCTGCCCGACACAGAAACCGAAGACTTCTCGGATCTGAACGACCCGGCGCTGGATGAGCTGATCGCCGCCGAGGTCAGCGCAATCACCGCAGCCGATCAGTCTGGCTTTGCGCAAGCAGACCTGATCGACGAACCCACAGGCTTTGACGCGGATTTCGACGCGGGCTTTGAAGAGTCGGTTGACGAAACCCTGCTGGCCGATGTCTTGCCCGAAGACACCACCGGTCTGGAAGCCGACGATCTGCCAGAAGCGGCCGCCGCCACGACGGATGATGATGTGCTGGCCTCTGTCGGCGCATTGATCGCAAATACCGATCAATCCCATCAGGCAGAGCCGATTGTCGCGTTGAGCGACGATTTCGATGCGGAAGAAGACGCGCGGATCGAAGCCAGCTACGCCGCCGATCCGGGCTTTGAAGACGACGAGGACGACACTGCCGAAATGCTGGCGCGGATGGAGACCAGCTTCACCGATCCGGCTGCCGGCCCGTTCGCGGCACCGGCCCATGCCGAACCTGCGCCTGAACCCGCCCCGGTAGCGGCGCCCGAAGCGCCCCCTGCAGCGCCGGTCTCGGCTGTCGGCGAACGGCTGCAACGGGCGCGCGCCCGGGTGATCAAGATCCGCCGCGCCGATGCTCCCGCAGCGCCGCAAGCCGCTCCAATCCCACAACCCAGCCTGCTGACGCCCGAGGCCGAGGCCGCGCTGCAAGCCGAACTCGCCGCGCTTGAGGCCGAAGTCAGCGCCGATCTGCCCGCCGCCGCGATCACCCCGCAGCGCCCGGTGCGTCCGCTGCGTGCCGCTGCGCCAGAGCAGGCAGAACCTTCCGCAGACAGCAGCGACGACCAGCACCTGCATGCGGCCATCCACGCAGCCATCGCGTCCAAACCCGTGGCAGAAGACATGGCGTCGCAAACCGCCACCGCCGACAGCCGACGGATACTGGAAGCCGCCTCGCAGGATGATGCGGTCAACCGGCTGATTGCACACACGAATTCCGAAATGGACGACGAGGCCAACCGCCGCCGCCACGCTGCGATCTCGCATCTGAAGGCCGCCGTTGCCGCCACCGAAGCCGAACGTCAGATCAACGCCGCCCACCCCGGCAAGGCGCAGATCGACCCGCAAAACGCCTACCGCAGTGATCTGCAAAGCGTGGTGCGCCCGACTACAGCTGATCAACGCCCCGCGGCCGAACGCGCCTCGCCGCTGGTGCTGGTGTCCGAACTGCGCATCGACCGCAAACCCAGCCTTGCGCCGACACCCCAGCCGACCCTGGCCACCAGCAGCGTTGAAACCGCGCCCCGCGTGGTGATACCGGTGCGTCCGCGCCGGGTCTCGACCGCTGGCAACGCCGCCGTCAAGGCCGAAGGCACCCTGCTTGGCAACCCCGACGACGATTTCGAAGACGACGACGGCATCGAGACCGAAGCCGAAGCCAATCTTTTCGCCGAAGGCAACAGCTTTGCCGATTTTGCCGAGAAACTCGGGGCCAACAGCCTGCCCGAATTGCTGGAAGCCTCTGCGGTCTATTGCGCGCAGGTGCTGGGGCGGCCGCTGTTCACCCGCACCATCGTGATGCGACAGCTGGAAACGCTGAGCAGCAAACCCGATCACAGCCGGGAAGACAGCCTTCGCGTGTTCGGCACCCTGCTGCGGCAGGGCCGCATCGCCAAGATCAAACGCGGCCAGTTCGCGGTGACGGATCGCTCTCCGCTGTTGGCAGAAGTTCTGCGCAACGCAGGCTGACCAAGGTTCGCGGGCGGAGGCTGCCACTCACGCCCCACAAGACAGGCGGAAAGACCGGGGGGTCTTTCCGCCTGTTTTCCTTGTTGATCACATATCCCGATCAGAAGCATCAGGATCAGGCTGGCCAATGCCGCTGAACACCCGTTTGAACGGCAAGATCCAGCCGAACCCCAGCAGGATATAGACCGGCACTTCCGCCCAAAGCGGCAGGCGCTGGATCGAAGTCATCAGGCTGACCGCAATCACCACATAAATCGGCATGCCAACCAGCAAGATCAGCAACGACCAGCGTTTGCGGGCTTTGTAACTTGACGCCATGCTTCTCTCCGGGGGCTTGGGCAAGCCCGGTCTGGGCTTGCGATCTGGGCTTGCCGCGCGCGTTCAACACCGCATCTAGGCCGAACCCGCCTCAGATCAATCCGCGAAGGGATCGGTGACAAGGATGGTGTCATCGCGCTCGGGGCTGGTCGACAGCAGCGCCACCGGGCATTGGATCAGCTCTTCAATCCGCCGCACATATTTGATCGCAGCGCCGGGCAGATCGGCCCAGGACCGCGCGCCGGCGGTGGTCTCGCTCCAGCCTTCCAGCTCTTCATAGATGGGCGTGCAGCGCGCCTGCTGATCGGCGGCGGTCGGCAGATAGTCCAGCCGCACCCCGTCCAAGTCATAGCCTACGCAAATCTTCAGCGTCTTGAAGCCGTCCAGCACATCCAGCTTGGTCAGCGCGATGCCCGACACGCCGCTGGTGGCGCAGGTTTGCCGCACCAGAACCGCATCAAACCAGCCGCAACGGCGCTTGCGCCCGGTCACGGTGCCAAACTCATGCCCGCGCTCGCCCAGACGCTCGCCATCGGC
>Ga0073899_10005182_pt1 | contig 11381 bp, 8 predicted proteins | sample KloWWTmetaKNB5Ph_FD_88975 | JGI IMG/M metagenome (GOLD analysis project Ga0073899, IMG submission 88975) | Active sludge microbial communities from Klosterneuburg, Austria, studying microevolution and ecology of nitrifiers - Klosterneuburg... | ecosystem: Engineered > WWTP > Aerobic digester >...
CGCCGCCGCACGCCGCGATCACCAGGGCGAGGCTCACGAGCGAGGTGCGCACGTCGGAGGACATACGCCAGCCGCCGCCGCGACGCTAGCCGATCACGGCGTGCACGCCACCACCCGCACGTGCCCGCGCGCGGTCCCGCCGCCGATCTGGTCGACCCAGGTCACCAGCGCGGCGGCGCCGCTGGCGCTGGCGGCGATCGACATCGGCTGGTAGACGGCGGACGTGGTGCCGATCGCCACCGGGGCGCTGCGCCGATCGAGGTCGGCGTCGAGCCAGACGTGCGTGATGCCGAGCCCGCTGGCGCCCGCGACCTGGAAGCCGCCGTCGTGCGCGGCGATGCCGGCGTGGGTCAGCGCGACCTCGTCGAAGCGGCGGCTGGGGCCGAGCAGCCCGGTGGTCAGGCCCACGGTGCGCACCCGCAGCACGCGCGACGCGCCCAGCGCGGTGTTGCCCGCGCTGGCGATCACGACCTGATCGCCGACCAGCGCGGCGCTGACGGTCTCGGGCGAGATCGTCGACGGCCCGACCTCGATGACCTCGGTGGCTGGGCAGCCGGCGAGCGTGAAGCCCTGGTAGCGGACGCCATTGCCGGTGTTGCTGGCCCACTGCCACGCCACGCCGACGCCCGCGGCCGACGCCACCAGCGCGAAGCTCCCCGGCGCGCTGGCGGCGCCCACCGGCGTCAGGTCGAAGCGGTCGACCACCGCCAGCGACGCGTCGAGCACCGCCGCGCGCAGGTACGCGCCCGGGGGCTGGTCGAACGCGCGCCACACCACGAAGGCGCCGCCGCCGGGCAGCGCCGCGACCTGCGGCTCGACGCTGTAGACCGCGGGGTCCTGCGACACCCGCACCGGCGCGCCGACCGCGGCCCCGGTCGCGGACTTCCGGGCGACCCACACCTCGCTGCCCATCGTCAGGTTGGAGTCGTAGGCGATCAGCACGTCGCTGCCCGCCGTCACCACGTGGCCACCGAAGATCGAGGCCACGACGTTGTTGGTGTAGTTGATCGTGCCGGTGGCGGCGCCGGTCGAGGTGTACCCGTAGCCGAACAGGTTCCACAGCGAGTCGGCCTGGTGGGTGGCGGACACCGCGAAGCCGGCGCTGGTGGCGCGCGCGTACGACGTGAAGTAGTTGCCGCTGGCCGCAACGTTCTGGAACAGGTACGCGTTATCGGCGGGCTGGGCGGTGGCGGCGCACGTCGACGTCGCCGGCGCCGCCGCGGTGACCCGGGCCGCGAACGCGACGGTCGCGCCGTTCACCGCCGCCGCGTAGGTGGCGCCGCTGCGGGTGGTCACGACGCTGGCGAACGGGCCCGCCGCGGGCCCCTGCCGCACGGTGACGTCGTCGGCCGCGGGCAGCGCCTCCGCCAGCGTGAAGGTGAGCGTCGCCGGCGCGGCGAACGCCAGCCCGACCGGGCCGACCTCGTAGCCCGCGGTGAGCGCGCGCTGGCTCGCCGGCAGGTCGATCGCGACCGGCCGCAAGGTGACGGTGGTGGCGGCGGCCAGCGCGCCGGCCGGGATCACCAGCCGCGCGGCCGCGCCGACCGCGACCGTGCCGCCGGCGGGGCCGACGACCGCGCTCGCGCCCGGGGCAGGCGGCGGCGCGGTGCACGCGACCGGGCCGGCGTCGAACGCTGGCGGCGCGTCGGTCCACCGTGCGTCGAACTCCGGCGGCGCGTCGAATGGCCCGTCGATCCCCGGCGGCGCGTCGAAGACCGCGGCGTCGGGCCCGGCGTCGGGCTGGCTCACGGTCGGGCCGCCGCACGCAGCCACCAGCGCGAGCGCGATCAGCGCGCGGGCCGTCACGGCGCGGCCTTGACCTCGAGGTGCAGGCGCAGCGCGTCGCACGTCGCGGTGGTGAGCTCCTCGCCGATCGCGCTCGCGGTCCACTGCGCCAGGTAGATCGGGTTGGCGCCGGGTCCGCCGGCGCCCGGGGTGTACGCGTAGTCGAGCGTGTTCGCGTATGGCGCCGCGCCGTCGACGCAGCCGGTGCCGCCGACCTGCTGCTGCGCGTCGCGGCCGTCGACGAACGCGCCGCCGCCGCACACCTGCGCGCCGGTCACCGACTGGACCTGCGCGTCGATGGTCAGGCGCTGGCCCTCGGCGGTGAACTGCGCCGGGCCGAAGTACACGTGGCCGGTGCACGGCAGCACCAGATCGATCACGTCGCCGACCGCGAGCGGGCGGGCCGTCGCGATCGAAGTGTTGGTGACGGCGGCCGCCGCCGGGCCGGGGCTGGCCGGACCCGGCGACGAGGACGCGGCGCAGGCGGCGAGCGAGGCGGACAGCGAGGCGAGGACGAACGCACGCGAGATCATGGAGGCTCCAGTGCCGGGACGGCCGGCGCCTGGTGGACCGCGGTCGCGGCGGGCGTTGCACGAGAATCGACCGGCCGTCGCCCGCCCCGGGCCCGCTCAGGCGTGCAGGAGGCCGCTCAGCGACACGTCGAGATCGCGCGGCATCAGCCCGAGCAGGCTCTCGACGTCGGCGGCGGGGATGCCCAGCGCGGCGCGCAGGTGATCGCAGGCGGCGGCCAGCACCTCGGCGCGGCAGGTCGCGAGCCAGCGGCTGACCGTGCTCTTGTTGACGCCGTACATGCGGCCGATCGCGTCGAGCGACACCTGATCGACGTAGGCCAGGCGGAGCAGCGTGCGATCGCGCGGCGCCCGCGCGGCGATCGCGTGGCGGAACGCCGCGGTCACCGGCGCCTGGTAGCGCGCGCGCAACGCCAGCAGCTCGGCCGACAGCTCGCCGGTCCGGGCCAGCTGGTCCAGCCCGTCGTCGTCGCCGACCTCGCGGCCCTCGGTGCGGCTGCGCTCGGTGCGCAGCCGGGCGTGCTCGCGCAGCGCGACCACCCGGACCCACGCCCACAGCGGCCCGCGGCCCGCGTACTGCGCGATGCGCGGCGGCGCGCCGGCCAGCACCCGCGCGGCGACGCGCTGGCGGACCTCGGCCACCACCTCGTCCTGCCCGGCGCCCAGCTTGAGCCACACGCCCACCTTGGCCAGGTGCTCGCGCTCGAAGCGCTGCACCGCCACCGGATCGCCCACCGCGCACGCGACCGCGAGGAACAGATCGGCGCCCTGGACCGCGGCGTCGTCGCCGGGCGGTCGCGCCGCCACGGCGGCCAGGAACGCCGCGTCGTCGAGCTTCACGCCCGGATGCGCGCGGCGGCCGTCGCGCAGCCAGGTCAGCACGGCGTCGGGGACCGCCACCGATCGAGGATATCGTATGTTCGCCCACCGCGACGCGTGCAACGACCACGCGGACCGCGGTCTACCCGGTGATCGCCGTGTCCGCGTCGCCCCCTACCGATTGCCCCTCCGAGGACCGCCTGCTGGCGTTCGCCGGTGGCGCCAGCGCGGCCGCCAACCGGGCCGCCATCATCGACCACCTCGACGGCTGCGCCGAGTGCCGCGCGGTAGTGGTGGCGGTCAGCGCCGACGAGCCCGGGGCGACCACCGCGCCGCTGCGCATCGGGCGCTACCTGGTCGAGCGCCCCATCGGCGCCGGCGCGATGGGCCTGGTGTTCCGGGCCCGCGACGCCGAGCTCGACCGCGCGGTCGCGCTCAAGCTGCTGCGGCGCTCGCTCGACAGCGACGACGACGAGCGGCTCGAGCAGCGGCTGCTGGGCGAGGCGCGCGCGCTGGCCAAGCTGGCCCACCCCAACGTCGTGGCGGTGTTCGAGGTGGCGCGCCACGACGGCGAGCTGTACCTGGTGATGGAGCTGATCGAGGGCCCGACGCTGAGCGCCTGGCTGCTGGCCGCGGCGCGCACCACCGACGAGGTGCTGGCGATGTTCGCGCAAGCCGGCCGTGGCCTGGCCGCGGCCCACGCCGCCGGCATCGTCCACCGCGACGTCAAGCTCGACAACGTGCTGGTCGGCGCCGACGGGCGCGCGCGGATCACCGACTTCGGGCTGGCCACCGGCGCGCTGGCCGGGCCGCTGCCGGCGGTCCACGGCGACGACATCGCGCTGACGATGACCGGCGCGCTGGCCGGCACGCCGGCCTACATGGCGCCCGAGGTGCTGCGCGGCGGCGACGCCACGCCGCAGAGCGATCAGTTCGGGTTCGCGGTGGCGCTGTGGTGCGGGCTGTGCGGCGCGCGGCCGTTCCACGGCGACAGCGTCGACGCGCTCCTGCGCGCCATCGAGATCGACGATCCGCGGCTGCCGCCCGGGCGGCGCATCGACGCCCGCGTGCGCGCGGTGGTCGCGCGCGGGCTGGCCACCGATCCCGCCGCGCGCTGGCCGTCGGTCGCCGCGATGCTCGACGCGCTCGAGCGCGCGCGCCCGGGCCGGCGGACCCGCACGATCGCGATCGCCGGCGCGGTGGCGGTGATCGCCGCCGGCGCTGCCGCGGCGGCCGTGACCCGCGACCACCGCGGGCCGACCTGCGCGACCGATGGGGCGGTGTGGACGCCGGCCGCCGCGGCCAAGGTCCAGGCGGCGCTGCGCGCGGCCGCGCCCGAGCTCGCCGCGACCGCGACCACCGCGGTGGCCGACGCGGTCGCCCGCTGGCAGGCCCGCTGGGACCACGAGCGCCTCGCCACCTGCCGCCAGGGCGGCGAGGTCGAGGCCGCCCGCGGCGGCTGCCTCGATCTGCAGCGGCGGCAGGTCGAGAGCACCGTCGCGCTGCTCGGCGAGGCGACCGGGGCCGTCGCCGAGGACGCGATCGTCACCGCCGACCGCCTCCCCGATCCGCGGGCCTGCGTCCGCGCCGCCGGGACACCCGTGACCGACCGCAGCGCCGCGGCCCGCGCGCTCGCCGCGCGCCTGGCCGACGCCCGCGCGCTGCACCACGTCGGCCGGTTCGCCGACGCCGCCACCGCGTGCGCGGCGATCGTCGCCGCGGCGACCGCCGGTGGTCACGCCGGCGTGCGCCTCGACGCGCTGCTGCTGCTCGCCGAGTCCCAGTCCGACGACGGCGAGCGCAAGGCCGCCTTGACCACCTTCGACCAGGCCACGACGCTCGCGATCGCGCGCGGCGACGATCACGCGCTGGCCGAGGCGCTGGTGCACCTGGTGTCGGTCCACGCCAACGGCGGCGAGCTGGCGGCCCACGAGCTGGCGCTGGGGCTGGCCACCGCGGCGCTGGCCCGCGCCGGCGGCGATCCCGAGCTCGACGCGCTCTTGGCCCAGGGTCGGTGCCGCGCCGGCTGGCGGCGGCCGGCCGAGCTCGAGCGCGGCGTGCGCGACTGCGAGGAGGCGGCGCGGCGCTGGCGCGCGCGGCGCGGCGGCGACTCCTACGAAGCGACCGGCGTCGTGAACCAGCTCGGCCTGCTGGCGTACACCGGCGGTCACTACGAGGAGGCGCTGGCCCAGTTCCAGCGCTACGAGCAGCTGAACCTGCGCTGGCACAGCCCGACCCACCACAACACCGACACCGCTCGGGTCAACGCCGCCGACACGCTGGTCAAGCTCGGCCGCGCCGCCGAGGCCGAGCCGATCGTGCGCGACGTGCTCACCCACCGCGCCTGGGGCTCGGCGTACGACGTGCTGGGCCAGGTGCTGCGCCAGCGCCACGACGTCGCTGCGGCGATCGACGCGTTCCGCCACCAGGCCACCGCCGGCGCGACCCTCGGCTACGGCGGCGACCACTGCCTCGGGTTGGTCGCGGTCGCCGAGCTCGAGCTCGAGCGCCGCGATCGCGTCGCCGCCGCCGCCGCGCTGGCCGAGGCCACGCCGGTGTGCACGCAGCACGCGATCACCGACGCCGCGCCGCGGCTGGCCGCGCTGCGGACCGCGCTGGCGATCAGCGGAACGGATCGGTGAACCACGGGTCCACGGTGAGCGGCTCGTCGGTCAGCGTGCCCATGAACGCGACCAGCGCGCGCGCCTCGGCGTCGGTGAGCGTGGCGTTGCGCGGCGCGCCGCCGGGCAGGCGCAGGCGCGGGTCGAGGTTGGGGTGCGCGGCGACGCCGTGGCGGTAGTGCTCGACGACGTCGGCGAGGGTCGCGAGCCGGCCGTCGTGCATGTACGGCGCGGTCAGCGCGACGTTGCGCAAGGACGGCGACTTGAAGCGGCCGAGGTCGCGGGCGACCGCGGTCTGGCCGCCGACGCCGGTGTCGTCGACCGCGGTGGTGGCGTCGAGGCCGTTGTTGGTCGGGATGTCGATGAAGAAGATCGCCTGGTTGCCGAGCGGCCCGGGCTGCGGGGGACCGTTGAACAGGTGGCAGCCGGCGCACGCGCCCCGGTCGCGGTCGAAGAACACCTGCTTGCCCAGCTCCTCCTCGGGGGTGAACCCGGGCAGCGGCATCCGCACGTCGCCAGTGGCCGCGACCGCGACGTCGTAGCGCGAGCGGTACGACACCAGCGTGCGGGAGAACTGCGCCAGCGCCCGGGCGATGCGGTCGGCGCTGATCGTCCGGTCGCCGAACGCGCGCTCGAACAGCGGCGGGTAGTACGCGGCGGCGCCGACCCGGGCCAGCAGCTCGTCGAGCGTGAGCCCCATCTCGGTCGCGTTCTGGATCGGCATCAGCACCTGATCCTCGAGCGTCGCGGCGCGCTCGTCCCAGAAGAACCGCCCCGGCCGGTAGAACCGCGCGTCGGTCACGGACATCGCGTTGCGGCTGGTGTGGCCGCCGGCGAACCCGACCGACAGCTTCGCCGGATCCGCGAACGCGTGGGTCTGATCGTGGCACGACGCGCACGAGATCGTCCGGTTGGCGGACAGCGCGACGTCGTAGAACAGCACCCGGCCCAGCGTCGCGCCGGCGTCGGTGATCGGGTTGTCGGCCGGGGTGTTGTCCATGCCCGCGACCATCGGCGTGCGGTAGTGCGCCGGCAGCTCGACCGCCGCGTACGGGTACGGCGTCGCCGGCAGGTCGAGCACCGCCGTCACCTCGGGCGGCAGCGGGTCGACGTTGGCGTCGGCGCCGCCCGGGTCGGCGTCGGTGCACGCGGCGAGGCCGGCGGTGAGCGTGAGCGTGAGGAGGATCGGGATGCGGGTGGGGGTCGGCATGGCGACCTGAACAGCAAGGCCCGCGCCACGCCGAACCCCGCGGACCGCCGTCGTCGCGCGCCTCGCCGGTGCGAGAACCGCCCGCTCGGTGCGCCGCGCCGCTGCCGTTCTCGCACCCGTGGTCGGCGACCGCCGCGACGTTCACGCGATCGCACGGATCGCCGGCGCGCGACCGCCCCCCGCCGCGCCGCTACGTCGACAGGCCGTAGCGCTTGAGCTTGTCGTAGAGCGTGCGCAGCCCGATGCCCAGCTGCGCGGCCGCGCGCCGGCGGTTGCCGCCGCTGGCGGCCAGCGCCTGCTCGATCGCGTGGCGCTCGAGGTCGTCGAGCGTGCCGCCGATCGGCGCCGCGCCGGCCACCACCGCCGGCGCCACCGCGGCGGTGTCGAGCCACAGATCACCGACGCCCAGCGTCGCGCCCTCGCACAGGATCACCGCGCGCTCGAGCACGTTGGCCAGCTCGCGCACGTTGCCCGGCCAGTCGGCCGCCACCAGCGCCGCGCGCGCCGCCGGGTCGAGCGCCAGCGCCGGCCGCTTGAGCTCGCGGCACACCCGGGTCAAGAGCGCGTCGGCCAGCGGGCCGATGTCGCGGCGCCGCGCGCGCAGCGGCGGCAGCGCGATCGGGAACACCGCCAGCCGGTGGTACAGGTCCTCGCGGAACGTCCCCGCGCGCATCATCGCCGGCAGGTCGCGGTTGGTCGCCGCGATCCAGCGCACGTCGACGTCGATGGTCCGGCTCGAGCCGACCCGCTCGATCTGCCGCTCCTGGATCGCGCGCAGCAGCTTGGCCTGCAGCTCGGGCCGCAGCTCGCCGACCTCGTCGAGGAAGAACGTGCCGCCGTCGGCCAGCTCGATGCGGCCGCGCCGCCGCTCGGTGGCGCCGGTGAACGCGCCCTTCTCGTGGCCGAACAGCTCGCTCTCGAGCAACGACTCGGAGAGCGCCGCGCAGTTGACCGCGACGAACGGGCCGGCGGCGCGGCTCGACGCCTGGTGCACCGCGCGCGCCGCGACCTCCTTGCCGGTGCCACTCTCGCCGGCCAACAGCACCGTCGCGTGGGTCGGCGCCACCTTGCGGATCGCGTCGACCACCGCCGCCATCGTCGGGTCGCCCCAGGTCAACGTCGCCGGCGCGTCGTCGAGCCGAGCCCGATCGCGCGCCGCCACCAGCTGCCGCCGCTCGAGCGCCCGCGCCACCACCAGCCGCAGCTCGGCCGGGCTGCCCAGCGGCTTCTGCAGGTAGTCGAACGCGCCCAGCTTCATCGCCTCGACCGCGGACTCGACGGTGCCGTGGGCGGTCAGCACGATCACCTCGGTCTCGGGCTGCTCGGCGCGCACCCGCCGCACGACGGTCATGCCGTCGGTGCCGGGCATGCGCAGATCGGTGATCACCAGCTCGAACGCCTGGCCGGCCAGCCGGCGCAGCGCCTCGTCGCCGGACGCCGCGGTCGCGACCTCGTGGCCGGCGGTGGCCAGCGCCTCGGCGAGGAACGCGCGCAGCCCCTCCTCGTCGTCGACGACCAGCACCCGACCCACTAGCGACCTCCTGCCGGGATCGTGACGGTGAACTCGGCGCCGCCGTCGGGGTGGGTGCGGCCGGCGAGGGTGCCGCCGTGCAACTCGACCAGCCGCTGGGCCACGGTCAGGCCGAGGCCGACGCCCTTGACCCGCGTGGTGTGGAACGGCTCGAGCAGCCGCCCCACGTCGCCGGGCAGCCCGGGCCCGCGATCGCGGATCCGGTACACCAGCGCGCCGGCGTCGACCGCGACCGTCGCGGTGACCGGCGCGTCGGGCGCCGCCTCGAGCGCGTTGCCGATCAGGTTGGCCAGCACCTGGGTCATGCGGCCGGCGTCGAGCGACCAGGTCGCCGGCGCGGCGTCGGCGACGATCGTCACCCGCTCGGGCGCGCGGGCGGCGGCGGCGGTCAGCACCGCCCGAGGATCGCACGGCGCGCGCTCGATGCGGCCGGTGCGCGCGAACTCCAGCAGGTCGTTGGTCAGCCGCTCGAGCCGCACCGCCTCGTCGACCACCCGCTCGGCCTTCGCGCGATCGCGCGCGCCGGCGGGCGAGTCGGGCAGGCCTTGCAGGCTCTCGACCAGGAGCTGCGCGTGCCCCTTCAGCGACGCCAGCGGGTTGCGGATCTCGTGGGCCAGCACCGCCGACATCTGGCCCAGCGCGGCCAGCCGGCGGTCGTGCGCGATGCGCGCCTCGAGCCGCTCGCGGTGCCGCACCCAGCGGGCCAGCACCACCGCCACGCCCAGCAGCACCAGCGCCGACGCCAGGCCCACCGCCAGCGTGCGGGTCGCGTCGCGGCGCAGCGCCGGCCCGACGCTGACCTCGACCTCGATCACCGCCGGCACCGGGCGCCCGCCGCCCGGGGGCCCCGCGCCCGGCGGACCACCATCGGGCCCGAGCGGTCCACCCGGCGGCCGCGGCGGCATCGGCGTGTACACCCGCCAGCGCGGCCCCAGCCGACGCCCGGCCGCGACCGGCCCGCCCGGCGGCGGTGGTCGCAGGGTCGCCGGCTCGAGCGACGCGCCGGCCTCGGCGATCAGCTCACCGCCCGGCCCGATCACGCCGACGTAGCGCAGGCCGTCGCCCTTGCGCTCGTCCAGCAGCCGCGCCAGGTCGCCGTCGTCGACGCCCCGGCGCAGGCTCGGCGCCAGCGACCGCAGCAGCGCCTCGGCCTGGGCCCGGCCCAGCATGCCCTCGACCTCGCGGGCCCGCCGGTACGCCAGCGCGCTGGTCACCACCAGCGCCACCGCGACCCCGACGATCAGCGCCAGCAGCGCGTACAGCCCGGTGCGGCGCGCGCCGGGCTCGGCGGCGGCGAGCGCAGACGAGGTCACGTCGCTGGCCACAGCACGGATCGTACCATCGGCAGATCGCGGGGTTGGCCACCGCGCCGCCCCCTGCGGGGTGCAGCTTCCGCCGCCGCGTGCGGATTCCGCACCGTCGCCAGCGGGTCGCTTCCCTCCCCGCGTGCCCTATACTCCCCGTCACCATGGCCCTCGCACAAGCTCGCGTCATCCGCGGCGCGGTCGCCACCCTCGGGGTGAGCCAGCGCGTCTCGTTCCTGCGCCGCACCTACGCCCACCTGGGCGTGGCGCTCATCGCGTTCGTCGCGCTCACCGCCGGCCTGCTCCAGACCGAGGCCAGCGAGCGCATCTCGTTCTCGCTGCTGCAAGGTGGCGGCTCGTGGCTGATCGTGATGCTGCTGTTCATGGCGATCGGCTGGGCCGCGCAGCGCCTGGCGCAGTCGCCGACCTCGGTCGCGCTGCAGTACGTCGGGCTGACGCTGGGCGTCGTCGGCGAGGCGCTGATCCTGCAGCCGATGCTGTGGCTGGCCTACTACACCAGCCGCTCGACCGCCGACTTCCACCACCTCGTCTTCACCGCGGCGCTGATCACCGGGACGATCTTCGTCGGCCTCACGCTGACGGTGTTCGTCACCAAGAAGGACTTCTCGTTCCTGCGCGGCGCGCTGATGATCGCCAGCTTCGCGGCGCTCGGCGTCATCCTCACGTCGATGCTGTTCGGCTTCCAGCTCGGCGCGCTGTTCTCGGGCGCGATCATCCTGCTCATGGCCGGCTACATCCTGTTCCAGACCTCGCAGGTCATGTCGACCTTCCCGCCTCAGGCCCACGTCGCCGCCTCGCTGATGCTGTTCTCGACGATCGCGACCTTGTTCTGGTACGTGCTGCGCCTGCTGATGGAGCTGAACCGGCGCTGAGCCGACGGCCCGCCCCGGCGGGATCGTCGCTCAGAACCAGGCCAGCGCGGCGGCGGTGACGGTGGCGTGGGTCGACGCGGTGTCGGCGTCGTAGATGTCGGCGTCGGCGAGGTCGACGCGGCCCTCGAGGCGCAGCTCGCCGTTGCCGCCGACCGGCACCGCCGCGCCCAGCGTCGCCTCGGTGACCGCGACGCCGTCGACGATCGCGGTGCGGACGCCGTCGGGATCGCGGAAGTGCTCGGCGCGTGCGCTCAGCCGCAGGCGCGCGGACACCGCATAGCGCGCCATCAGCGACGCGCCGTACCACCACGCGTCGCCCTCCTTGCCGACGTCGATGTTGGCGTTGAGCGCGACCGGCCCGGCGGTGACGCCGACCACCGCGTCGGCCAGCAGCCGCACGCGATCGGCCTCCGTGCCGACGATCACCGTCGCCGCCGCGCTGCGCCCGGCCGCGGCGTCGGCGTACAGCGCCGAGGCGCCGAAGGTCTTGGCGCGGTTGTTGTCGACGCCGACGTCCCAGCCGTTGGCGACCAGGCCCTGCACCGCCAGCGTGTCGGTCACCGTCGCCGTCGCGCGCACGCCGGTGTGGGTGAACGGGATCGCGTAGCCGAACAAGAGCGAGCGCGTGTACAGCCAGTCGTCCTTGGCCTCGATGACCTCGGCGCCGGCGGTGGTGACGAACTTGCCG
>Ga0073899_10005183_pt1 | contig 11379 bp, 9 predicted proteins | sample KloWWTmetaKNB5Ph_FD_88975 | JGI IMG/M metagenome (GOLD analysis project Ga0073899, IMG submission 88975) | Active sludge microbial communities from Klosterneuburg, Austria, studying microevolution and ecology of nitrifiers - Klosterneuburg... | ecosystem: Engineered > WWTP > Aerobic digester >...
CTCAAAGCCGCGTTGCAGCGATTCGTCCATGCCGGGCGGCAGCGCCATGCCGTTGCTCACGGCAAGATTGCGCACCTGCAGCCAGTTGCGCAGCGCCAGGTGGTGGTAATCGGTGCTCAGCTCACAGTGCACACCGTCAGGCAGCAGATCGGCCTGCAGGTTGGCCGCGGTCTGCGCCAGGGCGAACTCACGCCAGTGGGCAGCGCGCGCCAGTTCCGGCAGCGCCACGCCCGCCAGCATGATGGCCATCAGTTCCAGGGTGCGGTGGTTGCGCTTGGGCGTGAGGTGGCTGCACAGAAACTCCACCTGCTCGTGCAGCGAGTGCAGCAGACGGCGCACAAAGCCACCATCCAGCGGCGCGCCGCCGTTGTGCAGCACGAAGTAGTGCAGGCTGTAGATCCAGTTCTGCACGCGCCGGCCGGTCACGTCCGCCGCGATGAAACCCGGCGGCGTGCTGTCCATCCAGCCAGTCAGCAGTTGCCGCCAGCGCCGCACGTAGCGCGTGTCGCCCGTGCGCTGCCAGGCCAGGCCCAGACCCACGGCGTAGTAGAACTTGTGCAGCAGGATGTGCCACTCCACGTCCACGCTGGGGTTGTGCAGCCAGTCGATGGGGTCTGCCAGGCGGTGGCATTCGCCGTTGAACTGGAACTCGCCTGCCAACAGCGCTTCGATGCGGTCGGCGCGGGTCTCTTCCGGGTCGGCGACCGGCTCGAACCAAACGCCTCGCCGGCTGCTGAAGTGCGCCAGCAGTTCATCGTCGTCCAGCCGGGCGAACTCCGGTCGCAACACCGTGCCGCTTTGCAGCGGCCACGCGGCCAGTTCCCCTTCCAGCACAGCAGCATTCATGTACCCACCCCGTCGCCAAAAGGCATCAGGGCCGAAGCGCGCGCGGCGCGGCGGCTTTGCAGTTCGGCTTCAAACAGCTCGTGCAGGGTCACCGTGGTGCGGCGCGAATCGAAACGTTCGCAGATGCGTGCGCGCGCGGCCTGCGCCAGATGGCAGTGCAGTTGCGAATCCGACAACACACGCTGCAGCGCCGCCGCCAGTGCGCTCGCGTTGCGCGGCTCGACCAGCAGGCCGTGCACGCCGTCATCGATCATCTCGGGGATGCCCGAGATGCGCGTGCTGACCACGGGCACGCCCATGGCCATGGCCTCGGCCAGCACATTGGGAAAGCCATCGCGATCACCGTCTTCCATCACCTGGCAGGGCAGCGCAAAGGCGTGGGCGCCGCGGTAGATCTCGCGCAATTGGTCCTGCGGTACGGCGCCACGCAGTTCCACCACTTCAGCCAGGTCGCCGGCTTCAATCAGGCGCACGATCTGCGCATGAGCAGGGCCGTGCTCGCCGACGATCAGGCAACGGAAGCGCACTCCCGCCTGCTGGAGCCGGGCGCAGGCTTCGATGAGCTGATCGAAGCCCTTCTTCTCCACCAAGCGGCCTACGGCCAGGATCAGCGGGGGCACGCCCTCAGTCGGCACGGGCTTCGGCGCGGGCGAAAACCAATCCGTGTCCAGCCCGTGATAGATCGTGTGCACCTCGGCGGGCCGCGGGTGGCGCGCCTGCAGAACGCCGGCATTGGCACAGGTGCAGGTGGCGACGAATCGTGCGGCACCCAGCTTGCGCTCCAGCAGATCACCGGGATTCAGCTCGGCCTGGTAGATGTCCTTGGCGTGCGCCGTGAAGCTGTAGGGCAAGCCGCTCAGCCGGCTGGCCAGCCAGGTGATGGTGGCCACTCCGTGGCAGAAGTGGCCGTGCAGGTGGCCCACGTCGGGCGCTCGCAGCACCTGCGCGGCGATGTGCCCGGCCTGGAGGAATTCCTTGATGAAGACCTTGCGCAACTTGGGCAGGCCCCACGCGCCGCGGCTGCGGTGCACCCACGCCAGTTGCAGCGCGCTGGCCGCCGTGCCCAGCCATGCTGCCGGGCGCGTGCGCAGCAGGCTGGCGTGGTCGCGCCAATAGGCCGGCAGGTTGTGCCAGAGCCAGCGCGGCAGGCTGCTGCCGGACAGCGAGCTCACCTCGGGCAGATGCTGCAGCGGCGCACGGATCGCCGCCACCACGGCATGCACGAATGGCTCGGGTTCACGCTTCACGGCAAACAGGCGCAACGGCAGGCCCAGCCTTTCCAGCTGATGGATCTCGTGCGCGATGAAGGTTTCCGACAGGCGAGGAAAGGCGTTCATCACGTAGGCGACGCGGGCGGCCATCTCAGTACCGCTCGGCCGCCCGGAGGTACTGAGCGCCCGGCGCGAGACGCTCCGGGCCTTCGTGCCGTCCAAGTCCGCGCCGGCGGACTTGGAGCCGCGGCACTCGGCCCCCTCGGGGGGGCGAAGCAGCGCCGAGCGAGCGCCTGCGCGCTCACGAGTGGCTGCTAAGCGCTTTGCGGCATGCAAGCCGCAAGGCAGCGAACGCAGTGAGCTTGGGGGTTGCATCTCAAGCGTGGGCGCAGTGCGCAGCGCAGTCATGGGCGGGCTCCAGCAGCCGCGTCAGCAGCTGCAGATTCAGGTCGTTGTCGAAAGAGCGGGTGACCACGGCGCGCGCGCTTCGGCCCAGGCTGGCTGCGGGCACGGGGTGTTCGATGACCCAGCCGATGGCGTCAGCCAGCGCGGCGGCGTCGTCGGGCTCCACGAGCAGGCCGCTTTCGTGGTGGCGCACGACTTCGGGGATGCCCGATACGCGCGTGGCCACCACCGGCAGGCCCATGGCCATCGCTTCGAGCAGCACGTTGGGGATTCCGTCGCGGTCACCGTCGGCGGTGATGCGCGAAGGCTGCACAAAGACCTGGGTCTGCGCATAACAGGCGATGACCTGCTCACGCGCCAGCTTGCCCAGCAACTGCACGGTGTCGGTGAGGCCCCGTTCGTCAATCTGCGCCTGCAGACGACCCTGCTCTTCGCCGTAGCCCACGATCTGGCAGCGAAAGGCCACGCCGCGCGAGCGCAGCAGGCGGCAGGCATCGATCAGCGTGTCCAGGCCCTTCTTGGCACGCAGCCGGCCCACGGCCAGCACCAGGGGCGCGCCATGGGTGGGCAACCGGTGCCTCGGATGAAAAAGACTGCGGTCGATGCCGTGGTACATGCGCTGCACCTGCGCTTCAGGCGCCAGTGCGGCCAGTGCGCGGCGGTTGGCTTCGGTGCAGGTGACGGTGAAGCGCGCGGCGCGCAGGCGGCGCCGCAAGTCGCTTTCGCGCGAGGTGTAGATGTCCTTGGCGTGGGCCGAGATGGAAAACGGCAAGCCGCTGATGGCCGACACAGCGGCGGCCACCTCGGCGGGCGTGGAGATGAAGTGCGCGTGCAGATGCGCCACGCCGTCGCGGGCCAGTTGCGCAGCCAGCCAGCCGCCGCGCAGAAACTCACCCCAGGTGCGCTGGCGCCACGCGGTGCCGATTGCACGCGCATAACGCAGTGGCGAAGCGGCCGCGATGGCCATGTGGCGCGCCAGATAGCCCAGCGCATGGCGCGCTTCGGGCGGCGGCACGGTGATCAGCGGTGCACGCACGGTGTCCACCGCGGGGTGGTGGATTTCGTCGCTGGGTGGCGCCAGCGCATACAGGCGCAGCGCCACGCCCGCGCGCTCCAGCCCCAGCACCTCTTCCAGGATGAAGGTCTCCGAGAGCTTGGGCCAGGTCTTCACCAGCATGGCCAGCGGCGCGGCGGGCTTCATGAGGCCAGGCTCCGTTGCGCCGGCAGGGTCCAGGGCATGGGGCCGATGGCGTGGCTCGCGCCTTCCTGTTCGCTGGCCATGCCCATCAGCTCGAACAGGGCTTTTGTGGTCTGCTCCAGGCCCTTCAGCCGTTTGAGGCGCGGGCGGAATTGGCCCAGGTCCGCAGCAGCCAGTTCGGCCTGCACGGCGCGCATCAGCGTGGCGGGCGTGAGCTGATCCGGATGCACCATTGCGAGCAGCCCCATGCCGGCCATGCGCTCGGCACGGATGCATTGCTCCTGGCCCGGCTTGACACGCGGCACCAGCACGCCGCGCTTGCCGCAGCTCAGCAGTTCGCACACGGTGTTGTAGCCACCCATGGCCAGCACCACGTCGGCGGCGGCCTGCAGCGACATCATGTCGTCGCTGAAGTCCTGCAGGCTCACGCCCGGCAGGGCCTGTGCCGCGGCGTTGACGGCGGCGCGCTGCGGCGCGGCCATCTCCGGCCCGCAGACGATGTGCATGCGCGGGCGCTCTTCAGCCGGCAAACCGGCCAGACCGCGCAGCGCGGTGTCCACCAGCGCGTAGCCGTCTTCACCGCCCCCGGGGGTGACGAGCAGCAGGCGTTCGTGCGCGGCCACGCCGAGATGCTGGCGCATCTCGCTGCGCGTGCGGCGGCCCGGCTCGCGGGCGATGTAGCCGCAGTAGCGCACCTTGGCGGCGGCAAACGGCGGAAATTGATACTCGTGCCGCAGGTCGAAGACTTCCGGGCAGCCCACCACCAGGACCTGGTCGTAGTAGGTGGTGATGGCCTCGAAGTAGCCGTTCTTGCGCCACACGCGCGCGGTGGTTTCGGGGCTGTCCAGGATGTCGCGCAACAGCAGCACCATGCGGGGCCGGCGCTGATGTTCCTGCAGCGCCTGCAGGGCACCCGCGAGCTCGTCTTCCACGCCAAAGGGCTTCTTGTCCACCAGCACGAGATCGGGCTCGAAATCGGCGATGGCGCTGCGGATCAGGTTGGCGCGCAGCTTGACGGTGTCGTGCAGCGAAAGGCTCAGCGAGCGTGCAGCGTAGTGGCCCTGCACATTGCGCTGCAGGCAGGGCAGCTTGACGTAATCGATGCCCGGCGGGATGCGAAAGGCATGCAGCATCGGGCTGCCGGTGATGACCAGCACCGACACTTCGGGCGAGCTCTCCACGAGGTGGCGCGCCACTTCGAGCATGCGGCGGATGTTGCCGAGCCCGAAGGTGTCGTGCGAGTAGATCAGGACCTTCTTCATGTGCATGCCTCTGACGTTTTGACCGTCTCGGGCGGGCCGCTGGATCGCGGCCTGTCATCGATCGGTCATGAACGACAGAGCGACGTGCATTGAAGAAAATACATGAAATGTGAATCAGACACACATGCCAGATGCATGGCGGCGGCCGGTGGCGTGTGGACGCTCACCGGCCGCTGGGGATCGGGGCGGGGTTCTGGACGCGGCGGCGCCCATGCCGCCGGCTGGTGTCAGCCTGGCGCAGTAGCCTGATCACTCGCGGCGGATTCGACGCGTGGACTGGCTCAGCGGCACACCGGATCGGCCTGCAGGGCAAAGCCCATCAGCGCGGCCGCGTCCAACTGGGCCTGCTTGGCCCCGCCACACAGCCCCACACTGCGGCGTTCGAGGCGGCGCACCACCTTCACCGGGTCCAGCGCGGGTTCCTTGGCGCGCAGCAGGGCCGCGGCACCGGCCACCATCGGCGCGGCCATCGAAGTGCCACCCCAGGTGCCATAGCCACCACCGGGCAAGGCGCTGGTGACCTGGTCGCCTGGCGCGGCCAGTTCGATCCAGCCACCGAAGTTGCTGAAGGCCGCCAGCTTCTGGCCCGGCTGCGTGGCCGCCACCGGAATCAAACCGTACTCGCCTTCGGCCGCCGGGTACTGGCGCTCGCGTTTGCTCGCGCCGTTGCCTGCTGCGGCGACGATCACCGCGCCCAGGCCGTTGCTGCAGCGCTGGCGGTCAGAGTCGTAACCGACATCGGTGAAATCGGCCAGGGGATCGGGGTTGGTCACGAAGGCGCAAGTGGCCAGCGAGGCCAGCGCACCCATCAGGCTGGTGGGATTGAGGCTGCCCAGGCTGATGTTGATGACGTGTGCGCCGTCCGGCGTGGCGGGGTTGCGGTCCGGGTCCATCGCGTACAGCAGGGCTTCGCCCAGTACCCAGGCATCCCCCACCCCTTGGGCGTCGAGCACACGCAGGGGCATGATCTGGGCGCCCGGCGCCATCATGGCCACGATGCCGGCGACATGGGTGCCATGGCCATAGCCCAGATCGGCGAGGCTGCCCTGTTCGGACGGGTCGGCATCAAAGTCCACAAAATCGAAGCCGGGCAGGAGCCGGCCAGCCAGCAGCGGGTGGTGCAGGTCAACGCCAGTATCCAGCACGGCCACGCGCACGCCCGTGCCCACGCTGCGGCGGTGTGCCTGGGGCAGGCGGATGGCGGCGGGCGCCCATTGCGTGGCGTAGGCCTGCGCCGTGCCCACCACCCAGACCAGGCCTTTGCGCCCCTCGGGGCTGGCGTGCTCGCTGTTGGCTTCGGCCAGCAGCACGGCCGGGTCTGCCAGCAGCGCCGTGATCTTGTCGGCCACCGGCACGTTGCCCACCACGCCCATGCGGTAGATCGGCCGTGCACCGAAGCGCGCTTTCAGGCTCAGGCCGTGGCGCAGGGTCAAGGGCTGAAGGTCGGCGTCGCTGCGCAGTTTGACGAGGACTTCGCCAGGCACCGTCGGGTCTGCCGCGAACGCCACGGTGGGCAGCGCCAACAAGGCTGCTGCCAGGGAGCCCAGCAGGCTGCGCAGGGCGTGCGCACAGCGGTTATGGGTCAGCATGGTCAATCCCTTCTTGTTTGGGGGTCACTGTACAGAGGCCCAAGCGGTCTGGCAGATACACCCATCCCCTCGTTCAGAGGGTTAACGCGCGAGGAGGCGCTGAAATTCCCGCGGTCTTGCAAGCAGGTGTACAGCCGGCAGGTTCACCAGCCGCCCTGCAACACAAAGCCGGCCCAGTAGTACGGATGAGGGTGCGCATGCATCACCGCGCCTTGCGCACGCTGCAATGCGCTGGCTCCCGTGGCACCGGCGACGAGTTCCCGATAGAAGGTCCCCATGAAGGCTTCGGTGACGGCATCGTCCACCGGCCACAGCGCGGCCACTACACGCGAAGCACCCGCCACCAGGAAGGCGCGCACCAGGCCCACCATCTCGTCGCCCTGGCCCTGCTCCGCCAGGCCGGTCTCGCAGGCACTGAGCACGACCACGGCCTGATTCAGCGAAAGGCCCTGCAGCCACTCGGCCGTGACCGCGCCGTCGCGCAGGTGCAGTGCCGAGAACATGGGGTTGTCGCTGCGGAACTGCGCGTGGCAGGCCAGGTGGATGACATCGGCCGTGGGCGCCTCGGCGCGCAGCGCTTCCAGCGTGGCGGCTTCGTCGATGAGGCACACGCTGTTGCGGAAGAGTGAAGCCACGTGCCGCGCTTCGGACCCGGCTTGCGGCAACTGCGTGGACTCGCCCAGCACCAGCGCGCGGGCCTGCGCGGCCGCAAGCTCAGGAGCGGGATGCATCAGGCCGTGCAGGGCAACCCGGGCACTCGGGGCCAGCGCCAGTTGCAAGCGCGCCCCAAGCGGCCCCGGGCCTTCGTGCAGGGCCGCAAACGGCAGGCTGGCCAGTTGCGCGTGGGGCACGATGAGCACACGCGTGCAGCCGGCCAGGCCATCGGCCAATGGCGCCCAGAGCAGGTTGTGCAATTGCTGCAGCCGCTGCGTGGCCCGCTTTTCCAGGTGCGGCAGATGGCGCGCCACCGGCCCACTGCCATGGCGCAGGGTGTCGATCTGAAAGCGCAGGGACTGCGCGGCCTCCTGCACACCGGGCCAATGCGCCAGATGGCGCACCAGCTGGATGCCCTGGCGGCGCACGATGCAGGCAAAAAGCTCGTCGCCGCTGACGCCGTACTCGACCAGGGCGTCTTGTGCCCCGAGGGCCAGGCGCAGCGCCACCAGGTCGATGTTGTCGTCGCCGCCTTCGGTCTGGGTGGCCGTGACAGCGGCCAGGCGTTCGCGGCGCACACCCTCCAGCAGATTGCGCTCGGTTTCACGCAATTCGTCCATCAGCGCCCGGGATTCGCCGCCCTCGTCCTGCACCTTGCGCAGGCGCCTGTAAAGCCAGTTCAGTCGGCCCCGCAAGGCCGGCAGTTCCGGGTTGGATTCTTCGGGCGTTGCGCCGGTCAGGTGCTCACCCAGCGAGCGAGCGCGCACGCGCTCCAGGTGCAGAAGCACGGCCGCGGGATCCGCCTGCGCACGGGCCTCTGGCGCCAGTGCCAAGGCCAGCAGTTCGCGATAGGGCCGCAGGTGATCGGTCAGCCAGGCATGGCGAAACTCGTCGCCGCTGAGCGTGCGGCGCTGGTCTTCGAAGAGCGAGGCCGCCACTTCGAAGGCCCGCTGCGCCTCGGCGCGCCGGCCACTTGCCTGGGCCACGAGGCCCAAGCCCGTGAGCGCACGCACCTGGGGTGGCAGGATGCGCAGATCGCGGGCCCGCTCCAGGCAGGCCGCAAAGCCCGATTCGGCCTGCGCCAGGTCGCCGATGCCGAGCCAGGCCTGCGCGCTGGCCAGGTCAGCGCGCAGTTGCCCTTCGGCCTGGCCCGCCCCGGCAAAGCCGGCCGCCGCCGCCTGCGCCAGGGCCAGGGCTGCGCCGGGGTCGCCACGAGATGCCGCGAGTTCGCTGCGCGCCAGGGCCACCGCTGCTGCGCCCACGGCGTTGTCCTGCGCGGCAAACAGCTCCGCCGCCGCCTGCAACGCCAACGCCGCCGCGTCCGTCCGGCCCAGCAGGGCGAGAGTGCGGCCGCTTTGGGCCAGCGTCCAGGCCCTCTCGGGCAGCATCTCCAGCGCGTCGAATCGAGGCAAGGCCGCGTCGTACAGCGCCATCGCCTCTGGCAACAGACGCAGTTCCAGGTAGGCATCGGCCAATTGCTTTTCGGCGATGGCCAGGTACTGCGGCATGACCAGGGCCTCATACCCGCGGCGCGCGCGTTCCAGGCCGGCCAGGGCCGGGCTGTAGCGGCCGCGGGCCAGTTCCAGCATGGCGGTGGATTCGTCCACGATGGCGGCGAGCACCGGCAAGGCGTGATGCACGGCGCGCTTTCGTGCGCGGTCGTACATCAGGATTGCGGCATCAAAGTCGCCTTGCGCCGTGATCGCGTCGGCCAGGCCGATATCGGCCACCACCGACTGCCGCATCTGCCCGCTGCGCGCGAACATCACCGCCGCTTCGCGGTAGTGGCGCGCCGCAGCCGCGTAGGCGTCGCGGTGCATGTGCAGGCTGCCCATGTTCTGGCTGATCTTGGCCGCCGATTCGGTGTCGCCGTGCCGCATGAAGGCCTGCAGCGTGGTTTCGGCGCAAGCCGTGGCTTCGTCGTACTGGCCCAGCATCGACAAAGCCATGATCTTGGGAACCCGGGTCTGCGCCGCATGGTGGGCCTGACCCAGCGCTTCAAAGATCGCTGCGGCGCGGTCGAGCCCCGTCACAGCTTCGGACATGGCGCCACGCGTGAGATCGGCGATGGCACCGGTCCAGGAGGCCAATGCATCCATCTCAGGCAAGCGGGCCGAACCTGCGGCCAGTTCGGCCAAGCGAAGTGCGGCCGATTGTGTGCGTGCCGGATCGGTGTGCCAGGCGCCCAGGCAGGCTTCCTTCAGGGCCCAAGCCAGGGCCAGGCGCTGTGATGGGTTCAGCCCCTCAACAGACACCAGCGTCGGCGCGGCCAACAGGCGTGCAGCCGCCTCGGCGGCTTGCCACCCGCCTAACGGCGCACCGGCAGCCACGGTCAGGGGCGGCGCGCACCCACCTCGATGGGCGGCAGCAGCACCTGTTCACCGGCCAGGTGCAGCGTCAGTTGATAACGCCCGCCAGGCACACCGTCGAGCCGGAATTCGCCCAGCGCATCGAGGGCGACCGAACGGCCTGGCGAAGTGGTGACCCCATCGCCTTCGCTCGCCGCCACCAGTTCGACGCTGCCCGATTCATCCGGCCCCAGAATCTGCCCGCTGACCACAAAGTGGCCAGGAGTGGGTGCGATGCGCAGATCGATGTCACGCCCCATGGCACTGAACACCAGGTGGCGGCTGTCCGAAGGCACCGAGCGCACGGCCATGCCGGCCGGCGCTGGCGCCCAACTGTCGAAGCTGAGCACCGCGCGCACCAGGGCCAGCGCCGCACCGGCCACCTCGCCCAGTGCATTGGACTGTGCGGAGGGGGTGAAGAGAGTACAGGCTCGCTCCACCCAGGCCTGGGGCGCGTCGGGCAGAGCGGCCGCCCGGCGGGCGAGATGCTCGAAATCGGAGTCGGAGAGCTGCGAAATGGGCTTCATGGCACGGGTCGGGCTGGATTCGATGCCAGACAGAGTGGGCAGGTGGCACGGAAATACATGGTTTCAATTCACCAGGGTGCGCAATTTGCCCAGACACCGGGCGCGCGTCGGGCCCACGCTGCCGGTGGGCATGTTCAAGCGGCGGCCCACTTCGTCGTAAGGCAGTGCCTCGTCGTCGGCGCGAAAGACGAGCAGCAGCAGCTCGCGGCAACGCTCGTCCAGGCGGTCCAGGCCACGGCGCAGCTGTTCAATCTGCTGCAGGTCTTCGAGCACCTGTTCTGCGATGGGCGATTCGTCGGCCAGGTCGAAACCCGATTCCGAGCCGTCGTCGTTTTCCGGGCTCATCGACACGGTGCGCTGGCCGCGCCGCCACTGACCCAGCACTTCGCGCTTGGCGGTGGTCACGATCCAGGCCTGAAGCTTGTCGGCTTCGCGCAGGCGGGGCAGGTGTTCCACCAAGCGGGCGAACACGGTCTGGAAGATGTCGGCCGTGGCGTGTTCGTCAAGGCCCGCACGGCGGCCCACGGCGTATACCAGCCGCTGGTAGCGCTGCACCAGGGCCCGCCAGGCAGCCGCCTCGCCACGCTGGCAGCGCGCCACCAGCTCGGCATCGGGTTCATCGGTCAGGGCGGGCATCAATCGGCTGGGGGTGACGGGCTGGAGAGGTGCGTCAGAACGTGCTAATTCTCACCGCCTTGTGTCAACCAAAGCCCTTGTCATCAAGTTAAGGGTTAACCCTGACGATAATCACGTCACCCTCTCTTTCGAAAGTCACCCCATGTTCAAGTTGCTGGAGATGCTCAAAAGGCTCTGGTCCAGCCTGTCGACTCGACCCGATGCCGACGAACAGTACCTGTCTGAGGCCGTGGACGCCTGCGACCTGGAACGCCGCATGCGCAATCTGGAAGTACACGATCGCCCGGCCGACGCCGGTGTGCTCTTGGGTTTGTACCCGCGCTGAAGGAGATCACCATGTCCCTGCAAACACATCGCGCCCCGCCCGGAGCGTGGCCCTGGGCAAACTGCCCGCCGGGGCCGCCGCCTGCGGAGGTTTGCGCCGGGCTGCAGCTCTTCAGCCACTCGCTGCAGTGGCCTTTTGACGCCATGCGCTCGCAGCACGCCAGTGCGGTGCGGGCCGGGCTGATCGCCAACTCGATCCTCGCTTCACGCGATTTCGAGCAGGCGGTGGATGCGCTCGAACACCTCACCCTGGGGCCTTTCGCGCGCTCTGTTTGAGCGCTTTGGCCTGATCGCGGTCGTGGTCGCGGTCGGCACGCGGGCCTTCTTCGGCCGCTGCATTGCTGCCCGCTGGCCACAAGCCATTGGGGAACTGTTGCGA
>Ga0073899_10005184_pt1 | contig 11378 bp, 12 predicted proteins | sample KloWWTmetaKNB5Ph_FD_88975 | JGI IMG/M metagenome (GOLD analysis project Ga0073899, IMG submission 88975) | Active sludge microbial communities from Klosterneuburg, Austria, studying microevolution and ecology of nitrifiers - Klosterneuburg... | ecosystem: Engineered > WWTP > Aerobic digester >...
CGCATCGCGCCTACGGACTGCAGGTATCGGGCCAGCGGAACTGCGCAGAAGCACCGCAGCGTCGCCTGCAACCAGGTTGGCGATCGCCACCAACGTGTCGCTGGTGGTGATGTCGGCGTGATGTCGTGGTCGGCGGAGGGGGCGCCGTAAGAGGGGGCAGACCGTCCAGGAGAACTGCCCGTGAAGACCATCCCTAGCCTGCTCGCCGCCCTCTGCATCGCCGCCGCCGTCCCGGTGGCGCTCACCGCCTGCACCGACGACGCCTGCGCCGGCGACTCGTGCGTGTGCTCGGCCGAGAGCGACTGCGCGCGCACCTGCGGCAGCGGCGCCGACTGCAACGTCGCCTGCAACGGCGCGCCGAGCTGCGACGTGACGTGCAGCGCGGCGGCGAGCTGCGACGTCAACTGCGCCACCTCGGATCGCTGCACCGTGGCCTGCCCCGACAGCGGGTGCTCGGTGGCGTGCCCGGCCACCGGCTGCGTCGTCGACAACTGCCCCGACCCGTCGACCTGCACCGTGACCTGCGGCGGCGGCGGCGTCGCCACCTACGACGGCACCAACGCGACCTGCCCGTGACCGCCGCGGCTACCACCGCGCGCGCCGGGTCCGTATCATGGGGCGTGGACGCGCCGCGCATCCGCTGCCAGCTCGTGCTCGCCGACGGCGTGGCGCGGCGGGTGGGGCCCGCCGGGCTCACCATCGGTCGGCAGCCCGACTGCGATCTGGTCACCGACGACCCGGTCGCCAGCCGGCGGCACGCGCTGGTCCGCCTCACGATCGTCGGCGCCGAGGTGGTGCCGCTGGGCAAGGGCCCGGTCGAGGTCAACGGCGTCGCGACCACCGCGATCACCGCGCTGGCCGACGGCGACCGCCTGGCGGTGCCGGGCCTCGCGCTGGCGGTGCAGGTCCGGGTGGCGCGGCCGAACCCCGACGCCGGCGCCGGGTTCCAGCTGACGCGGCTGCGCGGCGGCAGCTTCGGCCTCGGCCACAGCCCGTTCGTGGTCGGCGGCGGCGGCGGCGACGACCTGGTGGTCAAGCGCTGGCCGCCCGGCGCGTTGCGTCTGCACCAGATCGACGGCGAGCTGTACGCCGAGGCCGTGGTCGGCGGGGTCACCGTCGACGGCGCGGCGCTCGCGGTCGGCGAGGTCGAGCCGGTCGCGCCGGGGGCGCAGCTCGCGCTCGCCGGCGAGGTGTTCGTGGTGGCGGCGCCGCCGGCGGCGCTGCCGGTGACCGCCGAGGCCGCGGCGCGCGGCCTGCCGACCGCGGTCGCGATCGAGACCTTGCCGCGCGGCGGCCGGGTGGTGTTCACGCTGGCCGACGGCGCGCGCGCGGTGTTCCTCGCCGATCGCCGGCTCGACCTGCTGGTGGCGCTGGCGCGCCCGCCGGGTGGCTACACGGCGGGTGACTTCATCCCCGACGACGTCGTGCGCGGCGTGGTGTGGCCGCGCAACCTCGGCGTCTCGCGGCAAGAGATCAACATGCTGATCAGCCGGTGTCGGCGCGACCTGGTCGAGGCCGGCCTGCCCGGCGCCCGGCTGCTCGAGCGCGCGCCGGGCGGCGGCGGCACCCGCCTGGCGCTGGCCGCCGGCGCGGTCGTCAGCATCACCTGACCGGCCCGCGGCCCCGCCGCCACCGGTCGCGCGCGCGGGAGGTTACGATGAGCGCGTTGTCCAGCCGGCCCGATCATGCGGTGCGCCTCGGCCGCTACCAGCTCCTGACCGAGCTCGGCCGGGGCGGCATGGCCGAGCTGCACCTCGGCCGGGTCCACGGCGCCGGCGGCTTCGCCAAGGTGGTGGCGATCAAGCGCATCCACCCGCACCACGGCCGCGACGCGCGCTTCGTCGAGATGTTCCTCAACGAGGGCCGCATCGCCGCGCAGCTGGCGCACCCCAACGTGTGCCAGGTCCACGATCTGGGCGAGGTCGACGGCGAGCTGTTCCTGGTGATGGAGTACCTCGAGGGCGTGTCGTGGGAGGAGGCGATGGCGGCGCTGCCGCGCGCCGGCGACGGCAGCGATCTGCGCTTCATCGTCGGCGCGTTCGCGCAGCTGTGCGAGGGCCTGCACTACGCACACACGCTGCGCGCGCCCGACGGCCGCGCGACGCCGGTGGTCCACCGCGACGTCTCCCCGCAGAACCTGTTCATCACCACCGCCGGCGTGGCCAAGGTGCTCGACTTCGGCGTCTCGAAGGTCCTCACCGAGGATCGCGTGACGCGGTCGGGGGTCGTGAAGGGCAAGCTGACGTACATGCCGCCCGAGCAGCTGGCCGATCAGCCGCTCGACGCGCGGGTCGACGTGTTCGCCGCGGGCACCGTGCTGTGGGAGGCGATCACCCGGGCGCGGCTGTTCAAGCGCGAGACCGACTACCTGGTATGGAAGGCGATCACCGAGGAGCCGATCCCGCCGCCGAGCGCGCACCGCCCGGAGCTGCCGCCGGCGCTCGACGCGGTGCTGGCCCGGGCGCTGGCCCGCGATCGCGACGCGCGGTACGCGTCGACGATCGAGCTGGCGCGGGCGCTGCGGGCGGCGACGATCGGCCTCGGGCCGCCGCTGGATCAGGCCGAGCTGGGCGAGGCGGTGCGCCGCCACTGCGCGACGACGCTCGCGACCCGGGCGGCGCAGGTGAGCGTGGCGCTGACCGAGCCGAGCGGCGATCCCGATCCCGACGCCGCGGCGACGCTGCGGATGCCGACCGGCCCGGGCACCGAGGCCACCAAGCCGTCCCGGCCGCGCGTGATCGCGCCGACCGCGTCGGTGGCGCTGCGCGACGCGTCGGTGGCCAGCGCGACGCCGGCGCTCCGGCCGGCGCGGCGCGGCGTGGCGGCGCTGGTGATCGTCGGCGCGCTGATCGCCGCGGCCGGCGCGGTCGCGGTGGCGGTGCGCGGCTGTGGCGGGGCGCCGCGGGGTGGCGCGGCCCCGGGCGCCGCGGTGGCGTCGCTCGATGCGGGCGTCGCGGTCGACGCGGGCGTCGCGGTGGCGGCGGCGGTCGACGCGGGCGTCGCGGTGGCGGCGGCGGTCGACGCGGGCGCCGCGGTGGCGGCGGCGGTCGACGCGGGCGTCGCGGTGGCGGCGGCGCCGCGGCCGGCCGGCTCGCTGACCATCGACTCCGATCCGTACGCGACGATCTACCTCGACGGCCGACGGCTCGGCGACACGCCGCTGTTCCGGCAGCCGGTGTCGGCCGGTCGCCACCGGGTGCGCGCGGTGCGGGCCGACGGCGCGGCGCGCACCTTCACGATCACCATCGCGCCGGCCAAAGAACTATCCTACGGGCAGATCGCATGGTGACCTCGCGTCCGCTCCGCCGTTGTCTCGTCGCGCTGGTCGCGGTTGCGCTGAGCGCGCCGCTGGTGGCCCGCGCCGACAGCCCGGCGCTGGCCGAGGCGCGGCTGGCGATCCGCCAGGTCAAGTACGACCGCGCGCAGGCGCGCCTGGTCGAGGCGCTGCACGAGGGCGGCCACCGGCCGGCGGAGCTGCGCGAGATCCTCCAGCTCGCCGGCACCACCGCGATCGTCCTCGGCCAGCGCGAGGTCGGCGACCAGTACTTCCGGCAGCTGCTGGCGCTGGCGCCCGACGCGGCGTTGCCGGCCGGCGTCGCGCCCAAGCTGCGCGACGCGTTCGTCGCGGCGCAGGCGGCGATGGCCGCGCTCGGGCGGCTCACGGCCCACGCGCGGATCGACGCGGGCGGCGCGCTGGTGGTCGAGGTGACCGCCGATCCGTTGCACCAGGCGGTCGCGGTCGACGTCGTCGGCGGCGCCGCGGGCGATCGGCGCCCGCTGCAGGCCGGGCGCGCGGCGGGGCCGACGCCCACCGATCTGACCGAGGTGCGCGTCCTCGACAGCTACGGCAACCAGCTCGTGATCATCGCGGCCGACGTGATCGAGCGGCAGGCGCCACCGCCCGCGGCGCCGCCCCCGACGGCGGTGGCCACGCCCGCCGCGATCGCCGTGCCACCCCTCGCGGGCGCGCCCGGGCCGACCGACGGCGTGGGGCCACGGTCGGCGCCGCCGCCCGTCGAGCGCCCGCGCTGGCGCCGCTGGAGCACCTGGGCGATCCCGACGGTGGTCGGCGCCGGCGTCGGCGTCGGCTTCGCGATCGGCGCGAAGGCCGCGCGCGACGAGCGCGATCGCCAGCTCGGCGAGCCGGCCGGCCAGTTCAGCGACGCGTACGCCGACGCGGTCGCGGCCGCCGAGGATCGCCAGCTGATCAGCAACCTGGCGTTCGTCGCGACCGGCGTGATCGCGGTGACCGGCGCGGTGATGGTGCTGACCTGGCAGCCGCCGGCCCGGGTCACCACCGCGCTGCGCGTCGACGCCGACGGCGCCGGCGTCGTGGTCTCCGCCCGCTGGTGAGCGGGCGGCCGGCACGGGCTTGGCCCAACCCGTGGGCCAGCTCGCCCAACGGCGCGCCCGGCTACGTCGGCGGGCATCGGCATCAGCGAGACGCTGGCCGGCTACATGATGAACCTCCGCGCCTCGTACCCGTGACCGCGACGCGACTCTGGCGTTGATCCCCGCGTGGGACGGTCGCTATGATCGTCGCATGGTGCGTTTCGGCTGTGCGTCGGTGCTGGTCCTCGCCCTGGGCTCGTGCGGCGGCGACGGCGGCGACGACCCTGCCACCGCCAGCGCCCGCGACGTGTGCCTGCAGATGACCAACCAGTTCCGCGCCGACAACGGCAAGCCGGCGGTGGTCCACTCGGCGGTGCTCGAGGCCTACGCCGACGAGGGCGCGGCCTACGACTTCCACCACCCCGATCCCCCGCACGCCCACTTCCGCCTCGACAGCGGCGGCGGCATCGCGTTCGCCGAGAACCAGTGCCCGCGCTGGGACCTGGGGTTCGGCGGCGGCGACCTGGCCCAGCTGGTCGGGGCCTGCATGCAGGCGTTCTACGCCGAGGGTCCGGGCGGCGGACACTACGAGAACATGATGGGGAACTACGGGACGCTGGGCTGCGGCCTGTACCAGGAGGGCACCGAGGTGACGATCATCCAGGACTACGGGCGGTAGCCGAGCGTCAGCGAGGCTATTTCTGGGTCTGCGCCGGCCACGCTCCTCGCCGAGCGTCAGCGAGGCTATTTCTGGGTCTGCGCCGGCCACGCTCCTGGCCAGCCGCCGGTTGGGCTACGATCGCCACTCGATGCGTCGGGCGTTCGTGACCTCGCTGCTGTTCGCGTTCGTCGGCTTCGCGCTGCTGTTCGGGACCGAGTTCTTCCTCGAGTGGCGCGCCGCCGGCTACCCCGGCCTCCACGACATGAGCTGGGCCGGCGAGAACAACGCCAAGCTGGTCGACGTGCTGTCGCCGATGGCGCGCGCGTACAACAACGTGCTGGCGATGCTGCTGGCGACGATCGGCCTGGCGATCCCGCTGACCGCCAACATGCACACGCCCAAGCTGATCGATCTGTTCCTCCGGGACCGGATCAACCGGGTCGTGCTGTCGTTCATGGCGCTGGGCGCGGCCCACGTGCTGTTCGTCGCATACATCATCGGCCCGCGGTTCGCGCCGCTGTGGTCGGTGCGGCTCGCGGTGCTGGCCGCGCTGGTCGGCTGGGCGATCCTGATCCCGTACTTCTTCTATGTCGTGCGGTTCCTCGATCCGTCGCGGGTGGTGCGCCGGCTCAGCGAGGAGGTGGTCCACCACCTCGAGGGCGTCGCCGCCGGCAAGCGCGACCCGGTCGGCACCCAGGAGCAGGTCGCGGCGCGGATCGATCAGCTCGGCACGCTGGTGATGAAGTCGCTCGACCGCGGCGACCGCGGCGTCGCACGCGAGGGCATCTGGGCGCTCAAGCAGCTGATCGACCAGCACGCCAAGCACAAGGCCAAGATGCCGCGGGCGTGGTTCCGGGTCGACCGCGCCGACTTCGTCGGGCTGTCGGCCGAGGCGCTCGACATGATCTACGACGACCGCACCTGGTTCGAGATGAAGTGCGGGCTGCAGCTGGCCCACGGCTACCAGGTGGCGCTGCACAAGGCGTCCGACGCGGTGTCGAGCATCTCCGACGCCAACCGGGTGATCGCGGCGCGCGCCGCCGAGCGCGGCGACCACGAGGCGCTGGCGCTGGCGGTGCGGTTCTTCAACAACTACCTGCGCGAGGCGATCAAGGGCAAGAACGTCCACGCGGTCTACGACGTGTTCCACCAGTACCGGCTGCTGGCCAAGGACGTGTGCGACCGGCCGGCGCTGATCAAGCAGATCGCCCGCCACTTCATCTACTACGCGACGATGGCGCGGCAGTACGGCCTGGTGTTCGCACCCCAGCTGGCGATCTTCGACCTCGGCTACATCGTCCGGCGCGCCTACGAGGCCAACGCCGCCGCGGCGCCCGACCTCTTGACCAGCGTGCTGGCGCTGCCGCACCACACCCGCGGCGACACCCACTCGCTGGCGGTCAAGGCCAAGCTGATCCTCGGCGCGTTCCTGCTCGGCAACCGGCTGGTGCCCGAGGCGGCGCGGGTGCGGGCCAACCTGAGCGACGTGCCGCGGCTCGAGATCGAGCACGCCACCGACGAGCTGCTCGCGGCCGAGCGGGTGTTCTTCGAGGTCACCGACCACCAGATCAACCTCGAGTACGTGCCGCCCGAGCGCCGCGAGCCGCTCAAGCAGTTCGCGGCCGAGCTCCTGGCCGACATCGACGGGCGGGGCCACTGATGGCCGGCGCGCCGCCGGCCAGCGACGAGCCGCACACCTGGACGCTGGCGTTCGCCGACCCGGCGCGCGAGGCGGCGTTCCTCGACGACTACGCCCGCGAGATCCGCGGCTTCTACCGGATCGCGCTCCTGGCCGTGCTGCTCCTGTGGTCGGCGTCGGTCGGCTTCGATCTGCAGGCCGAGGCCGCCGACCGCACGCCGCTGTTCGCGATCCGCTTCGGCGCGGTGACCCCGGTGCTAGTGGCGGCGCTGGTGGTCGGGTTCTTGCCGTGGCCGTGGTTCCGGCGGCTGTGGCCGACCGCGGCGGCGGTCGCGTACGCCGCGGTGCAGGCCGGCGTGATCGGGCTGGTGGCGTACGCGCCCGGCGAGATGAGCCAGCTGGTGGTCGGCGGCTTCCTGCTGACGGTGCTGATCGGCGCCGCGATGGATCTGGCACGCGCCGTGCGGATCATCGGCATCGCCAGCCTCGGCGCGGTGGGCATGGGCGTCGCGCTGGCGCGATCGCCGTCGGTCGGCACCCGCGCGCTGTGGATCGACCTCCTGTGGATCGCGGTGGCGGTGGTGGGCGCGGCGGTGGTGGCGGTGCGGTTCGAGCAGGCCCGCCGCCGGCGCTGGCTCGACCGCGGCATCATCGAGCGCGAGCGCGAGCGCACCGAGGCGCTGCTGGCCAACCTGTTGCCGCCGCCGATCGCCGAGCGGCTCAAGGACGGCCACCGGGTGATCGCCGATCGGCTGTCCGAGGTGACGGTGCTGTTCGCCGATCTCAAGGGCTTCTCGGGGCTGTCGACCCGGGTGCCGCCCGATCAGCTGGTGTCGCGGCTCGATCGGGTGTTCTCGGCGTTCGACGAGCTGGCCCGCGAGCACGGCCTGGAGAAGATCAAGACCATCGGCGACGCGTACATGGCCGTGTCAGGTGCGCCGGCGGCGCGCGCCGATCACGCGACCGCGGCGGCGGCGATGGCCACCGCGATGATCGCGCGGCTGCGCGAGGTCGAGCCCGAGCTGGAGCTGCGGGTCGGGCTGGCGTCGGGGCCGGCCGTGGCAGGCGTGATCGGGCGCTCGAAGTACAGCTACGACCTGTGGGGCGAGACGGTGAACCTGGCCAGCCGGATGGAGTCCCACGGCGTCGCCGGGCGGGTGCAGGTGGCGGCGCGGACCCGCGAGCTCCTCGGCGACGCGGTGGCGTGCGAGGCCCGCGGCACGATCGAGGTGAAGGGCCTGGGCGCGATGCCGACGTTCCTGCTGGGCGCGGGCGGCGAGCCAGGGGCTTGATCGGGGGCCCGCGAGCCCGGGCTTGACAAATAGAACGACCGTGCTATTCATGGTCTCGTGAAGAAGGGCGAGACCACCCGCCAGCTGATCCTCGACCGCGCCACCGAGCTGGCGCGGACCGCGGGGCTCGAGGGCGTCTCGATCGGCCGGCTGGCCGACAACCTGGGGCTGTCCAAGAGCGGCCTGTTCGCCCACTTCGGCTCCAAGGACGCGCTGCACCTGGCGGTGGTCCAGCACGCCCGCGACGAGTTCGTCGCCGACGTGATCGCGCCGGCGCTCAAGGCCGCGCGGGGCGAGCCCCGCCTGCGCGAGATGTACCAGCGCTGGATCCTGTGGGGCGCGCGCCCCGGCGGCTGCGTGTTCGTGTCGCTGTCGGCTGAGCTCGACGACCGGCCCGGCCCGGCCCGCTACGCGCTGGCCGGCGCGCTGCGCGACTGGCTCGACACGCTGGCCACCGCGGCCAGGATCGCCGTCGACGAGGGCCACCTGCGCGCCGACACCGACCCCGGGCAGGTCGCCTTCGAGGCCTGGGGCATCATGCTCGCCACCCACGACGCCGGGCGCTTGCTCGGCGATCCCAAGGTCGCGGTCCGCAGCCAGCGCGCGTTCGACGCGCTGCTGGCGCGGCACCGCTAGCCGCCGCAACCCGGGAGGACTCCGATGGCTATCGTCCGCACCGAAAATAGTACGAACGTTCGTGTTAATAGCCTGCTCGACGGCTTCCTGCGACCGCCCGCCGTCGATCGGCCGACCCGCGAGCGCGCGCTGCTCGACGTCGCCGACGAGGCGGCCGCGCTGCCGGGCGGCGTGCGCGCGTGGGCCTGGGGCCGCGGGCCGACCACGCTGGTGGTCCACGGCTGGGGCGGCCGCGGCGCGCAGTTCGCGGCGCTGGTGGCGGCGCTGGTCGAGCGCGGCCGGCGGGTGGTGGCGTTCGACGCGCCGGCCCACGGCGACAGCCCCGGGGCCCACGCGACGCTCGACGACTTCGCGTGCGGCGTCGCCGCGGTCGCGGCCTGGGCCGGGCCGCTCGAGGCCATCGTCGCGCACTCGTTCGGCGCCGCGGCGGTGACGATCGCGCTGGGGCGCGGCGTGGCCGCCGGGCGGGTGGCGTTCGTCGCGCCGTTCTTCCAGCTCGTGGTGTCGCTGCAGCGCTTCGCGGTCCACGCGCGGCTCGACGCGGACGCCAACGCGGCGTTCCTGGCGGCGCTGACCGACGCCAACCACGGCCACGGCGTCGACGCGCTCGACGGGCCGCGGCTGGCGCCGGCGCAGCGGGCGCCGCTGCTGGTGGTGCACGATCGCGACGACCGCGAGGTCAGCCACCGCGACGGCGCGATCGCTGCCGCGACCTGGCCCGGCGCGCGGCTGGTGACCACGGTCGGCCTCGGCCACACCCGCATCCTCGACGACGTCCACGTGGTCGGGCTGGTGCGCGACTTCGTGAGCGGCGCGGCGGCGCCGGCCAGCTTCGTCCTCGACGAGGGCTGGCGGCTCGAGCGCGAGCTGGCCGACCGCACGCTGCGCCCGCACCCGGGCGCGGTCGTCGGCCGCGGCGCGTGACTCAGCCGTTGCGGCCGGTGGCCAGCGCGTGGGCCCACTCGGGGCGCCCGCCGTCCTGCGCGCGCCGCGCGGCCGCGGCCCAGTCGTAGACGACCGCGCGCAGCGTCACGTCCCAGCCCGCGGGGCCCCGCTCGACGATCGCGTAGCGCGCGTGCGGGCTGCCGGTCTCGACGCCGGTGGTCGGGTCGTCGTCGTCGCGCCACGCCGGCAGGCCGACGCTGCCGGGGTTGACGATCGTCGTCGCCGCGTCGAGCGCCACCGCGCGCGGCACGTGCGAGTGGCCGCACAGGATCAGCGTCGCGCCGGCGGTGATCGTCGGCCGAGCCCGCGCGCCCACCTCGGCCGCCGTGGCGGCGCGCACGCCGCTGGCCGCCGCGCGATCGAGCGTCTCCAGCCACATCGTCAGATCGTCGTCGGGCGTGCCGTGGCACAGGTGGACGTCGTCGAGCCGGCGCGCGGCCGGCAGCGCCCGCAGCCACGCCCGCTGCGCGTCGTCGAGCTGCGCCGCGGCGAACGCGTCCGACGGCCCCAGCCGCGGCCCGCCGGCCAGCACCTGGCGCTCGTGGTTCCCGGCGATCGTCGGCAGCGCCAGCGGCATCAACCGCGCCAGCGTCTCGCGCGGCCACAGCGGCCCGCTGGCGATGTCGCCCAGGTTGAGCGTCGCGTCGACGGCGTGGCGCGCGACGTCGGCCAGCACCGCCTCGAGCGCGGGCAGGTTGCCGTGGATGTCGGACAGCACGGCGAGGCGGGGCATCGCGCGAGGCTAGCGAGGCCGCCGCCGCGGTGGAAGGACCAGGTCGCGCACGGCCGGTAGACCAGCCGCGCGGCGATGGCGCTACCGCGGCGCGAAGTTGCCGCTGACCAGCGCGGCGACCGACACCGCGGCCAGGTAGCAGCCCAGCCCGGCGGCGACGAACACCGCGGCGATCGACAGCAGGTGCTGCTGGCGGTTGCGGCGCCCGATCACCACCACCGCGGTCTCGATCAGATCGTCCTGCAGCTCCTGGCTGACCCAGCGCAGCGCGGTGATCGTGCGGATGCACACGACCAGGCCGATCATCACCAGCGCGATGCCGGCGACCATCAGCCCCGCCGCGACCGAGCCCGAGCGGATCATGTGTGCGCCCGAGAAGCCGGTGACCGTGACGGTCAGGCCGCACAGGCCGACCAAGATCTGCGCGTAGGTCTTCACCGTCGCGATCTGCCCTGACAGGAACTGCACCAGCTGGGTCGGCTGCGTGGCGAACAGCGCGTGCAGGCGGCGGGCTTCTTCGCGGACGTCCATCCGACCACCCACGCTACACGACGGCGTGCGCCGGCGACAGGTCGCCGCGGGCCGTCAGAACTGGGTGTCGATGCCGAGCACCTGGTACAGCGGGCAGTAGCCGGTGGCGGCGGTGGCGAACGGGACGGCGGAGACGCCCATCAGCACGCCGCTGGTGGTGTCGCTGAGGTCGCCGGTGGCCAGGCCGTAGACGCCGGTGCCGGCGAGGCCGAGGCCGATGACCGTGCGCACGACGCGATCGACGGTGCCGACGTTCTTGGGCAGCCCGAAGATCGTGGTCTCGCGGGCCGGCCCCGGCTCGGGCATTGGCGCCAGGCCTGCGTCGCCGGGCAGCGGGTCGGCCGCGGCGGTGCGCAGCGGGCGTGCGCGGCCGAAGTCGACGTGATCGTCGGCCAGCGCGGGGGCGGCGACGGCGAGGGTGGCGAGCGCGGTGATGGCGGCGAGCGTCGAGCGGGACATCGCGAACTCCGTGGTGGTCATGCCTCCCAGGAGCCGCGGGGCCGCGCGGTGATTCGCGGCGCGGGTGTGGCGAACGGTCGCGGTCAGCGCTTCTTGGCGGCGGGCTTCTTGGCGGCGGGCTTCTTGGCGGCGGGCTTCTTCGCGGCGGGC
>Ga0073899_10005189_pt1 | contig 11369 bp, 5 predicted proteins | sample KloWWTmetaKNB5Ph_FD_88975 | JGI IMG/M metagenome (GOLD analysis project Ga0073899, IMG submission 88975) | Active sludge microbial communities from Klosterneuburg, Austria, studying microevolution and ecology of nitrifiers - Klosterneuburg... | ecosystem: Engineered > WWTP > Aerobic digester >...
ACACCACCGAGCGCGCACCGCGCCAGGCCACCACCACCGGTTTGCCGCGCAGGGCCGGATCGTCGCGTTGCTCGACCGACGCGTAGAAGGCGTCCATGTCGACGTGGATGATCTTGCGTTGAGACATGGCGAAACCGAAAAAACCACGACGAAAAACGGTGTCCAGCGTAGACCAGCGCAAGCAGCGGTGCATCCGGCGAGTGTGGTTGGCTTCGCCTGCATTGAGCGCGGCACCAGAAGCCCTGTGGTGGATTGTGGAAGCCGACGACGGGCCGGTACGTTCTAGAATGTCACATCAATGTTCAGCGGAACGAACGCCTTGAAAATCGAAGACATCGCCAGAGGGCAGCGTTTGGTAGGGGTGGACCCTTCGGGCCCAGTAGAGGTTATGGCCGTGGCACCCGGCGGGCAGGACGCCATCACCCTGGTCTACCGGTCCTCTGCCGGTGTCATCGGCGAGCGGATGCTGTTCCGTGACGACGAACCGTCCCTGGCTGAAGCCACCGCCACTCGCCCTTGGTCCTTTGCTGCTGACGGTGAGGCGTTTCAGCTCGCCGCCGAAGCCCTGCGCATTCGTTTCGCTCATCTGTTCGATCCGATGATGGCTGTCCACACTTCGGACGTGGAGCCGCTGCCGCACCAGATCTCGGCGGTGTACGAGGCCATGCTCCCGCGCCAGCCGCTGCGTTTCGTGCTGGCCGATGATCCCGGTGCCGGCAAGACCATCATGGCCGGCCTCTTGATCCGCGAGCTGATCATGCGCTCGGATGCCCAGCGCATCCTGGTGGTATCGCCCGGCTCGCTGTCCGGCCAGTGGCAGGACGAACTGCGCGACAAGTTTGGTCTGGAGTTCGCCGTGTTCAGTCGTGAGCTGCAGGAACTCACACCCAACGGCAATGCCTTCACCCAGACCGACCGCATGATCGCGCGCCTCGACCAGTTGGCGCGCAATGACGACCTGAAGGAAAAGCTGCGCGCCTCGCACTGGGATCTGATCATCATCGATGAAGCGCACAAGTGTTCGGCCAGCTTCTCCGGTGGCGATGTCAAAAAGACGCAACGCTACGACCTGGCCGAACTGCTGGGCTCGATCTCCCGCCACTTCCTGTTGATGACTGCCACGCCGCACAACGGCAAGGATGAGGACTTCCAGCTGTTCATGGCGCTGCTGGACGGCGACCGCTTCTACGGCAAGTTCCGCGAGGGTGCCACGCGCGTTGACGTGTCCGACCTGATGCGCCGTCTGGTGAAAGAAGAGCTGCTCAAGTTCGACGGCACCAAGTTGTTCCCGCCGCGCATGGCCTACACCGCCAACTACGACCTGTCGCCGGCCGAGGAGTCGCTGTACGCACATGTCTCGGACTACGTGCGCAACGAGTGGAATCGTGCCGAGCAGCTGGATGGCAAACAGCGAACCAGCATCGGTTTCGCGCTCACCCAGTTGCAGCGTCGCCTCGCGTCCAGCCCAGCCGCCATCTACCAATCGCTCTTGCGCCGTCGCAAGCGACTGGAAGAGCGTTTGGAGGAAGCGAAACTGATCGCGCGCGGAAATCGTGTCCGGGAAGATCAGCCAGTTTACGGAAAGGTTGTAGCAATCGACGTCCCGGATGATCTGGACGAGGCCGAAGACGAACTCTCACCGGAAGATTTCGAGAACGTCGCCGATCAAGCGGTAGAGCAGGCCAGCACCGCGGACACCATCACCGAGATGGAGGCCGAGCTGTTCACCCTGCGCTCGCTGGAAGCCGAGGCCAAGGCACTGTACGACAGCGACAACGACCAGAAGTGGCGCGAGCTGTCACAGATCCTGCAAGACAACGCACTGATGTTCGACGCCAACGGCAACCGTCGCAAGATCATCATCTTCACCGAGCACCGCGACACGCTGAACTACCTGGCCAGCAAAATCGTCAGCCTGCTCGGCAGACCGGAAGCCGTCGTTCAGATCCACGGGGGCACCAACCGCGATGAGCGTAGGCGAGTGCAAGAGGAGTTTCGCCAGAACAAGGATGTGCAGGTGTTGCTGGCTACCGACGCGGCGGGCGAGGGCGTCAACCTTCAGAATGCCAACCTGATGGTCAATTACGACCTACCCTGGAATCCGAATCGGCTGGAACAGCGCTTTGGCCGCATCCATCGCATTGGTCAGCGCGAAATCTGCCATCTGTGGAATCTGGTGGCGGACAAGACCCGCGAAGGTGCCGTGTTCCAGCGCCTGTTCGAGAAGATCGAGATCGAGCGCCAGGCACTCGGTGGGCGTGTGTTCGACGTGCTGGGCGAAGCCTTCTCCGGCAAGCCGTTGAAAGACCTGCTGTGGGACGCCATCCGCTACGGTGAGCGCGAAGACGTGCAACGCGATCTGTTCAAGGTTATCGACAACAGTCTGGACGCCGAGAAGTTGAAGGAGATCTTCCGGCGCAACGCACTGGTCGACAACCAGATGGGGCTGGATGCGCTGCACACCATCAAGGCGGAAATGGACAAGGCCGAGGCACGCAAGTTGCAACCGCACTTCATCCGCGCGTTCTTCTTGAAAGCGATCGAAAAACTGGGTGGCGATGCCCGCCAGCGTGAGAAGGGTCGCTACGAACTGCCGCACATACCCGCGGCAATCCGCGAGCGTGATCGCCGCATCGGCCAGACCCGTCAGCCGGTGTTGCCGAAGTACGCGCGCGTTTGTTTCGAAAAAGGCGACATCCGGGTTCTCAACAAACCCATGGCCGATCTGATCCACCCGGCGCATCCGCTGATGGGAGCCGTGATCGACATGACCCTGGAAGTCCGGCTACCGGCATTGAAGCAGGGCAGCGTGCTGGTCGATCCTTCCGACTTGGGTTCCGAACCGCACCTGTTGTTGATGGTGGATCACGAGGTGCGCGAGGGCACTGGCGAAACCGAGCGCACCGTCTCGCGCGAGCTCCAGTTCCTGCGGATCGCGTCCAACGGCGAGGCCACCTTCGCAGGCTGGGCACCACATCTGGATCTGCGCCCCGCCACCGAAGCGGAGACTGCGCAGGTCAAGCCCCTGCTCGATGCGGATTGGCTCGACCAGAACCTTGAACAACGCGCATTGGAATGGGCGGGCGGGCAACTGGTGCCCAATCACCTGTCCTCCGTGCGTGAGCGACGCCTGCGTCATATCGACAAGGTCAGCCAGGCCGTGCATGAGCGGTTGACCCGCGAGATCAACTTCCTTTCCCATCGCGCCATCACGCTGCAAGACGAAGTAAAAGCCGGCAAGCAACCCCGCGTGCAGCCAGAAAACCTGATCCGCCGCGCCGAAGAGCTCACTGCGCGTCGCGCGGCGCGCCTGCAGGAACTGGGAGCCCAGCGCCACATCGTGCCGGCCACGCCGAAAATCGTTGGCGGCGCGCTGGTCGTACCGGCTGGCTGGTTTCAGGCTGACCCGCACGCCACAACGCCCGCAACCCACAGCGTCGATGCGCTGGCCCGTTCGCGCATCGAGCAACTCGCGATGGATGCCGTTGCCGCGGCAGAACGCGCGATGGGCAATCAGCCGCGCGATGTGTCCGCTGACAAGTGCGGCTGGGACATCACCTCGGCGGTCCCGTCCACCGGCAACACGCTGCCCGACGACCGCCTGATCGAAGTGAAGGGCCGCGCCAAGGGCGCAACCACCATCACCCTGACCAAGAACGAGATCATCGCCGCGCTCAACAAGCCCGACCAGTTCTGGCTGGCCATCGTCCTGGTCAACGAGGACGACAGCACCGAAGGGCCGTACTACCTGCAAGGCCCGGTGTCGCAGGCACCGGACTGGGCCGAGGTCAGCAAGAACCTGGAACTGGCCGAACTGCTGGCCCGTGCCACGCGTCAGGGAGGTGGGGTATGAGCCTTGCGACGGCACAAAAAGAGACGCCCGCACGAGGCGGGCGTCGGGCCGGAGATGCTATCTCCGGCGGGGTTAGGCGCTCATTCTTTCAAGCAGGTTTGGCAGCTGTCAAGCACCGCTGCGAACCCAGTCAGGAGGCTGAATGGCTCGCGTAATCGCCTATGTGGACGGCTTCAACCTCTATTTCGGGTTGAAGAATGCCGGTTTCAAGCGCTACTACTGGCTGGATGTTGCGGCGCTGGCGGGCAGCTTGCTGAAACCCGGACAAACCCTGGCCGCGACCCACTACTTCACGGCTCGTATTCGCGACAACGGCCGCAATGCGGATGATCGCAAGCGCCAGGGTGACTATCTGGATGCGTTGAGAATCGCCGGCACACACCTTCAATATGGCCATTACTTGGAAAAGACCCGTGAGTGCCGCAAGTGCCACGCTACTTGGCCAGACTACGAAGAGAAAATGACGGACGTTAACATCGCGATCCAGTTCTTGTCGGACGCTTTCGATGATCGCTTTGATGTCGCCTTGGTCATGTCCGGCGACAGCGATCTGACCACGCCCATTCGTCGCGTGCGCGAGCGCTTCCCGAACAAGCGGGTCATCGTGGCATTTCCGCCCAGGCGTCATTCCGCCGAGTTGAAGCGGGTGGCCAATGGCCATCTGGTCATCGGCGAGGACAAGCTGCGCGCCAGCCAATTGCCCGACACCATCACCAAGCCGGACGGTTTCGTCCTGAGCCGTCCCGCCTCCTGGAAATAGGTTTCATGCACCCCATCAAAACCCCGAAAAAACTCATCGAAGTCGCGCTGCCGCTGGACGACATCAACGCCGCCGCGGCGCGCGAGAAGTCGATCCGGCACGGCCATCCCAGCACGCTGCATCTGTGGTGGGCGCGGCGGCCGCTGGCGGCGGCGCGGGCGGTGCTGTTCGCGCAGATGGTCAACGACCCGGGCTACGAGACCGGCAAGGGCTTCACCCGCGGGGTGAACAAGAAGGAGGCCACGCGCGAGCGTGAGCGCCTGTTCGACATCATCCGCGAGCTGGTGAAGTGGGAGAACACCAATAACGAGGCGGTGCTGGAACGGGCACGGGCGGAGATCCGCAAGAGCTGGGAAGAGACTTGCGAACTCAACAAGAAGCACCCGCAGGCGGCCGAGTTGTTCAACCCGGCCAGGCTGCCCGCCTTCCATGACCCGTTCGCGGGCGGTGGCGCCATTCCGCTGGAAGCGCAGCGGCTGGGGATGGAAAGCCATGCCAGCGATCTGAACCCGGTGGCGGTGCTGATCAACAAGGCGATGATCGAGATCCCGCCGAAGTTCGCTGGCCGCAAGCCGGTGGGTCCGGTGCCGGCCGGCGACAAGCAGGCGAAGATGGCCGAGGACTGGTCCGGTGCGCGTGGTCTGGCCGAGGACGTGCGCCGCTACGGCCACTGGATGCGCGAGGAAGCGCAGAAGCGTATCGGCCGTCTGTATCCGCAGGTGGAGATCACCGCGGAGATGGCCAAGGCTCGGCCGGATCTGAAGCAGTACGTCGGCCAGAAGCTGACCGTCATCGCCTGGCTGTGGGCGCGCACCGTGCGCAGCCCCAACCCGGCGTATTCCAGCGTGCAGGTGCCGCTGGCCTCCACCTTCCTGCTGTCCACCAAGGCGGGCAAGGAGGCGTGGGTGGAGCCGGTGGTGGAAGGCAGCACCTATAAGTTCGAGGTCAAGGTGGCCGACGGCAAGCGCAAGGCGCCTGCGAGTGCAAAAGCAGGCACGAAGGTCGGGCGAGGTGGCAATTTTCAATGTCTGGTCAGTGATACCGCAGTTCCTGTCGATTACATTCGCGAAGAAGGAAAAACGGGCCGAATGGGACAGCGGCTCATGGCTGTTGCCGCAGAAGGTAAGAGCGGCAGGGTCTACTTATCGCCCACTGCGGCCGACGAGGAAGTCGCCCACTCTGCTGTACCGGCGTGGGGCCCGGAACTTCCGATCAATCACAACCCGCGGGATATCAGGACCCAGTTATATGGCCTGATGAACTATCGCGACCTGTTCACCCCGCGCCAACTCGTCGCACTGACCACCTTTTCTGATCTGGTAGCCGAAGCGCGTGAGAAGATCCTCGCCGACGCAGTGAAGCTCGGCATGTTCGATGACGGGCGCGGGCTGGATGCAGGTGGAGATGGTGCGACAGCGTATGCAGAAGCAGTTTCCGTTTTCGCTACCTTCGCCGTCGATAAGGCAAGTGACTATTGGAGCAGCGTTTGCTCGTGGCACTCAAGCAAGGAACTAATAAGAAACACATTCGGCCGGCAAGCTATTCCCATGACCTGGGACTATGCCGAGACAAACGTGTTTTCCGAGTCGGCAGGCAATGTGTCGAGTGCATTTGAATGGGCTAAGAAGGCTATTGAGCTATTCCCGAGCGAGCCTGCTGGGCGAGTGAGTCAGGCAGATGCCCAGCGACAGCAAATCTCGACTGGGAAGGTGGTTTCGACCGACCCGCCGTACTACGACAACATCGGTTACGCCGACCTGTCGGACTTCTTCTACGTCTGGATGCGCCGCACGCTGCGCGAAACATTCCCATCATTGTTCGCCACGGTGGCCGTGCCAAAGGCAGAGGAGCTGGTAGCAACGCCGTATCGGCATGGAGGCAAGGAAGGCGCGGAGCGGTTTTTCCTGGATGGCATGACGGCGGCGATGCACAACATCGCCGATAAGGCGCATGGTGCGTTTCCCGTCACCATCTACTACGCCTTCAAGCAATCCGATACCGGCAGCGATGGTACCGCCTCGACGGGCTGGGAGACCTTCATCGCCGCTGTGCTGCGTGCAGGCTTCGCCATTCACGGCACCTGGCCTATGCGCACCGAGCTGGGCAACCGCATGATCGGTAGCGGCACCAATGCGCTGGCCTCCAGCATCATCCTGGTCTGCCGTCGTCGCCCGGATGACGCACCGCAGATCCCGCGCCGCGAATTCCAGCGCGAGTTGAAGGAGGTGCTGGGTGAGGCGCTGGAAGCCATGCTGGGTGGCGCAGACGGCGCATCGCCCATCGCACCGGTGGATCTGGCCCAAGCCGCCATCGGCCCCGGCATGGGCGTGTTCTCGCAGTACGCCGCCGTGCTGGAATCAAACGGCGAACCGATGAGCGTGAAGACCGCGCTGATGCTGATCAATCGCCAGGTGGACGAAGTGCTGGGCGGCGAGACCTTCGACGCCGACACCAACTTCTGCCTGGGCTGGTTCGACGAGGTCGGCTTCGGCACCGGCGCCTTCGGCAACGCCGATGTTCTGGCCCGCGCCAAGGCCACCAGCGTGGACGCGGTGAAGCATGCCGCCGTGCTGGCCTCTGACGGCGGCAAGGTGCGCCTGTTGAAGCCCGACGAGTACCCGGCGGACTGGGACCCGCAGTCCGACAACCGCACCCCGGTGTGGGAGGCGCTGCACCAACTGATCCGCGCCTACAACGCCGGCGGCGAGTCCGCGGCAGGTAGCCTGCTGGCGCGCATGCCTTCGATGTCCGCCGACATCCGCCGTTTGGCCTACTGGCTCTACAACGCCTGTGCCGAACGCAAACGCCTGCCCGAAGAAGCCCGCGCCTACAATGAACTCATCACCGCCTGGCACGCCATCGAAGCCGCCAGCCACGAGGCGGGGCATGTCAATGTGCAAGCATCTCTGGATATTTGAGGCTGCCCATGTGCGCGAACCCTTCTGATAGTCTGGAGATCATCAAATCCGAACTGGCGCTGTTGTCCGTGCAGTTGGACAGCTATCGGGCCGTGTTCCTCTTGGAGCAGGACAAGCGGAACGAACTGGTCAAGGATAGCGCGCCGGGTTTTTTCGCACTGCATCAGATGGCGATGGTCGAAAGCATCCTCATGCGTGTGTCGCGCTTGATGGATCCCGAAAAGTCTGTAGGGCAGGACAACGCTTCATTCAAGCGGCTCGTTCAATTCTCGCCGTTCAACACACACGCGAAGGACTGGACAGCAATTCACGAAGAGTGGAATGACGGCGGCAAGTTCGGTCGGGTGCGCCATCTTCGGAACAAGTTCCTTGCCCACAACGATCTGACCTTGTGGAAGTGCAGGCCGCCGGGGCAATCGTGGATTCCGATCTCACCGGATGACTTCCAATGCTTGATTGATTTGGCGAAAGCGTTGTGGGCACTGCTGCGGAAGGTCTATAGGGCTGAGTGGAAATCCGATCTGCTTCCCCCTGATGGCGTGCAAGGTGAGCACCCAACGAAGATTTTGCGCTGCTTGGCTGGAGCGAGATTCTTGAGCGAACTGGTGAATGAAGATGGCTTGCAAGCCGCAATATGCAAGCTACCTACCTACATTGACAATTCCATTGGGCGGGAAACGGCCGCCCTTGCATTGAACGCACCTACACACTGGACGATCTCGTGAGACAGAGGAACACATGAGCCTCAAACCCTGGCGTGAAGTCGCAATCCCGCACGAGGATGTCCATAAGGGCACTTTCATCCGCGCCGAGTTCGCGGCGGACATTACCCGTGTCCATGACGGCTCGGCCACGCCGGAGTACCAAGACCCGGTGTTGTTCTTCCAGCGCACCTTCATCACCGAAGGCATGGGCGCCTTGCTCACGTCAGTGGCCAAGCGCTTGGCAGGCAAGGGCGGCGATCCGGTCATCCAGTTGCAGACGGCCTTCGGTGGCGGCAAGACCCACACCATGCTGGCGGTCATGCACATGGTGGGTGGTAAAGCGCCGAAGAGCGACCTGGCTGGCATTCCTAAACTGCTCGACGCGGCAGGCATTCTCGATCTGCCCAGCGCCAAGGTGGTGGTGCTGGATGGCGTAGCGCTGTCACCCAGTCAGCCGCGACGTGTAGAGGGCCACACGTTGCGCACGTTATGGGGTGAGCTGGCCTGGCAACTCGGCGGCGCTGACGCCTATGCGGCACTGGCAGAAGCCGACGCCACCGGCACCAACCCGGGCAAGGATCGGTTGGCCGATCTGATCTGCAGGGCCGGGCCTTGCGTGATTCTGATTGACGAGCTTGTGGCCTATATCCGCCAGTTTGAAGAGGGCAAGTCGCTGTCGGGCGGCAGCTATGACTCGAATCTCACCTTTGTGCAGGCGCTGACCGAAGCGTTGAAGGCAGCGCCACAAGCAGTTCTTCTTGCGTCACTGCCCGAGAGTGAGCGGGAGGCGGGGAGCGCGCGAGGCGTCGCCGCGCTGCACGCGCTGGAACATTATTTTGCGCGTATCCAGGCGATCTGGAAGCCGGTCAGCACGGAAGAGTCGTTCGAGATCGTGCGGCGTCGCCTGTTTACCGAAATTCGCGAGCAGGATGCGCGCGACGCGGTTTGCCGCGCTTTCGCTGACTGGTATGTAAAGCACGCCGATGATCTTCCGGGCGAAACGCAAGAAGGTCGTTATTACGAACGCCTGCGCTCGGCTTATCCCATTCATCCGGAAGTGTTCGAGCGTCTGTACCAGGACTGGTCGGCGCTACCCAACTTCCAGCGCACGCGCGGTGTTTTGAAACTCATGGCCAAGGTGATCCATCGACTTTGGCAGAGTGACAACAAGGACTTGATGATCCTGCCCAGCTCCCTGCCGCTGTATGACGCCGAGGTGAACGCCGAGCTGACCAGCAACCTGCCTGCGGGCTGGGATCCTGTTCTCTCCCGCGATGTGGATGGCGAGAACAGCGAACCAGCCGGGTTGGAGACGATAGAGGCGCGATTTGGTTCGGTGCAAGCTTGTCGGCGCATCACCCGCAGCATCTTTCTCGGCAGCGTACCGGTGTCGGGCAACGAGATGGCGCGTGGCGTGGAAACCGAACGATTGATCCTGAGTTGTGTTCAGCCGGGCCAGGCACCGCATGTATTCAGGGATGCATTGTCTCGTTTGAAAACGCGGCTGACCTTCCTCACCGAAGGCAACAATCGCTGGTGGCTGGATGTGAAGCCGAACCTGCGGCGCGAGATGGAGGATCGCAAGCGGCGCTTCAAGGATCCCGAAGTTTTCGATGAAGTGGCCGATGTGCTGCGCAAGGTTTTGGGTGGCGGCGCAATTTCCAACCATCACATTTTCACGCCTGCCGCCGACATTCCGGATGATTGGGAGTTGCGGTTGGTGGCGTTGGCTCCGAACACGGGTTGGACGCGAGGGGCAGGACCGAACCCGGCTCGTGACGCGGCGGCAGCCATTCTGCGAGATCGCGGTGGCCAGCCCCGTGTGAAGCAGAACCGCCTGTTGTTCCTTGCGGCCGACGCCGACCAAGTCAGTCATTTGAAAGATACGGTACGGGCGCTACTGGCGTGGCGCAGCATCGAAGCCGATCTCAACGAAACACGCATCGTTCTGGACAACATCCAGGTGCAGCATGTTCGGCAGAGCAAAGAGCAAACCCGTGACACCGTGTCGCGTTTGGTGCGCGACACCTACAAGTGGCTGGTCGCGCCCACGCAGACCGTCAGTCGCAAGGACGGCGCGGTGGGTGACATTGAGTGGGAAGCGCAGGTGCTCAACCCGGCCACGGTCGGCCTTGGTAAGGAAATTGACCGAGTGTTGGCCGAGAACGAGTGGGTGATTGCGCAATGGGCGCCGGTCAATCTCCATTACCTGCTCAAGACCTGGTTCTGGAAGGATGGCGCCGAGGACGTAAAGGCGTTGGACGTTTGGCAAAAATCGAGCAGCTACCTGTATCTGCCACGCCTCAGGAATTCGAACGTGATGACGAGTGCCATTGCCGCAGGTGCGTCAAGCCGCGATTTTTTTGGGCTGGCCAGCGGTAAGGAATCTGATCGCTATCTCGGCTTCACATTCGGCCAGGCGACGTCGCCGTTCATGGATGTGGCGCTGCTGATCGAACCGGGCAAAGCGGCGGCCTACGAGGAAGCCACGAAGCCGGCACCGATTGAGCCACCCGGCGATTCCACGACTTCGACTGGAACGGATGGATCCATCGCACCGACGGCGGCCCCAGAAAGAGAAGAAGGGGCTGCACCAACCACGATAACCACCCCAGCGAAGCCCACCCGTTTCTGGGCATCGGCAGAACTTGATCCGGTCGGCGCATCCTTGAAGTTCGCCAGCATCATGAAGGAGCTGGTCGAATTGTTCAGTGCCCGCCACGGTACGAATGTGGTGATCAAGGTGGACATCGAGGCCAGTGACGGTCGTGGGTTCGACGAGTCCACGGTTCGTGCGGCGAAAGAAAATAGCCGAGTGCTGGGGTTATCGACTGTGGATTTCGAATGATTGCACGTTGACTTCGTCCCGTACGTTTTTGAGACGCGCGGGCTGCGCTATAGTCCGTGGTTGTTTCAGAATCTTGGATCGCCACGATGATGCAAATCCTTCAGCGCCTAGTGCTTGCCGCCGTGTTGTTGGCAAGCCTTGCCGCGTGTGAATCGCAGGAGCCACCCACGGCGCCCAGCGCTGAACAACTGGCCGCCGCCAAGGCGCAGATGGAGGCCAAGGCCGAACAGCATTTCGCCTTGTACGATCAGATGATCAAGGCCGACAACGCCGAGCTGGCCCTGCC
>Ga0073899_10005190_pt1 | contig 11367 bp, 8 predicted proteins | sample KloWWTmetaKNB5Ph_FD_88975 | JGI IMG/M metagenome (GOLD analysis project Ga0073899, IMG submission 88975) | Active sludge microbial communities from Klosterneuburg, Austria, studying microevolution and ecology of nitrifiers - Klosterneuburg... | ecosystem: Engineered > WWTP > Aerobic digester >...
AACAAGGGAGGAGAGCCCGCTCTCATGTACGCTTTTGACTCCGGAGATGAAGCGATTATTTTTGAATTGCTTGCGCGAAGCAATGGGGACTTCACGGGAGTTAACACGTGGCTTGGAATTCCATTGGAAGAACGCGTTCGAGATTACTTTTCGGAGAGAGCCGGAAGAGGGCTATTGCGAAAGGAGCCGCGACTGAGATGGACCCCGCCGGGGTGAACCCGGGACGGTAACTTCCCACGATCCATCCAGTCTCGGCACGTGGCCCGTCATTCTTCCGCCCTGCGCAGTTCCAACTGTTCGTCACTGTTCATGCAGGGCACACGAAATGGTCGTTCTCCCAACGTCCGATTGGCCAGCAAGGTAGAGTCTCTCCCAACGAAAATGAACTTCCCAGCGCTGCTGGCGCGGGTGAAAGAGGAGAGTGACGGCATCCGTTTGAGGATCAACGCCGGTGAGATTCGACCCTTTGTGCAAATTGCAGTCGATGCAAGCGAGACAGAGATTTGATTCGTCGTCACTGCCACCGGCGAGGAAAAGCCTCCGATAATCTTCCTATAGCACTCTCCGGAGATCGCATGTAGGCTCTCCGCTTGGAACGGGCCGGAGATGATCGCTGTTTCCCTCGGGATTCAGAGGAAAGTCCGGACACCGCACGGCAGCATGCCCGGTGAAAGCCGGGGCATTTCGTTGTAATGACGGGGTGACGGAAAGTGTCGCAGAAAAGATACCGCCTGATTCTTCCTTCGGGAGGAAGCGGGTAAGGGTGAAATGGCGAGGTAAGAGCTCACCGCCCCGAGGGTGACCGAGGGGGCAGGATAAACCCCATGCGGTGCAAGACATAACAGGGCAAACGGGCAGCCGGTCCGGTTTTGCGGCTTCGGTCGCAGAATGTGCCCGGGTACTAGTCGCACCCTGCTTCGGCAGGGAGGAGTCACTTCTCAGGAAGGGGCGCCTAGATAAATGATCGTCCGCCGGGTTCGACTACGGGCCGGGCGAACAGAATCCGGCTTACGGCGGCCCGTTCCATTTTTTCTCTTTCCGGAGGAGGCAGGAGTCGTCGCATGCTCCTGTAAATCAAGAGTCAACAGGGTTGGTTGAGCTGTTTTACCCTGTTGAACCGGATTTATTTGAGGGCGCGTCTATGGCCTGTTGTCGTCCTTGCGCAACGCAGTCGCGTGCCCGACAAAGGGGAAACACGGATGCGAAAAGACATACTGGCGAGGGCTCTATCCCGGAGCGAGGGACGGAGAAATGCCCGGCATTGGCTATTGCCAAAGCTGATCATTATCTTCGGCGTGCTCGGTTTGTCCTCATGTTCGCCGGAATTCTATCGTAACCGGGCTGATCGCGAGGCGTACACGGCGATGTTTGAGAAGACGCCCGATGTTGAAAATGTCGAACCCGATGATCTGGTTCTTGTCGAGACGATACCGGTCGATCTCTCGACCCTGAAAACCAACGGCAAAGGGGCCGTTTTTCTCGGGGACATGGCTTCCTACGAGCGTGACGCGAAGGAATTGAGCCTCGATAGTGCGGTCGGGACCGCGATTGTCCACGGTCGGTCTTATATCGCGGAGAGGGAGCAGGTCTTTCTCTCCGCGCTCGATTTGACTCTGGCTCGACACCGCCTCTCGCCGATTTTCGGTGTTCAGGGATCAGGAACTCGTGCGGCTGATTCCCGCGATGCTCAATTGCAGGGCGGGATGACTAAACTGGTTTCGACCCACACCTTTTCGCGAACCCAGTCCGCCGGGTTCAACTGGCTCTGCAAAACGGGTGCGAGGATCTCGACCGACTTTACCCAGGACTTCTTGCGGATCATGACCGGGAACCGTTCGTTCAATGACTCGGATCTGGCCGTTTCTATCGTTCAGCCTCTTCTCCAGGGTGGAGGCACTACCGTGACGCTGGAGGCGTTGACTCAGGAGGAGCGCCGACTTCTCTACGATCTCAGGGATTTTGCCGACTTCCGACGTTCCTTTATCGTTGACGTTGTGAGCGATTATTACGGTGTGCTTCGTGCCCGCGACCGAGTCCATAACAGTTACGTGGCGTATACGGGATACGTGAAAAATGTTGAAAGAGAGGAGGCTCTCGCCGAAGAGAACCGGCGCACGCCGACCCAGCTCGCCCGATTGCGGCAGGCCAGGTTGCAATCGGAAAGCCAGTGGATCAACTCGTTGAGAGTGTATCAGACGCTTCTGGATGAATTTAAACTGACGATAGGCGTGCCTGTCGCTGATCGTCTCGTTCTCGATGAAAGGGAACTCGACCGGCTGAAGATCGAGGACCCGCCCGTGACGCGCGACGAGGCCGTCGAAGTGGCCCTCGTGACGCGGCCGGATCTCGCGACGGCTTCTGACCTGGTGGATGATGCCACCCGCCAGATCGAGGTGGCAAAGAACGGACTTCTGCCCGGATTGGATGTTTCGCTCGATTACAATTCAGTGAGTGACCCCGGGGACACTACTCCCGCGATCAACTGGGACCGCCGACGCTGGTCGAGTTCGGTCGACGTGGATTTGCCACTTGATCGCAAAGCGGAGCGGAATATTTACCGGGCCTCGTTGATTGATTTGGAAAGGGCAAAACGTAATAAAGAGCTCGCCTACGACCGGGCAAGGCTTGAGATATATGACTCATGGCGGGCACTTGAGCAGGAAAAGCGGAATTTTGCCATTGCCGAGCAGGGAGTGGCTCTGGCTTCGCGTCGTCTTGAAGAGCAGATTCTTCTTGGTGAACTCGGGAGGGGCGATGCCCGGGATTTGGTCGATGCCCAGGAGGATCTGGTCGATGCTCAGAATCAGAGAACGGCCACGGTTGTCAATCACACCTTAGCGCGGTTGCGCCTTTGGAGGGACATGGGGATTCTGTATATTAAACGGGATGGTTCGTGGGTGGAGAAGCTCGAAAAGGAGTCGCCCTGAGCTGACAAACCCCAAAGGTATGAAAAAGTGGATCATCGCTGGAGTCGTGACAGTGGCCGCTATCGCCCTGTTTCTCGGAATGACCGGACCCGGAGAAGGCGACAAGGCAGAGAAAGACATGCCGATCGCCGATGCACAGCAGGGGGATCTTGTCATTGATGTGCTGGAGGGCGGGAACATCCAGGCGTTGAACTTTCTGGAATTCCGCAATGAGGTGACGTCTCCCAACGGGGTCAAGATACTCGAGCTGATCGACGAGGGGTATTATGTGACCGAGGAGGATGTTGCGAAGGAAAAGGTGCTGGTTCGTCTCGATCAGTCGGAATTGGAGGAAGCGATTGTGGGACACGATGTCGAGTTTCAACAGACCGAAGCCACTTACGCGGAAGCAAAACAAAATATTGAGATTCAGGAGAGTGAGGCGCTCAGTGATATCAAGCTGGAGAGGCAGACACTACGCTTTGCGCTGCTTGATTTTCAAAAATTCGTGGGAGCCCAAGCGGCGCAGGCAACGTTGAAGAAACTGGGGCTCCCGTACGATAATGATTCGCTCGTGGCTTATGAAGCTAAGGCGACGGCATTGATCGTGACCGCCTTTGATACCAAAAAGCTGGTTGTCGAGGCCTCCGGCGAAGAGGACGTGACGAGTTTTGCTTTGGCTGCGGATGATAGCCTTGCGTCCAATGTGAATTTTGGAGCCTTCCTGAAAGACGAACTTCTCGGGGACGGCGAAGCGGAGCAAACGATTCGGCGGATGCGTGACGAGGCACTCGTGGCCTCGTCAGAACTGGCGGTGGTGGAGGAGTCGGTCGAGGGTGCCAAGCGCCTCCGTGAGCGGGAGTTCATCACCAAGCAGACCCTCGAGAATGAGATGGTTGATCTGGACAAAGCCCGTCTTGCGCTGCAGCGCTCCGAGACAGAGTTGGAGCTTTTCCGCGATTACGAATTCCCCAAGGAGGCTGAGAAAATGCTCTCACTTTATGAGGAATCATTGCTCTCCCTGATCCGCTCGAAGCGTGAGAAAATGGCGCAGATGTCCCAGATCTACGCCAAGTTCCGGTCCGCGAAACGGCGTTATGAACTCGAACTGAAAAAGCGGGAGAACTTGGAAGAACAGCTCGCCAGTTGTGTCATCAAAGCCAAATTGCCGGGACTCGTGGCCTACGGCGGGGCTGATGACAACTATTACACGTCGCGGTATTATGACGGAATCTCCTCCGGGGCGACGCTGAAGAATGGCCAGCCCATCATAACCATCCCCGATATGTCGAAGCTGGGAGTCGAGGTCAATATCCACGAATCACACATCAAAAAAATCGAGCTCGGTCAGAAAGTCTACATCACGGCCGAGTCCGTCCCTGACAAAACGCTAACCGGTCGGATCTCAAAAGTCGCGGTCTTGCCTGATTCCAATGCCTCCCGTTACAACCCCTCGCTTAAGGTCTATCCCGCGACGGTTGAAATCGAAGGGACGCACGACTTTCTCAAGCCGGGCATGAGTGCCAAAGTCGAGATCATTGTTAATGAACTCGAAGACGTGACCTACGTCCCGGTGCAGGCCGTTTTTGTTGAGAACAGCGAGCGCTTTGTCTTTCTCAAGACCCTCGGCGGCTACAAGCGTCAGGTTGTTGAAGTGGGTGCTTATAATAACGATTTCATCGAACTTAAAAAGGGGATCGCCGCCGGGGACAGCGTCTTTTTGAAAATGCCCGACAGCTACGAGCCGGCCAAGTTGGAAAAGTCCCAGACGGCGAAAGGTACGGCCAAACGCAAAGCGGAGAACGACAAAACAGACAAGGCGGCGGCTGCGGTCGTCAAAGAGGAGGCGCGGGTCGAGTCCGACAAGAAGGCCTGATCTTCCTGCGGTCTCACTCTTCTCTCCCCATGTCGCAAGCGTCCCTCATCGAACCGGTCATCGAACTTCGCGGTGTCGAAAAGCATTACCAGATGGGGGATACCCTGGTAAAAGCGCTTCATGGGGTCGATCTGAAGATTCTTCCCGGCGATTATATCTCCATTCTCGGGCCGTCGGGATGTGGAAAATCGACGATGCTGAACATTCTCGGCTGCCTCGACCAACCCTCTGTCGGGCAGTATTTTTTGAGCGGCCAGGATGTCTCGAAGTTGTCCGACGACGACCTTTCGCAGGTGCGGGGCAAGCGGCTTGGCTTCATTTTTCAAAGCTACAATCTCATTCAGCAGCTCACGGTGGTCGAGAATATTGAGGTTCCGCTTTACTACCAGGGCGTGCCGGAGAAAGAGAGTCGGGAGATCGCGGTCGAATTGGCCCGGAAGGTGGGCTTGGAGAAGCGGCTCGATCACCGGCCCAACGAGCTTTCCGGCGGCCAGCAGCAAAGGGTTGCGATTGCACGGGCCCTCTCCAATGATCCTGCCGTGATCCTCGCGGATGAAGCGACCGGGAACCTCGACTCAAAGTCGGGCCGGGATATACTTGAGATCTTCGACGCACTCAATGCGGATGGGAAAACCCTTATCCTCATTACGCACGACGAGGAGATGGCAAAACGCACTTCACGGGTGATTCGGCTCAAGGATGGTGAGATCGCCTACGACAGTTACAAGGAAAGGGCTGTCTTGTGAACCCTGCCGCCCTCATCCGGGAGTTATCTCTTTTCCGGCTCAAGCGATCCATTCATCTGGGTGTGAAAAGTCTCTGGATGCACAAGTTGCGATCCCTCCTCACCGCGATGGGCATTGTGTTCGGCGTCTGTTCGGTGATTGCGATGCTCGCGATCGGCGAAGGTGCCAGCTACGAGGCCCAGCAGCAGATCAAAGACCTCGGTAGTCAGAACATCATTCTTGAATCGGTGAAACCGACGGACAAGACCACGGCAGGTGAACAGCAGCGTTCCCTGATCCTCGACTACGGGTTGACTTACGAAGACATTTCTCAGATTCAGGCAACGATTCCGGGAGTACTTATCACGATACCGACACGCGAGGTAAAGGACTTCATCTGGAACGAGGCGCAAAATGTGGACGGGGTTGCGGTGGGGACGGTCTCGTGGTTTCCCGAGATGCGGAACCGGAAGGTCATTCGCGGTCGCTTTTTTACGGAGCTCGAAATGGCGATGCGGGCACCCGTCTGTATTCTTTCAAAGAGCCTCGCCAGGAAGTTGTTTCCACTCACGGAACCGGTCGGGGACACGGTACGCATCCAGACGAGTTACTTTCGCGTCATCGGTTTGATCGACGACGATTCTGCCGTGGCGGCGGCGAATGCCCAGATGGAGGGGAGTGGGAAACAGGGGGGCGGCATGGAAATGATGATTCCCATCACGACCCTGGAGGACCATTTCGGGGAGGTGCTTTTTAAGTACCGGTCCGGGAGTTTTGAAGCGGAGAAGGTGGAACTTCATCAGGTCACGATTCGAATCGATCAGCCCGATCAAGTCATGCCCGCTTCACAGGCGATACGCCACCTCCTCGAACGCAATCACAAAGTGGTGGATTACAAGATGACCGTGCCTCTCGATCTCCTGCGGCGGGCCGAGCGGACCAAGCAGATTTTTAACATAGTCCTCGGTTCCATCGCCGCGATTTCACTACTCGTCGGAGGTATCGGGATCATGAACATCATGCTCGCGACGGTGACTGAGCGGACACGGGAGATCGGAATCCGCCGTGCCCTCGGGGCGAAGAAGAAAGACATTGTGATTCAGTTTCTCATTGAAACGGTGATGCTTTCGGGAGCGGGAGGGATCATCGGTGTGGTGGTCGGGCTGGCTATTCCGCTTTTGATCACGCATTTCGCCTCGATGATGACCATTGTCGAGTTCTGGGCACCGGCGCTGGCGTTCTCGATCTCAGTCGTGACCGGAGTGCTCTTCGGCATTTATCCGGCGATTCGGGCCGCTCGGATGAATCCGGTGGAGGCACTCAGGCACGAGTGAGCGATGCCGCAAAAAAAGCCCGGCCTTGTGGTCGGGCTTTTCTTTCTTAAACGGGCTTCCGCTTTTTCCTTTTCAGGCGGCGGGCTTGGTTTCGGCCCTGGGCTTTTCACCTTCCGGCTTTTTCTCGGGACGGGGGCCTCCGCCTTCACGCTCGCGGTAGATTTTCTCCAGCTCGCCTTTGCTGACGAGTCCGTCCGCGTCATCATCAGCTTTGGAAAGTTTGTCCCACATCTCGGCCGGGACCTCTGTCTTGGAGAGTTTCCCGTCCTTATCGGTATCGAAGCGCGAGAACATCGCCCCGGGGCCGCCCTCCTGTCCGCCCGGACCACCAGGTGCGCCCGGACCTCCGCGTCCGGCCATGGCCGCCATTTCCTGCTTGGTGACCGCGCCGTCAGAGTCTTTGTCGAGCTTGCTCATGCGCTCCCAGGCCTCGGCGGGGACCTCGTCTTTGGAGATTTTGCCGTCGCTATTTTTATCAGCGCGGGCAAACATTTCGGGGCCACCTTTGCCGTCACCACCCGGACCACCGCGTCCGGCCATGGCCGCCGCCATTTCCTGCTTGGTGACCGCACCGTCAGAATCTTTGTCGAGCTTGCTCATGCGCTCCCAAGCCTCGGCGGGGACTTCGTCTTTTGAAACTTTGCCGTCGTTATTCTTGTCGGCCTTTTTCATCATCTCTTCCATCCCTGCGCCAGGGCGGCCTTCGCCGGGTTTGCCGGGAGTGCCCTCGCCGGGACGGGCGGCCATCATTTCCTGTATCGTGACTTTGCTGTCGCCGTCTTTATCGAGTTTACCGAGTCGTTCCCAACGCTCGCCGGCCTCGTCCTTGGAGATGGCCTTGTCGCCGTCTTTGTCCATTTCCTTGAAAAAGGAGCCGTCGGGTCTTCCGCCGGGTGCGCCCGGACGTCCTTCTGGTTTGCGGTTGCCTTCCGGCTTGGGTTTGTCTTCAGCGTTCAGGGGCGAGATCGCGAGAGCGCAGCCGATCAGAGTAATGAGGTGTTTTTTCATGGAGTTTTAATGATTACCCCTCATGAAACCCCCTCCCCATCGGTCGGTTTCAGATTTTTTTACGCACCGCGCCGCTTTGCGATGACACGCTTCGCCAGCTCATCGCCAATCGCCCCGGCGAGGATGACGGCACCGATCACCGCGAACTCAATGTTTTGAGGGATCTCATCGACGAGCGTGATCATATTCCGGAGGAGCTGAATCAAGGCCGTGCCGATGATCACGCCGAAAATCGTACCGGACCCGCCCCGCAAGCTGCACCCGCCCAGCACGGCGGCGGCGATGGCAAAGAGTTCGTAGAAATTTCCGAAATCGACCGGTTGGGCCGAGTTGGTATCGAGAACAAAAAGGAGGCCACCGAGTCCCGAGAGAACCGAGCAAATGACGTAGGCGAGGATTGTCATGCGGTCCGTGTTGATGCCACTGAAGCGCGCCGCCTCTTCATTGTTCCCGAGCGCGAGGAGATACCGCCCATAGATCGTGCGATTCAGGAAGAGTCCCGCGAGAATGGCAATGACAGCGAGAATGAGACAGGGGACCGGAAGCCCGAAATCCGCGGTGATCGGGATTTCCCCGTTCGCAAGCCAGCGCAGGCCTTTCAGTTCACTGTGAAATCCGGCGGTCTGGTCGTTGGTGAATCCGCGGGTGATTCCCCGGTAAAGAAGCAGGCCGCAAAGGGTCACGACAAAGGGTTGCAGCTTCATTTTCGTAATGAGGATGCCATGTGTCAGTCCGATCAGAAGCGAGACCGCCAGGGCCATGAGCAGGGCCAGCCAGAGCGGTTGCTCCATCTGCACCGCCACCCAGGGAAAGCCCACCCCGATCAGGCAGACGACCGACCCGATTGAAAGATCGATCCCGCCCGTGATGATGACAAAAGCGACTCCGACCCCGATGATGCCGAAGAGGGCGGTGCGTCTCAGCAGATTCTCCTGATTGAAAGCCGAGAGAAAACTCTGTCTCCCGGTCAGGAGATCACTCATCATCCAGGTGGCGACGTAGACGACGAGAAGAAGGATAAAGATGCCGAGGATTCGCTTCATGGTGGGGGCTGCCGTGGCAGGGACCGATTCAGGTTCTATCGTTCTCCCGCTTCGCTGTCAACGGCTAAGCAAAAGATATCGTCGAATCGCAGGCGGAGGAAATCGGACTTTGCGTTTTGCGGTGGCGAAGGCAAAGTCCTGCCATGTCAGACGAAGAAACGATTCCGGAAGGACAATCACGAGGTGAACGCGGCTCACCGACTCCCGGGTGCTGCATTTTGGGAGCGATCATTGCAGTTTTTGGCGGCCTTGTGATCCTCTACACGGCCGTAGGCATCTATCAGAATCGTACGATCGGAGGCTTTACCCAGGATAAGGCGGCTGCGATCACCGTTCTCGCGTCTACCCCGGACCAAGTCGCGTCCGTCAAAGCCAAGCTCGGTTTGATTGAAACCGCAGTGAAAGAAAATCGCGCGGAACGGGTTCTTTTCACGGCGGAAGATCTCAATGTGATCATCGCCACCTTCGACATCGCCAAAGATTTTCGGGGAAACACCTCGATCCAGCGCATCGGAACGGAGGGACTCGTCGCCGCGATGGCCCAGCCCATGAGAAAAGGGATTTTTGATGGCGGAGTCCGCTACCTGAATGCCACCTTTGTGCTCGAACCCGAAGTACGTGCCCGCACGATCGCTTTTAAAGTGAGAGACATCCGCCCTGCCATCGGGTCGGTCCCGCAGGGGTTCATCGACAGTTATTCCGTGATCGATTTCTTCAAACTCAGTCCGGAGAATCCAGTCATCAAAGCCAATATCGATTCGCTCGAAGCGATCTACGGCGAGGAGGGGCAACTCGTCGTCGAGACGAAAATACGTGAGGTCAGACAGTAGCGAATCCGCCTTGACCGCATCTCTGCTTCCCTTACCATCTCCCGCAAGGTTCTCTCCATTGGCGAACCGCATTCAACCTCATATCAATCATGGCAATCACAGTAGGCACACAAGCACCCGATTTCGAACTGACCACCATTGGCGCCAACGGCCCCGAAGTCGTTAAGCTCAAGAATCTCCTGGGAGACGGCAACATCCTTCTCCTCTTCGTTCCCATGGCCTTCACGGGCGGCTGCACGAAAGAATTCTGCTCGGTCACGAGCGAGCTCTCCGAATACGCCGCCCTCAACGCGAAGGTCTACGGCATCAGCGGCGACAATCCATTCGCCCAGCAGAACTGGAAGGAGAAAGAGGGCATCGAGATCACTCTTCTCTCCGATTACGAGCACGACGTTGCAAAGGCTTATGATGTTGCCTATACCAGCTTCCTTCCCGAGAAAAATCTTCACATGGGCGGTGTGCCGAAACGCTCCGCTTTCATCGTCGATAGCGCCGGAGTCGTTCAGTATGCCGAGAGCAATGACAATCCGGGCGAAATGCCGAACTTCGAAGCGATCAAGGCGAAGTTGAAAGATCTCGGCTGATCACCGGGCGGCGGCGGCCTCTGTGCCCGCCTCGGCCACGAGGAGCCGGGTGAACTCCCCGTCGCTCACATTGTAATAGATCCGCTTCCCGTCCGCACTGAAGACGGGATGCGGGTCATTCCGGCGCCACGATTTGGCCCCTTTGGTCTGATCAAAGCGGTCTATCACGGTCCATTTCCCGCCTCGCATGTCGGCGACGACAATGCCCCATTCGCCTGGCGCGCCGCCGATGGATTCCATCATGCCGTCAGTGACCATGAGCCGCCCGTCCGGACTAACCGAAGGATGGGACCCCCGGAGGGCTGGCACGCCCTTGAGTTTGGTGTATCGCGTTGACGGCTCTTCCGTGTCGAAGATCACATTGCCCATCTCGAAAAGGTGCCGTGAATCCGGATACCAGCCCGGATGACCCCACTGTGCGCGAAACCATTTCATTGTCGCGGTCTCGAGGTCAAAACAGACGAGCCCCTGCCGGTGGCTGGCATTTTTCGCCATGTAGTCATCGCCGCCATTGCCGGCCGCGAGCTTGAAAAAGACCCGTTTCAGATCAGGGCTGAGCACGGGGAAGAAAATCGAGACGGGCTTGCCCGCGAATTCTTTGGTCATCCATTCGGCGTGCTGGGCTTCGACCGCAGTGATAGAGAGCACCGTGCGGATTTCGCCGGTTCGGGCGTCCCAGACATAGAGATCGCGATCAGGGCCGGGATTCCAGTGGCAACCGTAGATCGGCAAGAGATCGCCCCCCGGCCGACCGATCCCGACCTGACGATTTTCGGCAACGACGGTTTTCTCCCCGGATTCGACGTCGACGATGACGACGCGCCATTTTTTATCAACCACCTCATGGAAGGCGACGAGACGTCCACCGGCGAGCCATTGCTGGCAGGCGACCCGATGGGCATCCTCGGTGTGCACATTCTCAGCGAGGACCGTTTCTTTTCTGGTGGTCCGATCGATGACCCGGATCTCACCGATGTAGGCAGCAGGGTGGGTGGACGTGAAATAAAGGACCTTTTTCCCGTCCGGACTTTCGGGATTGGTCAGGTAGTAGGTGTGGATCG
>Ga0073899_10005191_pt1 | contig 11366 bp, 9 predicted proteins | sample KloWWTmetaKNB5Ph_FD_88975 | JGI IMG/M metagenome (GOLD analysis project Ga0073899, IMG submission 88975) | Active sludge microbial communities from Klosterneuburg, Austria, studying microevolution and ecology of nitrifiers - Klosterneuburg... | ecosystem: Engineered > WWTP > Aerobic digester >...
CGCCAACAAAGGCGCCGCATGCGCAACCCGCGCCCGCACGCGGTCGAGCAGGTTGTTGCGGGCCGCATCATACGCCCGGTTCAATGCCTGCTCGAATGCCAGCGCATCGGCCGAGCCATTGCTCTTGAACACCAGGCCGCGCAGCCCCAGTAGAGCAGCGCCGTTGTAGCGGCGGTGATCCATGCGCCGCATCAGCGCGGACAGAACGGGATAGGCAATCAGCGCCGCCAGCTTGGTGAAGATGTTGCGCGAGAATTCTTCCTTGAGTCCGCCCGCGATCATCCCCGCGACCCCCTCGCTGGCCTTCAGCGCCACATTGCCGACAAAGCCATCGCAGACCACGATATCCACCGTGCCCTTGAAGATGTCATTGCCTTCAACGTTGCCATAGAAGTTCAGGTCGTCGGAGCTGGCCGCAGACCGAAGCAGCTCGCCGGACTTTTTGATGACCTCACTGCCCTTGATGAGCTCTTCTCCAATATTGAGCAGACCCACGCTGGGCGCATCCTGGTTCTTGAGGGCGGAAACCAGGGCCGACCCCATCACGGCGAACTGCAGCAAATGCTCCGCCGTGCAGTCCACGTTGGCGCCCAGGTCCAGCATGGTGGTGTCTGTCCCTTTGGCATTGGGCAGGCCGAAGGCAATGGCCGGGCGGTCTATGCCGTCCAGCGTCTTGAGCAGGTAGCGCGCAATCGCCATCAAGGCGCCGGTATTGCCAGCTGACACCGCCGCCTGCGCAGTGCCATCCTTGACCTGCTGGATGGCCACGCGCATCGACGAGTCTTTCTTCTTGCGCAGCGCCACCTCCACCGGGTCATCCATGGCCACAACCTCGGAGGCCGCGACCACGCAGGCACGCTCGTGCACCAGGCCCTGCAGGCGCTCAGGTTGGCCCACGAGCAGCAGGCGTGCTTCAGGGTGGTGTTCAAGAAACTGGCGGCACGCAGCAAGCGTGACGTCGGGGCCATGGTCGCCCCCCATGCAGTCAACAGCCAGAGTGATCATCGGCGCAGAGTCGATCCGTCGAATAGTCTATGAAAACGGTGGTATAGGCCAAAACAACAAAGGCCCGCGCTACATTATATGTAGCAACGGGCCTGAAGCTGCGCCGTCTTGGATCAGGCTTCGGACTTGTTCTTCAGCACCTGGCGGCCACGGTAGAAACCGTTGGGGCTGATGTGGTGACGCAGATGGGTTTCGCCGGTGGTGGGCTCCACGGCGGTGCCGGGCACGGTCAGGGCATTGTGCGAACGGTGCATGCCGCGCTTGGAGGGGGACTTCTTGTTTTGCTGAACAGCCATGGTTGGCTCCTAGGGTCTTGAAGGGGTTGGTAAAAACGCGATCAGCCCATAAAAGACACGAGGGGTTTCGCGCGAAGCCTGCCATTATATGACAAATGCGCCCGATTTCCTGGGCCACATTGACCAGGCGCTATTGTTCAGGCCTATCTCTGCGCAGGCTGGTCAGGGCGGCAAACGGATTGGGCTTTTGCGCACTCGCCTCTTCGAAGTCCTCGTCACTTGATTCGAGCGGGACCTCCACAGGGCATTCATCGTGGCGTGGCACCACCGGCAGCGCCATGATCAATTCGTCCTCGATCAGCTCGCGCAGGTTGAATTCACGGCTGAGCGCCAGCAGGTCTTCCTCGCTGTCGTTGTCCAGCGCCTCGGCCGTGGCCTCGTCGGCCACGAAGCGGAACTCGCGCTCCACCTCCAGCGGCACGTCCACCGTGTGCAGGCAGCGCTGGCAGGTCATGGGCAGGGTCGCGCTGGCCTTCAGGCGCAGCCAGACCTGGCCGTCCATGCCATGGGAGGTGCGCAACTCGCCATCGGCCATCCAATCCACGCGCAGGTCGGGGTGCAGGCCCTTGGCCTCCTCGGCCAGGCGCTGGTATTTCAGCAGCGTGTCATGACCGGACAGGTGGGCGCCGGCCTGGGCGAAGGCCTTGACGTCCAGCCGATCGGGCGAATGTTCCTTGGTCATGGCGGGCAGTGTAAGAGAATCGGCGCATGCTGGAACCCTCTGCCCCACCCCGCCCGCTGGTATTGGGATCAACCTCGCGCTACCGGCGCGAGCTGCTGGCCCGCCTGGGCCTGCCCTTCGATGTTGCCGCCCCCGCGGTCGACGAAACCCCGCTGCCCGCGGAGCCCCCGCGTGCGCTGGCGCTGCGCCTGGCACTGGCCAAGGCCCATGCCGTGGCTGGCCAACACCCCAAGGCCGTGGTCATCGGGTCAGACCAGGTGGCCGACCTCGATGGTGCACCACTGGGCAAGCCCGGCAACCATGAGCGCGCCACGGCACAGCTGCGCCGCATGAGTGGCCAGACCGTCATCTTCCAGACCGCCGTCGCCGTGGTCTGCCGCGCCACGGGCTTCGAGCAGGTGGACCTGGCCCCCGTGCGCGTACGCTTTCGCACCCTGTCCGACGCCGAGATTGAGCGCTATCTGCGCATTGAAGAGCCCTATGACTGCGCCGGCAGCGCCAAGAGCGAGGGCCTGGGCATCGCCCTGCTGGACGCCATAGATAGCGACGACCCCACGGCCCTGATCGGCCTGCCCCTGATCCGCACCTGCCGCATGCTGCGTGCCGCGGGGTTGGTGCTGCCATGAGCGGAGCCGCACCACCCAAGGGCACGCTGTACCTGGTGCCCGCACCGCTGGACTTTGGCTGCGAGAGCGAAACGCCCCTCGCCGAAGTGCTGCCCGTCGGCACGCTGCGCCGCGCAGCCCAGCTGACGCACTGGATCTGCGAGAACGCCAAGAGCTGCCGCGCCTACCTCAAGCGCATAGACGCCCTCCACCCTTTGATGCTGCCCCTGCAACAACAGCAGATCACCGAACTGCCGCGCGAAGTGCACAAGAAAGGCGACCACGGCAGCAAGGGCCATGCCAGTTTTGACGCCCAGGCCCTGCTCGCCCCGCTGCTGGCGGGCTACGACATGGGCCTGGTCAGCGAGGCCGGCATGCCGGCGATCGCCGACCCCGGCAGCTCGGTGGTGCGCGCCGCGCATGCGCTGGGCGCACGCGTCGTGCCGCTCGTGGGCCCGGTGTCGCTCTTGCTGGCGCTGGCGGCCAGCGGCCTCAATGGCCAGAACTTTGCCTTCGTCGGCTACCTGCCGCAGGACGCGGGCGAGCGCGCCCAGCGCATCCACCAGCTGGAGGCGCTGGCGCTCAAGACCGGACAGACGCAGCTCTTCATCGAGACGCCCTACCGCAATGCCGCACTGTGGCAGGCCCTGCTGCAGCACCTGCAGCCGGACACGCGGCTGGCGATTGCCGCCGGCCTGACGCTGGCGGACGCCCAGGTGCACTCGCACAGCGTGCGCGACTGGCAGCGGCTGCCGCTGCCCGCCGGCAAGCACACGCCCGCGGTCTGGGCGCTGGGCCTGTAGCCGCCGCCCGCGCATGCCAGCCAGCCGAGCGCCCACGCCCTGCCCCACCCATGTTCTGGATTGAAGCCGTCGCCGCGCTGCTGGGCGTGCTCTCGGTCATCCTGATGGCGCGCCAGCAGCCGCTGGCCTGGCCGGTCGGGCTGGCCATGGTGCTGCTGTATATCGCGGTGTTCCAGAACGCGCGGCTGTACTCCGAGATGCTGCTGCAAATGGTCTATGCGGTGCTGCAGCTGTATGGCTGGTGGTGCTGGCGCCGCGGCACCCCGGCCCGCGCGGTGCTTGCCGTCAGCACGCTGGCCTGGCCGCGCGCCGCGCGCGACCTGCTCGCCGGGCTGCTCGTCACCGTGGCGCTGGGCTGGCTGATGAGCCGCTACACCAACGCCCAGCAGCCCTGGCTGGATGCGGCGCTGACCGGCTTCAGCCTGGTCGGCCAGTACTGGATGGCGCACAAGCGCCTGCAGTGCTGGCCGCTGTGGCTGGTGGTCGATTGTGTCTACGTCGGCATGTTCCTGGCCGTCGGCCTGCGGCTCACTGCGCTGCTCTATCTGGTCTTTACGGCGCTGGCCATATACGGCTGGCGCCAGTGGCACCTGGCCGAACGGACGGCGCAGCGCGCGGCGGCAGTAGCGGCATGAAGGTGGTGGTGCTCACCGGCCCCGAGTCGGCCGGCAAAAGCAGCCTGTGCCGCGCGCTGGCACAGCGTTTTGGCGCACCGGTGGTGCATGAATATGTGCGCGAGTACATCGAGGCGCACCAGCGCGACACCTGCTACGACGACGTCGAGCCGATTGCCCGCGCCCAGTGGCAGCGTGAACAGGCGGCCCGCGCCCAGCGCTCGCCACTGCTGCTGCTGGACACCCACCTGCTAAGCAACCGCCAGTGGAGCCGCACGCTGTTTGGCAAAAGCCCGGCGTGGATAGACGCCGTGCTGGCGCGCCAGCGCTATGACGCCATTTTTTTGCTGCCCCCCGAAGGCCTGCCCTGGCAGGCCGACGGCCAGCGCTGCCAGCCGCAGCTGGGCGAGCGCCAGGAATTCCATGCCCAGCTGCGTGCCTGGCTGCAGTGGCGCGGCCAGCCCTTTGCCGACGTGCCGGGCAGCTGGCAGCAGCGCTATCAGCATATGGAACACGCCATCGCCGGCATGCTGCGCCCCTGTGCGTCCTGACCCACGGGCAGGCCGGCCGGGCAAGCTCATGCCGCCGAGGCCCATGGGTATGTTTCAGGGGGCGGTGGCGCGTGGGGCAGCTTTCTTGGCGGGGGCTTTCTTGGCCGGGGCCTTTTTCGCCGGGGCCTTCTTCGCTGCAACCTTCTTCGCAGCCGCCTTCTTCGCGGGCGCTTTCTTCACGGCGGGCGCCGCGGTCTTTTTCGCCACCGCTTTTTTCTCAGGCTTGGCAGGTTCGGCTGGCTCATCCGCCACGGCCAGGTCGATGCCAAACACATCGGCCAGCGCGGAATCGTCGAGCACCCTGGCCTTGGCCGGCTTTTTCTTCGGGGTGGACAGCACCGCCGCCTGGGCCGTGAGCAGCTCGCCCGCATCCACCTGGCGCAGCACGAACAGCAGTTCGGGCTTCTCGTCCAGGCGCGCGCCCACGCCGTAGAGCACGGCGGCGACATGCTTGCACATCTGCGCCCAGTCGGGGCAGGAGCATCCCAGGTCGATCTCTGCCGGCGTGGGGAACATGCCCGTCTTGCGGTCGCACAGCCTGGCCATCACCGCCTGCGACAGCTTGCCCTGCAGCAGCTCGACCAGCGTGGCGATGGAGCCCGTGCATTGAGCCACCAGCGCCTGCCACTGTGCGGGCGGCAGGGGTTTGATACCGATCTCGATCTGGTAAAGGCTGGAGCCCATGACCTTGGCGATGACCTTGCCCGGCGCGATCTGCAGGTCGATGACCGAGCCGTTGCGCACATAGGTTCTGCCGCGCGGCAGGCGGTTCTCAAAATCGCTGTAGGCCTCCAGGTTCTCGCACCAGGCCTTGCCCCAGAAGGTCTTGGCGATGCTGCGCCCCTGCACCGCCACGGGCGACAGGCTTTGCCCGGCCTTGGCCGCCTTTTGCGCGGCGCGCTGTGCCTGCGCGCGCCGCTTGGCCACGGGCACGTAAGGTTTCCAGCCCCAGCTCATGCGTCACTCCCTGTCGCGTGTATGTCGAGTTTCACCAGGTCGAGCAACGCCGCGTCGCTCATCTCGGTGAGGTTGATTTCGCCGCCGCCCTCCACCACATCCTGCACCAGCTGCTGCTTGGTGCGGATCAGGGCGTCGATGCGTTCTTCTATGGTGCCGCGCACGATGAACTTGTGCACCAACACGTTGCGGTGCTGGCCGATGCGGTAGGCGCGGTCGGTGGCCTGGTTTTCCACCGCCGGGTTCCACCAGCGGTCGAAGTGCACCACATGCGATGCAGCCGTCAGATTCAGGCCCGAGCCGCCGGCCTTGATCGACAGCACGAAGAACGGAACCTGCTCGTCCTCCTGAAAGCGCTTGACGAGTTCGCGCCGCCGCGCCACGGGCGTGCCGCCATGCAGCACCAGGCCTTCGCGCCCGAAGACGCCGCCCAGAAACGCCGCCAGCGGCGCCGTCGTCTCCTGGAACTGGGTGAAGACCAGCATCTTTTCCTGCCGCGCGGCCACGGTCTCGGCAATCTCGCGCAGACGCGCAAACTTGCCGCTGGCCTCGGGCTGCCAGGCGCCGTCGCCCAGCCATTGCGAGGGATGGTTGCAGATTTGCTTCAAGCGCATCAAAAACGAGAGCACCAAGCCCTTGCGTTCTAAGCCGTCGGATCGTTCCAGGGCCTGCTCCAGCGCCTTGACGGCCTGCTGGTAGTGCGTGGCCTGCACGGCGCAGAGGCTGCACCAGGCGGCGACCTCGGTCTTGTCGGGCAGATCGGCGATGATGCGCTTGTCGCTCTTCAGGCGCCGCAAGATGTAGGGCCCCACCAGCTGGCGCAGGGGCGCGTACTGACCCGACTGCGCCAGGCGCTTGGCAAAGTTGGCAAACACGCGTTCGCTGCCCAGCAGGCCCGGGTGGGTGAAGTCGAAGATCGACCACAGGTCGGACAGGCGGTTTTCCACCGGCGTGCCCGTGAGCGCAATGCGCGTGCCGGCCTGCAGCTTCTTCACCGCCCGGGTCTGCTGGGCCGCGGGGTTCTTGATGGCCTGGGCCTCGTCCAGCACGGCCAGGCGCCAGCGCTGCGCGCCCAGGGCCGGGGTGCGCGCGAGCTGGCCGTAGGTGGTGATGACGAGGTCGTACCCGGCCAGCGCATCGGCATCGAGCGCCTGCAGCTCGGCACGCGCCAGCGCCGACGGGTGGGCCAGCAGGCAGCGCAGGCTGGGCGCAAAGCGCTCGGCCTCCTGCTGCCAGTTGGCCAGCAGCGACGCCGGCGCCACCAGCAGGCTGGGGCCGGCGCCGGGCGCGGCCTTTTTCAAGACCAACAGCAGGGCCAGCACCTGTATGGTCTTGCCCAGGCCCATGTCGTCGGCCAGGCAGGCACCCAGCCCCAAGCGCGTGAGAAGGTGCAGCCAGCGCAGCCCCTCCTGCTGGTAGGGGCGCAGCTGGGCCTTGAGCAGCGTGCCCGGATCGACGGCCGCCAGCGCCGCGGGCGTGCGCAGGCCGCGCAGCGCCTCGGCCAGCCAGGGGCCGGCGCTGATGCTGCTCCACTCGGGATCGGGCGCGTCCTCGGCCAGCGTGGCGCCCGACAGCAGGCGCATGGCCTGCGCCAGCGGCATGCCGCCCTCGGCGTCCTGCTGCATCTGGCGAAAGCGATCGAGCAGGCCCGACAGGCGCTCGGCATCGACCTGCACCCATTGCCCGCGTATCCACTGCAGGCCGCCGGTCTGCTCCAGCAGCTGGCGGATCTCATCGGGGCTGAGCGGCTCGCCATCCAGGCTCACGTCCATCTGGAAGTCGAGCAGCGCATCCAGCCCCACGCCGCCGGCCAGCTGGTTGCCCAGCGCCACACGCACCTGGGGCCGCGCCGGGCGGCCGCTGCGCCACTGCGCGGGCATGCGCACGACGATGCCCGCGGCCTCCATGCGCGGCAGGTCGGCGAGAAAGCGCAGCGCGTCGGCCACCTCCCAGCGCAGCGGGTAGTAGATCTCGCCCGCCTCCACCATCTCGGCGACCCAGGCGCAGTCGGCCGCGGCGCGCTGCACCGGCATCAGCAGCGACAACAGCTGTGCCTTCTTGCGCGTACCCGAAAACTCCTTGAGCGCCTGCGACAGCGGCACATGCTGGGCCTTGCCATGGTCCGACAGCCGCGTGGTGTAGGTGGCGAGGAAGGCAAAGGGCGCGTCAGCATCCTTGCGGTTCTCGGCCAGGTTGAAATGCACGCGGCCCACCAGATTCCAGGCGGGGTAATGGGTCTTGAGATATTCCGCCAGCGTCAGCCCCGCCGTGGCACAGGCCGCGTGCAGCGCCGCGTCCATGCCTTGCCACATGGCCAGCAGAACCTCAGCGCTCAGGTACTCGGCCCCGGCCATGGGCGGCGCGTTCAGCAGCTGGGCCTGCAGCGCCTCGGCGTCGGGTGGAGGCACGGCCGCTGCCGCGCCCTCGTCGCCCGGCTGCGTGGTGCACAGGGCGGTGAAGTAGCGCACGGCCCCATCCCGCCACCAGGCCCAGGCGGGCGGCAAGGCGCTGGCCGCGCACACGCCGCCCAGGTGCAGCAGGCCCGGCCCAGCGCCTTGGGCGAAGGCGGCTGCAATGGCGCCCTGCAGGCCTTCGGGCAGGGGCACGGACTCGGGCTCGGGGCGGCAGGACAGATGGCCGGCAGGAGAGAGGCCAAGGGCCAGGGAGGCAGCAGCGGGAAGCATGGCGCTGGAAGATATTTGGTAAAAATCGATTCAAACCCAATGCTGACGGGCGCTTGCAGCTATTATTTTAAGTAAGGCCAGCGCGCCTGCCACGGAGGCTCGGGCTGCGCCTGCAAACCCGCCAGCTCCAGCAGACGGCGGTAGGCATCGCCCGGCCCACCCATGCCACGGCCGTTGCCGCGCTCGATGGCGGGCAGGGCCAGCACCTCGTAAATGGGCTGCCATTGCTCCTGCCCGTCGGCACCCGGCACGCGCAGGCGCAGCGCCGGATTGGGCAGGTAATGGCCGTTCTTCATGCGCAGCCACAGGCGGCGTGCGGGCTGGTAGTCGCTATTGACCTCGGCGCGCGCCAGCACGGCGTTGAAGTAGCTGCGCTTACGGCGCTCCTCACGCCAGACGGCGTAAGGAAAGGCGTCGATATTGCGCATGAGGTAGTGCGCATCAAACCCCAACAGACGGGCCACGATGGGCTGGGCCGGGTTGTCCGGCAGATAGGGGGTGTGGAGTGTGGACGCCAGGGTCTTGAGCCCGGCCAGCATCAGCTGCAACAGCAGGTATTCCCCCTGGTGCTGATGCAGGCGCACCAGGCGGTCGTCCACCTGCACGTCGATGAAGGGCGCGGCCACGCGCTCCCAGATGGCGGCCAGGGGGCCGCGCGCATAGGCCGCATCGCGTGCCGCGCGCGCCAGCGCGTAATGCTGGGCGCTGTGGCCGAACAGGTCGCGCAGCTCCAGGTTGGCGCCGCGCTCCAGCAGGGCATCGACCAGCGCCACATTGCCCATCTGGGCGGCCAGCATCAGCGGCGTGGCGTCGACCACGGTGCGGTGATCCACGCCGTATTTGTCGCATTGCTGCAGCAGATCCTTGAAGTTCTTTTTCTCGAACAGCTTGGCATGGCGCGCCATCAGGGCCGCATGGCCGCGTTGCGCCGCCTGCTCCTGGGACGGCGCCCAGAAGTCCACATCAAAACCGGTACTTTTGCGCTCCAGCGCCTGGATATGGCTGTCCAGGTAGTGCCAGCAGGCCATTTCCATCAGCAGCTGGCGCGGCTTGCTGGAGACCTCCTGCGGGTTGTAGGCGCGCTCGGCGCTGGCGTTGAGCAGCGCGGCGTTCCATACCGGCCAGGGCACGGCCTGGGTGCGCAGCACGTTGTGGCGGATGGCGTCGGCCTGCTCCTGCTTGCCCTGCAACTCCAGGCGGTGGGCTTCGCGCTCCCAGTCTTCGCGGCTGGAGTTGTGCGCCTGCAGCTCCAGACGCTCGTCGCTGCCCTTCACGTCCAGCAATTGCAGCAGCGGGTGCTGCAGGTCGCCCTCCACCAGGTACAGGGTCTGCACGGCGCGCGTCAGCGCCACGTACAGGGCGTTGACGTAGAACTTCCACAGCTCCAGCGAGCGGTCGCCCTTGTCTCTGGCGCGGCTGTAGGCGAGTTCGTCCTTGGTCAGGTCTTGCGCCGTCACGCCTTCGCAGATTTCGGCATAGGCCTGGCGCTGGCCGCTGATGAAGCGGTACAGGATGATGTGCGGGTACTCCAGCCCCTTGGCCTCGTGCACCGAGAACACCAGCGGCGTGCGAAACACCTGGCGCGCGGCGGCCTTGTCCTCGTCGCGCAGTACCAGCACGGCGAATTGCGTGGAGGCGCGGGTGCGCTGGTCTAGGTCGCGCAGCACGGCATCCTTGTCGGGCAGCAGGCGCACCTGGCCGGTCTCCTGGGCCGCGGCTTGCACCAGGTGGTTGCTTTCGCGGTCGATGGAGCCAAAGCGCGCGTGCTTGATCTTCAGCAGCGCATTCGCCACGCGGGTGACTTCGCGCGTATTGCGGTAGTTTACCGAGAGCACCGACAGGCTTTGGCGTTCGGCCAGCTGCTCATTGCGCCAGAACAGGCTCTTGACCGCGCCCCAGGAAAAGAAGTTGGGGTGGACGATCTGGTTGGAGTCGCCGCACAGCATGAAGGCCCCACCCTGCCCGCCCTGGGTTTTGAGCGTGCGCAGCACCAGGGCGAGCTGGGCGTTGGTCAGATCCTGCACCTCGTCGATGACGATGAAGTCGTACTGCGGCTGTGCCAGCGCCTGCCAGTCGTGGGCAATGAGGTTGCTGTCGAACTGCCCGGTCTCGGCCAGCCATTCACGGTATTTGCCGAACAGGGTGTAGACAGCCTCGCGCTGCGCGGGCTCGAAGATGGACTGGCGCACACCCAACGCCAGATAGGCCGCGCGCGTGAGGACGCCCTCGGGCTGGCTGCCGATGACGCCGCGAAACTCCTCGAAGCAGGGATGGGCGTCGGTAAAGCGGTAATGCTGCCGGTGGCGCTCGAACCAGGCGCGAAACGCGGCAAACGTCACCTCGCGCCCCGGCGGCACGCGCAGGGTCTCCAGGAATTCGCGGTAGGACAGAAACTGCGCCTCCTGCGCCGGGTTTTCGTAGCCGTGCGCCTCATAGATGCCGCGCGCGCTCTGCGCCAGCCAGGGCGATTGCGTCACGTACAGCACCTGGCCGCTGGCCTGGCGCAGCTTGGCCAGGGTCAGCGCCGTCTTGCCCGAGCCCGCCGAGCCCACCAGCACCAGCGGCGGCGGCAGGCGGTAGATGGCCTCCTGCGCATCGTCGAACGAGATCGGTTTGTCGAGCCAGTGAAACTGCGTGCTGCCGGGGTGCAGGTAGCGCAGCGGCTGGGCGCCGGCGGCGGCCTCGACGGGGCTGGCGTCGGCGATGTCTGCCTCGCTCCACTGCGCACCGCGCAGAAAGCGCGACCTGTCGTAGGCATGGTGGGCAATCAGCTCCAGCGCCAGGCATACGGTGCGTGCGCCGCAGCGTACAAAGCACACCAGCAGGCGGCTGGCGTCGTCGAGCTTGGCGCGGTAATACGGCGTGGGCACGAGCTTTTTCATGTCCACGCTGCGAAAGTCATCGCGCTCTATGGCCGCGCGAACCTTGTTGAACTTGGCCTGAAAACGCCCCAAGTCCAGGTCTGCATGCAGCAAAACCTCCATCGTCGCCGGCGCTTCAGCGCAGCGTCGGCGCCGTGCGCATGCCGCGCAGCACGACCTCGCCAAAGGTGGCGCCGAACTTGCGCGCCAGGCGCTCGGCCACGTTGTCGCGGCGCGTGTAGTCGATCACGTCCTCGGCCTTGACGATCTCGCGCGCCACATAGTCCAGGCTGCCGTACTGGTCGGCC
>Ga0073899_10005193_pt1 | contig 11362 bp, 9 predicted proteins | sample KloWWTmetaKNB5Ph_FD_88975 | JGI IMG/M metagenome (GOLD analysis project Ga0073899, IMG submission 88975) | Active sludge microbial communities from Klosterneuburg, Austria, studying microevolution and ecology of nitrifiers - Klosterneuburg... | ecosystem: Engineered > WWTP > Aerobic digester >...
CGTGACGCCGTCGCGAGCCAGCTTCTTGATGTCGACGCCGGCCTCGCGCAGGCGCGGCACCTGGCTGATCGGCACGCCGTGCATGCGCTCCATCACGATCACCGACGAGGTGCACAGCTCCCACACCATCTCGGGGATCATGAGCAGATCGAGGCCCGCCATGTTGCGGCGCAGCTGCGCCGCATTGGCGGCTTCGCGCACCAGGTCGAGTTCGTCGTGCAGGTACATGTCGAACTCGGCGACGACTTCGCGCGGGCGCAGCCGCCGGCCGTCGGCCGACAGCCGCTCGACCCAGCGCGCCAGCGTGCCCATCAGCGCCAGATCGTCCTCGATCACGTCGAGCATGCCGGGGCGCAGCACCTTGACGGCGACTTCGCGGCCGTCCTTCAGCGCCGCGAAGTGCACCTGCGCGATCGACGCGCTGGCCACCGGCTCGGGGTCGAAGCGCGCGAACACGGCTTCCAGCGGCCGGCCGAAGGCCTGTTCGACCAGCGCGCGCGCCTGCGCCGCCGGGAACGGCGGAACCCGATCCTGCAGCCGCGCCAGCTCGTCGGCGACGTCGGGCGGCAGCAGGTCGCGCCGCGTCGACAGCACCTGGCCGAACTTGACGAAGATGGGGCCGAGCCGCTCGAGCGCCAGGCGCATGCGCTCGCCGCGCGGCGCGTGCAGGCCGCGCAGCCGGGCCAGCAGCCGCCCTGTCCCGCGCAGCCGGCGCCCGCCGAAGCTCGACAGCGCCAGCTCGTCGAGACCGAAACGCAGGACCGTGAAGACGATGACGACGAGCCGGGCGAGATACCTCATCGCTCGCCGCGCCCGGCGCTGCGGTCGACGGCCGCCGCGACACCGCGCAGCGCGCTGCGCACGCCGTGGGCGAGCGGGCGCGCCACGGCGGCGAACTGGTGCGCCGGCCCGGGGCCGACGATGCGCGCCAGGTCGTCTTCGACGTCCCAGCGCAGGTTGTCGAGCAGCCAGTTCAGGTCGGTGGCGAATTCCGCGTCGCCCTGGATCGTGATCGTCGGCCGTTCTCCCGCCGCGGCCCGCAGCAGCACGGCGGCGGGATTGGACGCGTCGACGCGCAGCTGCAAGGGAGTCGCCCCGTCGGGCGCGGGCTCGGCACCGCACCACTCGAACAGCCCGGCAGGCGTGACGACGAAAACCAGCGCCGGCGGCACCGGCAGCACACCCGGCCAGCCGGCCAGCGTGCACTCGACGCGGCGGCCGGCATGAACGCGCAACCGCCCGGCCGCCGCCGGCTCGGCCGCGAGCACGTGGTTGAGCAGCAGCACCAGGCGCTCGAGCAGCGCCGTCGACAGGCGGGCCGGGATCGGTTCGCGAAGCATGCGCCGATTGTAGGCAGGCGCTGCCGTCGCCATCCCGCGATCGCAGGATGGGGTGGGGCGCGATTTCGATCAGAATTCGCCATCAGTCTGCAGGCCGCTCCCGCGGCCGGGATGGCACACAGCGCAGACCGGACCGACCGATGTTCGAAGACCGCAGCTACAAGAGGACGTTCTACAGCGCACCGCAATCCGTCACGTCGCTGGTGGCCGCGTTTCTCGAGCCCACGATCAGCGTCGTCGCGTTTCTCGCCGTCTCGCGCCACTTCGACGAGCCGACGCTGCGCGCCTCGCTGACGCTGTGCCTGCTCGTCTTCGCGCTGACCTTTCCGGGGCGCAACCGCTTCCGCGACAACCTGCTGAGCGCCGGCGTCGACATCGTCAGCTCGTGGGTCGTGCTGCTGGCGATCCTCGCGCTGTGCGGCTACGCGACGCGCAGCCTCGAATTCTTCGATCGCAAGGCGCTGCTCGCCTGGGCGCTGGTGACGCCGGTGCTGCAATGGCTGGCGGTGTGGATCGGCCAGACGCTGATCCGCCGCTATGCGGCCAGCCCGCAGGCGCGGCGCCCCGCGATCGTCGTCGGCGGCGGGCCGCTGGGCGTGAAGGTGGCGCGCGCGCTGATGGACGCGCGCGCCGACGGCATCGACTTCATCGGCTACTTCGACGACCGCATCGACGAGCGGCTGCACGCCGAGGCCGCGGCGCAGCGTCTGGGCGGCCTGGCCGACGTGGCGGCCTACGTCCGCAACACCGGCATCCGCGAGGTCTACATCACGATGGCGCTGGGCTCGCAGCCGCGCATCGTCTCGCTGCTCGAGCAGCTGCAGGGCACGACGGCGTCGCTGTACTTCGTGCCCGACGTGTTCGGCATCAGCATCATCCAGGGCCGGCTGCAGGACCTCAACGGCGTGCCCGTCGTCGGCATCTGCGAGACGCCGTTCACCGGCACCAACGATCTCGTCAAGCGCATCAGCGATATCGTGATCGCGTCGATCATCATCGTGCTGATCTCGCCGGTGCTGCTCGCCATCGCGGCCGGCGTCAAGCTCAGCTCGCCCGGCCCCGTCATCTTCCGCCAGCGCCGCAACGGCCTCGACGGCAGCGAGATCATCGTCTACAAGTTCCGCTCGATGACGACGCAGGACAACGGCTCGGTGGTGAAGCAGGCGACTCGCAACGACGCGCGCATCACCCCGTTCGGCGCCTTCCTGCGCCGCACCTCGCTCGACGAGTTGCCGCAGTTCTTCAACGTGCTGCAAGGCACGATGAGCATCGTTGGACCGCGCCCGCACGCCGTGGCGCACAACGAGGAGTACCGGCGCCTGATCAAGGCCTACATGGTCAGGCACAAGGTCAAGCCGGGGATCACCGGGTGGGCGCAGGTGAACGGGCACCGTGGCGAAACCGACACGATCGAAAAGATGCAGGCGCGCGTCGAATACGATCTGGAATATCTGCGCAACTGGTCGCTGGGTCTGGACCTCCAGATCATTGTGCGTACCATCCGCCTGGTGTTCTTCGACCGCCACGCCTACTGATGCGCGGCGCCACTCACCCCGCATCCACTGGAGACCTGCGATGAACCAAACCAAGCATATCGTTCGCCTCGCTTTCGTGACCCTCGGCATCGCGGCGGCAGGCACGGTTCATGCGCAGCAGAGTCCGTATTACTTCGGCGCGTCTCAGACGTTCACCCGCGACTCCAACCTGTTCCGGCTTCCCGGCGGCGCGGCGCTCCCGGTCGGCGCGCTCAGCCGCAGCGACACGATCTCCACCACTTCGCTGCTGGCCGGCCTCGATCAGCCGATCGGTCGCCAGCGCCTGTTCGGCGACGTCGCGGTGCGCTACAACCGCTTCGCCGACAACGACCAGCTCGACAACACCGGCTACGGCATCGGCCTGGGCGTCGACTGGGCGACGATCAACCAGCTGTCGGGCACGGTCAGCTACACGGCGTCGCAAACCTTGTCGAGCTTCGCCGATGGCGTCGGGTCGATCACCGAGCCGAACAAGGAACGCAGCCAGCAGTTTCTGGCGCGCGGCCGGCTCGGCGGAGAGTCACTGCTCGCCGTCGAGGCGACGTACATCTTCAGGAAGCGCGACTACTCGGCCACGACGCCTGCCGCGCAGGCCAACGAGTTCGATCAGAACTCGCTCGGTCTGGGCCTGCTGTACCGGCCCAGCGGGCTGCTGACGCTGGGTGCAGGCGTGCGACACACGCGCGGCAGCTTCGATGCGCTGGCCGACGACTTCGATCGCAACGATCTGGACCTGACGGCGGTGTGGATCCCCACCGGGCTGAGCAAGGTCGCCGCGCGTCTGAGCTACAGCAAGGAAGATCACGACGTCACGACGATCCGCGACTTCTCGGGTGCGACGGGCTCGCTCACCTGGGAGTACAAGCCGACGGGCAAGCTGACGTTCATCACGGACCTGATCCGCGACACCGGCGCCGAAGCGAGCTTCGACGGCTACACGTTCAACAACACGAATCCCGCAGGCAACAACAGCCAGATCACTTCCGCGGCCCGCGTGCGCGCTCACTGGGACGCCACCGCCAAGATCGGCGTCGACGCCGGTGCCCGCTACGCGCGGCGCAAGCTGCTCGGCGGCGGCGACGACAAGACCGGCACGCTGACGCTGGCCGCGAACTACCTGGCGACACGCAACATCATGCTGGGCTGCCAGCTCGGCCACGAGAAGCGCGGCGGAGCCACCTCCTACACCGCCAACACGGCGGGCTGCTCGGCCCAGGTGACGCTGCGCTGAGCCGCCGGCGCCGCCTCCATCGACAATGCCCAACGTCCTGCTCACGGGTGCCACCGGATACATCGCCTCCCACACCTGGCTGGCGCTGCAGGAGGCCGGGCATGACGTCGTGGGCATCGACGACTTCTCGAACAGCTCTCCGGCGGTTCTCGAACGACTCCAGCGCCTGTGCGGTCGCGCGCCCGTATTCGAACGGGTCGACGTGTGCGACGAGGCGTCGTTGCGGCAGGTCTTCGACGTGCACGACATCGACGCCGTCGTGCACTTCGCAGCCTTGAAAGCCGTCGGCGAGTCGCGGCAGCGGCCACTGGACTACTACTCGACGAACATCGGCGGACTGCTGACGCTGTGTCGCGTGATGCGCGACCGCGGTTGTCGCACGCTCGTGTTCAGTTCCAGCGCGACGGTCTACGGCGAGGCGCCGCAGCAGCCGATCCGCGAAGACTCGCCGCTGTCGTACACGAACCCCTACGGCGCCACGAAGTTGTTCGGCGAATCGATCCTGCGAGATCTGGCGGCCGCCGACGAGAACTGGGCGATCGCCTGCCTGCGCTACTTCAATCCGATCGGCGCGCACGAGAGCGGGCTGATCGGCGAGGACCCGCGCGGCGAGCCGGCGAACCTGCTGCCCTACATCGCCCAGGTCGCCGTGGGCCGCCGCGATCGCCTGCGCATCTTCGGCAACGACTACGACACGCCCGACGGCACGGGTGTGCGCGACTACATCCATGTCGTCGACCTCGCCGAGGGACACGTCGCCGCGCTGCGCCGGTTGGCTGAACAGCGGCGCTCGCTGACCGTCAACCTCGGCACCGGCATCGGCTACAGCGTGCTCGACGTGGTGCACGCCTACGAGCGCGCCTGCGGACGCAGCGTGCCCTGCGAAGTCGTCGCGCGCCGCCCCGGCGACGTGGCACGCTGCTATGCCGACCCGACGCTGGCGCGCGAGCTGCTCGGCTGGCGCGCGCGGCGCGATCTGGACGCGATGTGCGCCGACAGCTGGCGCTGGCAATCGTCGAATCCCCGGGGATACGCGGCCTGAAGCCGAGTCGTCCGCGGCCCTCCTTCGTCTGAACCTTCATCCATGAACAAGACCGCACTGATCACGGGCATCACGGGCCAGGATGGCGCCTACCTCGCAGAGCTGCTGCTCGGCAAAGGCTATCGCGTGCACGGCATCAAGCGCCGCAGCAGCCTTTTCAACACCGACCGAATCGATCACCTCTACCAGGATCCGCACGTCGACGACCAGCGTCTCGTGCTGCACTACGGGGACCTGACCGACTCGACGAACCTGATCCGCATCGTGCAGCAGGTGCAGCCCGACGAGATCTACAACCTCGCGGCGATGAGCCACGTCGCAGTGTCCTTCGAGACGCCCGAGTACACCGCCAATGCCGACGGCATCGGCACGCTGCGCATCCTCGAGGCGATCCGCATCCTCGGCCTCGAGAAGAAGACGCGTTTCTACCAGGCGTCGACGTCCGAGCTGTACGGCCTCGTGCAGGAGATCCCGCAGAAGGAAACCACGCCGTTCTACCCGCGCAGCCCGTACGCCGTTGCCAAGCTCTACGGCTACTGGATCACGGTGAACTACCGCGAGGCCTATGGCCTGTACGCCTGCAACGGCATCCTGTTCAACCATGAGAGCCCGCTGCGCGGCGAGACCTTCGTGACGCGAAAGATCACGCGCGCCGTCGCCCGCATCGCGCTGGGGCTGCAGGACTGCCTGTACCTCGGCAACCTGAGCGCGCTGCGCGACTGGGGCCACGCCAAGGACTATGTCGAGATGCAGTGGCTGATGCTGCAACAGGAGCAACCCGAAGACTTCGTCATCGCCACCGGCGTGCAGTACAGCGTGCGCCAGTTCGTCGAGTTCGCGGCGCGCGAGCTCGGCATCACCGTGGCGTTCGAGGGCGAAGGCGTCAAGGAGGTCGGCCGCGTCGTCAAGGTGGAGGGCGACAAGGCGCGCGTCAAGCCGGGCGAGGTCATCGTGCGCGTCGATCCGCGCTACTTCCGCCCGACCGAAGTCGAAACGCTGCTCGGTGACCCGACCAAGGCCAAGCAGAAGCTCGGCTGGACGCCGAAGACATCGCTGGCCGAGCTGGTCGCCGAGATGGTCAACGCCGACTACACGGCGGCGCGACGCGACAGCCTGGTCAAGCTCGCCGGCTTCCAGGCCTACGACTACAACGAGTGACGTCACCCGCCATGGACACCGCATCGCGCATCTACGTTGCTGGGCACCGCGGGCTGGTCGGATCGGCGATCGTCCGCAACCTGCAGGCCAGGAGCTACGGTTCGCTGATCCTGCGCACGCACGCCGAGCTCGACCTGACCGACACGGCGAGCACCGAAGCCTTCTTCGCCGCCGAGCAGCCGCGATACGTCTTCCTCGCCGCCGCGAAGGTGGGCGGCATCGTCGCCAACAACAGCTATCCGGCCGAGTTCATCCGCGACAACCTGGCGATCCAGACCAACGTCATCCACGCGGCGTGGAAGTCGGGGGTCGAGCGGCTGCTGTTCCTCGGCTCGAGCTGCATCTATCCTCGCCTCGCGCCGCAGCCGATGAAGGAGTCGTGCCTGCTGACCGGCCCGCTCGAGCCGACCAACCGCCCGTACGCGCTGGCCAAGATCGCCGGCATCGAGATGTGCTGGAGCTACAACCGCCAGTTCGGCACGCGGTATCTCGCGGCGATGCCGACCAATCTGTACGGCCCCGGCGACAACTACCACCCGGAGAACAGCCACGTCATCCCGGCGCTGCTGCGCAAGTTCCACGACGCCCGGGAACGCGGCGACGCCGTCGTGTCGGTGTGGGGCACGGGCACCCCGCGGCGCGAGTTCCTTTACAGCGACGACATGGCCGACGCCTGCGTCCACTTGATGAACCTGCCGGACGACCGCTATGCCGCGCTGCTCGGCAGTGACGAGTCCGTCACCGGCCGGTTCGAGCCGCCGCTGGTCAACATCGGCGTCGGCGACGACATCACGATCGCCGAGCTGGCGTCGCTGGTGCGCGAGGTGGTCGGTTTCCGCGGCGACATCCGCTACGACGCCTCCAAGCCCGACGGCACGCCGCGCAAGCTGATGGACGTGAGCGTGCTGTCCGGCGCCGGCTGGAAAGCGTCGACGCCGCTGCGCGTGGGGCTCGCGAGCGCGTATCGCGAGTTCCTGCAGATGCTCGCCTGACGACTGGGTATCCGACATGAAGACTCAGACCCAGGCCGCGCAGATCGCCGTCCTGCCCGTGCTGATGGCCGGCGGTTCCGGCACGCGACTGTGGCCGCTGTCGCGGGCGCAGTATCCGAAGCAGTTTCTCGTCCTCTCGGGCGACTGCAGCCTGTTCCAGCAGGCGACGCAGCGGCTCGCCGGACTCGCGACCGCCGACATCGCGGTGGCGCCCCCGCTCATCGTGGGCAACGAGGAGCACCGCTTCCTGGTGCTCGACCAGCTGCGCGAGCTGCGTGCCGATCCCGCCGCGGTACTGCTCGAGCCGATGGGCCGCAACACCGCGCCGGCGCTGACGATGGCGGCGCTGCACGCCGAAGACAGCGGCAGAGACCCGATCCTCGTCGTGTCGCCTGCCGACCAGACTGTGGTCGACACCGCAGCATTCACGACGGCCTTGCAGCGCGCCGTGCGCGCCGCGGCCGGCGGCTCGATCGTCATCCTCGGCATCACGCCCGACCGGCCCGAAACCGGCTTCGGCTACATCCGCACCGCGGCCGGCGAGCCGGAACGGCGCGTCGCGCAATTCGTCGAGAAACCCGACGCGGCTACGGCCCGACGTTACGTCGACGAGGGCTGCTACTTCTGGAACAGCGGCATGTTCGTGCTGCGCGCGTCGCTCTGGCTCAGCGCGATCGACAAGTTCCGCCCCGACATCGCAGCAGCGTGTCGCCGTGCATGGAGCGCACGCGCCGTCGACGCTGCGTTCGTGCGCCCGGATCGCGACGCCTTCGCCGCGATCCCCGCCGAATCGATCGACTACGCCGTGATGGAGAAGTGCCCGGCAAGCGAGTTCGACATCCGCATGGTCGTGCTCGACGCCGGATGGTCCGACCTCGGCGCGTGGGACGCCGTCTGGCAGGTCGGCCGGCGCGATGCGCAGGGCAACGTCGCCGTCGGCGACGCCCTCGTCAAAGACAGCCGGAGTGCCTCGTGCAGGCGACGAGCCGCCTCGTCAGCGTCGTCGGTCTCGACGACGTGGTCGTCGTCGAGACGCCCGACGCGGTGCTGGTGACGCGCCGCGAGCGCAGCCAAGACGTGAAGAAGATCGTCGCGAGACTCGACCGCGACGGTCGCACCGAGCAGACGCTGCATCGTCAGGTGCACCGGCCCTGGGGCTCGTACGACGGCATCGACGCCGGCCCGCGATTCCAGGTCAAGCGCATCGTCGTCAAGCCAGGTGCTTCGCTGAGCCTGCAGATGCATCACCATCGGGCCGAGCATTGGATCGTCGTCACCGGCACGGCCGAAGTCACTTGCGGAGACCGCAAGATGCTGCTGACCGAGAACCAGAGTACCTACATCCCGCTCGGCGAGGTCCACCGCCTGGCCAATCCCGGCAAGGTCCCGCTGGAACTGATCGAAGTGCAGTCCGGGAGCTACCTCGGAGAAGACGACATCGTGCGCTTCGAGGACACCTACGGCCGCACCAGCTGAACCAGTGCGGCCGCGAGCAACAGCACCGCCCAAGAAGAGGAATACATTGTGTCTACGATTGCGGTCATCGGTCTCGGATACGTAGGGCTTCCGCTCGTGATCGAGTTCGGCAGGAAGATGCGAACAATCGGCTTCGATATCGTGCAGGACAAGGTCGCCAAGTGCCGTGCCGGCACCGATCCCTCCAAGGAGATCCCGGACGCCGACATGGCGCTCGCCGAGTTCGCCGAGTACACAAACGATCCCGCCGCGCTGCGCGAGGCCGACTTCATCCTGGTCGCGGTCCCGACCCCGGTCGACGAGGCGCACCGTCCCGACTTCGGGCCGCTTGCCGGAGCCAGCCGCACGATCGGGCCGCATCTCAAGCGCGGCGCCATCGTTGTATACGAGTCCACCGTCTATCCGGGGGCGACGGAAGAGGTCTGCATCCCGCTGCTCGAGGAGACCTCCGGGCTGCGATGGAAGCGCGACTTCTTCGTCGGCTACAGCCCCGAGCGCATCAATCCAGGTGACCGCGAGCACATGCTGACGAACGTCGTCAAGGTGGTGTCCGGCGACACGCCCGAGACGCTCGAGAAGGTCGCCGCGCTGTACGAGACGGTCGTCAAGCCGGGCGTGCACCGCTGCAGCAGCATCAAGGCGGCCGAGGCCTGCAAGGTGATCGAGAACACGCAGCGCGACCTGAACATCGCGCTGATGAACGAGCTGGCGATCATCTTCGACCGCATCGGCATCGACACCACCGAGGTACTCGAGGCGGCCGGTACGAAATGGAACTTCCTCAAGTTCCGGCCAGGCCTGGTCGGCGGACACTGCATCGGCGTCGACCCGTACTACTTGACCCACAAGGCGGAGATGCTGGGCTATCACCCGCAGGTGATCCTCGCCGGGCGCCGCATCAACGACGGCATGGGAAAGTTCATCGCCGAGCAGACAGTCAAGCAGATGATCGCCGCCGGCAGCTACGTCAAGGGCGCGCGCGTCAACGTACTCGGCCTGACGTTCAAGGAGAACTGCGCCGACCTGCGCAACAGCAAGGTGGTGGACATCATCAACGAACTCAGAACCTACGGAATCGAGGTCTGCTGTCACGACCCCGAGGCCGACCCGGCCGAGGCGATGCACGAGTACGGCGTCGAACTGAAGCGCTGGGACGACCTTCCGCGCGCCGACGCGATCGTCGTGGCCGTCGCCCACAAGGCCTTTTCCCAGCTCGGGCCGGAGGAGTACTGCCGTAAGCTAACGAAGGGAGGTTGCATCGTCGACGTCAAGTCGAGCATCGACGCGGCAGCGGTAGCCGAGGCCGGCCTGCGGGTCTGGAGGCTCTAACGGCCACTCGATCGGGTGGCCCGGAGGACGATCGTGCAATTTGGCACTTCACGACGCAGTCCGCGGGGTCGAGACTATCTATTCAGTTTGCACACGAGGATGAATCATGTATTGCGATGCGCGTCAAAGTAGCGACGGCATGGTGGCCAGTGCGACCGTGTGCATCATCGGTGGCGGTGCGGCAGGCATCACCATGGCGCGCGAGTTCGAGCGGCGCGGCATCGACACGATCCTCCTCGAGAGCGGCGGCTTCCGGCCCGACTCCAGCACGATGGATCTCTACCGCGGCGAGAACGTAGGCATTCCCTACGAGTTCGGCGATGGCTTCCGCAGTCGGCTGCTCGGCGGCGGCAGCAACTGCTGGGGCGGCTGGTGCCGGCCCCTCGATGCCGAGGACCTGCAGCATCGCGAGTGGATCCCGCACACCGGCTGGCCCTTCGACCTGTCGGAGCTGATGCCGTACTACGAGCGCGCGCATCCCGTGCTGCGGCTCGGACCGGTCAACTACGACATCGAGCATTGGGTGTCGGCGATCAATCGCCCGGACGTCCGGCGCATGCCGTTACCGAGCGGAGAAGTCATCGACAGCGTGTCGCAGTTCAGCACGCCCATGCGGTTCGGCAAGACCTATCGGCGTCACCTGAAGAACGCGCGCCACGTGCGTGTCTTCCTCTGGGCCAACGTCGTCGACATCGAGACGGACCACACCGGGCAGACGGTCACTCGCGTCCACGTCAAGACGCTGACAGGCCGAAGCATGATGGTCGAGGCGCGCCACTTCGTGCTCGCTACGGGTGGCATCGAGAACGCGCGCATCCTGCTCGCCTCCCACAAGACGCATGCCAACGGGCTGGGCAACGCCAACGATCTGGTCGGCCGCTACTTCATGGATCACCCCCGGCTCCAGCTGGGCAAGATCAAGCTGCGCGAGCCTTGGCGGCGCAATCGCCTCTACGACATCATGTTTCACTATCTGGACCGCACGGTCTCGGCGAACGGAACGCACGTCGCGGCACAGATGACGATCTCCCACGAGGTGCAGAAGCGCGAAGGCCTGCTCAACGGTCGCATCTGGTTCTGGTCCATCTTCCCAGGCGAAGGCACCGCACCGGCCGAGGCCCTGGTCCGCATGAAGCACCGGCTCCACGCCAAGGTGGATCCGCATCACAGTTTCCTCGGTGACCTCGCAACGATCGCGCGCGAACCTTGGTACGCGCTCAATTTCATCGCCGCCCGGCAACTCAGACCCCTGGGATTCC
>Ga0073899_10005194_pt1 | contig 11360 bp, 15 predicted proteins | sample KloWWTmetaKNB5Ph_FD_88975 | JGI IMG/M metagenome (GOLD analysis project Ga0073899, IMG submission 88975) | Active sludge microbial communities from Klosterneuburg, Austria, studying microevolution and ecology of nitrifiers - Klosterneuburg... | ecosystem: Engineered > WWTP > Aerobic digester >...
ACCTATCCCAAAATTGTTTGAGTAGTATGGTGATGGGAGGCGCGCTGCACAAAACCAAGAAAGTTGGTGGGGTAGCACTCCCAGCGGACCAGCAAGCGTCGCTTCCATTGGACCCACACAAAGAACCGTTCGACGAGCCAGCGGGGTGGATACTGGCGCAGATGACGCCCGTCCTGGGTTTTCAGTTTGCGCGTAGATCGGTGCGGGGCAATCATGTTCACGCCGTCCTGCTTAAGGTCATCGTCGAGCCCATCGCTGTCATAGGCGCGATCGCCGATGAGGTGCTCCGCCTTGGCTTCGAGCATGTAGAAGTTGAAAGTCAGTTGCACGAGCGTGATCTCATGATGATTGGCGGCATGCGTGCTCACCGAGAGTGGCAACCCATGGCGATCGACAATCGCGAGGACCTTGCGCCTTTGCCACGGCGGGTTTATCCGATGTCGTCGCCCCCGCCCTTGGCCGAGGCCAACGTCGCATCGATAAAGCTATCGCGCTCATCGATCACCCCTTCTCGCGCAAGGTGTTCGCCAGCTGTGTGAGGATGGCGCGCAGCACCTCGCGTTCGTCCCACTGCTGGAACCGTCGATGCCCCGTTTTGTCGTTGGGATAGCAGGGGGCAGCATGTGCCACTCTGCGCCGGTGTTCAGGATCCACAGGACGGCCTCCAAGACGGCGCGGGCCGGTACCGGTTTGCGGCCGAGGCGGCCTTCGGGGATGTGTTCCTCGGGAAAGTGTTCCCGAATCCGTTCTCATTGATCGTCACGCAATCGCAACATGCGGGCGCAGTATAGGGACTTCTGACATCGATACAACCATTTTGAAGTAGGTTCTAGTCATGACGCCTCAGGCCCGCTCAAGCGGGCAGAGTCACGAATGTCAGCTCTCATTGCTCAATACTGATTTGTGGAGGCTGCGCATGGGCGTTACTCGAACACCATCCACGCTCCCGGGTGGATTGACCCCAGTGTGTAATACGTGTGGGATTCATCTTTGCTGGGCCATTGGAGAGCACGAGTACGAAGAACAGAAGGGATTCTGGGATACTTGGCGTTGTGAGTCCTGCAATCTCTATGCGAAGGGGGCACGCAAACGCTGGCTCCAGGGACAGAGTGCCGAACTAGACAGGTCGCTAGGAAACTCATGACAATCCATGCATTTCCTCCATACCGTGCATCCAAAACGATGCGGCGGCGGCCCTTGTGGCCGCCCAACTCGAAACAAATCGACAGCGGGATACGGACGCTCTACGATTTGAGCAAGGGGATCGCCCTCTTCGGCGTATTTATCCCCTTGGTGACATTTTCAGGTGTTTGGTATAAGCTGCTGCTATCCGTCTCAGCAGGGTTGGCCTTCTTTCTCACCGCTTGGTATGTGGAAGGGCGCAATGGATCTGCAATGTGACCTCGATACCGCAGTGCTGATCGGACTCAACCTCATTGGTTGGACACTCTTCCTTGGGGTCTTTCTCAGGGATCATCTCCCACATCTCTCTCGCCGCTCACGGACCCAGCACGCCGGCTGATCCGTTGGCACGGCGGCAGCTTCCAAAGATCCTACATGTCAGCACGTCGTCCGCTGTGTAGCCTCACACAGTTGTCCTGTAATACATAGACAGGATTGTGTACGACGGAGACCATGCACCTCGAACACCTGTGTCGCATCGCACTCGAAGACCCTCGCTTGGTCGAAGCGGCCCTGTTGCGAGATCCGTTCACCTCACAGTTTCTGAAAGACTGTCTCGCCCACCTTAACCGATGTGACCCGAAACAACTTGCGCGAGAATCCCATCTCTTTGCCCAACTTGCCAAAGGCTTGCTCCGTCTTGAACGACCCAGCTGAACTTGCTAAGCCGCTTCCATCGCCACACCCGCTCGGCCGCCTGCTTCGCACGGGAGTTGAATGCGGTTTCACCGAGCTACTTGTCCGCGCATGCTACGTGCAACTGGCCGCGCTCGAGGACCAGGCCAACCGCCTGGCATGGTTCGACATCTTCTTTTCTCAGTGGACTATGTCCAGTCAGGTCCCCTCATGCCTACTTCCTCAGCTCAGACGTGACGCGCTGACGAGGGTCCGCCTGCTCCGGAACTCCTCCTCCAGATAACCACCGGTTTTTCCACGTTCGCCCTGGCCCGCTTCGCGGGCAGTGTCTGTTGAATCGACGACCTAAATCACCTCCACCAAAGGAGCCACGATGTCAGGCAAACGGGATCTGAACCTCAGTGTGTACTCCGGCCGACTCACTCATCAGCCAGAAATGATCCAGTACAGCACGGGAACCGGCCACATGCTCTGTTTCTCCATCGCGATCCATTCCGATGCTCCCTCGGACAAGATCGACAACCCCATGTACCTCGATGTCAAAGTGACCGGAGCCTCGCCTGAACTCCATCAGCACATGAGCATCGGCCAAGAGGTGCGTATCCGTGGAGAATTACAGTCACGCACATTCAAGAAACAGGATCACACCCACCGAACCTACTATCTCCATGTCAAACACCCCTCTGACCTCGAGTTTCTGTCGCGCCCGAAGGACAAGGCCACGTCCTAATCACCGCACGCATTGATACCATCAACACCGTGACGTGCCCACACTAGCCTGCGCAAGGAGTGTCTCATGATGACTGCCGCCTACATCGCACACGCACTGATGGCCAGAACCCTCTACGAAGCTCACTCGTCCGTGGAATGCCTGTCGATCGAGGACTTACGCGACCTTCAGCTTCCCAATTCCAACTCTCAGGCAGATACTCAGAATTCCTGGCTTCCAGCACTCCCGGATCGCGTGGTCGTCACGAACGAGGCTGAAGAAGAGGAGGCCATCATCCTCATGGACCACCTGTTTCAGGCTCATATGGACCGTTGGTCCCTGGCGGATCGCGATCGTGTGTTCACCCGTGGAACACGATTCGAGGACGAGAATCCCGCGCCTCAATATCCCCTGATTACCAGAAGCTCTCGGCGGACGTCCGATCCTTCGTTCATGGTCTTGGCCGACGGACGGCGTGTGCTACAACTTGATGCGCAGCGCCTGCTGACACTCTGTGGCATCCAGGAAGTACTTCTCGTTCAGGATGTCCGTAGACACTTCTTTAAGCGCTCTGGTCGAGGCAGGTGTGCTTCCTGCCAAGGGAATCACCTGGCTGCGTCCCACGTGACCGATCATGCCGAACCGTTGAATCGCTCGACAGGGGAGGCATTCTCCTGTCCCAGGTGCCATGTCCCCATCCAGGGCAACTATATTCAAGAGGATGCTGACACGTTCAAATGCCTCTGTTGCTCGCATCGAGTCTATCGAGAACACGCAATTGGAATGGCCGGTCTTGATGCCGAGGATATTGCTCACAACGAAGAGCAGATCGCACGAGCGTGTTACGTCGAGGACACTCACTCCGTCGAGTCATCGGAGGAGGACGCATTCGATCTCGACAGTGCCCATGGAGGCGAAGACTTCGGTGACGACACAGTCCAATTCAGCCCCTCTGACTATCTTGAATATGAATCCTCTCATGAGATTGATCAGGACGATCTCCCGACCGATGACACCGAGGTGGATATTCCCGATCTGCAGGACAGGCTTCATGCCCCTGCCTATGCACTCTTTTGTCAGGGACGTCATCCTCTTCGTCAAGCGCTCCTGAACCAAGCTATTCTCGAACTTGATTCCCAGGAGAACCGGATGCCTGTCTGGGTTGCAGCCGGCCGAATTCTTACCTCCACTCCGCATCACTTATCTCCGAGTGACGCTCAGGCCATTACCACATGGCTCAATAGTCTTCCACACGAAGACTTGGCAATCCTGGCCGGCGATCCGAACACCAACAACGAACGTCTCGCACACCCAGAACTGGGACTGTTCTTCCCTACCGATCAACTCCTGCTCCCACTCATACGATTCTTCGGACACAGTCTGAAACGTTTTCGAAATAAGGCCGCTGGGTGTCGCATATTGGCGGAGGACTACGGACTAACGGAATCCGCCATCAAGCAGATTGCCATGGCCTGCGGACAACTCCCGGCGATATCAGCGAGTGCCCCAACACCCGGGGCGTAGCCTCTGTCTCGAACACTGAGTCATTCCTCCTGTGTCCACTCGATTCTGTGAAGGAGCCTCCTCATGACGTATATCCACGTCGAACTGGTCGGCCGGGTGGCCACCGTCCCCACATCCGTGATGGTCGGTGGGCGCCAGGTGACCAATCTGCGGGTCGCCATCGATCGGCCTGCGCATGCCTCGACCGCTGCCCCACACACCCCACTGTTTTTCTCCGTCTGCATCTGGCATCACTCACCCAAACAGCACATGCCCACTCTCCGTAAAGGAGACCTCATCAAGGTCGCCGGCCGGTTGGACACCCGCCACTCTTCCCATACCGGCTTAACGTATACCCAGGTCGTGACCGACCGCTTCGAGCTCCTGCATTCCTCGGCGCATACTCGGGCGGCCTAATACATGGCCGGCAGACGTATCGACAAAAAAAGGGGAGCACTTCCGGGAAGACGCATTGAGTCTCAACGGACTCGCGTCTTCACACTCAGAAGTGTCTCCCCTCATGGTTCATCGTCGTGCATCCGCTGGAGCGTGGGAGGAATGCTTGTACCTCACGGCAATTCCCACGGATTTCCATACAATGCGCGATGTGCTTCATACAGTGCATCAGCAGCTTCATCACGAATCTGCTTCACCGAATCCTGGTTCACACCAGTTCGACGGAGAAGCTCTTCCCGAAGAGGAGCGTCAAGACGTCGTGCTGCGTCCCACATCTCTGTCACGTAAGCGGCTTCGGAGGTTTCAGGAACACAAGAAGAGCCGCATACGCGCTGTGCAATCGTATTGATGATCCTATCGATAGCATCCATAGGAGCCTCCAAGTTGTCATGGGGAGGGCTGCAGAGAGAGACGTGCTCCCAAAGAGACACCGTGCTCTCTCTGCGCAAATGCCCTTATCCTACTTCGTTACGCACTCGCCGCTCGGAATACATCCGGTGAGACGCCAAACGCCGGAGCCAAGATACGGACTCCAGCAGTGGCTACACGAAATCGTCTCAAAGCCAACCGACACGCCAGTTGCCACTTTTGTATCTTGCTGGATACCGAAGGGACGACTGACTCACGATCAGGCTGAGCCAATTCCAGCTGCAGTTCGGATTCTGGCAAAAACGCACGCAACTCATCGGTCGACGTTCGCATTAGCCAACGCGCGATCTCTTGTTGCTGCGCACGCCCTAACCCGTGACACGATTCCATGAGAGTGGACGCCACAGCCCACATCATATCGAGCTGATCGCCACTGATTCGATGACGGATCGTGTACTCCAACAATGCGCATCGAAGTGGTTTGACAGATTGGTCTTGCCAAAAGCGATTCTGCAAGGCCATCAGCTGATCCACAGGATCCTCGCCACCATCCATGTCTTGCGCCTCCAAGCCCTCAACAACACTTCGTTGAGTCTCGTCCTCGCCATCCATGATGCTTGGCACAGAATCCTGTTCTTCCTCGTCAGCCGAATCCGTCGATACATCCGAGGTTTGCTGGTCGTCTATCCCCTCCGCGATCATTGTCTCGCTGTGTTCATCGACTCCGAGTTCAGACTCCTCGTCGAGGGCCACATGGGGTTTGCGTCCCAGCTCCACACGCCACGCGCAGATCAGACAGTGAGCCTCTTTCAGATCTAACTGGTGGATACCGACTGTCATCATGGACACCACCACCGACGACGAACCACAATCAGGGCAACGTGGTGTTCCGACTGTCGCTTCTGTCGCCTGATGGGTATGTGCGCCACGTGGAGCCGGCGTCGTGTAATCCAGTTCTGCCATCTCTTCCCAAGACTCCCCAACATCCTCGTCCTCGTACCGGTTCTCGAATGGTGTCCGAGCATTCAACATCTTCGCATTACGACGTTCAATGTCGGTCAACTCTGCAACGCGTGCGCGCAAACAGGCCCATTGAGCCGGATGCACGCAATACCGTGGTTTTTCAAGCTCCCAGACCAACCGTTGTAGATCCTCAAGAGCGAGTCGTTCCCACGCATGCACCAAACGTCCATGCTCTGCAGCAATCCGTCGTGCATCCTGGACCACTGCTGAGACAAACACCTTTGCCGTCTCAGAGCGGACCATGGTTGCGTCCAGCGAGGGAGTTCGGCGAGGGGCCGCGTTCAGAAGGCCACGTAACGTCGCATGTTTTGATGTGTGAGTGAATGTCATCATGATCGATCCTTTCATGTCATGTCATGTAATGTCGTGTGATGGTGTGAGGTCTACTATTCGTGACAGCACGACAGACGGGATGCCTGCGTGCCATGCGTTTCAGTGATCGCCATACGGCCAACTGCTAGAGTCGTGACCGTATTTTGCTCATGGGTGAGCATGGAGAGACACACGCCGCAAGTAGAGATCACCCGTCAGCTCTCCACCCTCGTGAATAGCCGACAAGACCTCGTCATCGCGAACGCTCGTTTTGTGGGATCACACGAATTCTGCGCACTGGAAGGAATCAGCACCCGAGTACTTGCCCAGGTCCATCATCTGACGCAAACCGTCTCGCTTACTGAACAGGAACAGACTCTCGTTCGAGGGATCACAGCTGCAGTTGCAACTTTGTCTCCGTGATCAATTCCGCCGGAGTCCAATCCCTTTGCGGCATCAGCACGAAATGATCGAATCTCGCTCTCAACCATTTCACTGCCCCTGCCTCGATCAGCCATTCAAAGCGATTCGCCAGATCGTTCAATGCCCATTTCAAGGCATCGCCGGATCCATGCAGATCCACCAATACCAGTTTGCCGACAATTCGCATGTCCACACTAACTTCGTGAGAGTTGTACATGGACGCCTCCGAGCACATGACAGCAGCATCTTGCGATCCTGCCTCGTGTGCAGCATGATTGGAATGTGTTGTGTGATGTGATGAAACGGTGAGGAGAGCGATGCGTGAACGGCAGCTCACGTATCGACCAGGAGATCAGCAGACGGGATGGGAAGGCACAGCACAGAGCACTCGCAGCGACACATGCTCAGCCCGAGATGCCAGACACGCACATCGTCATACAGACCTCCTTGATGACGCACGAGCAGATGGCTCATGCATGGTGAATAGACACGTGTCATGCAACCGCATCCGCTTCTCTTCGCATACAAAACGATGCGAGGAGCCGGTGGGCGGAACGCATGCCGTGAACTCGAATGGTCAGAGATGGAATACCGACATGAACAGCTGATAGAGCAGGAGCAATCTAGCTGTGATGATCACTCACAGGACCTAGATTGACGATGCAGAGACGTTGTAAGGAGTACAACGCAAGAGAAAGGATGGTTCGGCAAAGCCTACGAAAAAGAATATGCCGTTACTGTATCCAAGACCTTAGAATGAGTCAAGACCCCTCCCTCACGTGCCGTGTCTCGCTGTCTTCGGATCGACAGCACACCACGACACTTGGGCGGATGAGCTTGACGTGTACGGCGATTAGCCGTACACTCACGCTTATGGGAGGCGCGACTGGCATGATGCCCACACACAAAGCCATAGGGCGTTCGTCTGAAAAGACCGCTCGGTTTGAAGCACGCATCACCAAACAGCAAAAAGCTCTGTTCATGAGAGCCGCAGAATTGACCGGCCGGTCTCTGACTGATTTTGTCGTCGGCTCAGCGCAAGAAACTGCGTCACGGACGCTACGCGAGCACGACGCCATGATCTTGAGCACCCGCGACCGCGAAGCATTTGTCGAGGCTCTGCTCAATCCGCCGGCGCCAGCTGCTCGCCTACGGAAAGCCGTGCGTCGGTATCGAGACCGGCGTCGCCCCAGCGACAATGGTCGGTAAAACTGACTCGCCAGTGTGGATCGTTGAACCTCTGGGGAAAATGCACGATCGAGCAGAGTTCTCGTGCGGAAATGAGCGGCTCGACCGTTACCTGCGAGACCAGGCCACGCAGGATGCTCGCCGACGGGTAGCCGCGCCATTCGTTCTTCTCCGAGCAGCCGCCCCCAAGACCGTCATCGGCTACTACACACTATCTGCGTTCGGCATCACTCTTCACGATCTCCCTGCCGATGTCATCAAGAAACTTCCTTCCTATCCCGTGGTTCCAGTGACCCTATTAGGGCGACTGGCGGTGGATCGACACTACAGAGGGCAAGGCGCGGGTGAGTTCCTCTTGGTCGATGCACTCCAGCGGGCCTATCGACAATCGTCCCAGATTGCGGCCGCGGCAGTGGTCGTTGATGCGATTGATGAACAAGCCTCGCGCTTCTATCGGCATTTCGGGTTTACTCCGTTCCCGGACAAGCCAGGGCGGCTGTTTATTCCGATGAAAACGATCGTCGAGTTGTTCGACAAGCCCTAGCGCACAACACCTTTTCCTGACGACCGGCAGTGCCATTGAACTGGCGGCCGTGCAATCATCCTCCGACCTTCTCACTCCGCTATCCCATATTCCCGCTGCGACCGCCCAACCTCTTCTGACCTGTCCCTTGGCGCTCAGGATGAGCGCAGGTCCCATCTCCGTGCCTTCAATCATGTCATCCATCGAGGAGGTCCTATGCCCCAGGCTCCGGTCGCTCCCCATGCCAGCCGCAATGGAAAACCTGCCTCGACTCGCGCACTCCTCCTCATCGAGCACTTCCGGAACGCGCTTCGCGACGAACTGCAGAGCCGAAACCCACGGTCACGTCAAGAAACCATCTGTGTTCCCCTTACCGACGGTCAACGGCAGCATCGGACCGGACGCACGAACTACTACCTGTTTCAATCCGAGCCCATCCCCGCCAACCTTATCGAAGACACCAATCCTTCCCTGGTCCTCACCACGCAGCGGATTCCCTGCCGCATCGTAGGCTTTTCCTCAGACGGCCTCGCCTTGGCGTTCGAAGGCGAGGTCCCGGAGACCATCGCCGTCGCGCATCTCACCTTCGACTCGGTCCGATTGCTCCAGGCGCTCGACAAACGCCTGCAGGCGATCACACAACAGCCCGACGCGTTCGGCACTACCCTTGCGCTCAAAGCCTTTGATCCCAATGCCACCCCGACGGTGACATCGATGGCCAACCTGTCACAGACAGGAACACTCAACCCTGAACAGGCTCAGGCCTATGTCACAGCCTTTGAGCGAGACTTGCTGTTTGTGTTAGGGCCTCCGGGGACTGGGAAGACAGCCTTCATCACCGCCATGAGCCGTACGTTATTGGCCCAGAACGAACGGACACTCATTTGTTCTCCGACCAATACGGCAATCGACAATATCCTGGAGCATCTGCTGAGCCAATCCCCCGACCTCGCCACCGATCAGGTGATTCGCATCGGCACCCCAAGCCCTGACAGCAGTGATCAATGCCAAATGGCCAATCTTGAAACGGTCGCACTGACACACACCCTTCCGCTCGAAGAACGAGCACGGAGCATACGCCGACAACTACAGGAGTTGGATCGAGACCGCCCCTACCTCGACCACCTCGCCGAGGCCGCGGCACAGCTCGAGATCCACTCCCGTGAATTGCAGCTGCTGCGCGAACGGCACCATCGGCTGCATGCTGACGAGCAGCGTCTTCGCGGACTGATCAATGATCGCGCCATTACTATTCAGGAACTCGAATCGGAGCTGAAAGACATTCACGCCATTCCGGCATTTCGCCGGCTGTTCGAACAGGGCAACAAAACCCGCATCATCAACGATCTCACGTTCTTCCGAGGTTGTCAGACCGCCGACGAAACCACGCTGCTGTCCTTGCAATCCCAGGTGCTCCACTCGCAGGTCCGGATCGATACGCTCAGACGGGTGATCGAACAGTTTCGCCAGGACCGTGGATTGCCGGATGACCAGTGGTCACCTGAGGAGCTGGTCTCGTTACATCAGACCATGCATGCAATCCGACAGGAGCTGCACGCCACGCTCGATGAGCTGGAGCATGAGATGGCTCAGATCGAACAGGCCATCGTCCGCCGAAGCAAGATTGTCGCCACGACACTGACCCGAACGTACACCTCGCGGCTGCTGGAGGATCAGCGTTTCGATACGGTCATCATCGACGAGGCTAGCATGGCTCTGGCTCCCGCACTCTTCTGTACCCTGGCGCTTGCGACCTCGCGGCTGGTGATCGTGGGAGACTTCCTGCAACTGGCCCCCATTGCGTCTGCCAAGACACCTGCGACGAAACAGTGGCTCGCTCGCAGCATTTACGATATTGCCGAGATCACCTCAGGCACTGATGCGCGGGTCGCCCCACTCTGCATGCAATACCGCATGCACCCTGATATTGCGAATGTCAGCCGTCGACTGTATGCGCGCGCCGGACTCGCCTATGTCTCCGCGCCTTCGGCCGCGACAGATCGTAGCCAGATCGCCGAGGCCGCACCCGCACCAGGACATTCGCTGATGTTTTGTAACACCGAACCAGCCCATCCCGTGACTATGCGCGATGCCAAGGGCTCTCCCTTCAACCTGTATCACGCCTTGCTAGCCGTGCGATTGGCGCAACAGGCGCTCTCCACGCCAGGGCACTCGCCGACAATCAGCATCATTTCTCCCTACCGAGCACAGGTCAATTTGATCGAACGGCTTTTGCGTCTGGAAGAACTCGATGAACTGGTGCGGGTGGGTACCATCCACCGCTTTCAGGGACGAGAAAGCGATGTCGTCATTTTCGATACGGTGACGACGGAGAATGCGACTCGTTCGATGCTCGGATGGGCTTACGAAGATTCCGCGCCGCACAAACTCATCAATGTGGCGCTGACACGGGCCAAAGGAAAACTTGTCGTCATCGGCCATCACACCGCACTCGCGCCCCTTCAACATGGTCCACACCCGATTCTCTGGGAATGCATTGAAGAAGCCCAGGCGAATGGCGTCCATCTTGAAGCCACAGCCATCCTGCCCAGCATGACGTTTTCGCTCCATGACAGCCCGCTCGAATCCGACACCGTCCTTTCGCGGATCCTCGCCCGTACCACGGCGACACGCGGACGGCTGACATCAGTCCCCTCGCGCCCGACCGCACTCGTCCATGCGTCATAGACCATCCAGCCTCGCCGATGTTGGCCGCCGCACCGACGGCGGCAGCACCTCGATTGGCGATCTGTACGACGATCGCCGTCTTTCCCCACCCTCGCTTCGTAGGAGGAATATCATGGACACACCCCGCTCGGCTCGACCACTGACGTATGATGAGCAACGTGCCTCCGAAGCCGCATTCCGAGGCCTACCGGGCGACCCATCATGGACAGAGGGGGCCAAGCGCATTTATTTCCAACTCAAACTGGCCACGGCGAACACTGCAAGGCCATCGGCAGAGACAGCCGGTCATTCGGCGTCTCTCGGCTCGACACCCCCAATCGTCCAGGACGCACAGGTCCTGGCGCCCGA
>Ga0073899_10005196_pt1 | contig 11359 bp, 8 predicted proteins | sample KloWWTmetaKNB5Ph_FD_88975 | JGI IMG/M metagenome (GOLD analysis project Ga0073899, IMG submission 88975) | Active sludge microbial communities from Klosterneuburg, Austria, studying microevolution and ecology of nitrifiers - Klosterneuburg... | ecosystem: Engineered > WWTP > Aerobic digester >...
AAGATGTCGAGGTGGCTGACCGGCTCTTGCAGGTCCGCGGGCTTCAGCCCAGCGGGCCAGTGGATCAAGAGCGGGACCCGCGCCTCCGTGTCGTAAAGCGTCTTGCCGTGGGTCACCTCGTGGTGATCGTGGAACGCCTCGCCGTGGTCGGCGGTGATCACCCAGATCGTGTCCTCGAGCTTGCCTGCCCGGGCCAGGGCCTGCTCCAGCTTGCCGACCTGCTCGTCGACGTAGCGCAGTGCATTGTCGTAGCGATTGACCACGGCCTGGCGATCGGACTCGGGGTAGCTGAGATAGTTGAAGCGGCCGGGCGTGAGCGCCGTGGGCTGGAACGGCGCCGGGATGCCGGCCTGCAGCTTGTAGGGGAAGTGCGTCGCCTGGAAATTCACGTACAGCGACCACGGCTTGTCGCCGCGCTTCTGGATCCAGTCCGCGGCCAGATCGACCGTGACGTGGTCGAGCACGACCAGCTCGCTGCCGATGTTCTGCAAGACCCCGGCGTGGTCGCGCGAATGGCGGAAGTAGGTGGGCGTGTCCGTGGTCTCGAACTTGATCATCCCCTGCCAGCTCTCGTCCTGGCTGGAGATCGTGGCGGTCTGGTGCCCCACCGTGTGAAACACGTCGTGCAAGAGCACGCGCGGATAGTCGAGGCGCTTGTAGACGTCGAGCCCGGTGGTCCGCCGCGGGAACAGCGACGACAGCACGGCCATCTGCGCATAGTTCGAGTGCGTGGCCGTGCTCCAGGCACGCCGTGCCCGCACGCTGCGGCGCGCGATGCGATCGAGGTTCGGCGTCGTGTTGCGCTCGTAACCCATGTAGCCAAGGTGACGGATCGAGATCGACTCGAGGGTCAGAAGCAGCACGTTGGTGCGACGCGGCGAGAGCGCCTTCACCGCGACGGACCACGCCTGGCCTTCGGCGAGGGGGGCGCCGGTCGGCGGCTCGGGCCGGGGCTTCTCTGCCGGGGCCGCAGCCGCCGGTGGGCTCGTGCTCTCGGTGACGGCGGGCTCTTCGGGCGACATCGACTCGGCAAAGGCCAGCTCGGGGCTGGCCAGCGCCAGGTTCGACATCATGGTGGCCGGCACCAGGCCCGCGGTTGCCACGCCGGCCAAGGCCCCGAGGCGCAGCAGCCGCCCCGGCCGCGGGCTTTCGAGCGCGCGCCGAGCCTGACGCACGCACACGACCGCAACGGCGCAGACCGCGAATGCGAGCAAGGCAACCCAGCGGGCGTACTCCACCACGATGGTCGACACGAGGTGGGAGCCGCCGGCGAGGAAGAACTCGACGGCACCCAGGGTGAGGTACGAGCCCGAGAGCGCGCGGAGCACGCTGCTGGTGACGTGGGCCCCGAAGAACACCGCGACGAAGATCGCCTGCAGGGCGATCGCCACGAAACGCCCCAGCCGACTGCCGAGCAGCGGGTGGGTCAGGGCCGCGAGCAGAAACGACACCAGGCCCACCCCCGCCGCGCTGGCGGCCGCCGCGACCAGCGAGCACCCCGCCGGCGCGCGCGCGCCGTGAGAAGCCACGGCGCCGGCAACGATCGCGCCGACGCCCGCCACCGCGCCCACCCCCAGGCCCACCCTGAGGCCCAAGCCCGACCATGCAGTCAGGGAGGGCGAGTGCCGGGGCTCCGATCCGCGCGACAACGAACGTTCAGAGTAGCAGCGCTGCACTTCGGTTCCCAAGTATTAGACCCCGGGCTGCTGCCGGCCCTTGAGCAGTGCGCGGGCGATGACCAGGTGCTGGATGTCCGTAGTCCCCTCGTAGATCCGCAAGGGGCGGATCGCGCGGTAGAGCTGATCGACCTTGCTGTCGCGCAGCACGCCGCGCCCGCCGCAGAGCTGAACGGCCGTATCGATGATGCGCTGCGCGGCTTCCGTGGCGTAGGCCTTGGCCATGGCGCACTCCAGAGAAACCCGCGGCGCACCTGCGTCCCGCGCGGCGGCCGCGCGATAGACCAAGAGGCGAGCGGCCGCGAGCTCGATCGCCATGGCGGCCAGCTTGTGCTGTACCAGCGCCAGCGTGGCGAGCGGCGCCCCGAACTGCTGCCGGCTCTCGACGTGGGTCAGGGCTTCGTCCATGGCCCGAGCCGCCATGCCGCAGGCTGCGGCTGCCACCGTGGTCCGCAGCGCGTCCAGCGTGCTCATGCCCAGGCGGAAGCCGTCGCCCTCTTCGCCCAGACGCCGCGACGCCGGGACCCGGCAGGCCTCGAAGGCAAGGTCACCCAGCGGGTGGGGCGCCGAGAGCTCGAGCGCTCGCTCGAAGCAGAGCCCGGGCGTGTCGGCGTCGACCACGAAGCACGAGATCCCCCGGTGCCCCGCCGCGGGGTCGGTCTTGGCGAACACGGTGTAGAAGTCGGCCAGGCCCGCGTTCGAGATCAGCGTCTTCTTGCCGTCGAGCACGTAGTCGTCCCCGTCGCGGCGGGCCTGCGTGCCGAGCGAAGCAACGTCGCTGCCTGCATCGGGCTCGGTCATGGCGAACGCCGCCATGAGCTCGCCGCTCACCACCTTGGGCACCAGCGCTGCCCCGAGCTCGGTGGCCCCCGCCAGGGTGATGGGTGTGGACCCCAGGCACTGAAGCGCGAACACCTCGTCGGCGAGCGGCGACTCCCAGGCCAGCCGCTCGCGGATCACGCAACACGCCCTCAGGTCGAGCGGGTGCGCGTGAGCGGCCAGGCCCGCGCGGCCCAGAACGCCCAAGAGCTCTCGGGCCTGCGCGCGCGCGGTGGCGTCGTCGTGGGCCACGGGCAGCGGGGCAACCTCGCGCGCCACGAGCTCGGCCACGGCGGTGGCAAGCTGGTGGTGGCGCGCCTCCAAGAACGCGCCAACGGCGCTGGTATCCAGCATGCGGCTCACCGGAAGCTCGGCGGGCGTTTCGCGCGGAGCGCGTCGTACGCCTCGCGGAAGTCGGGGTGCAGCATGCACGCGGCCTGAGCCTCTGCCTCGAGATCCACCGAAGCCCACAGGTCCATCGACGCCTCGCGATTGAGCAACGCTTTGGTGACCTCGAGCCCGTAACCGGGCCCACGCGCCAGGCGCGCGGCAAACGCCTGCGCTTCCAGCTGGACGCCGTCGTTCGGGACGACCCGGTTGTACAGCCCGATGCGCAGCGCCTCTTCGGCGTTGATGAAGTCGCCGCCCATCAAGAGCTCGGTGGCGCGGCCGAAGCCGACCATGCGGGGCAAGAGCCAGCACATGCCCATGTCCGCGCCGCTCAGGCCCACCTTGGTGAACAGGTACGCGATGCGCGCGCTCTCGGCGGCAATGCGCACGTCCGCAGCGGTGGCGATCACCGCGCCGGCGCCGGCGACCGTGCCGTTGAGGGCGGCCACGATCGGCCGCCGACAGCGACGCATCGCGACCACCAGCGCACCGGTGAGGCGGGTGAACTCGAGCAGCCCCTGCTGGTCGCGCGAGAACAGCTGGCCGATGATGTCTTCGACGTCCCCACCCGAGCAGAACCCCTTCCCGCTGCCGGTGATGACGATGGCGCGCACCCCGGGTTCCGTGTCCAGCGCGCGGAAGGTCGCGCCCAGCTCGGTGTAGACCTCGAAGGTGAGGGCGTTGAGCCGTTCGGGACGATTCAGGGTGAGGGTCGCGACGTGGGTTTCGGCGTCGAGCTCGTAGCGGAAGCTCTTCGGGCTGATGGGCATGTTCGTCTCCGCGTTCAGGCCGGCAAGACCGCAGTCGCTTCGATTTCGACCTTGGCGCCCTCTTCGAGCAGCGCCTTGATTTCCACCAGCGTCATCGCCGGGAAGTGGCGCCCCATCAGCGCGCGGTACTCGGCGCCCACGCTCTTGGCCGCTGCGACGTACTCGTCTTTGCTGGTGACGAAGATCGTCATGCGTGCCACGTGCTCGGGCGAGCCGCCCGCAGCCTTCACCACCGTCACCACGTTGCGCAGCGCCTGGCCGAACTGCCGGGCGAAGTCGTCGGACACCACCTGCTGTTTTTCGTCCCAGCCGACCTGCCCGGCGACGAAAAGGACCCGCCCGCCCGCGGCAGTCAGCATGCCGTTCGAATAGCCCTTGGGCGCACCGAGACTCTCTGGGTTGATCGTCACATGACTCATGCAAGCAGCCCTCCACCGTCGATCACGATGGCTTGACCGTTGATGCCGCCCCCGTGCTCGGCGCACAGCGAGGCCACCACGAACGCCACCTCGTCCACGGAAATCAGTCGTTTCTGGTTCACGGTCTGAAGAATTGCCGAGAGCGCGCGCTCTCGGTCGAGCCCGGTTCTCTGCATCACCCGCTCCACCGACTCGGTGGTCATCTCGGTGTCCACGTAGCCGGGGCAGACGGCGTTCACGCTCACGCCAGCCTGTGCGTACTCGGCGGCCGCGACCCGCGTGAAGCCGAGGACTGCGTGCTTCGACGCGGTGTACGCCGCGATGTAGCGCGAGCCGACTCGCGAGGTGACCGAGGCCACGTTGACCACGCGCCCAAAGCCCCGGGCCGCCATCTTTCCGATGAACGCCCGCGTGCACAGGAACGGTCCGGTGGCATTCACCGCCATGATCCGGTTCCACTCGTCGAGCGTGGTGCTCTCGATGGGGGCCGAGCTCGCGGTGCCGGCGTTGTTCACCAAGATGTCGACCCGACCCAGCGTGGCCTCTGCTCTGTCGGCCAGCCCGCTCACGCTGGCTTCCAGGGTGACGTCGCAGGCCACGGCGTGCGCCTCGAACCCCTGCTCGCTCAACGCGCGAGCCACCTCTTCCACCTGGCCCAGGGAACGCGCGGCCAAGAGCACACGTGCGCCCTGGGCGGCGAGGGCGCCAGCGACCGCAGCGCCGATCCCGCGCCCGGCCCCGGTGATGACGGCGCACTTCCCGGCCAGCGACATGGGCCCGGACCATCGTCTCGAACCGGCCGCGCAGCAACGGCGGGAAGGTCCCTACGACCCCTTGCGTACCAGGGTGCGCTTTGGTAGGACGCCTGCGCACCTTTGCTTACGGCTTCCTACTCCCACTGGGGGAGCGAGTTTTCTGGAGGATTTCGTGATGAAGACCAAGATTTTTTCGGTCGCGGCCCTCGCCGCCGTGTTCGTGTTGCCCGCCTGCGCCGCCGAGACGGCCCCTGACGCCGGCCTGCCGAGCGAAGAGGGCGAGGCCGGGGACGGCAAGGCCGACGAGCTGTCGAGCGACAACTTCACCTTCTACTCGGCCCGTCCGGACTACCGGAAGTGCATGTACCCGATGTGCGGTGGCACCTGGGTCAAGCGCGTGAATCGCAGCACGACCAAGTGTCGCGACGGGAGCTGGGCCGAGGAATGCTACGTCGCTGACCTCGAGTGGAAGAAGGTCGGACTGTCCCCCGACGACGAGAGCCTCGCCGATGCCGATGCGCGCAGCGGGCGGGTGGTGCTGCGTGGCACGATCGGCAGCAAGAAGATCAACGGCTCTCAGTGGGGCGTGTTCAACGTCAGCGAAGGCTGGCGGGCGGCGACCGAGAACGCACCCACCGGCACGTTCTACCGAGCCGAGAGCAGCGGCATTCAGTGCATCACGTTCCCCTGCCCGGTGCTCGAGGCGTCCAAGCTCAACAGCACGCTCGGCGCGAAGACCTACGCGGGTGTCGATCTGACGCCCAGCGGTGCGACCCAAGACCAGCTGGACGAGGGCTGGAAAGCGCTGTCGGGCAGCGGGCTGATCGTTGCCGCCACGCTCGAGAAGGTCACCGGGCCCGCCGGTTCGATGAACGGACTGAGCGCGTCGCAGTTCTACTCGAAGATCGTCCCCACCAAGCCCAACCCCTGCTTCGCGACGGGCTGCTCGGGTCAGATCTGCGCCGACCAAGACATGATGTCGACCTGCGAGTGGAAGCCGGCGTACGCCTGCTACAAGCAGGTGGGCAAGTGCGAGCCGCAGGCCAACGGCAGCTGCGGCTGGACGCAGACGCCCGAGCTGAAGGCCTGTCTGGCCAATCCCTGAAACCGAACCAGACTCTGGCCGGACGAGAGCCCGCGGTGACCAGCCGCGGGCTCTTCTCATTCCATGGCGGCGCGCGCGCGGTCCCCGCTCGTCGGTGACGTGTTCGACGACGGTGACGCGGAGCGCACTTGTCGTTTCGCGAAAACCAAGCGTCGGGCCGACGGCGACGCGCAAGGAATTCGCGAATCGGAAACCGCGTGTTTTCTGCGGACAATCAATCGACCGATATGTCCGCTGAGACTGACGTCCGTCATCGGCGCGGGACCGAGTTTTGCTCTATGCGTGAGTCACTCCGAGACAATGCGGCGCGAGCGCCGAGGGAGATCAAGATGCGAGATCGATCAGTTTTCGGCTTCGTGGCGGCGGCTGCCCTGGCGGCAAGTCTGGTTGCCTGCGACAAGAAACCCGAAGGGGGAGCTCAACCCACGGCAACCGCCAGCGGCAGCGCCACGCCCAGCGCGGGTGGGCCCGCGCTCAGCGGGGCAGCGGCCGCAGGCAAGACCATCTTCGATGGCCAGTGCCAGGCGTGTCACAGCATCGGTGCCGGCGATCGGACCGGCCCCGACCTCAAAGACCTGTCCAAGCGCCGACAGAAAGACTGGGTCGTCAAGTTCGTCAAAGACCCGATCGCGATGACCAAGGACGACCCGGTCGGCAAAGAGTTGCTGGCCAAGTACAAGGCGCAGATGCCGCCCTTGAACCTGAAAGACGATCAGATCGAGCAGGTGCTGGCCTACATCGACGCGGCCAGCGCGGCCGGTGGCGTGCAAGAGAAGCAAGAGCCGGTCAAGGAGCTCACCGGGGCCGACTTCGAGAAGGCCAAGGGCATCTACTTCCAGCGCTGCGCGGGCTGCCACGGCACGCTGCACGCCGGTGCCACCGGTCCGAACATCCAGCCCGAGCGCACCAAGAAGCTCGGCACCACGGTCCTCAAGAACACGCTGATGAACGGCCTGCCCGGTGGCATGCCGCCGTGGGGCAAGATCGGCGTCTTGAGCGACGACGAGATGACCTTGATGGCCAACTACATCCAGATGACGCCGCCCGAGCCGCCGCAGATGCCGCTCGAGAAGATCAAGGCGTCGCACAAGATCTTGGTCCCCGTGGACCAGCGGGTGAAGAAGCCCGAGACCAAGCGCAAGTGGGAGAACTTCTTCGGCGTGATCCTGCGTGACGCCGGGCAGGTTGCGATCATCGACGGCGACACCAAAGAGAAGCTGGCGATCATCGAGACCGGGTACGCCGTTCACATTCTGCGCTCGTCGTCCACCGGTCGATACTTCTACGCGGTGGGTCGCGATGGGCGCGTCAGCCTGATCGACCTCTGGACCGAGACGCCCACGCTGGTGGCTCAGGTGCAGGGCTGCTTCGACGCGCGCAGCGTGGACGGGAGCAAGGCCAAGGGCTGGGAAGACAAGCTGGTCATCCAGGGCTGCTACTGGCCGCCCCAATACGTGGTCTTCGACGGGCTGACGCTCGAGCCCAAGGCCGTGCAGAACGTGCTGATGAAGGCCATCGACGGCGAAGAGCTGAAAGAGAACCGCGTTGCCGCCATCGTGGCCAGCCACCACGACCCCATCTGGGTGATGAACCTGAAAGAGGCGGGCATCATCGCGCTGATCGACTACAGCAAGCCCGACTACCCGATGGTCGAGAAGTTCAACGCGCAGCGCTTCTTGCACGACGGCGGCTGGGACTGGTCCAAGCGCTACGTGATGATGGCCGCCAACATGAAGAACGAAATGGTGGTGGTGGACGTCAAAGAGAAGAAGTTCGTCACCAAGTTCGAGACCGGGATCAAGCCCCACCCGGGCCGCGGCGCGAACTGGAAAGATCCTGAGTTCGGCTGGGTCAACGCGACCACCCACATCGGCGAGCCGAAGTTCGTGGTCTACGGCACCGACCCGGCAAGGAAGCCCGAGCACGCCTGGAAGCCGGTGCGCGAGCTGAAGGTCGGCGGTCCAGGAAGCCTGTTCGTCAAGACGCACCCCAAGAGCCAGTGGGTGTGGATGGACTCGCCGCTGGCCAACAAGGCGGAAGAGACGCGCCAGATCTGCGTCTACAGCAAGAAGGACGCGAAGATCGAGAAGTGCTGGACCCCGTTCGACCGCGGCCGGGTGGTGCACTTCGAGTTCAACAAAGACGGCTCGGAGGTCTGGGTGTCGGGCTGGGACAAGAAGGGCGCGATGATCATCTACAACGACAAGGATCTGAAAGAGGTCAAGCGCATCGAGGAGGACTGGCTGGTGACCCCGACCGGCAAGTTCAACGTCTACAACACCGCGCATGACGTCTACTGACGCGGCGCTCGCATGAGACGACGAACGGGGTCAGCACAGGGCTGGCCCCGTCGTCATTTGGACCCACGAAGAGTGCTCACGGCACGCATCTTGAACCCCACGACGACGCCATGCTGATGGTCAGTGACCTGCTTCGGACCGCGCGCGAGCCGGCCTTGTCGGCGGCTCTCGAGCAGCGCTCGCCGGACCGCTACGCGGCCCCCGCCCGGGGCGTGCCGGTCGTGGTCTGGAACGTGGTCGGGCACTGCAACCTCTCGTGCCCGCACTGCTACGCGTCGGCGTCGCGCGAGCCTTCGCCCCGCGACTTGAGCCCGGAAGAGGGCCTGACCCTGCTGACCGCGCTGGCGGATGCCGGCACCAAGGTGGTCATCTTCAGCGGCGGCGAGCCGCTCTTGCGCTCCGATCTGTTCGAGCTGATCGCGCGGGCGAAATCCCTGGGGATGGTGCCCCAGCTCTCGAGCAACGGCGTGTTCATCGACTCGGCCGTCGCGGCCCGGTTGAAGCAGGCCGGCGTGGCCTACGTGGGCATCAGCATCGACGGCATGCGGGACTTCAACGACCGCTATCGCGGCCTGGTCGGGGGCTTCTCGCGCGCCACCGCCGGCATCGTGGCGTCCAAGCGGGCAGGCCTCAAGACCGGTCTGCGCATCACCCTGTCCCAGATCAACCAGGCCGAGCTCGAACCGCTGCTCGAGCACGCGACCGAGATCGGCGTCGATCGCTTCTACGTCTCGCACCTGTTGTACGCGGGGCGGGCATTCCGCATGGGGCAGGACGACCTTCGGCCCGACGAGTCGCGCGCTCTGCTCGAGCGGCTCTTCGACCGCGCCCTCGTCCAGCTCGAGACCCAGACGGGGCCGGACATCGTCACCGGCGGCAACGACTCGGACGGCCCCGCGCTGCTGCAGTTCATCGGGCGCCGCTTCGACCGCGAGGCCGCCGCTCGGGTGGAACGGCTCTTGCTGCTGCGGAGGGGCAACTCGGCCGGCGAGAAGATCGTGAACATCGACTCCATGGGACGCGTCCACCCCGACCAATTCTGGCAGGCCGCCGTGCTGGGCGACGTTCGCCAGCAGCCGTTCTCCGAGATCCTGGAGCACCCGCTTCGGGCCCAGCTGGCCGAGCGGACGCGGCACCTGACCGGGCGGTGTGGCAGCTGCCGCTTCATCGAGCACTGCCGTGGCTCGCACCGCGAGCGGGCCCTGGCGGGTCACCGTGACATGTGGGCGGCTGATCCGGCCTGCGTGATGACCGACGCCGAGATCGCGCTGCCCCAGGCGAGGACCGCATGAAGGCGTGGGCTCTCGCCCTGGGCCTGTGCGTCGCGGCGTGTCAGGCGCCGACCCCGTCGCCAGCGGTCGCCGCCAGCGCCACCGCAGAGCCGGCCGCGTCGGCCTCGGCTGCGGCCGCGCCCAGCCCGCTGCCGGGCGGCGTGGGCTCTCGGGTGTTCGTGGTCGAACGCGAGACCGAGAGCCTCGGCGTGTACGATCTCTCGACCAAGACCTACCAGGCGTCGCGCATCACGGGTCTGGGCAACATGCGCCACGCCACCATGGCGTTCTCGCCAGACCTGCGCTGGGGTTACGTGGCGACCCGCAGCGGCAAGCTGAGCCGGATCGATCTCGGAAAGGTCGAGCGCGCGGGCGACGTCGAAGTCTCGAAGAACAGCATCGACATTGCCATCAGCCAAGACGGCCGCTACGTGGCCACGGCAGAGTACCAACCCGGCGGCATCACCATCCTGGATGCGCAGTCGCTGGCGGTGGTCACGCGGCTGCCGGCCGAGATCGAGAAGAACGGGCAGAAGACCACGTCGCGGGCGACGGGTGTGGTGGACGCGCCCGGCAATCGCTTCGTGTGCGTGCTGATCGAGGGGGCAGAGATCTGGATCATCGACGCCAGCCAGGGCGAGCCGAAGGTCGAGCGCAAGCTGAAGACCAGCACCGACGAACCCTACGACGCGATGATCACCCCGGACGGGCGCTGGTACGTGGTGGGGCACATGGGCAGCGAGCACGTGTCGGTGGTCGACCTCCAGAACCCCGATCGCGGCGTGAAAGAGATCAGCCTGCGCGACCCGAAGAAGAAGTTCGACAAGGGCGCGCCGGTCAAGCTGCCGCACATGGCGTCGTGGGCGGTGGCGGGGGACAGCGTCTTCGTCCCGCTGGTCGGCGAGCCCCGCATGGTGGTTCTCGACCGGGCCACGTGGGCGTTCAAGCAGAGCGTGCCGGTGCGCGGGCACCCGGTCTACTCGGTGGCTTCGCCCACCGGTCGCGAGGTCTGGGTGAGCTTCTCGGGTGAGCCTCACGATGCGTTCGTCGAGGTGATCGATGCCGCAACCCTCGAGGTGAAGCAGAGCATCGAGGTCGGCGGTCGGATCTATCACCTGGATTTCACGCCGCCTGGCAGCCACGTGGTGGTCAGTGCCAACAAGGCCAATCAACTCGCCCTGGTCGACGCCACCACCCATTCCGTCGTCGATCGAGAAACCGTCAACTCCCCGTCGGGCGTCTTCGGCGTCTGGCGTGCCTTCAAGATCGGTCTGTGATGATGCAATCCCACCCGCAGAGTGACCTGGCCCTTCCCCTCGAGCGGCAGAACGCCCTCGCCCACGCGATTCAATCGAACGTCCCCTTCGTGAGCCGACCGTTCGCCGCCATCGGCGAAGCGTTGGGCGTGAGCGAAGAGGCCGTGCTCGGGCAGCTGTCGCGCTGGCAGTCCGAGGGCAAGCTGCGAGAGGTCTCCGCCATACTCGAGGGCAGCGCCCTGGGCTACGACAGCGCGCTGGTCGCGGGCCGGGTGCCCGTGGATCGGCTCGACGAGGTGGCCGCCATCGTGAACGCCCACCCCACGGTGACGCACAACTACCTGCGCAACCACGACTACAACCTGTGGTTCACCATCGCCGTGCCGCACGAGATGGGGCTCGAGCGCACGCTGGCGTTGCTGGCTGCCCAGGCTGGTGTGCCCGAGTTCTTTCCGCTTCGCCGCACGCACACCTTCAAGGTGGGGGTGAACTTCGACCTGGTGTCGAAGACCAGCACCACCGCCGTGGTGGCGCTCGAGGCACCGGTGGCGTTCTCGCCCAGCGAGCGTGACGCGCTCTTGTTCCGCGCGCTTCAGAC
>Ga0073899_10005198_pt1 | contig 11358 bp, 11 predicted proteins | sample KloWWTmetaKNB5Ph_FD_88975 | JGI IMG/M metagenome (GOLD analysis project Ga0073899, IMG submission 88975) | Active sludge microbial communities from Klosterneuburg, Austria, studying microevolution and ecology of nitrifiers - Klosterneuburg... | ecosystem: Engineered > WWTP > Aerobic digester >...
CATCCGGGATCTCGACTCGTCACTTGAACACGGGCGGTCGGCGCGCTGCAAACGCTGCCAGGCCTTCACTCACGTCGTCGTTCATCAGCTCGGTGGCCATCACGTCCTGTTCGAGCTTCAGGCCGCCGCCCAGCGGCTGGTCCATGCCCTGGCGCGCAAGCCGCTTCATGATCGCCAGCCCGCCACGGCTGCGCGTGGTGAGCTGGGTGCAGTAGGCCAGCGCGGCCTCGCCCAGCTTGTCGGGCTCGACCACGTAGTTCACCAGGCCCCACTGCAGAGCGGTGGGGGCATCGATCCAGCGTGCGCTGAAGAACAGGTCGAGGCCGCGGCGCAGCCCGACGATGCGCGGCAGGCGCTGCGACCCGCCCCAGCCGGGCACCAGGCCGTACTGCGCATGCTGGTCGCCGATGCGGAAGTCGGTCGACGCGAAGATCACGTCGCAGGCCATCATCAGCTCGCTGCCGCCGGCCAGCGCCAGACCCTGGCAGGCCGCCACCACCGGCAGCGGGCTGGCTTCCAGGCGCTGCAGCACCGCGTGGCCATAGCGGATGAAGTGGTCGATCTTGGCCGGATCGCTGCGCAGACCCTTGACCTCGTCGAGGTCGGCGCCGGTGCAGAAGTGCTTGCCCTGGGCGCGCACGAGCACGGCACGCACGCCCGAGCCGGGCTTCTCGAAGTCGTTCAGCGCCGCCTCGATGGCCGCATGCACGGCCAGCGAGAGGCAGTTGAACTTGTCCGGCCGCGCCAGTTCGATGATGCCGACGGCGCCTTCGCGGCCGACGACGAGTGGGGAGGCGGCGCTCATTTCTTGTTCTCCGCCGCGTACTGCACGGCCACGCGGCCGGCGCGCTCGCGCGCGACGATGAGCTTCATCACCTGCGCCGTGCCGTCGCCGATCTCCAGGCCCATCACGTCACGCAGGCGCTGCTGGTGCGGCAGGTCCTTGGACCAACCGTAGTGGCCGAAGGTCAGGATGCACTGGTGGATGGCATCGAAGCTGGTCTTCGGGCCCATCCACTTGACCATCGCGGCTTCCGCCGTGTGCGGCTGGCCTGCGTCGCGAAGCGCCAGACCGTGATAGCAGAGCTGGCGGCAGGCGGCCAGCAGGGTCTCGAACTCGACGATGGGGAACGACACGCCCTGGTACTGGACGATGGGCGCGCCCATCGCCTGGCGCTCCTTCATGTACTCCCAGGTCTCGTCGATCGAGGCCTGCGCCGCGGCCACGCACTGCAGCGCGATCAGGATGCGGCTGAAGTCGAAGCCCTGCATCACCTCGGTGAAGCCCTTGCCTTCCTGGCCCATCAGGTTCTCGACCGGGATGCGCACGTCGTCGAAGAACACCGAGCCGCGACCGATGATCTTGCTGCCCACGTCATTGAAGCGCGTGCGCTGGATGCCTGGCAAGTCCATTGGCACGAGAAAGGCCGAGATGCCCCGAGCGCCGGCGTCGGGCTTGCCAGTGCGCGCGAACAGGACGATGGCGTCGCACTGGTCGGAGAAACTGATGGACGTCTTTTCGCCCGACAGAATGAAATGATTGCCGTCGCGGCGCGCCTTTACCTGCAGGTTGGCCGCATCGGAGCCCCCGCGTGGCTCCGTCAAGCCCAGTCCGATGATGGCGTCGCCCGCGACCAGGCGGCTGTTCCAGTGCCGCGCCAGCTCGGGGTTGGCGTTGCGATGTACGATGGCGCCCATCAGCGAACCCAGCAACTGCAGGTAGCTGATATTGAAGTCGCCGTAGGCGATTTCTTCGGTGATCAGACCCGAGGTGACGCCGCTCTGGCCCAACCCGCCGTACTCTTCCGGAAGATCCACGCCGATCAAGCCCAGCGCGCCGATCTCCTTCATCAGCGCGCGGTCGAAACCCTGGTCGGCCTCACGCGCCTGGTAGTGGGGTTTGAGCTTCTCGCGCGCGAAGCGGCGAGCGACGTCGCGCAGAGCGATCTGGTCTTCGTTGAGCAGCATGTTCCGGTCTCCTGGTCTGTCCTGAATGGGGGCACTCGCGACGCATCACCCGCAAATCGACGAGCGCCCCGGCAACATATCGCTTGCCTGCACCGGCAAGTCCCATTTATCATAGCATCGAACATACGTTAGTTAGAGAGGCGACCGTCAGGGTTCAATGCGCCGTCAGCTGGTACCATTTTTGATCGCTCAACCTAACTGACCACCACTATGGCGACCAAGACTCGCGAAAAACCTGCTCCAGTCGAAGTAGACAGCGTGACGCGTGAACGCATCCTGCTGGAGGCGGCCAGGTTGTTCCGCCACCAGGGTTACGCCGCCACCACTCTGCGGGAAGTGGCTGACGCCTCGGGCATCAAGGCCGGCAGCATCTATTACCACTTCGAATCCAAGGACCAGATTCTCGGCGAGGTGCTGGACAAGGGCATCCAGGTGGTTATCGATGCCGTGCAGCAGCGCGTCGACGCGCTGCCCGCAGGTGCAACGGCTCGTCAGCGCGTGACGGCGGCGATCGAAGGCCACCTCTGGGGCTTGCTGCACCACGGCGACTTCACGTCAGCCAACATCCGGATCTACGGTCAGATTCCACCCGCGGCGAAGAACCGCCACCGCAAGATCCGTCGCGACTACGCGGACTATTGGGACGGCCTGCTGGAAGACGCACTGAAACGCGGCGAGTTGCGGTCCGACACCAGCACGGCGATGGTCCGCCTGTTCGTGATCGGCGCGCTGAACTGGACGGTCGAGTGGTACAACCCGCAAAAGGGCTCGTTCCAGGACTTCGTCAAGCAGATCACGGCGATCGTCTTTGACGGTACCTTCGTCCACGACTGACTCACATGAGCGTCAAGCCGGGATGGGAAGGCCGCTTCTTCGAAGACTTCATTGTCGGCGACGAATACCGCCACCCGCTCGGCCGTACCCTCACGCAGCAGGACAACATCTGGTTCACGCTGCTGACCCAGAACGTGGCTGCGCTGCATTTCGATGCGCACTACGCCGCGCAGACCGAATTTGCGCAGCCCCTGGTCAATTCCTGCCTGACGCTGGCGCTGGTCACCGGGCAGTCGGTCATCGACGTGTCCTACAACGTGTTCGCCAACCTCGGGTGGGACGAGGTGCGCCTGCCTCATCCGGTGTTCGAGGGCGACACCATCTACGCGCGCTCCACCGTGCTCGACAAGCGTGAATCGAAGTCGCGCCCCAACCTGGGCGTGGTCACCGTCGCGACCGAGGGCTTCAACCAGGACGCGGTGGTGGTGTGCACCTTCAAGCGCACGCTGATGGTCTACAAGCGCGGGATGGCGCCGAACCGCGCGCCCCCGGTTCCGGGGTCCAAGCCCTGACCTCGACTCTAGCGCGCCCAGAGCGCGGCCAGCGAAAGTGAACATCCAAGAATCGATCGAACGCTTCGGTCCGCGCGAAGCGATGGACTACGACGTGGTCGTGGTCGGCGCCGGCCCGGCCGGCCTGGCCACCGCGATCCGGCTCAAGCAGCTGAACGCCGACCTGTCGGTGGTGGTGATCGAGAAAGGCTCGGAGCCGGGCGCCCACATCCTGTCGGGCGCGGTGATGGACCCACGCGCCATCACCGAACTGCTGCTCGACTGGAAGGCGCAGGGCGCGCCGCTCGAACAGCCCGTGACCGGCGACGATGTGCTGTTCCTGTCCGAAACCGGCAGCACCCGCACGCCCGACTGGCTGGTGCCACGCAACCTGCACAACGACGGCTGCTATGTCGTGTCGCTGGGCAACGTGGTGCGCTGGCTGGCGCAGCAGGCCGAAGCCCTGGGCGTGGAGATCTTCCCTGGCTTCGCCGCCGCCGAAGTGCTGTACGACGACAAAGGCGCTGTGCGCGGCGTGGCGACGGGCAACATGGGTGTGGCCAAGGACGGCGAGCCCGGTGACGCCTTCCAGCTCGGCATGGAACTGTGCGCCAAGTACACCGTCTTCGCCGAGGGCGCGCGTGGCCACCTGGGCAAGCAGCTCATCGCCCGCTATCAGCTCGACGCGGGCAAGGATCCGCAGAGCTTTGCCATCGGCATCAAGGAGCTGTGGGAGGTCGACCCGGCGCGCGCCAAGCCCGGCCTGGTGGTGCACACCGCGGGCTGGCCGATGCGCGACCAGACCTTCGGCGGCGGCTTCCTGTACCACTTGGCCGACAACAAGGTGACGCTGGGGTTCGTGATCGGGCTCGATTACAGCAACCCCTTCATGAGCCCGTTCGAGGAGATGCAGCGCTGGAAGACGCACCCCGCCATCCGCGCCCACATCGAAGGCGGCAAGCGCATCGGCTATGGCGCGCGCGCCATCAACAACGGCACCCCGCAGGCGCTGCCCAAGACGGTGTTCCCGGGCGGCGCCCTGGTCGGCTGCGACGCCGGCTACCTCAACGCCGCGCGCATCAAGGGCAGCCACGCCGCCATCAAGAGCGGCATGTTGTGTGCCGAGGCGCTGGCGCCGGCGCTGGCCGCCGGGCGCCAGCGCGACGAGTTGCTGGCCTACCCGCAGGCCTTCGAGCAAAGCTGGCTGAACGAGGAGCTGCAGCAGACGCGCAACTTCAAGCTCTGGTTCAAGAAGGGCAAGTGGGTCGGCAACCTGATGACGGGCATCGAGCAATGGTTGCTGCCCAAGCTGGGCATCGCCAGCCCGCCGTGGACGCTGCACGGTAGCAAGCGCGACCACGAATGCCTGCTGCCGGCCGAGCAGGCCCAGCCCATCGCTTACCCGAAGCCGGACGGCAAGCTCAGCTTCGACCGCCTGTCGTCGGTGTTCGTCAGCAACACCAACCACGAAGAGAACCAGCCGGCGCACCTGACGCTGAAGAACCCCGCGGTGCCGGTGGCGCTGAACCTGGCCAAGTACGCCGGCCCCGAGAGCCGCTATTGCCCGGCCGGGGTCTACGAGTTCGTGCGCGACGACGATCAGAACGAACGCCTGCAGATCAATGCCCAGAACTGCGTGCACTGCAAGACCTGCGACATCAAGGACCCGTCGCAGAACATCGTCTGGGTCACGCCCGAGGGTGGCGGCGGGCCCAACTACGCTGGAATGTGAACACTATGAGTGAACCGCAATTCGGCTGGAACGATGCCGCGCTGGCTGAGGCGCCGCGTGTCTTCGAGGCCGGCCTGTTCGACGGCCAGGTGGTGATGGTCTCCGGCGCCGGCAGCGGCATCGGCAAGGCCATCGCCTTCCTGTACGCGCGGCTGGGCGCAAAGCTCGTCATCTGCGGCCGCGACCGCGCCAAGCTCGACGCCTGCGAACCCTGGCTGCGCAAGCTGGGCAGCCCCGACGTGCTGGTGCAGCAGGCCAACATCCGCCAGCCCGACGATGTCGAGAAGCTGCTGGACGCCACCTACGCGCACTTCGGGCGCCTGGACGTGCAGGTCAACAACGCCGGCGGCCAGTTCCCGAAGGCCGCGCTCGACATCAGCCCCAACGGCTGGAAGGCGGTGGTCGACAACAACCTGAACGGCACCTGGTACATGATGCACGCCGCCGCGAAGCGCTGGCGCGACACCGGCACGCCGGGCAACATCGTCAACATCGTGCTGACCTTCCAGCGCGGCTTCCCCGGCGTGGCCCATTCCTGCGCCGCGCGGGCCGCCGTGACCTACCTGTCGAAGACGGTGGCGGTCGAATGGGCAGCGCACAACATCCGCGTCAACTGCCTGGCCCCGGGCGTGATCGAGAGCACCGGCTTCAAGCAGTACTCGGCCGAGGCGCGCGAGCAGTTCCCGCGCGGCAACCCGATGCTCCGCCAGGGCGACGTGCAGGACATCGCGCACGCGGTGATCTACCTCACCGGGCCCAGCGGCAAGTTCATCACCGGCGATCTGCTCAACGTCGATGGCGGCGGTGTGCTGTGGGGCGAGTTGTGGACCATCCCCAAGCCCGCCTACTTCACCCAGGGGCAGACGCCATGACCGCGCCCGTCCAACAGCCGAAGTTCGGCCCTGGCGACGCGGCACTCGCCGAGTTGCCCACGGTCTACCGCAACGACCTGTTCGCCGGCAATGTGGTGCTGGTCTCGGGCGCCGGCAGCGGCATCGGCAAGGCGATCGCCTTCCTGTTCGCCCGCCTGGGCGCCACGCTGGCGATCTGCGGCCGCAAGCGCGATGCGCTGGAAGACTGCGCCGAGAAGCTGCGCACCCTGTCGGGCCGCGAGGTCTTCGTGCACCCGATGACGATCCGCGATCCGGCGCAGGTCGAGGGCCTGCTCGACGCCGTCTGGGAACGCTTCGGCGGCATTGACGTGCTCGTGAACAACGCGGGTGGGCAGTTCGCCGCGCACGCGATGGACTTTACCGACAAGGGCTGGAACGCCGTCATCGACACCAACCTCAACGGCACCTGGTACATGATGCAGGGCGCGGCCAGGCGCTGGGTCAAGCAGGGCAAGCGCGACGGCAGCATCGTCACCATCGCCGCAGCCGTGGACCGCGGCCTGCCGGGCATGGCGCACACGGCAGCATCGCGTGCCGGCGTGATCGCGCTGTCGCAGACGCTGGCCGTCGAATGGGCCGAGCACGGCATCCGCGTCAACTGCATCGGCGCCGGCGCCATCGAGAGCAACGGCTTCAACAACTACAAGGAAGAGAACGTCGGCGGCCTGTTCCGCACCAACCCCATGCTCAGGGCAGGTGACGTGCAAGACATCGCCGAGGCGGTGGTCTACCTGACAGCCTCCTCGGGCAAGTACATCACCGGCGAGACCATCAACATCGACGGCGGCATGGTGCTGTGGGGCGACTTCTGGCCTGCCGGCATGCCTGACTACTTCAAGCCCCCCGCATCCCAAACATGAGCTCCAAAACCGACAAGACCGCCAGCGGTCCCGGCCCGCTGGCCGGCGTCAGGATCATCGACCTCACCACCGTGGTGATGGGTCCGTTCGCCTCGCAGATCCTGGCCGACCTGGGCGCCGACGTCATCAAGGTGGAATCGCCCGATGGCGACACCGTCCGCAACATCGGTCCCAGCCGCAGCACGGGCATGGGCCCGATGTACCTGGCGCTGAACCGCAACAAGCGCAGCATCGCGCTCGACCTGCGCCAGCCCGATGGACTGGCAGCACTGAAGCGCCTGATTGCCGGCGCCGACGTGCTGCTGTTCAACATCCGCCCCGAATCGATGGGCCGGCTGGGCCTGAGCTACGACGAGGTTTCCGCCGTCAACCCGCGCATCATCTACTGCGGTGCCTACGGCTTCGGCGAAGGCGGGCGCTATGCCGGCAAGCCGGCGCTCGACGACCTGATCCAGGGCGCGGTGGCCCTGCCCTCGCTGGTCGGCCGCGTGACGGGCGAGCCGCGCTACCTGCCGACCAACATCTGCGACCGCACCACCGGCCTGACCGCCGTCTACGCCGTGACCTCGGCGCTCTACGCGCGCGAGCGCAGCGGCCGCGGCCAGGCCATCGAAGTGCCGATGTTCGAGACCATGACGCAGTTCGTGCTGTCCGACCACATGTACGGCCAGACCTTCGACCCGCCGCTGGCCGACGCCGGCTACGTGCGCCTGCTTGCCAAGGACCGCCGCCCCTGCAAGACCAAGGACGGCTACATCTGCGTGCTGATCTACATCGACAAGCACTGGAAGAACTTCTGCGAGATGCTGGGCCGCGAGGAGATGCTGCGCGACCCGCGCTTCCTGCGCATGGCCGACCGCACACGCAACGTCGACGCGCTGTACGCCTTCGTCACGGAGCAGATGGCCCAGCGCACCACCGCCGAGTGGATGGACGCGCTGGCCAAGGCCGACATCCCCGTGACGCCGATGCACACGCCGGCCACGCTGATGGACGACCCGCACCTGGCCGACGTCGGCTTCTTTGAGTGGATCGAGCACCCGAGCGAAGGGCGCATCCGCACGATGAACATTCCGGGCACCTGGTCGGGCACGCCGCCGGCCATCCGCCGCCATGCGCCGCTGCTGGGCGAGAACACGCGTGAGCTGCTGGCCGAGGCCGGCTACGCTGCAGCCGACATTGACCGTCTGCTGGCCAGCGGCGCGGCGCGCGCGCAGGAGCCCGCCGCGCGGGCCGAAGCAGAGCTCTGACCCTCAACCGGCGCGCGCACCGCCCGCGCGAACCAGGCCGCGCTGCACCAGAGCGTCCAGGTCCAACGCCGGTATTCCCCAACGCTGCACCTGTTCAAGCGCGCCATCGTCGGCGGTGTGCGGCGCGCGCGGCAGCGCCGCCGGGGTGGCGCTGAAACGCGGCACCGGTGCCGGCTGCACCACACCGCCGATGTCGACGAAGGTCGAGCGTGCGTGGTTGTGCGGATGATGGGGCGCCTCCAGCGGCGCCAGTACCGGCGCGAAGCAGGCGTCGCTGCCTTCGAGCAGCTCGCACCACTGCGCCTGCGTGCGGGTCTCGAAGATCGCGGCCAGGCGGGCCTTGCTTTCGCCCCAGCGTGCCGTGTCGTCGAAGTCGAAGGCGTCGGCTGCTAGCCCCAGGCGCTCGAGCAGCACCTTGCGGAATTTCGACTCGATCGGCGCGACCGAGACGTACTCGCCGTCGGCGCAGCGGAACACCTCGTAATGCGGCGCGCCCGAGTCCAGCAGGTTGGTGCCGCGCGGGCCGGTGTGCATGCCGCTGCCGAGCATGCCGTACAGCGAGGTCATCAGCATCGCCGCGCCGTCGACCATGGCCGCATCGACGATCTGCCCGGCACCGCCGCGCTGCGTGTTCCACAGCGCCGCGAGCATGCCGAAGGCGAGCAGCAGGCCGCCGCCGCCGAAGTCGCCGACCAGGTTCAGCGGCGGCGTCGGCGGCGCACCGGCGCGGCCGATCGCATGCAGCGCACCCGACAAGGCGATGTAGTTCAGGTCGTGCCCGGCAGTCAGCGCCAGCGGCCCGGTCTGGCCGAAGCCGGTGACGCGCCCGTAGACCAGCTTGGGTTGTTGCGCCAGACAAGGCTCGGGGCCCAGGCCGAGCCGCTCCATCGTCTGCGGCCGAAAGCCCTCGATCAGCGCATCGCTGCAAGCGACGAGCCGGCGCGCGAACGCGACCCCTTCGGCGGCCTTCAGATCGACCGCGATCGAGCGCTTGCCACGGTTCAGCAGGTCGAACTTCGGCGCCCGCTCGATGCCCAGGCCGCTGGGCGCAAGCCGGTCCACACGCAGCACCTCGGCGCCCAGGTCGGCCAGCAACATGCCGCACATCGGGCCCGGCCCGATGCCGGCGAACTCCACCACCTTCATGCCGCTCAGCGGTCCCTGGCTCATTGTCCGTTCTCCTCAAACGATGGAATATCAACCGAGCAGGCGGTCCAGGCGTTCCTTGGCCTCGGCCAGTTCGCCCAGCATGTCCTGCACCACCTGGCGCACCGAGGTCTCTTCGCGCATGTCGGCCACGATCTGCCCGACGGGGTAAGTCAGGAATTCCTTGGCCCGAACCCGTTCGACCCGCGTGCGGCCCTGCCCCCACCACAGGATCGCCTGCTCGGGGGTGACCTCGCTCTGCACCGTCTTCAGCCAGACCGAGCTGCACCAAGCACCTTCGCAGCCAAGCGCCAACGCCGACGCGAGCTGGCGTCCGCGGCCGATGCCACCGGCGCCGAGCACGGGCAGCGGCGCGACCGCGTCGACGATGCGCGGCCACAGCACCATCGAGGTGGTGCTGCCGATGTGGCCGCCGGCCTCGGTGCCGACCGCGATGACGAAATCACAACCGGCATCGCGGTGCTTGATCGCGTGTTTGGGCGCCCCTGCCATCGCCGCCACCTTGATGCCGCGCGCATGGGCGCGCTGCACCAGTTCGGCCGGCGGCGAGCCCAGCGCATTCACGATCAGCTTGATCGGATGGCGCAGCGCGATCTCGATCGTCGCGGCGCTCGCGCCCGGAGTGAAGTTGAAGGTCGACACCAGGTCTCGTTCGATCTGCGCCGCTTCGGCCGCGGGCAGCGCTGGCACACCGGCGCGGTCGAGCATGCCGCGAACGAAGGCCAGATGCTCGGCGGGCAGCAGCCGGTCGGCGTCGTACTTGGCCTCGCCCTCGCCCTCGCCCGCGTCCTGAAAGGTCGTGGGCATCAGGACGTCGACGCCGTAGGGCCGGCCACTGATGTGGTCGTCGATCCATTGCAGCTCGGCGTCGACGCGCTGCGGGCTCACTGGACTACCCTCCGTGCTGCGCACTCTGGGATGAGCGCTTGGGAGCGGCCCGGCGCGCTCACGCGGGCCAGGCCGAGCACACCGAGACCACCGGCCTTCGAGACCTCGACGACGACGTCGCGGCAATGGGAGGGAGAAGGCGAAGATCGGCGCCTCGATCCCGAACATCTCAAACAAGCGGTTGGCCACAGCTGTCTTCCGGGCTCGATCCAATATTGGACTATTATGCCAATAATGAAACGGCCCTCCGCCTCCGTGAACGGTTCCGCCAGCGACGACTACAGCGGCCCCAAGTCGCCCTTGCGCGTGATGCAGATCGTCGAGTTGCTGGCCGCCGCGACCCACGGCATGTCGCTGGCCGCGATGACCGAAGCGCTGCAGATTCCGAAGACCAGCTTGCTGAACCATCTGCGGGTCATGGTCAGCGCCGGTTACGTGAGCCTGCGCGATGCCCGCTACGCGCTGGGCCCGGCGGCGATGCGGCTGGGCGCGATCATCGCCGCCGATGCGGGCGTGCTGGCTGCGGCGCGCCCGGTGGCGGCCGAACTGATGGCCCGGACCGGTGAAACCGTGATGCTCGCCACGCTCGACGAACGCAGTGCCGAAGCGCTGTACATCGACGTCATCAACAGCCAGCAGGACATCCGTTATTCACCGCGTGTCGGCTCGCGCTGGCCGCTGTACTGCACCGGCATGGGCCGTGCGCTGCTGGCGTTTCAGGAGCCGTCGTTCATTCGTCGCTACCTGGCCGAGACCGACATGCTGCGGCGCACGTCGCGCACCGTCACCGACCGGGCACGCCTGCGACGCATCGTCGACGAGGTACGCAGCAGCGGTGTCGTGGTGACACAGGGTGAGCACACGGTAGGCGCCGGCGCCGTAGCCGCACCAGTCATCGAGCGCGACGGCCGCGTGCGCCATGCCATCGGCATCGGCGTGCCGATCGACCGGCTCGAGCCGCGACGCGAGTTGCTCGCCGCACTTGTGGTCGAGGCAGCGCGTCAGGTCTCATGGACCCTGGGCAGGCATGCAGCGAGCCCGGTCCACGCGACCCACAAGACACTCGAGAACACCGCCTCATCGGTGGCAGCCGCACCGTCAACCCGACCTACCAAGGCCCGCCAGGGCGAACGGAGACGAGCATGAACCCTCGCTTCGCAAGCGCCGCGCGCAACCTGTCGCGCGGCTTGACTCGCGCCCTGCTGTTGGGCCTGGCCCCGCTGGCCGCCCATGCGCAGTATCCGAACAAGCCGGTTCGCCTAGTCGTGCCCTTCG
>Ga0073899_10005199_pt1 | contig 11355 bp, 5 predicted proteins | sample KloWWTmetaKNB5Ph_FD_88975 | JGI IMG/M metagenome (GOLD analysis project Ga0073899, IMG submission 88975) | Active sludge microbial communities from Klosterneuburg, Austria, studying microevolution and ecology of nitrifiers - Klosterneuburg... | ecosystem: Engineered > WWTP > Aerobic digester >...
CCCGGTGCCGATCCCGCCGTGCTGCGCGATGGCGTGCTGCACTTCCCGCCGCATGGCGCGGCATTCGCCACGCTGGATTGATGCACGGCTGCCGACGCATCTGCCTTGCGCTGGCGCTGCTGGCCACGGCGCCCGTGCAGGCGGCGATCGCCGACTGCGATGGCGACATCGCGCGCACGCTGCATCCCGTCGCGCATGCCGCGACAGATGCGCGTGCGTACTGGCTGGATGCCGGCACGCTGCGCTGGCCGAACATGCCGGCCACTGCGAGCTATCGCCTGTACGCATCGGCCGATGCGCGGTTGCAGGTCGTGGCAGGGCAGCCGGTGCGCGGTGCGGATGTCGCCATCGTGCTGGAACCGGTTTCGACACTCGCGGACGCGGTTGCCGAGCGCTTCCGCTTCACCGGTGCCGGCGTCGAGTTGCGCGTGCCCGAACACGACCGGCCACGCCTGCGCCGGCTGCTGACCCAGCAGCTGCTGCTGGTGCGGGAAGATGCGCAGGGACATGCGATCGAGGCGACCTATCTGCAAGCGCCGGGCGCGCTTGATGCGCTCTACGCAGCGGCCGACGGGGCGTCGTTGGGCGCGATGCCGCTCGGCGATGCGACGGATTTCGCACTGTGGGCACCGACTGCGCGTGCCGTCGCCGTATGCCTGTATGCGGACGCAACCGGGCCGGCGCGCGAATCGCTGCCGCTGCAACGCGATGTCGCCAACGGCACGTGGTCCGCGACCCTGCCGCGAGACCGGCGTGGCGGCTATTACACCTATCTCGTCGACGTGTTCGTGCCCGGCGTCGGCATCGTGCGCAATCGCGTCACCGATCCGTATTCGGTCAGCCTGAGCACGGATTCCGCGCGCAGCTTCATCGCCGATCTCGACGATCCGGCATTGAAGCCGCAGGGCTGGGACGCCGCGCCACGTCCGCCGGCGCTGGCATCGAACACCGACATGGCGATCTACGAACTGCACGTGCGCGATTTCTCGATCGGCGATGCCAGTGTGCCGTCGGCACATCGCGGTCGGTACCTTGCCTTCACCGATGCGACGTCGAACGGCATGCGCCACCTGCGCGCGCTGGGTGATGCCGGCATCACCGACATCCACCTGCTGCCGGTGTTCGACATCGCCACCATCCCGGAGGCGGGCTGCAAGACGCCGGTGGTTCCGCACGCGGGGCCGGACAGCGAGGCACAGCAAGACGCGGTCATGGCGATGGCTGCGCAGGATTGTTTCAATTGGGGTTACGACCCGTTCCACTTCAACGCGCCGGAAGGCAGCTACGCCAGCGATGCGGCGGATGGCGCGGTGCGCATCCGCGAGTTCCGCGCGATGGTGCAGGCACTGCACGTTGCCGGCCTGCGCGTCGGCATGGACGTGGTCTACAACCACACCGCGGCCACGGGCCAGTCGCCGCGTTCGCTGCTGGACCGGATCGTGCCCGGCTATTACCAGCGGCTGGATGCGAGCGGCGCGGTCGAGACGTCCACCTGCTGCGCCAACACCGCCACCGAGCACCGGATGATGGCGAAGCTGATGCGCGAATCCGTCGCACTGTGGGCGCAGCACTACCGCATTGATTCGTTCCGCTTCGACCTGATGGGCCACCAGCCACGCGATGCGATGCTCGAAGTGCAGCGCGCGGCGAATGCCGCCGCCGGCCGCACGATTCCACTGCTCGGCGAAGGCTGGAATTTCGGCGAGGTGGCGAACAACGCACGCTTCGTGCAGGCCACGCAGGGCGAACTCGACGGCAGCGGCATCGCCAGCTTCAGCGATCGCGCCCGCGATGCGCTGCGCGGCGGCGGTTGCTGCGACAGCGGCATCGACCTGATCGCCAACCAGGGCCTGCTCAACGGCCTGCATTACGCAGCAAACGCGCACGGCCGTGGCTCGCGCGCCGAACTCCTGCATGCGGCGGATCTCGCCCGTGCCGGACTGGCCGGGACCTTGCGCGACTACCGCATGCAGTTCGCGGACGGGCGCATCGCCACGCTCGACCAGCTCGACTACAAGGGTCAGCCGGCCGGTTACGCCCGCCAGCCGGGCGAGGTGGTGAACTACGTCGAGAACCACGACAACCCGACGTTGTGGGACATCCATGCGTTGAAGCTGCCGCAAGGCACGACCTCGGAAGAACGCGCGAGGGTGCAGTTGCTGGGCGCGGCGTTCGTCGCCTTCAGCCAGGGCGTGACGTATTTCCATGCCGGCATGGACCTGCTGCGCAGCAAGTCGCTGGACCGCAACAGCTTCGATTCCGGCGACTGGTTCAATCGCCTCGACTGGAGCGGCATCGACAACGGCTTCGGTGCCGGCCTGCCACCGCAGCGCGACAACGGCAAGGACTGGGCGTTGCTGCGGCCGGTATTGCGCAACGCGAACGCCAGGCCATCGTCCGCCGAGATCGCCTGGATGCGCGATGCCTTCCGCGACCTGCTGCGCATCCGCGCGAGCACGCCGTTGTTCCGTCTCGCGTCCGCCGATGACATCGCGCAGCGGCTCGCGTTCCGCAATACCGGCCCTGCGCAGAATCCGCTGGTGATCGTCGGTCGCCTCGATGGTGCGGGCATGGCTGGTCCGTATCGCGAGGTGCTGTACCTGCTCAACGTGTCGCCGGAGACGCAGGTACTGACCCTGCCCGAAGAGATCGGCAAGGCCTATGTCCTGCATCCGGTGCAATCCAGCGCGAGTGCAACCGATGTGCGCGCGCGGCAGGCCCGCTACCGGGCGCGCGACGGCCGCATCGAGGTGCCAGCGCGTACCGCCGTCGTGTTCGTCGTGCCGAAGGAGTGAACCGCATGCATCGTTCGACCCGCATTGCCATGATCGCGGCCCTGATCGCCACGCTGGTGCTGGCACCCGCCGCGCATGCCGATACCGTCGCCAGCGTGTCCTCGCCGGACGGCACGCTGAAGGTCGAGCTCGACCTCAACGGCGAGGGGCGTCTCGCGTATCGCGTGCTGCGCGAAGGCAAGCCATTGATCGTCGATTCCCGGCTTGGTTTCATCCTGCGCAACAACCGCCAGTTGCTGCGCAATTTCAGGCTGGATGCGCAATCGGCGCGCAGCTTCGACGAGACCTGGGAGCAACCCTGGGGCGAGCGCCGCTTCGTCCGCAATCGCTACAACGAACTGCGCACCGGCTTCAGCGAGAAGGATCACGAGCGGCGCCGGATCGACGTGGTGTTCCGGGTGTTCGATGACGGCATCGGCTTCCGTTACGAATTCCCGCAGCAGCCGACGCTCGACGCGGTGGAAATCGTCGAGGAGTTGACCGAATTCGCCATCGCGCAGCCGGCCATCGCGTGGTGGATTCCCGCGCTGGAATGGAACCGCGAGGAGTATCTCTACAACCGCACGCCGCTGGCCGAAGTCGGCATCGCGCAGACGCCGATCACCTTGCGCACGGGCGACGGCACGCATCTTTCGATCCATGAAGCCGCGCTGATCGACTACGCCGGCATGAACCTGATGAAGGGGGGCGACGGCCGCTTGCGTGCTTCGCTGACACCTGGCAGTCCGGCGAATGTGGTACGCCGCTCGCCGTTTGCGACGCCGTGGCGGACGATCACCATCAGCGACCGCGCCGCTGGTCTGGTCGAATCCAGCCTGATCCTCAACCTCAACGAACCGAACAAGCTCGGCGACGTGAGCTGGTTCACGCCGCACAAGTACGTCGGCGTGTGGTGGTCGTTGCACCTCGATACCGAAACCTGGGCGACCGGGCCGAGGCATGGCGCGACCACCGCCAACACGAAGCGCTACATCGACTTCGCCGCCGCGAACGGGTTCCGCGGCGTGCTGGTGGAAGGCTGGAACGCGGGTTGGGACGGCGACTGGTTCGCCAATGGCTGGGACTTCGATTTCCGCAAGCCGACGCCGGACTACGACCTGCAGGGCCTCGCGGCATACGCGAAATCGAAGGGCGTGCACCTGATCGGCCATCACGAGACCGGCTGCGCGGTCAGTCATTACGAGCGGCAGATGGACGCGGCCTTCGCGCTGTTCGACAAGCTCGGCATCGACGCGGTGAAGACCGGCTACGTCTGCGATGCCGGGCAGATCGAACGGCAGGACGTCGCCGACGGCCCGGTGATCCGCGAATGGCACGAAGGCCAGTGGATGAGCCGCCATCATCTGCGCGTGCTGGAAGCGGCGGCGAAACATCATGTCGCGATCAATTCGCACGAACCGATCAAGGACACCGGCCTGCGCCGCACCTGGCCGAACTGGATTTCGCGCGAGGGCGCACGCGGCCAGGAATTCAATGCCTGGGGCGATCCGCCGAATTCGCCGGAGCACGAAGTGACGCTGGTCTACACGCGGATGCTGGCCGGTCCGATGGATTACACGCCGGGCATCGTCAGCCTGACCGGCAAGCACGGCCAGGAGATCGGCAGCACGTTGGCGCGGCAACTGGCGTTGTACGTCGCGTTGTACAGCCCGATCCAGATGGTCGCCGACCTGCCGGAACACTACGCGCAGCACCCGGACGCCTTCCAGTTCATCAAGGACGTGGCAGTGGACTGGGACGAGAGCCGGCTGCTGGCCGGCGAAGTCGGCGAATACGCGGCGATTGCGCGCAAGGCACGCGGTGGCGGCGAATGGTTCATCGGCGCGATCAACGATCGCAACCCGCGCGAAGTTCCGCTGAAGCTGGACTTCCTCGATGCCGGCAAGCGCTATCGCGCCGAGATCCATCGCGACGGCGAAGGTGCCGACTGGCATGGCGCCGCGCGTTTCCGCTTCGTGCGCGAAGCGCGCGAGGTAAAACGTGGCGATACGTTGACGCTGTGGCTGGCCGGCGGCGGTGGTGCAGCCGTGCGTCTGGTTCCGATCGAAGGGTGATGCCGATGCGACTGCTGGTTGCCGTCTGTCTGTTGCTCGTGGCCGCGGTTGCGCAGGCGCAGGCGCAGGGCGTGCACGTGGACACGCTGGATCTGGCCGTGCCCGGGTTGACTGACAAGGCGATTCGTGTGCGCGTGTACCTGCCGCCGGATTACCAATCGACGCAGGCGCGTTACGACATGCTGTACGTCAACGACGGGCAGGACATGCAGGCGGTCGGCATGCAGGCCACGCTGGACAGCCTGTATGCGCGCGGCGCGATCCGTCCCGTCGTCGTGGTCGCCATCGACATGCCGCCGGATCGCATGGCCGGCTATGGCCTGTTCGACCGCGTGAAGGGCGAAGCCATCGCCGCACCGACCAAGTACGGCGCGGTCGGCGCGAATGCTCAGGCGTATGCGCAGTGGCTGACGCAAACGCTGGTGCCGGCCATCGATGCGCGCTACCGCAGCGTCGCCCGCGCCGATGGCCGCGCCATCCTCGGCTGGTCGCTGGGCGCACTCAGCGCGTTCGGGATCGGCTGGCAGTATCCGGAACTGTTCGGCCGGGTCGGTGCGTTCTCGCCGTCGTTCTGGCTGTCGGCGCAGAACACGGATGCGGATGCGGTGCAGGCCACGCGGATCGTGCATGCGCTGGTCGATCGCAGTACGCCGATGCCGCGACCGAAGCTGTTCTTCGGCGTCGGCAGCAAGGAGGGAACCGACGACCGCGACAACGACGGCATCATCGACGTGCTCGACGACACCCGCGACCTGATCGAAGGCTGGAAAGCGCCGGATGGCAAGCCGCGCAAGGGGCTGCGTCAGTTCGGCTACGCCGCGAACCTGGACCACGCGCGCAAGCCGAATCGCGACAACGCGGCCCTGTATCTGCTCGAAGGCGGCAGGCACGACCAACCGAGTTGGGCGCGGATGCTGCCGGTGTTCCTGCGCTGGGCGTATGCGAAGCAAGCGCCGGCCATTTCGGTCAGCGGCGCGATGGAAAGCTGGCAGGACTTCCCGTCGCGCTTCGTCGCGTCGCGCAACGTGGACGTGTGGCTGCCGCCGTCGTACGCGACGCACCCGGAGCGCCGTTATCCGGTGCTGTACATGCACGACGGCCAGAACCTGTTCGACCCGCAACTGGTCTGGGGCGGCAACGACTGGGATGTGGATGGTGCGATGACGAGGCTCGTCGCCGCAGGCAAGGTGCGCGAGGCGATCGTGGTCGGGGTGTGGAACTCGCCGCGCCGGTTCGATGAATACATGCCGCAGGTGGGGACGGGCGATGCGGTGAAAACCGGCGTGGACTGGTATCCATCGGTACCGCGTGCAGCCCTGATTTCCGACGACTACCTGCGTTTCCTGGTCGAGGAGCTGAAGCCCTTCATCGATGCGCGCTACCGCACGCAGCCGGCGCGCGACGACACTGCAGTCATGGGTTCCAGCATGGGCGGGCTGATCTCGCTGTACGCGCTGGCGAAATATCCGCAGGTATTCGGCGGCGCGGGCGCGGTGTCCACCCATTGGCCGGCGGGCGAGGGCGCGATGGTGGACTGGCTTGGCGGGCATCTGCCGCCAGCGGGCACGCATCGCGTCTGGTTCGACCATGGCACGGCGACGCTGGACGCGCTGTATGCATCGCACCAGCAGCGGATGGATGCGGCAATGCGTGCATCCGGCTGGGTCGAGACGCGCGATTGGCAATCCCGCGTGTTCGAAGGCGCGGCGCACGACGAAGCCTCGTGGCGTGCGCGCATCGATCAACCATTGCTGTTCCTGCTGGGGTCGCCGCGCTGAAGCAAGGCGGCCGCCATTGCCGTTTCGCGGAATTTTCGTGCAGCCGCAACATGCATGCTGCGATCCAGCCTGACTCGCAGGTGCGTGTTGCGATGCGACATTTGTCGTTCACCTTGCCGGAAAATGCAGCCGCGGCCGTGTTCGCACATCCGCGAAAGCTAGGCGTGGCGCGGGTTCCAGCGCAGTCGACAACGGTATTCCAATGAATACGTATGCAGCACGGCGCTGCATCGAAACTCCGCGACTACTATCGGTCGCGTTCGCGCATGGGGATGTTGCGACTGGCGCGCGCAGCGGAGCGAACGACGACGATCGTTCGACCACTCAAACGAATTCCTGGAGGGGAAGATGGTGCAGTTGAAGCGAAACCTGCTGAGCGTGGCGCTGGCCTCGGCGACGATGATGTTGACCGCGCAAGTCCATGCGCAGTCCGCGCAGGCGGACCAGGCCGAAACGGGAGCCTCGGCGAAGAAGAAGGCGGAAGATGCGAAGACGCTGGACAAGGTGGTGGTGGTCGGCATCCGTGGCGCGATCGAACGCGCGATCGACACCAAGCAGGAAGCGACTTCGATCATCGAAGCGGTGTCCGCCGAGGACATCGGCAAGCTGCCGGATCAATCCATCGCCGACTCCATCGCCCGCTTGCCCGGCCTGACCGCCCAGCGCAAGGATGGCCGTGCTTCGCAGATCAACATCCGCGGCTTCGCCGGCGATTTCTCCTCGACCACGCTGAATGGCCGCGAGCAGGCCACCACCTTCGACAACCGCGGCGTGGAGTTCGACCAGTATCCGTCCGAGCTGCTCAGCTCGGTGGTGGTGTACAAGACGCCCGATGCCAAGCTGGTCGGGCAGGGGCTGTCCGGCACGGTGGACCTCCGCACCGTGCGCCCGCTGGAGTACGACAAGCGCGTGGTCAATTTCGGCGCACGCTACGACCAGAACAAGATCCGCGGCATGAAGGAGAACGGCTATCGCTACAACGTCTCCTACATCGACCAGTTCCTCGACAACACCCTGGGCGTGAGCATCGGCTTCGCGCACATGGACAGCCCGCAGCCGGGCTTCGAGAACGAACCCTGGGGTTACACCGGATTCCGCGGCGATGGCAGCAAGCAGATCATCGGCGGCACCAAGTTCTTCAAGTACAGCCGCGATACCAAGCGCGATGGCGTGATGGCGACCGTGCAGTTCCGCCCCAACGATTTCTACGAGGGCACGCTCGATCTGCTGTACTCGCATTTCAAGAAGAACGAGACCCGCGCAGGTGCGCAGTTCTGGACGGAGTGGGGTGGCGGCACCAATGTGCTGCCGGGATGGACCGCCACCGGCGGCACCGTGACCAAGTCCAGCTGGACCGGCGTGTATCCGGTCGTCAGCATGGACAGCACGCCGGTGGACAACCGGCTGGATTCGTACGGTTTCAACAACAAGTTCAGTTTCAGCGAGAACTGGACCCTGAATGTCGACCTGTCCTATTCGCGCGCCAAGAGCAACTTCAAGGTCATCGAGACCACCGCCGGCCTCAAGGCCGGCAACGGCACCACCACGGTCGACATTTCGCTGGATCCGAGCGGGCTGTTCTACAACTACGACTTCGGTGCCGACCTGTCCGATCCGAACGCATTGGTGATCCGCGGCGTGGCCGCTTGGGGCGGCGGCCAGGATGGCTACTACAAGGACTTCAACATCAACGACACGATCAAGTCGTTGCGCGTGAATGCCATTCGCAACTTCGATTCCGGATTCCTGAGCAGCATCGACTTCGGTGCCAACCTGACCGACCGCACCAAGTACAAGACCGACTACGAGGCGCAGCTGTGCCTGGTCGCCTGTGCGGCCGGCGGCACCGATACCGCACCGTTCCCGGGTACCACCATTCCGTTCGGCGTTGGCGGCATCGACAGGATCGCGATGTACAACGCCGACGAAGCCTTCAGGTCCGGGATCTGGAAGCTGAAGTCGTCGCCGGTGGACTGGTACGCACCGAAGAGCTGGTCGGTCGACGAGCAGGTCAACACCTTCTACTTCCAGGCGAACATCGATACCGAACTGTTCGGCAAGCCGCTGCGCGGCAATGCCGGCTTCCAGTACGTCAAGGCAGACCAGTCCGGCGAAGGCCTGGTCACCGTGGCCGGCGTGCCGACCGGTGCGTCGGTGGATTACGGCGACAGCTACAGCAAGTTCCTGCCCAGCCTGAACCTGGCCTGGGAGGTCCTGCCGGAACTCAACCTGCGCTTCGGTGCGGCGCGACAGGCAGCGCGTCCGCCGATGGACACCATGCGCGGCGGCATGAACATCGACGTGTGCACCACCTGCGGCGGCCAGCCGATCTGGACCGCCAGTGGCGGCAATCCGCGCCTGCGCCCGTGGCTGGCCGAAGCCTACGACCTGTCGATCGAGAAGTATTTCAGGACCGCGCAGGGCAACCGCGGTTATGTCGCCGCAGCGTACTTCTACAAGGATGTACTGAGCTACATCTGGAACCAGCCGGTGAACTTCGATTTCGCCGGGTTCCCGCTGCCGACCACGGTGCAGGGCAAGCCCACGCCGACCACCACCATCGGCCAGATGAATCAGCCGGCCAATGGCGAGAACGGCATGATCCGCGGTACCGAGCTGACCGCGTCGGTGCCGCTGGACATCCTCTGGAAGCCGCTGAACGGACTGGGCATCATCGCCAGCTATTCGGATACCAAGAGCAGCATCCACCCCAACGGGCCGAGCAGTTCCGGGCCGATGCCGGGCCTGTCCAAGTACGTGTCCAACCTCACTGCGTACTACGAGCGCGCCGGCTTCGGCCTGCGTTACAACCGCCGCACGCGTTCGGCCTTCCTCGGCGGTTATCGCAATTTCGCCGGCGACCTGGCCAGCGAGATGTACCGTCCGGACATCGTCAAGGACGTGCAGGTGAACTACAACTTCACCCGCGGCCCGCTGGAAGGCCTGTCGCTGTACCTGCAGGTCAACAACATCGGCGATCAGCCCTCGGCGACCTATGTGCCGCAGGGCCCGGCGAAGTACTACGAGTACGGGCGCACCACGCTGGCGGGCTTCAGCTACAAGTTCTGATCGTCCCGCCGATGCGATGAAGTGACCAAGCCCCTGCCTGTCGCGTACAGGCAGGGGTCTTTTTTGCGAAGCGCGCAGGCGATACGCGCGGATGGGGGAACTATGCAAACGAACATGGTGCAACTCGCGGTCTTCCTCGGCCTGACCGCACTGGTCGCGCTCGCCACCTGGTGGCGTTACGGCAAGGAAACCAAGGCGGGCGATTCCGCGCAGGATTTCTTCCTGGCCGGCAAGCATTTGAGCTGGCCGTTCATCGCCGGCAGCCTGCTGCTGACCAACATCAGCGCCGAGCAGATCGTCGGCATGAACGGCGCGCAGAACCTGCTGCAGGTGTGGTGGGAATTCGGCGCGGCGGCCGGTCTGCTGGTGCTGGCCAAGGTGCTGGTGCCGATGTACTACAAGTACGACTGCACGACCACGACCGAGCTGCTGGAAAGGCGCTTGCCGAACGGTGCCGCGCTGCGGCGCACGGTGTCGGTGCTGTTCCTGCTCGGCTACATGTTCATCCTGCTGCCGATGGTGCTGTACACCGGCGCGCGCTTCATGAAATCGATGTTCGAGCCGGACATGTCGATCCTCGTCATCTCGATCCTGTTCGCGCTGGCCGGGCTGGCATACGCCGCGCTCGGCGGCCTGCGCGCGATCGCGATCTCCGATACCTACATGGGCGTGGTGCTGCTGGTGATGGGCGGGCTGGTGACGTACTTCGCGCTTGACCGGATCGATTGGGATTTCTCGGGGATTCCCGCGGAGCGCCTGACCCTGTGGGGCGGGCCGGATTCCGACATCCCGTGGCCGACGTTGCTGACCGGCATGGTGTTCGCGCACATCTTCTACTGGGGCACCAACATGCTGATCGCGCAGCGTGCGTTGGCGGCGAGGGACATCCGCGAGGCGCAGAAGGGCATCTACGCGGCGGCGGCGTTGAAGTTCCTGACCCCGTTCATCGTGATCCTGCCCGGCATCATCGCGTTCAAGCTGTATGGCGACATCGACGACAACGCCTACGGCCGGCTGGTCGGCGACGTGTTGCCGCCGTGGCTGTCCGGCGCATTCGCGGCGGCGATCACCGGCGCGGTGCTGTCCAGCTACAACGCCGGCCTGAATTCGGCCGCAGCGCTGTACACGGTCGACCTGCACCTGCCGATGGTGAATCCGAAGGCGGACGGCAAGCGCATTGGCCAGGTCGTGCAACTGGTGTTCATGCTGGTCTCGCTGGCGATGGTGCCGCTGTACCAGAACGCGACCAGCATCATCGGCACGTTGCAGCAGTTGAACGGCCTGTATTCGATGCCGGTGCTGGCGTCCTTCATCGTCGCGATCTTCGTGCGCGGTGCGAATGCGACGGCAATCCGCATCGCGCTGGTGTTCGGCGTCGTGCTGTATGCGGTGTTCACCTTCGCGTGGACACCACTGCACTACCTGCACCTGATGTGCATCACCCTGGTCGCGACGATCCTGGTCGCGATCGGATTGAGCCGGGCGATGGGCGCGCCGGCAGCGGTCGCCGACGCGGGCTGATCTACGGCGTTTCGATCAGCGCGGGAGCGCGGCCGCCTCGCGGGCAAGCTCGCCGATGCGCGTCCAGTCCTTCGCCTTCAGCGCATCGCCCGGCAGCATCCACGAGCCACCGACACAGGCGACGTTCGGCAGCGCGAG
>Ga0073899_10005200_pt1 | contig 11355 bp, 10 predicted proteins | sample KloWWTmetaKNB5Ph_FD_88975 | JGI IMG/M metagenome (GOLD analysis project Ga0073899, IMG submission 88975) | Active sludge microbial communities from Klosterneuburg, Austria, studying microevolution and ecology of nitrifiers - Klosterneuburg... | ecosystem: Engineered > WWTP > Aerobic digester >...
CCGCGCTGGACCACGCCGCCGCGGCCAAGCAGGCCGGCTCGGATGCCGAGCTCGTATCTGTGATCGAGTCGGAGGTCGGCGCGACCGCACGCGTCTTCGAGCTCCCGGTCGTCAGCTTCCCCGACGATCCGGGCTCCGGGCGGTTGCTGGCTCCCGCGGTCCACTCCGACGGAGGCCTGCGCTTCAGCGCCGGGTTCTTCCGAGGCGGGGAATCGGACTGGCAGCTCAGCTGGTGCCGGCAGCCGGCCGGAGCGTTCGTGCGTGCGGTCACAGCGGCGGGATACGACGCTCTGCTCGTTCAGCGGAACCACCACCTCGTGTCCGACCCAGGGGCCCTACAGGCCCAGTTGGACGCCCAGCTCGGCGCTCCCACCGGGACCAGCCGCGACGGGGCATTCGTCTGGTACGACCTCCGGCCCCTGCGAGCCGAGCTGATCGACCGCTTCGGTGAGCGGGCGGTCGCTCGCGCCGGGGACCTGGTGCAACGGCCGATCGGGGTCGACTACGTGGCCGTCACCGACCTCCGAAAGAGCGGACGGGTGATGGCCGATGGGGGAGCGGTCCGGCTCCGGCGCCTCGATGGCGAGCGTGATCCGGTCGAGGTGACGATGCACGTCCAGCCCGACGGCGGGGAGGGGCGAACTGTGCGCTCCGAAACGGACCTCGACCAGGTGGTCACCGACATCCCCGTTCCGGGGCCGGCCCCGACGACGGTGTCGGGGCTGTCGGTGATCGACGTGCGCGCCCTGGACGACCCGGTCCTCGGTCCCCGTGACGGTGACGCCATCCCCGCCGTCTGCATGTGACGGCAGGCGGCGCTGGAGGAGTCGTCAGGTGATCGAGAGCATGCGCTCCAGCGCCACCGTCCTGCTGGCAGGCGGCGCTGGAGGAGTCGTCAGGTGATCGAGAGCATGCGCTCCAGCGCCACGGTCCTGCTGGCGGGCGGCGCTGGAGGAGTCGTCAGGTGATCGAGAGCATGCGCTCCAGCGCCACGCGAGCCCAGTGGGCGGTGTCGGGGTCGACGGAGATCTGGTTGACCACGTTGCCCTCGACCAGGTTCTCGAGAGTCCAGGCCAGATGCCGGTCGTCGATGCGGAACATCGTCGAGCACGGGCAGATCAGCGGGTCGAGCGACCGGACGTCCTTGTCGGACTCGGCGTCGAGACGCTGCACCAGGTGGATCTCGGTTCCCACCGCGACGACGGTGCCCGCGGGCAGGGCGTCGACCGTGCGGATGATGAAGTCGGTCGATCCGACCTCATCCGCGAGCACGCAGACCTCGTGGCTGCACTCCGGGTGCACGATCACCACGCCGTCGGGATGCTCCGCTCGGAACGCCTCGATGTTGGCCGGCGTGAAGCGCTGGTGCACCGAGCAGTGGCCCTTCCACAACAGGAACGTGGCGTCCTTCACGTCGGCCTCGTCGAGGCCGCCCAGGTCACGCCTCGGGTTCCAGACCCGCATGTCGGCCTCGGTGAACCCCATCTGGTGACCGGTGTTGCGGCCCAGGTGCTGGTCCGGGAAGAACAGAACCTGACGGGCCTGCGGTCCGTCGGGGTCGTTGAGCGCCCACTCGAGGACGGCCCGGGCGTTGGTCGACGTGCACACCGACCCGCCGTGCTCGCCGACGAACGCCTTCAGGTCCGCGGCCGAGTTCATGTAGGTGATCGGCAGGACCCGCTCGATGTCGGTGATCTCGGCGATCGACTCCCATGCCTCCTCGACCGAGTCGATGTCGGCCATGTCCGCCATCGAGCAACCGGCGTTGAGGTCGGGGAGCACGACCTTCTGGTGGTCGCCGGTCAGGATGTCGGCCGACTCGGCCATGAAGTGCACGCCGCAGAACACGATGTAGTCCGCCTCGGGGCGCTCCTTGGCGAGCACCGAGAGTCGGAACGAGTCGCCGCGGGCGTCGGCCCAGCGCATGACCTCGTCGCGCTGGTAGTGGTGGCCGAGGATGAACAGCCGCTCACCCAGGGTCCGCTTGGCCGTGGCGATGCGTTCGGCCAACTCGTCGGGGGACGCCGTCGTGTACTGCTCGGGCAGCGGCGCCTGGAGTCGCAACATGGTGGTGAACCTCCTTGGGGCCTCGCGCCGGGCGCGGGCCGTGAGGACCTCCGATTGACGGCCGGTGGGGGCAGCCTGGTCGCCACGCCACGGGGATGTCGGCCTCAGAGGTTGATGTCGCCGGAGGCCAGGCCGGCACCGTGAGCGTACCCCTCACCCCCGTCACCCGCCGACACATCCCCCGACCCCCGCGTTCTGACGACAAGTCACGACAGTGGCGGTACTCGAGTGTCATCAGAAGGCGAGGATCTGACCGATCGCTGGTTCCGATGACAGTTGGGTACCGCAGCGGTACGCGCGTGTCGTCAGAACCGCGGGTTGTCGGGTGGCGGCGCTGGCGGGAGCGTCGGACGGCGCGGGTAGGTTCGGCCGTGATGCTCGAGCGACCCCCGGCCGGCACCATCCCCGACACCCCCGGCAGCTACCAGTTCAAGGACGCCGACGGTCGGGTCATCTACGTCGGCAAGGCGAAGTCGTTGCGTCAGCGCCTCTCGAACTACTTCCAGAACCCCGCCAACCTCCCGCCCCGCACGTTCCAGATGGTCACGACGGCCGAGTCGGTCGAGTGGATCCAGGTGCGCAACGAGGTCGAGGCGCTGATGCTCGAGTACTCGCTGATCAAGCAGCACCGCCCCCGCTTCAACGTCCGCCTGGTCGACGACAAGAGCTACCCGTTCCTGGCCGTCACCGTCTCCGACGAGTGGCCCCGGCCCATGGTAATGAGGGGCCGTCGGCGCAAGGGGGTGCGCTACTTCGGCCCGTACGCCCACGCCTATGCCATCCGCGACACCCTCGACGAGCTGTTGCGGACCTTCCCGCTGCGCACCTGCTCCGACGCCAAGTTCGGCCGCCACGAGCGCCTCGGAAAGCCGTGCCTGCTGTTCCACATCGAGAAGTGCGCCGGACCGTGTGTGGGCGAGATCGACGCCGAGCACTACCAGCGCCTGGTCGACGAACTGCTCGAGTTCCTCGACGGCGACACCGAACCGGTGATGCAACGGCTCGAGACCCAGATGGCCGAGGCGGCCGACGCGCTCGAGTTCGAGCAGGCCGCCCGGCTGCGTGACCGCCTGGCCACGGTACGGCGGGCGATCGAGCGCCAGCAGATGGTCGGCGACCGACGCGAGGACGTCGACGTGATCGGCATTGCCGAAGACGAGCTCGAGGCATCCGCGCAGGTCTTCTACGTCCGCAAGGGGAGGGTGGTGGGGCGCTTCGGCTTCCTTCTCGACAAGGTGATGGACCTCACCGCCGAGCAGACCGTCGCCGCAGTGCTCGAGCAGCTCTACGGAGACGAACCGGCCGTCGGCTACCCCAAGTCGGTGCTGGTGCCCGAGCTGCCCGAAGACCTCGACGTCTACCAGGAGTGGTTGACCCTCCAACGGGGCAGCCGGGTCGACATCCGGGTCCCGCAGCGGGGGCCCAAGCGGGAGCTGGCCGAGACCGTGACCCGCAACGCCACCGAAGCGTTCACCCGCCATCGACTCAAGCGCGCCTCGGACCACAACAGCCGGGCCAAGGCCCTCAACGAGCTCCAGGACACCCTCGGCCTGCCCGCCGCCCCGCTGCGCATCGAGTGCTACGACATGAGCCACCTCCAGGGCACCGACTACGTCGGGTCGATGGTGGTGCTCGAGGACGGCTTGCCCCGCAAGCAGGAGTACCGCCGGTTCAAGATCCGTGGCGTGGACGGCAACGACGACTTCGCCGCCATGGAAGAGGTGTTGACCCGCCGACTGTCGAACTACCTGGCGGACCGCGATAGGCCGCCGGCCGAGCGGGGCCGCTTCGCGTATCCGCCGCAGCTGCTGCTCGTCGACGGCGGCAAGGGGCAGCTCGGCGTCGCGGTCAAGGTTCTCGAGGACCTCGGCCTGAGCGATCAGATCCCGGTGGCCTCGCTGGCCAAGCGCTTCGAGGAGGTCTACCTGCCGGGCCGGTCCGATCCCGTCGAGGTGCGACGCGGTTCCGAGGCTCTGTTCCTGTTGCAGCGCATCCGCGACGAGTCGCACCGCTTCGCCATCACCTACCACCGGGAGCTGCGCGGCAAGCGGATGACCCGATCGGTCCTCGACGGCATCCCGGGTCTGGGCGAGAAGCGCAAGCAGCGCCTGATCAAGGAGCTGGGCGGCGTCCGGGCCGTCCAGGCCGCCGAGCTGTCCACGCTCGAGGCATTGCCGTGGCTTCCCGACGCGGTCGCCCGTGCGGTCCACGACACGCTGCACTCGCCGGTGCCGCCGTCGGCGCCGTAGCGTCGGGCGCCGTGCCGGACACGACCCAGAACCCCGACTCCAGCGAGCATCCCGACCCGTGGGAGGCACACGCCGCCTGGTGGCAGGAGCAGTTCACCGACGGGGTCGACCCCGAGTACACCGAACAGATCCTGCCGCTGATCGCCGCCCACCTCCCCGAGGGGGCCGACCGCGTGACCGGGCTGGCGATCGACGTCGGCTGCGGCGAGGGCCAGGTCGCCCGGGTCGCCGCCGCGGCCGGCCTGGACGTCCTGGGGGTGGACCCGGCGCAGTCCCAGATCGACGTGGCGGTTCGACGGGGAGGCGGCCCCCGTTACCAGAAGGGATCCGCGGTCGACCTCCCGGCGGAGGACGGAGCCGCCGACGTGGCGATCGCCTGCCTCGTGTTCGAGCACATCGCAGACATCGACGCAGCGCTGGCCGAGGTCGCCCGGGTGCTGCGTCCCGGAGGTCGCTTCCTGTTCCTGCTCAACCATCCGCTCCTCCAGACACCGGGAAGCGGGTGGATCGACGACCAGGTCCTGGACCCGCCCGAGCAGTACTGGCGCATCGGCCCCTACCTGCGTGAGGCCGAGACGATCGAGGAGGTGGAGAAGGATGTGTTCATCCGCTTCTTCCACCGACCGCTGTCGCGCTACCTGAACGCCGCTTACGACGCGGGGCTGGTGCTCGAGCGCGTGGAGGAGCCTGCTCCGCCGCCAGGTTTCCTGGCCCGCGCCGAGGAGTACGCCGACGCGGCGTCGGTGCCGCGGCTGCTGTTCCTGCGGTTCACCCGGACCTGAGCCCGGGTCCCGGTGACCACGCCGGAGCGTGGCGCCGAAGTGCGGATGCGGCCGACGGTCCGAGGATCGTCCTCAGCAGTCGGTGGGCCTCGGCACGCGGTGGGCCTCAGCAGTCGGTGGGCCTCAGCAGTCGGTGGCCGGAGCCGTGGTCACGCCGTCCACCTTGAGGATCGTGCCGTTGACGGCCTTGACGCCGTCCTGCTGGGGCACCGGTGCACCGCCGAAGTCGACCGCGGCGTCATCGCCCTCGCCCTCGACGGTGACCTTGACGTTGCCTCCGAGGGTGGCCACGCACTGACCGTTCTTCTCGCTCAGATCGTCCCAGGTCACGTTGCCGTTGAGGATGTGCAGCTTCAGGACGTTGGCGAGCGCACCCTTGGGGTCCTGCTCCAGCGCGGTCATCGTCGCGGCCGGCACGGTGTCGATCGCCGCGTTGGTGGGTGCGAGCACCGTGAACGGACCGCCGTCGGTGAGCATGGCGTTGAGACCCGCCTCGGTGGCGAGACCCGAGAACTCCGACAGCTGCGGGTCGGCGACCAACAGGGCGGCGAGCGTCTCGGTGGGTGCCGCGGTCGTGGTCGTCGTCTCCTTCTCGGCCTTGACCGTGGTGGTCGCCTCGGCGTCCTTGTTCTTGGAGTCCTCGGTGCTGCTGCAGGCGCCGGCGAACAGGGCGAACGCGCAGCAGGTGGCGACGACGGGCAGGAACATCTTGGTGCGCATGGACGATCTCCTCGGATCCCCGGGCGGGCCCGGGCGGCGATGGGCCCTCAAACCTAGCGACGGTCGGGCCGGTACCCGCTGAACCTAGCGAGGGTGGCGGTGCTCGGTGTAGATGGGTCGGTCGGAGCGGCGCACCGGTAGCGTGAGCCGGGTGAGCGAGTTCGTGGTGATCACCGGCGTGTCGGGGGCGGGTCGCACCCAGTTCGGTGACTCGCTCGAGGATCTCGGTTGGTTCGTCATCGACAACATCCCGGTCGAGCTGATCCCCAAGGTGGCCGAGTTGGCCCGGTTCAAGGAGCGGGGCACCCCGGTGGCGCTGGTGGTGGGCAGCGGGGGGGACCTGGCCGAGATCGGACCGGCGCTCGACGAGCTGCGTGGTTCGGGAGCCGGGGTCCGCATCGTGTTCCTCGACGCGTCGACCCCCACGCTGGTACGTCGCTACGGCGAGTCCAAGCGTCGTCACCCGTTGGCCGCCCAGGCCGGAACCGTGGCCGGGGCGATCGATCTCGAGCGCGAGGTGCTCGCCGAGGTGCGTCAGGCCGCGGACATCGTGATCGACACATCCGAGCTCAACGTCCACGACCTGCGGTCCCGGGTCAACGACCTGTTCGCCGAGTCCGACGGTTCGCGCATGCAGGTCACCCTCCAGTCGTTCGGCTTCAAGCACGGCGTCCCCGCCGACGTCGACACCGTGTTCGACTGCCGCTTCCTGCCCAATCCGTACTGGATCGACGAGCTGCGCGACCTGACGGGACTCGACCCGGCGGTGCAGGACTACGTCAGGTCGATGGGTCTCACCGGCGAGTTCCTGCGACGCATCGAGGATCTGTTCGACCTCCTCCTGCCGGCGTACGTGGCCGAGGGGAAGTCCCTGCTGACCATCGGGTTCGGCTGCACCGGCGGCCGCCACCGGTCGGTGACCATCGTCGAGACGGTCGCGGAATGGCTCCGGTCCAAGGGCCTCGAGCCACGTGTCCGACATCGGGACATCGGCAAGTGAACGCCGACCACAACGGTTCAGCACCTGCCGTGGTGGCGGTGGGCGGAGGCCACGGCCTCGCGACCACGTTGCGCGCTGCTCGTCGCTACGCCGGGTCGATCACTGCAGTGGTGACCGTCGCCGACGACGGCGGCTCGACGGGTCGACTCCGGGCCGCGACCCCGCGGCCCGCGCCCGGCGACCTGCGCAAGTGCCTGGTCGCTCTGGCGGACCACGACACCGCGATCGTCACCGCGATGGAGCACCGGTTCAGCACCGGTGAGCTCGAGGGCCACGCGTTCGGGAACCTGTTGCTGGTGGCGCTCGAGGAGTCCGAAGGCGATCTGGTAGGGGCGCTCGACGAGGCCGGACGGATCCTCGGTTGCGTCGGTCGGGTGCTGCCGAGCACCACGACGGCGGTCGAGCTCAACGCCCGGGTCGACTCCGGTGGAGTGGTGCGGGGTCAGGTCGCCGTGGGGGAGCGGGCCGACCTTCGTACCGTGTCTCTCGAGCCGCCGGACGCCCCGGCCTGCACCGAGTCCATCGAGGCGATCCTCTCGGCGGACCAGGTCGTGCTGGGGCCCGGGTCCCTCTACACCAGCGTCCTGGCGGCCACCGCCGTGCGCGGCGTCGCCGAGGCCGTCCGCCGCACGTCGGCCCGGGTCGTGTACGTCTGCAACCTGCACCCCCAGGTGTCGGAGACTGCGGGCTACGGCGTCGCGGACCATGTGGACGCCCTCGCCCGTCACGGCCTGATCCCCGAGGTGGTCCTCTACGACCCCGACACGATCGGCGGCGCCGACGGCGTCGACTGTGCGCGACCCGTTCGGTTGGCCGGAGCCAACGGGTTGGCCCACGACCCCCGACGGTTGGCCGAGGCTCTGGCGGACCTGGTCGGCTGAGACGGGGTCGAGGAGCCCGACGCCGACACCTGACGGGATCGGATCCCTGGGACACAGGCACCGCACGGGATTGGCACTCTCAGCGTTGTGCGTGCTCGCATAGGGGCACGCACCCGGCGTGATCGCCCGGCGCGGACCAGAGTGCCATCCGACCGTCAGACACCTGAGACGAGGACGTGAAAATGACCGTGCGTGTGGGGATCAACGGCTTCGGCCGCATCGGCCGCAACTTCTTCCGGGCGGCCAAGGCCCGGGGCGCCGACATCGACTTCGTCGCCGTCAACGACCTGGGTTCGCTCGACCAGATGGCCCTGCTGCTCAAGCGGGACTCGGTCGCCGGCACCTACCCGGGCACCATCAAGGAGGTCGACGGCGGCATCGACGTCGACGGCGATGTCCTCAAGGTCGTCCAGCACCGCAACCCGGCGGAGATCCCCTGGGGTGACCTGGGCGTCGATGTCGTCATCGAGTCGACCGGCATCTTCACCGACCGCGACAAGGCCGCAGCGCACCTCGACGGCGGCGCGCCACGCGTGATCATCTCGGCCCCGGCCGGAGGGGTGGACGCCACCTTCGTGGTCGGCGTCAACGACGACACGTTCGATCCCGACAAGCACGTCATCGTGTCGAACGCCTCGTGCACGACCAACTGCTTCGTGCCTCTCATCAAGGTCCTCGACGACGCGTTCGGCGTCCAGAAGGGCCTGATGAACACCATTCACGCCTACACCGGTGACCAGTCCCTGGTCGACGGCCCCCACAAGGACCTGCGCCGCGCCCGGGCCGCGGCGGTGAACATCGTGCCCACCTCGACCGGCGCCGCCCGGGCCACCTCGCTGGTGCTCGAGGCCATGAAGGGCCGCTTGGACGGAACGTCGCTGCGGGTGCCGATCCCGACCGGTTCGATCACCGACTTCACCGGTCTGCTCGACCAGGACGTCACCGTCGAGCAGGTCAACGAGGCGTTCAAGGCCGCGGCGTCGGACGGTCCGCTCAAGGGCATCCTCGAGTACACCGACGAGCCGATCGTCTCCTCCGACATCGTCGGCTCGCCCTACAGCTCGATCTTCGACTCGGGCCTCACCATGACCATGGGCAACATGGTCAAGGTCCTGTCCTGGTACGACAACGAGTCGGGCTACTCCAACCGCCTGGTCGACCTGGCCCTGGTCGTCGGCGCCGCCAACCACTGACGTCCTGACGGACCGGCGGGTGGCTCGCACCTCAGGTGCAGGCCACCCGCCGGAACGCGGGACCCATCCGAGGGGAGAACGATGAAGTTCGGAGTACCCGAGCTCGAGGACCTCGGCGACGTGGACGGCCGCTCCGTCCTGGTGCGCGCCGACTTCAATGTCCCCATCCGGGACGGCGTCATCACCGACGACCTGCGCATCCGTGCTGCACTGCCCACCTTGCAGTGGCTCCAGGAGCGCGGCGCCCGCGTGACCGCCTGCACGCACCTCGGCCGACCCAAGGGAGCACCGGACCCGGCCTACTCGGTCGAGCCGGTCCGGCGGCGCCTGGCGGAGCTGGCACCCGGGGTGGAGCTGCTCGAGAACCTGCGCTTCGACCCGGGCGAGACCGGCAACGACGCGACCTTCGTCGACTCGCTGTGCGAGGGCCACGACCTGTACGTGAACGACGCGTTCGGCGCGTCTCACCGCGCCCACGCGTCGATCGTCGGTCCGCCCACACGTCTGCCCTCGGCGGCGGGTCGGCTGTTGGCCAAGGAGGTCGAGGTCCTGCTCGGACTCCGCGAGGAGCCCCGCCGACCGTTCACGGCGATCACCGGCGGATCCAAGGTGTCCGACAAGCTCGGAGTCCTGACCGCCCTGCTCGACATCGCGGATGACATCGTCATCGGTGGTGGCATGTGCTTCACGTTCTTCGGGGCGATGGGCCATCCGGTGGGGAACTCGCTGTTCGAGGCCGACCAGGTCGACAACTGCGCCCGGCTCCTCGACGAGCACGGTGATCGCCTCCACCTGCCCGAGGACGTCGTCGGCCTCGGGCCCGGCGGCAAGATCGGGGATCCGTCCGCCGGGGGAGAGGTGCGCAACTTCGGTCGCTCCCTGCCCGACGGTTGGATGGGCCTCGACATAGGCCCGGGTGCCACCGCAGCGTTCGGCGACGTCATCGGCGAGTCGCGCACCGTCCTGTGGAACGGGCCCATGGGCGTCTTCGAGGATCCCCGCTTCGAGGCCGGGACCCGGGCGGTCGCCCAGGCCGTGGCCGAGTGCCGCGGCTTCACCGTGATCGGCGGCGGCGACTCGGCCGCGGCGATCGCCCAGTTCGGCCTGGCCGACGAGGTCGACCACATCTCCACCGGTGGTGGGGCGTCGCTCGAGCTCATCGAGCAGGGCGACCTGCCCGGGCTCGACGCCCTCCGCCACGCTCCCAACGTCGCCGGCTGACACCGGCACCCGATCCGCAGCTCCGATCCCGAGGGGGAACCATGGCCAGCACCCGCAAGCCGATCATCAGCGGCAACTGGAAGATGCACAAGAACCACTTCGAGGCGATCCAGGCCGTGCAGAAGCTGCACTACCGACTCGATGGCGACGACCACGACAACGTGGTGGTCACGGTGCACCCGCCGTTCACCGACCTGCGGTCGATCCAGACGATCATCGAGTCGGACCGGATGAAGATCGAACTCGGTGCCCAGAACTGTCACTGGGAGGACCAGGGTGCCTTCACCGGCGAGGTGGCCCCGCCGATGCTGGCCAAGCTCGACGTCGCCTACGTCATCGTGGGGCACTCCGAGCGTCGCCAGTACTTCGCCGAGACCGACGAGACGGTCAACCTGAAGGTCAAGGCCGTCCAGGCCGCGGGGATGATCCCGATCATGTGCTGCGGCGAGACGCTCGAGCAGCGCGAGGCCGGCGAGGCCGAATCATGGGTCGAGGGGCAGATCGTTGCCGGACTCGCGGGACTCGGCGGCGACAAGGTCGCCGCGCTGGTCATCGCCTACGAGCCGATCTGGGCGATCGGAACGGGCCGCACCGCCACCTCCGAGGATGCCCAGGCCATGTGCGCCCACATCCGCTCGGTGGTGTCGGCCACCTTCGGGCCCGACGCCGCCGCGGCGGTGCGCATCCAGTACGGCGGGTCGGTCAAGCCCGGCAACATCGCCGAGCTGATGTCGCAGCCCGACATCGACGGAGCGCTCGTCGGCGGGGCCAGCCTGGAGCCCGACGAGTTCGCGGCCCTGGTGCAGTACCGGAACCACTGAGCGGGTAGCCTGACCCACCGTGTCCATCATCGACATCGTCCTCTGGGTCCTGCAGTTCGCGCTCGGCATCGGGGTCATCTTCCTCGTGCTCGTCCACTCGGGCCGGGGTGGGGGATTGTCCGACATGTTCGGTGGCGGCCTGGGCGCCTCCGCGGCCGGATCGACCGTGATGGAGAAGAACCTGGACCGGATCACGGTCGTGATCGGGCTCCTGTTCGGGTTCAACACGCTGCTGATGGCCCTGGTCATCGACCCGACCTGACGTCCGGCCCGACAGCGACGTCCGGCGCAGCGGGGGCTCCCGGTCAGGGAGCGGCGACGGGTCGGGGAGCGGCGACGGAACCGCGAAGCTCTCGTTCCCGGCGATGTCGTCGGACGGTGCCGACCACATCGCCGACCCCGGCCCCCAGCAACGCCCCGA
>Ga0073899_10005201_pt1 | contig 11353 bp, 16 predicted proteins | sample KloWWTmetaKNB5Ph_FD_88975 | JGI IMG/M metagenome (GOLD analysis project Ga0073899, IMG submission 88975) | Active sludge microbial communities from Klosterneuburg, Austria, studying microevolution and ecology of nitrifiers - Klosterneuburg... | ecosystem: Engineered > WWTP > Aerobic digester >...
ACTGGGCCTGCAGCAACTGAACACACGGGGGCAACTGGGGGGCAACCGCCCATGACGACGGTGCGATGTTCGATTCTGACGGGCGCAACAGACGCGGCGTTTGTCCTTGTGGGAAGCAGTTTCAGGGGGTGGAGCTAACGGGATTCGAACCCGTGACCTTCTCATTGCGAACGAGACGCGCTACCAACTGCGCTATAGCCCCTGGCGAGGAAGAAGATTACCACAGCCCGAGCGGCGGACCCTACTCGTTGACGGCCCGGCGGGCGTCGCCGGAGTCGGGCAGCGTGTCGTCGCCGGCGGTGACGGGCTCGGTACGCACGTCGGCCACGACGGGGGCCGACAGGTCGATCGTGCGCACCGTGCGGGCGGTGAGCGGACGCTGCACGTAGGTGGCGGCAGCGACGGGGATGGGGTCCCAGAGGCTGAGGTGGGCGATGGGGGCCGAGATCTCGACGGAGTGCTCGTGGTCGCCCTCGTCGCCGGGGCCGGACGGGGCCTGGTCGAGGGCGATGGCCACGGTCTGCTCCTCGTCGCCCGCCACGATCTCGTGGAGGCGGTCGTCGAGCCGGCGGTGCAGTCGGAGCACCGACAGCCGCGACACCACCACCCACGCCAGCAGCACCCCGAGGCCGGCCAGCGGCGTCCACCAGAGGGTCAGTCCGGCGATCGTGGTGCCCAGCAGCGCGACTGCTCCCAGCGCCATGGCGAGCAGGCCACGACGGCGCCGCACCGCGGCGCGACGAGCGGTCATGCCGATGTCGCGGCGTCGCGCGAGGCGGGTCAGGGGGGTGGAGACGTCGACGTCCGGGTCGTCGTCGGACGCGATGTCGACCGGCTTGAGCACCTTCGCGGCGCGCGCGAACACCTCGGTGGGGTCGTGGTCGTCGGCGGGCGTCTGGTCACGATGACTGAGGTACCACGGCACCAGGTAGGCCAGCCAGGCCACGACCACGACGCCGAAGATCAGACCGGTCGTTGCCACAGGCCGAACGCTACGGTGCCTCAGGCGACTCTCAGGTGGCGACGCGCCGGGGACCGGGCAACTGGTCCGGGCAACCCGTCAGGGCGACTCGTCCGGGCACGTCGCGCCGGCAACTCGCGCGGGATCAGACGAGGTAGTCCATGCAGACCCGCTCCACCCGCACCTGGCCGATGTAGGCCGACGCCTCCTGGTGCACCGGGTGCTCCACGTAGGCCTGCAGCCCCGCCGCGTCGTCGAACGACGAGACCAGGATGAGGTCGTAGGTGGTCTCCAGCCCGTCGGCGGCCCCGCCCAGTTCGAACGTACGCAGGCTCGGCACCTCGGCCTCGCACCGGCGCAGCAGCGCTACCACCTTGGCGATGATGGCGGGCTTGTCGGTTCCTTCGTGGGCGTCCTTGAACGTCCACAGCACGACGTGGCGAAGCATCAGCGGTCTCCTTCTGAGGGGGGTGGCAGTCGGTGCCACAGTCCGGGGCCGACCTCGTCGGCGTGCAGGGCGAAGCACTCGTGGTCGCGCCACGCCCCGGCGATGTTGAGGTAGGCGGGCTTGCGCCCTTCATACCTGAAGCCGAGCTTCTCGACGACCCGCAGGCTGGCGGCGTTCTCGGGGCGGATCGCGATCTCGACGCGGTGCAGGCGCAACGCGCGGAAGCAGTAGTCGGTGGCGAGCGCGACGGCCGTGGGGATGATGCCGCGTCCCGCCCACTGCCGGTCGACCCAGTAGCCGATGCTGGCGAACCGCGCCGCGCCGAGCTGGATGCCCGAGACGGTGCACTGCCCGGCCACCACCGACCGGCCGCCGCCGTCGGGGACGTAGCGCACCAGCCAGGGCAGCATGCGGGTGGCGCGGGCCTCGTGGTTGAACTTGCGCACCATCGTCACGTACCCGTACCCCGGCGACTCGATCCCGGCCGGCGTGGTGGCTTCCCACGGCGCGAGCCAGGCACGGTTGGCCGTGCGCACCCGATCCCACTCGTCGATGTCGCGGTAGCGGAACGGTCCGAGCGCGACCCGTCCCCAGGTGACGGCCGCGGGCCACGCGTGACGGTCCGGGAAGAGGGGCGGGTGCACCGTTGACTCCCCCGCCGCCCGGTCAGCCATCGTGGGCGAGGGGGTGGTCGCCGCCGGCGAGCTGCGCCACGGCGTGGGGCGCGACGTCGCGCAGCACCTCGAGCCCGTCGCGCACGCCGCCCGTGGAGCCGGGCAGGCAGACCACGAGGGTGTGGCGGATCGTGCCCGCGACTCCCCGGCTCAGCGCCGCCGTGGGCACCCCGTTCGCCACTCCGCGCGCGGCCACCGCGGCGGCCAGGTGGGGCAGGTCCTTGTCGAACAGCGGGGCGACCACGTCCGGGGTGAGGTCGCGGGGGCCGATCCCCGTCCCTCCGGTCGTCACCACCAGCACGCAGCCCGACGCGACAGCCGAGTGCACGGCGGCGGCCACCGGGTGGCCGTCGGGCACCACCACGACCTGGTCGACCTCGAACCCCATCGAGCGCAGCCCCTCGGCGGCCAGCGGTCCGGAGCGGTCGTCGTAGGTCCCCGCCGCGGCCCGGTCCGACGCCACGATCACGCGTGCTCTCACGAGCGTCCTCCCTCACTGTCGAGCGACCAGTCGCCCGACCGTCCGCCGGCTTTCGCGACCACTGTCACGTCGGTGATGAGGGCGTGCTTGTCGATGGCCTTCGTCATGTCGACCACGGCCAGGGCGGCGGTGCAGACGGCGGTCAGGGCCTCCATCTCGACGCCCGTGCGCCCGGTCGTCCGGACGGTGGCCTCGATATCGACGCCCTCGTCGCCGACCGTGCACACCACCTCCACGCCCGTGATGGGCAGCGGGTGGCAGAGCGGGATCAGGGTGGGGGTGAGCTTCGCGCCCTGGATGCCCGCGATGCGCGCCACGGCCAGGGCGTCGCCCTTGGGGACGGTGCCCTCGCGCAGCGCCGCCACGCAGCCGGCGCTCAGCAGAACCCGGCCCACCGCCGTCGCGGTACGGGCGGTGACTTCCTTCGCCGATACGTCGACCATGCGCGCGTGGCCCGCCGCGTCGAGGTGCGTCAGCTCACTCATCGAGTAGCCAGACGCTCACGAGGTCACCCGGCAGCACCTCGGTGGTCTCCTCGTCGAGCAGCACGAGCGCGTTGGTCGAACGCAGGTCGCCCAGCAGGTGCGACGAGTGGCCACCGACGAGCTCGACCGACCAGCCGCCCGCCTCGTGAACCGCCTTGCCGCGCGCCAGCTGCACCACGCCGCGGCGCGAGCGCATCGGCTTGGACGCGACCGCCTCGACGGCCGGCCGCACGTAGGGGGCCGACCCCATCAGCTTGCGGATCACCGGGCGCACGAACGCCTCGTAGGACACGTAGGCGCTCACCGGGTTGCCCGGCAGCATGAGGATGGGGACGGCGTCGTCGCCGATCACCCCGAACCCCTGCGGCTTGCCGGGCTGCATCGCGACCCGGCAGAAGTCGGCCGGGCCGAGATCGCCCACCACCTGCTTGACGATGTCGAAGTCGCCCTCGCTCACCCCTCCGGTGGTGACGATGAGATCGGCGCGGATGAGCTGGTCGGCGATCGTCTGCCGCAGCACGTCCTTGTCGTCGCCGACCCGCCCCACCCGCCACACCTGGGCGCCGTCCTCCTTCGCGCAGGCCGCCACCAGGTGGGAGTTGGAGTCGTAGACCTGCCCGCGGACGATGCCGCGTCCGGGATCGACCAGTTCGGAGCCGGTGGAGATGACCACCACCCGCGGCCTCGGCCGCACCAGCACCTTGTCGACCCCCACCCCGGCCAGCACGCCGGCCAGCCTCGCGTGGAGGGTGACGCCCTTGGCGGCGATCAGCTCCCCCTCGGTCAGGTCCGAGCCGCGGCGCCGGATGTGGTTGCCGGGGGCCGCCCCCTCGTAGAAGCGCACCTCGTCGGCCCCGCGGTCGGTCTGCTCGTAGGCCACGACCGCGTCGGCGCCGTCCGGCAGCGGCGCGCCCGTCATGATCTTGCGCACCTTTCCCTCCGGGAGCGGCTTGGGCACGTCACCGGCCGCGACGACGCCGTCCACCGAGGCCACCACCGGCTCGTCGAATGTGGCGCCGGCGACCTCGGCCGACCGCACGGCGTAGCCGTCCATCGCCGAGTTGTCGAAACCCGGCAGGTCGACGTCGGACCGGATCGACTCGGCCAGCTGCAGGCCCAGCGCTTCGAGCAGCACCATGCCAAACGGCATCAGCGGCTCCACCTGGCTCAGCACGAACGAGCGATGGTCGGCGAAGCTGCGCAGCCCGTCGCGTCCGGCCGGCGGGGGCGCCACCGGGAACGGGCGGGGCTCGGGCGGCACCGCCTCGGGCTCCGGGTGCTTGCGTCGGAAGAGCGCCATGCTGCCTACGATAGGTGAGGTGGCCGGTGACAAGGGTGACCTGCGCCGGGCGGTGCTGCGGCGGCGTGCCGCGCGCGACCCCCGGCAGGTGGCGGCCGACGACCACGCCCGCGCCGACCTGCTGCTCGCCCGGCTCACCGACCCGCCTTCGACCGTCGCCGCCTACCTCTCGGCACCCGGCGAACCGGGCACCGGTCACCTGCTCGAAGCCCTCCACGACGCCGGCGTCACCGTGCTGCTGCCCCGGCTGCCCCGGCTGCGACGCGAGCCCGACTGGGCGGCCTACGAGGGCCGCGACCGGATCGGCTCCGGGCGCTGGGGCATTCCGGAGCCCGCCGGCGCCGGACTCGGTGCCGGCGCCCTCGCCGCGGCGGCGGTGATCGTGGTGCCCGGGCTGCTGGGCACTCCCTCGGGGCGGCGCCTCGGACGGGGCGGGGGCTGGTACGACCGGGCGCTGGTCCACGCGAGCCCCGAGGCCCGGGTGTGGCTGCTGCTCAACGACGACGAAGTGGTGGACGAGGTACCGTCGGAGCCGCACGACCTGCCCGTCACGGCGCTCGTCACCCCCACCCGCTGGGTCGCCTGCCGGGAATGATGCCCGCTGCTGCGGCGTTCGAACGACGTAGGGCCGAGTAGACTGCCCGCCGCGAGACCCCGTACGACTGTGAAGGACCGCCCATGCCCACCTACCAGTACCGCTGTACCGAGTGCGCAGCCGAGCTGGAGGCATTCCAGAAGTTCACCGACCCCGCGCTGACCGAGTGCCCCGACTGCACCGGCGCCCTGCGCAAGGTGTATTCGGCCGTCGGCGTGGTGTTCAAGGGGTCCGGGTTCTACGCGACCGACAACCGCACCAAGGGCAAGGCCAACGCCGCCACCTCCGGTGGTGCCACGTCCGCAGGGTCGTCGGGTGGCACGTCGTCCGCGCCCTCGTCGAACGGCGGCGGGTCCGGGTCGGGGTCCGGGGGGCCGGCCTCCTCGTCCGCCCCGCAGCCGGCCACGTCCGGGTCGTCGTCGAGCAGCTGACCCTCGCGAGCGCGGTGCTCGTGCTGTCCGTATCAACGACTGACTGCTGACTCCCCTACCACTCCCACGGCGTCTCTGAGTGGCTGGCCTGCCCACCTGGGGACAGTACCGGCGTTCCCCACAGCTGGCGTCCGGTCTGCCACGTGAGCCAGGGTGCGTCCCATCTCCGTGGGTATGAGCCTCCTGCGCGACTTCGCCCGTCTCATCGATCGCCACCGCCGCGGCCTGGCCGCACTCGCCGCCGCCCTCTGCGTGCTGGCGGCCCTGTCCGCCACGTCCGCCGCCAAGACACCCACCACGACGGTGGTCGTCGCGGCGCGTGAGATCCCCGCCGGCACCACCCTCGCCGAGACCGACCTGGCCACCCGCCAGGTCCGGACGGCCGACCTGCCCGACCGGGTCGTCACGTCGGCCGGCGTCCTCCTCGGCAAGGCCACGGGCGGACCCCTGGCCCGCAACTCCGTGCTCACCGACCTCGCGATCGTGTCCGGACGAACCGCCTCGGCCGCCGGACGCGTGGTCATGGCGGTCAAGGTGGCCGACGCCGAGGTCGCCCGCCTGATCGCCCCCGGCATGCGGGTGGTGCTGCTGGCCGGAGGCGCCACCGGGGGCGTGCTCACCGACGACGCCCTGGTGGTCGCGATCCCGCAGGCCGCGGCCTCCGGACCGCTCGGCGGCACGTCCGAGGCGCGGGTCGTCGTGGTCGACGTCGACACCGCCACGGCCGAGCGGCTCGTCAGGAATCCCTCGCAGGCGGGAGTGACGGTGGCCCTACGCTGAGACAATCCTGAGAATTGGCCATGAGTTTCTCTGTTTGAACCGTTCCAGGCGGCGTGTCCGCCCTGCTCCGGTCACGTCGGACTGTTACCTTCTGGCCGGATGCAGTCTCACGCCCTCACTGGGCACTGCGCACCCACTGTGAAAGGAGCCCGCTGTGAAGGGTTTCAAGGACTTCCTGTTCCGCGGCAATCTCGTCGAACTGGCCGTCGCGTTCATCATCGGTGGCGCCTTCGCGAAGGTCGTGGAGTCGTTCACCAAGATCATCATCGAGCTGCTGGCCAAGGCCGGCGGCGCCCCGAACTTCGACGCGTGGCAGCCCGGTGGGCTGACCTCGGTCGGCCCGTTCCTCACGGTGCTGGTCGCCTTCGTGATCATGGCCTTCGTGGTCTACTTCGCGATCGTCAAGCCCTACGAGGCCGTGCAGTCGCGCCTGAAGAAGGACGAGGAGGTCGTCGTGGCGGCCCCCACCACCGAGGAGCTCCTCGGCGAGATCCGCGACCTGCTCGCGAAGCGCTGACCCGGGCGCCAGCCCTCAGCACACGTCGAAGGCCCTTCTCCGGTTCGCCGGGGGAGGGCCTTCGTCCGTTCGGCTCAGGAGCCGTGGTGAGGTGGCACGTCGGCCAGGAGCCGGCGCTCGTCGGAACTGAGCGGGCGGCGAGGCGACGGGGCGGCGGTGTCGGCCTCGAGCTCGAGCCGCCGCACCAGGTCCGCCACCGTCGCCGCCCAGCGGGCGGGTCCGTACTCCCGCAACCACGCCACCGGCACCGGGTGGGGCCAGGGCTGCCCGGCCGCTCGCCGGTCGGCCGCATGACCGCGCACCGCGGCGGCGTCCCAGCCCGCACGCTCCAGGGTTGCGAGGACGTCGCCGGTCGCCGCGCCGCTGCCCACGTCGGGCTCGGCACCCACGAGGCAGAAGGCGAGCCGGGCAGTCCAGGGAACGTCCATGGGCTGGATCCTAGGCCGGACGCCAGAACAGCCCGAGCCATGGGCTCGGGCTGCAGCGGTGACTGAGAGTGAAGAGGAGAGCGGCGCCGATTGAAGGGCTGAACGCCGTCTACCCACCCCCAGGAGACATCAACAGTCGGCGCCGCTCTCGTCTGCCTACTGTAGGCGACGGGCCAGCGCCACACAAGCCGAACGGCGAATCCGCCCCTTCGTCACGTTTCCGCTTGTCAACAACGCCCGTCGGCGCCGGGAGGCGACATCGCCCCGGGGATGACACAATGGACGCCGCGGGTTCCTGCAACCCGCTCCGGCCTTGTAGCTCAGGGGATAGAGCAGAGGTTTCCTAAACCTTGTGTCGGAGGTTCGAATCCTCCCAGGGCCGCTCGTCGTGACGTCGCCGCGTGTGACGTCGATCGGGGCGCCCGAGGAACAAAGCCCCTCCGCGGAACGTTGGGTCAGTGCAACCGAACGTAGGAACGTAGAGGGGAAACCATGGCCATCATCGAGCTGACCGCCGACAACTTCGCCGAGACGGTCACCACGACCGACGCGATCATCATCGACTTCTGGGCGTCCTGGTGCCAGCCGTGCCTGAGGTTCGCGCCCGTGTTCGACAAGGTCAGCGAGGCCTACCCGAACGTCGTGTTCGCCAAGGTCAACACCGAGGAGAACCCCGACATCAGCGCGGCGCTGCAGATCACCTCCATCCCCACGCTCATGGCCCTGCGCGCCGGCATCCTCGTCTTCCGCGAGTCGGGGGCCCTGACCAGGCCCCAGCTGACCGACATCGTGACCCAACTCGAGGCGCTCGACGTGGAGGCACTCAAGCGCGACGTCGCCGAGTACGCCGGCCACGATCACAGCCATGATCAAAGCCATGACCATGACCACGACCACGGCCATGATCACGACCACGCTCACGCGCACGGGGGCTCGGCTCAGGCCTGACAGTCCCTCCGGGCTCCGGGCCGACTCACTTCAGGGCGACGACCCGGCGCATCGGCACCGCCAGCCGCACCTCGCCGTGGCGCATCACCTGCTGCTCGAGGAACCTGATGCCGGCTTCGAGCCGCGACTGCGACGAGGCCGGCAGGTAGAGCGCGCCGACCATCAGCTCCGCGTCCGACCGTGACCGGACGGTGATGTGGTAAAGCTCGCGGCGGTCCTCGATCTTCGTGAGACCGTGCGACCGGAGCAGGGCGGCGAAGTCCGTCAGCTCGAGGGGTCCCGGGAAGCGGGGCGTCGAGCGTAGGGCGGCCGCCAGGAGCAGCCCGGTGCGCACGTCGGCGGGCGACAGCGGCCGGACGCTCGGCGACATGAAGGCGAGCATGCCCCCGGGCTTGAGCACCCTCGCCGCCTCGCCCAGCAGTTGCGCGGTCGGGCGGATCACCACCATGCCCATGCTCGACGTCACCGCGTCGACGGACGCGTCGGCGAACGGCAGCCGCAGGGCGTCGGCCCTCACCCAGGGCCCGGGCGACCGACGGGCCGCGAGCCTGAGCTCTGCCTCCGCAAGGTCGATCCCCACGACCGTGCGTCCGGCTCGTTCGAGCTCACGGGTCATCGCCCCGGCCCCACACGCGAGGTCGAGCACCAGCTGGGCTCGGGACGACACCGCGCGAGCCAGCCAGCGGTAGGGCGTATGTGCACCGTTCAGCGCCCGCGAGAGAGCCTCCTCGGCCACCCCCGGGCGCTCCGCGTGGAAGGCGGAGAGATAGGCGTCCCAGTCCGGCGCGGGCATGGTCACCAGGTCCCGGAGTCGACGGGCGGGTGCTGCGCCGTGTAACGGTCGAGCACCGCCCCGACCTCACTGCCGATGCCCCGGATCAGCCGTCCGGGACCCAGCGTCGTTCCCGCCACGGCCGACACCAGCGCCGACATGCCCGGCAGCGCCTCTCCCGCCTCGGGAGCCCCTCGGACGGTGCCGCGTTCGAGCGGGTTCGAGCCGTCCGGCCACGGGGCGCTGACGCGCTGCCAGGTGCGCAACCAGGCGTCCGAGATCTCGTTCGTGGACGGCACCCCGAAGAAGTGCCCGACCGGCGCATGGTGCCGCAGCGCCACCACGGGACTGTCCCGGTAGAGGAGCGCCAGCCGGACCCTCGCGTCGAGGTCGAGCCGGGCCGCCACCGGACCCTCGACCGCCCAGCGGCACGGGCTGGGGCAGGTGGTGCCCACGTCGGGTCGGACTCCGGCGCCGACCGTGTGGTGGTTCAGCGCGCAGACCGCCAGCGTCTCCCCGAGTCGGGAGTGGAAGCGGTCGAGATAGGCGCGGTAACCCTCGGGGTCGCCGTCGCACGCGTTCAAGGACCGTCGGGCGGTGGCCCGCTGCGCCGACGAGTGAGGGCAGTCGAGGCTGTCGGTGCCCCACCGTTCGCCGACGCTCCCTCGCATGCGCTGCGGATCGCCGGCGTGCCCGAGGGTCGACTCCCACGCCAGCATGGGCAGATACTCGCCGATCAGGTGGGCCGTCACCACCACCTGGAGCGGCTCGAGCCGGCTCGCCCGGAGGTCGAGCACCTCCAGCATCAGGGCGTACAGACCGGCCAGCGACCCCAGCGCCCCGCGTGCGGGATCGCGGGGCTCGGCCGGGAAGGACGCCGCGACCAGGTCGCCGTTCCACGGCGAGGGGACCTCGGTGGCGATCGCGCCGAAATCCTCGGCGTCGAGGTCGAGCACGCGCTTCGCCGCGAGTGCCAGCTGGTGGGCCCGCACCAGGTCGGAGTGACGGCCCCGGCGAGGCAGAGCGTCGAGGATCAGGGAGGCCAGCGCGTCGTACCAGTGGTCGCGCAGCAGCACCTGCACCGGCTCCGACGGCGGCATTCAGTCCGCCGGGCGGACGTACAGCCGATCGGCGAGCAACCCGTCGAGCACGACCTCGCCGGTGGCGGTGGTGAGCGTGAGGGAGTCGCCGCGCACGAACCGGACCGTTGCTCCGGGCACCGCGCCGACCCGATGCATGTGGGCCAGCGCGTCGGGATCCTGCTGCAGGTGCTCCGAGATGCGCTCGAGCACCGCCTCGCCCTCGGCGCCGGCCTCGGAGAGCGGCACGGTCCCCCGCCGGAAGCGGTCGACCGCCTGCTGGGCGCCGTCGAGGGAGTCGGGGATCGGGTTGCCGTAGGGGGACGACTCCGGAGAGTCGAGGAGGGTCACCAGACGCTCCTCGACCACGTCGGACATGACGTGCTCCCACCGGCACGCCTCGTCGTGGACGAGGTGCCAGTCGAGTCCGATCACGTCGGTGAGCAGGCGCTCGGCGAGGCGGTGCCGCCTCATCACCCCTACTGCCAGCCGCATCCCCTGCTCGCTGAGATGGAGCTGCCGGTCGGGACCCACCGTCAGCAGCCCGTCACGTTCCATGCGGGCCACGGTCTCCGACACGGTCGGGCCGCTGTGGTGCAGGCGCTCGGCGATCCTCGCCCGGAGCGGCGCGATGCCCTCCTCGAGCAGCTCGTACACCGTGCGTAGATACATCTCGGTCGTGTCGATCAGATGGCTCACGGTCACCTCCCTCGCGGTCAGACTAGTCTGACGCAGCGTGGACGAGTGGCGGACGGTGACGGTGGCCCCGGAGCGTCTGGTCCGGTGGCTCGAGGGTTTCGGCGTCCGGCACGGCCGTCCCGAGGCGCGACTCGACGGCGCGACCCTCACGCTCGTCGCCCCGGACGGAGCCGTCGCGGCGCTCACGACCCGCTGGCCGGAGATGCCCGCCGGCGACGATCCCGTGGCGACCTTCGTGGCTCTGGCCACCAGACCGCGGCGGGTCGGCGTGCTGCTGGTACGCCGGGAACGGCACGCGGTCGGTCTGGCCGACGGCGGGGTCGTGGTCACCGTCCGGGCGGGCCGCCACTACGTACAGGGCCGTACGAAGGCCGGCGGCTGGTCGCAGCAGCGCTACGCGCGACGCCGCGACAACCAGGCTCGACACGCCTACGCGGCGGCGGCCGACGACGCGGCCCAGGTGCTGGAGCCCGAGGCGGCGAGCCTCGAAGGGCTGCTGCGGGGCGGGGACGCGGCGGGGCTCGACGCCGTGCTCGCCGATCCGCGCCTGGTGCGCACGGCGGCGCTCGCCCGGAGGATCCCGCTGCCCCGGTTGGAGGTGGGCGACCCGACCCGGGAGGCGCTCGCGGCCTTCCCGGCACGGTATGCCGCCGTGACCGTGCGACTCAACCAGCTCGCCTGAGCGGTCAGCGGCGCACCAGCGTGTAGGCACCCGCGGCCACGGCGACCAGGGCAGCCGCCACGAGCGCGACGAG
>Ga0073899_10005204_pt1 | contig 11348 bp, 7 predicted proteins | sample KloWWTmetaKNB5Ph_FD_88975 | JGI IMG/M metagenome (GOLD analysis project Ga0073899, IMG submission 88975) | Active sludge microbial communities from Klosterneuburg, Austria, studying microevolution and ecology of nitrifiers - Klosterneuburg... | ecosystem: Engineered > WWTP > Aerobic digester >...
AAAAGTCCGCCAGCGGCGTTCTCGCGGCACTCAGAGGCTCACCGTACGGTGCGAGTACGATTCGCCTCTTCGCTTGCTGCGGCCTTGCTGGACGGCCTTTTTGCGCATCCTGCGGGTGACTGCCAAACCCATACGGTACAGGAGTGAATTGTAGCGTATTGCGCAACCATCGAGTTTTTCCGCAGCCTGCTAGGTCGCCGCGCGATCGCGCCCGTTCTGTTCCGGTTCGACCGTCGGTTGATTCTTCTCGATCGGAAGCGTGAACCGGAGACTCGATCCGCCACCGGAGCGAGATTCCACCCAAATACGCCCGCCGTGGGATTCGATGATGCCCCGGCAGATCGTCAATCCAAGTCCGACGCCACCCTCCCGATCGGGATGGAGCTGATAAAACTTCTCGAAGATCCGCCGCTCTTCTCCTTGGGGAATACCGAGCCCTCGATCCGCGACTTCTATCACGATCATCCCATTCTTCACCGACGCCGTCACATCGATAGGCGAGGCTGGCAGAGAATATTTCGCGGCATTTTCCAACAAATTGATCAGCACTTGTTCGATCAACACGCCATCGATGAGCACCAGGGGGAGATCGTCCGGAAATGCGGTGGAGACCGGATGCGTCGCGATGCGCGATTTCACTCGCGCCAACGCCGTGCCGACCACTTCCTCCAGCGCGTGCCATTCCTTGCGTAGTTGCATGGCTCCCGCTTCCAATCTGGTCATATCGAGGAGATTCTGCAGCAACCGATCGAGTCGACCGGCTTCATCACTAATGGACCTGATCAGTTCCTGCTGACTCTCGGTCGATAAGGGCCGAGCCGAGCCCAGTAGTGCGCTGCTCGCCCCCACGATCGTGGCCAGCGGCGTCCGCAGATCATGAGAGACTGAACTCAGCACGGCATTGCGCATGCGCTCCGTTTCGGTCTGCACATGAGCTTCTTGAGTTTCTTCGGCCAATCGCGCGCGTTCCAACGCCAGCGCCATCTGATTCGCAAAGGTCTCCAGGAGATGCAGCTGTTCCGGAGCGAGCAATTCGGCAGGGTTGGAGGATCGCACCGCCAGGACACCAACCGTACCATGAGACCCCAATAACGGGAGATACAGGGAATCCGAGCCGGACAGTGTATTCGTGCCGTGACCGGCGGATTCTTTATGGTCAAACACCCATTGGGAGATGCCGGCTTCTTTCGGATCGAGGTCAAAATGGAGCGCATCACCTCGATGGAGATGCACCCGTCCGTCTCGATCCGGCAGAAACACCGCCACCTGGCAATGAAAGACGTCGTGGATATGGCGGGACGCCACAGAAGCCAGTTTGTCCACTCCACGTTGAGTGATCAATTCCCTGCTCATCGCATAGAGCGCGGCGGTTCGCTTCTCACGAATCAAGGCTGCCTCGGCCTGCTGGCTCTTGTGTGACGCGAGTCGACTGATCAGCAGCGCGACGAGGAGCATGACCGCAAACGTCAGCAGGTACTGCACATCGGCCACGGCAAATGAATAATAGGGGGGAATGAAAAAGAAATCGAAGGCCGCGACGCTCATCAGTGAAGCCAGCGCCGAGGGGCCACTCCCCCATCTGGTGGCGATGACCACCACTCCGAAGAGATAGACCATAATGAGATTGGCCTGGCCGAAGTACGGAGCCATCACCCAACTCAGTGCCGTGCAGGCCATCACCACGGAGGACGCATAGCCGTAGTTCCGGCGATCGCTGGTCCGTTGGAGCAGCCCCGCCACAAGGGGTTTCCCGGCACCGGCTTCACCGGTCATCACATAGATGTCGATGTCGCCGCTCCCGCGAACGAGATCATCCACAACCGAACCGAACAGCCATTCCTTCCAGCGCGAGCGCAACGGTTTTCCGACGATGATCTTGGTGACATTGCGGCTCCTGGCATAGGCCAGCAATTGGGCGCTCACATCGTCCCCGGTCAACGTCGCCGTCTCTGCGCCCATGCGTTCGGCCAACCGGAGGGTTTCCACGCCCTGACTCCGCGCAAGATCGGGCAACCGCAGATGCTTGGAAGTCTGCACGTAGACGGCAATCCACCTGGCATGGAGTCCCGTGGCCATCTTCCTGGCCGCGCGAACCAACATCGGCCCGCGGGATTTTAGATTTACGCAAACCAAGATGGTTTCCGTTGCCGGCCAGGTTGCGACGACCGCATGGTCCCGGCGATAGACCTCCATTTGTTGATCGACTCGCTCAGCCGTCCGACGCAGAGCCATCTCGCGCAACGCGATCAAGTTGCCCTTCCGAAAGAAGTGCTTGATGGCGTGCTGCGCCTGCTCCGGCAGATAGACCTTGCCGTCCTTGAGCCGTTGCAGCAGATCGTCCGGAGGGAGATCCACCAATTCGACGTCGTCAGCCTGTTCGAGAATGGAATCCGGCACGGTTTCGCTCACGCGAATACCGGTGATTTGGGCCACGGCGTCATTGAGGCCTTCGATATGCTGCACGTTGACGGTGGTATAGACGTGGATACCTGCCTGCAGGAGTTCTCTCACATCCTGCCACCGCTTAGGATGCCTGGCCCCCGGGGCATTCGTATGCGCCAGCTCGTCCATTAACAGGAGCTGCGGCCGGCGCGACAGGGCTGCGTCCAGATCGAAATCACGGAGTCTGGAGCCTCCGTACACCACTTCCCGGGATGGAAGAACCGGCAACCCCTGAACCAGGGCTTCCGTTTCGGCCCGGCCGTGAGTCTCAACCCACCCGATCATCACATCGATGCCGTCGCGTTGCTGCTCATGCGCCGCCTGCAACATGGCATAGGTCTTCCCGACCCCTGCAGTCGCGCCGAAAAAAATCTTCAGCTTGCCGCGAGTCTGATCGGCTTCTTCAGCCTGCACGCGCCTCAGTAGAGCATCGGGATCCGGGCGTTGGTTCTCCACGGCACTCCTGAGAAAAGACATCTAATGAGTGATACGAGACGACGCAAGATCAGCCGGATGGATTCTAAAAGACGGATGGGAGAGCGTCAACGAGGCTCGTCGGACGCATCCAATGCGAGGTTTAACGCCAGCACATTGACCCGGGTTTCCCCGAGCACCCCAAACTGACGGCCCTCCGTATGCTGTCTGACCACCGTCCGGACGAACGCTTCCGCCCTCCCCCGTGCACGAGCGACCCGGCGCACTTGATACTCGGCCGCGGCGGGGCTGATATGCGGGTCAAGGCCGCTTCCCGAAGCGGTCACCAGATCGACCGGAACCGGTGTGTCATTGCCGGGATCCGCGGATTTCAAGGCAGCCACCCGCGCTTTCACGGCCTCCGTCAGCGCAGGATTGGTGGGGCCGAGATTCGAACCGGATGAGGCGGCGGCGTTATAGGGAAAAGGGGCGGTCGCGGAAGGGCGTCCCCAGAAATACCTGGGATCGTCGAAGGGTTGGCCGATCAGCATGGACCCGATCGGCTTGCCGTCTTTATAGATCAGACTCCCATTGGCCTGGTGGGGGAACAGCAGCTGAGCGATTCCCGTCACGGCCAGCGGATAGGCCACGCCGGTCAGGATCGTCAGAATGAAAAACATCATCAGCGCGGATCGAAGTTGAGCGGCCATTGTGATCTCCTCAGACCAATCCCAGGGCGACCAGGACGAGGTCTATCAGCTTAATTCCAATGAACGGGACTACGATCCCTCCCAGACCGTACACCAGCACATTGCGGCGCAGCAGCAAGGAGGCTTCGATCGGCCGGAACTTGACCCCTCGAAGCGCGAGCGGAATCAGCGCGATGATGATCAAGGCATTGAAAATCACCGCCGACAAGACGGCGCTTTCCGGCGTCGCCAGTCCCATGAGATTCAACGCTCCCAGGGCGGGATAGGTGTCGGCAAACGCGGCCGGAATGATCGCGAAATACTTCGCGACATCGTTGGCGATACTGAAGGTCGTGAGCGCGCCGCGCGTCATGAGGAGCTGCTTGCCGATTTCGACGATCTCGATCAATTTTGTGGGATTGGAATCCAAATCGACGAGATTGCCCGCCTCCTTAGCCGCTTGGGTGCCGGTATTCATGGCCACGGCGACATCGGCCTGCGCTAATGCCGGCGCGTCATTGGTGCCGTCGCCCGTCATGGCCACGAGTCGGCCGCCTGCCTGAAGATCACGGATGAGTTTCAATTTGGCTTCGGGCGTCGCCTGCGCGAGAAAATCATCTACGCCGGCCTCTGCGGCGATCGCAGCTGCCGTTTTCTGGTTGTCGCCGGTGATCATCATCGTTTTGATGCCCATGCGGCGCAACTCGGCAAACCGTTCCTTCATGCCGCCCTTGACCACGTCCTTCAAATGAATCACGCCCAGCACTGTTTTGCCTTCGGCCACGACCAGGGGAGTGCCACCTTGCATGGCAATTGTCTCGACTGCATCGCGCACGGCGGGAGGAAACGACCCGCCTTGTTGGGTCACGTAGTCTTCGATGGCTTCCGCCGCGCCCTTCCTGATCTGCCGACCGTCAAGGTCGACGCCGCTCATTCTCGTTTGCGCCGTGAAGGGCAGGAAGGTGGCGCCCATCGCATGGATGTCGCGCCCTCTAAGTCCATAGCGCTCCTTCGCCAGAATGACGATGCTGCGGCCTTCAGGCGTCTCATCCGCAAGGGAGGCCAACTGGGCCGAATCGGCGACAGACGTGTCCTGCACTCCCTCGGCTGGAATAAATGCTGTGGCTTGCCGGTTCCCCAGGGTGATCGTACCCGTTTTGTCGAGGAGCAGCACGTCCACATCACCCGCCGCTTCGACGGCTTTCCCCGACATGGCGATCACGTTCGCCTGGACCATGCGATCCATGCCTGCAATGCCGATGGCGGACAAGAGCGCGCCGATCGTGGTCGGTATGAGGCAGACCAGCAGGGCCACGAGAACCGTCACCGTAATCGGCGCCCCCTGGCCTGTAGCCTGCACGGAGTAGAGTGAAAATGGCAGCAAGGTCACGGTTGCCAGCAAAAAGACGACGGTGAGGGCCGCCAACAGAATATTGAGCGCGATTTCATTCGGCGTCTTCTGGCGCTTGGCGCCTTCGACCATGGCGATCATGCGGTCGAGGAAGGTTTCACCGGCGCTTGCGGTGATCCGCACCACGAGCCAATCGGACAACACCCGCGTGCCGCCGGTCACCGCGCTCCGGTCACCGGACTCCCTGATCACCGGCGCGCTCTCGCCCGTAATCGCGCTTTCGTTGACGGACGCGATCCCCTCGATCACATCCCCATCGCTGGGAATGTAATCGCCCGCCTCGACCAGCACGATGTCGCCTTTCTTGAGCAGACTGGCCGGAACCAGAGAATAGACCTCGCCGGGTTTGCCGATGGCGGCGGGCGCCGCCAGGTAGTCTCCCCCGGAGGTCGGTTTTCCGAATCGCTTGGCGGTCAATTCCGTCCTCGCTCTCCGGAGAGAATCGGCTTGGGCCTTGCCTCGTCCTTCAGCGATGGCTTCGGAAAAGTTGGCGAACAACACAGTGAACCAGAGCCACAGCGATATGGCCAGGATGAACCAGGTCGGAGCCTCGCCTGTCCCGAACAACGCCTGCAGGAACAGCAGTGATGTGAAGATGCTGCCCACGAAGACCACGAGCATGACCGGGTTGCGGGCCTGGATACGAGGATCAAGCTTTCGCAGCGCATCCAGCATGGCCTGTCGAACAAGCGGTGGATCGAAGAGCGGTCTGGCTTTCGTCGATGTCGTCATGTGAATCCCTCCGCTCGTTCCGAGCTGTAGAAAACGTTTCCCCAGGCTGCTCAAAATGGCCGTCCAGCAAGGCCGCAGCGCGCGAAGAGGCGACGCGTCACATTCTTACCCGCCCACCCTGAGCCTGCCGAGACAGGCTCTTTACCCATGGGGTACGTGGAGCCTCTGAGGTTCACGACGCGCTGAATAAAGCGCGTCACGCTTGTGAACGCCGCCGAGCTGGTGAGGCGGCGGTGTCTTGCGAGAACGCCGCTGGCGGACTTTTTTCAGCATCCTGTAGGCTACCGAGCGACCAACAGCAAATGTTCCACCACCGGCCCCAACGCCAGGGCCGGAACGAAAGTCAGCGCACCGACCATGATCACGACCCCGACCAGCAATCCCACAAAGAGCGGCCGGTGAGTCGGAAGCGTACCCGGGCCAGCCGGCACGATCGTTTTACGCGCCAGCGATCCGGCGAGTGCCAGTGTCGGGATCGCCAACCAGAATCTGGAGACCAGCATCGCCAGAGCACCGGTCAGGTTGTAGAACGGGGTATTGGCGTTCAATCCCCCGAAGGCGCTGCCGTTGTTGTTACCCTGAGACGTATAGGCATAGAGAATTTCGCTGAAACCGTGCGCGCCGGGATTGAGAATGGACGACGTGCCGGACTCCGTCACGACCGCCACTGCCGTGAATCCGAGGACAATGATGGGCATGATGAGGATCAACAGCGCCGCCATCTTCATTTCATAGGTCTCGATCTTTTTCCCCAGATATTCCGGGGTCCGACCTACCATGAGGCCGGCGATGAAGACCGCGATGATCGCGAAGACGAGCATACCGTAGAGGCCAGAGCCGACACCGCCCAAAATCACCTCGCCGAATTGCATCATGAACAGTGGGACCAACCCGCCGATTGGCGTGAATGAATCGTGTGTGGAATTTACCGCTCCGCTGGACGTTGCCGTCGTGGCTGTCGCAAAGAGCGCCGAACGGGCGACCCCGAAACGGACTTCCTTGCCTTCCATGTTACCGCCCGGCTGCGCAATCCCAGCGGCCTGCTCGACACCCAATACAGTCAGGCGTGGGTTTCCTGCGGACTCCGCCCAATAGGCTCCCAGAACGAAGAAGACCAATACGCTCAGCATCGCAGCGAGGATAGCCCACCCTTGCCTGGTGTCGCCGACCATGGTTCCGAATGTGTAGGTCAGAGAAGCGGCGATCAAGGTTTCCGCCAGAATCAAAATAAAATCGGTCAGCGGCGTCGGGTTTTCATAGGGATGGGCCGCATTGGCATTAAAAAATCCGCCACCGTTTGTTCCGAGGTGCTTGATGGCCACTTGTGACGCAACCGGACCGACAGCTAAGGTTTGCTCAGTCACTGCGGTTGATTCGGTCTTGGCAGCGCCCTTCTTATCCAACACTGGCTGCCCTGCGGCATCGACGACCGGGGTTTCATAGGTCACAGGCTGCAGGAAAGCGGTGTGGTGAGAAGACACGATGGTCTGGACCGTGCCCTGCGAGACGAGAAGCAGCGCGAGAACGGCTGACAGCGGCAGGAATATGTACAGTGTGCTGCGGGTCAGATCGATCCAGAAATTGCCGATGGTGGCTGCCGTTCGCGCGGTTAACCCGCGAATGAGGGCAACCAGGATGGCCATGCCCGTGGCAGCAGAGACGAAGTTCTGGACCGTCAGGCCGAGCATCTGCGTGAGGTAACTGAGTGTCGACTCTCCGGCGTAGGCCTGCCAGTTCGTATTAGTGACGAAGCTCGAGGCCGTGTTGAAGGCGAGGTCGGGAGCCACTGCCCCGAAAGCCGACGGATTGATCGGCAAGAATCCTTGTAGACGCTGTAACGCATAGAGCGAGACCAATCCCGTGACATTGAACAACAACATGGCCACGGCATAGGTCTTCCAATCCATCTCCTCGGTTTCACGCACGCCGCAGACACGATAGATCAGACGTTCGAAGGGTCCCATCACCCGGTCCGTTCCGCAGGCTTGACCGGTGTAGACGCGTGCCATGTACCAACCCAGCGGTTTGACCAAGGCTACTAGGATAAAAAAGAAGAGTCCGATTTGAGCCAACCCGTTGATCGTCATCAGAACCACTCCGCTTTCAGCAGCGCGATCATGAGGTACACCAACAACCCCAGCGACAACACGGCACCCAGCGCATACATCGCATTCATGACCGCACCCCCCTTGGCAGGCTGAGAAAAACTCTGTAAGTACACTAGAAATTTAAAAGCACGCACATGGAGCACAATAGAAACATCCCCGCAGGATGCTCATAATGTTCGTCCAGCAAGGCCGCAGCGAATGAAGATCCGAGGCGTCACGTTCTTACCCGCCCACCCCCGCCTGCCGAGACAGGCTCTTTTCCCATTGGGGGTACGTTGAGGATCTGAATGCCGCGAGAACGCCGCTGGCGGACGTTTTCAGCATCCTACTAGAGTTGATCCAACGCCGAGATGAGCCAGCCGGACAGCAGAAAAAACACTGCGCCGATCGTCAGGCAGACAAAATCCATGTGAATGCCCCCCCAATCCACTCTATCTTCACAATAACGCGCCGAAAGTAAAAATGGTGTAAAAAGGCCAAGAAAATGGATTTCCTGGAAAGGTCTTCCCGAACAGCTGTTCACGCAGTTGGAACGGAGCGCTTCAGATGACGAAACAGTCGAACCATCAACTCGCGAGTGAAGCGCTGAAGAAGAAATGTGGACGAAGCTGTGACCGTCTATTGAGCAGGTCGAAAAGATTTGGTGGATGAACGGGAGAGGCGTGACTGTCTCTTGGCGCTACGGACCTGAATCCGGCCTATCTTTCCGTAACGCTCCTAGCACCGCCAGGATCTCCGCCGGGCGCGGGGGGCAACCGGAGATACGCACATCGACGGGGATATGCCGATCCACCGGCCCCGTCACGGCATAACTCCCTTTGAACAGGCCGCAATTCACGGCACAGTCTCCCAACGCGATGACGATCTTAGGGTCGGCTGTCGCCTTGTAGACATCTTTCAACGCACGCTCCATATTGACGGTCACCGGCCCCGTCACGACCAGGGCATCGGCATGGCGCGGCGACGCCGCAATATGAACCCCGAACCGCTCCACGTCGTAGACGGGATTGGCCAGCGCATTCATTTCCATCTCGCAGGCATTGCAGGAACCCGTATCGACTTCGCGGATCGTCAGCGATCGCCGGAATGGCTTGGCCTTTTCGATGGCGGCCTGGCTGACCGGCTCAGACGGTGCGGCTCCGGCCGGATGCTGTCCCGTCACAACGCCGGTCTGAAGACTTTTTTTGAGGATTCGAAACATGCGGCCTCCTTCGCCGTCAGCATTCAGCCATCAGTTCTCAGCTCAGCGCCGGCTGCTGAGGGCCGATCACTGAATGCTCGTTTCTCACAAGTCATTCCCGGCATACGACAAATTGAAACTCTTATTGATCAATGGAAAGTCCGGCACGATATTGCCGAGCGCCGCCCATTGAATCGCCGGCCAATTCACGAAGGACGGATCGCGCACTTTGCAGCGATGAATCCGCCCTGCCTCGCCGGCCATGACGACATACAGAATCTCGCCTCGCCATCCTTCGACCGCCGACAGCGCCCATGCCCCCGGCTGCGCTTGGTGCATCGGCCGGGTCACGAGCCCGCCCGGTGGGAGCGCACCACGGACCTCACGAATGAGACGGATCGACTCATGGATCTCATCCAGGCGCACCCGCATTCTGGCGCGCACATCTCCATAGCGGTAAAGGGCGACCTTCGGCTGCAGCACATCGTACGCAGCAAAGGGCCGGTCGCGACGCAGATCCCGATCGATACCGGAGGCCCGGCCGACCACCCCGATCACCGCATGGTCCCAGGCGATCCCTTCCGTGAGGATGCCGGTGTTCTCCAGCCGTTCCGTGAGCGACGCGTTCGCGAACACAATCTTTTCAATCGCCGAAAAATCCTGTTCCAGGGCATTCAGTTCCACCTCCACTTGCGCGAGCTGCGGGCCGGATAGATCCAGCGCCACTCCGCCGACGCAATTGACGCCACGCAGAAAACGCGAGCCGGTCAGGCGATCGTTGAGCTGCATGAGCTGCTCTTTCATCCTGCCGCAGTGGGCATGGGCCAGGGCATAGGCGGTGTCATTGCAGATGGCTCCCACATCGCCGATGTGGTTGTGCAACCGCTCCAGCTCCAGAAACATCGTGCGCAAATATCGGGCACGGGGCGAGATCTCCATGCCCTGCAACGTCTCGACGGCCTGGCAATAGGCCAGGCTATGGCCGACACTCGTATCGCCGGAGACGCGTTCGGACAACGGTACCGCTTCGGTCAACTGCTGCTGCTCGAACAATTTCTCAACGCCGCGATGTTTCCAGAAATGGCGCACTTCGAGCTGCATGATGGGCTCGCCGGCCACCGAAAATCTGAAATGGCCAGGCTCGATGATGCCCGCATGGATGGGCCCGACGGGAATCTCGAAGACCCCCTCACCATGAATTTTCCGGAAGGCATACTCCCCTTGCGCCCGACCCAATACCCGATCCCAGGAAAAATCTTTTTTCAGCGGGTGGGACCCCTTCGGCCAATGTTCATGACGAACGAGCCGTCGCAGATCGGGATGGCCGACCGGAATCAGTCCGAACAGATCCCGGATCTCCCGTTCGTACCATTTCGCCGCATGAAGGTGAGGAGTGATCGATGGAAATTCCCGCTCATCTCCATGAAGATTCGTCGCGAGTAGCAGCCAGTCTTTTCGTTCCGCCAACGTGAAGAGATAGCAGAGTTCGTAACGCGCTTCGCGAGGGCGATGATCGACCGCCCAGAGCAGCGACAGCGATCCTCGCAAACCCGGATTCGTATGCAGAAAATAGGCGACCGTCGGCAGATCTTGTTTTTTCACCCTGAGCATCGGGATGCCGTGAACGACGCACGCCTCCGTCACGGACTGGGCAAACGCCGCGTGCACCTGCTCGACCGCCGAACGTGTGTCGATCATACGGTCACCTCACCACAATTACGTTGACGGCCCTGGTCAGTAACGTCTGAATCGGCTCGGGAAGAACGAACCCCAGCGCCACCAATGCGACGATCATGATCATCAGCGGCACATGGCCGGCGGTCCACGACTCTCCATGGGCGATACCGGCCGGGGGAGTGCCCCACACCATGGCCCCGACGCGAAACATAAACCCACCGAACAACACCACGGCGAAAAACAGAAACAGCGCGACGATGCCGAGGCTGCGCATCTCATCCGAGATCGTCATCGTCACAAACCGTCCGACATGCATCGTATCGGAGGAAAAATCCTGCGCGGCCACCGCCGACACGATCAGCAACTCACTGACGAACGGCGAGAAGGGAGGTAACCCGACCAACGCGCAACCCGCCACGAGAATCGCCACGGCAGTAATCGGCTGCGCACGCGCCAGCCCTCGCACCCCGTCGATTTCCAAGGTATCGAATCGTCGATGGATATTGCCCGCGACGAAAAAGGCCAGCGCCTTGGCCACGGCGTGATTGAGCAGGTGAAAGAGGCCGCCGAAGGTGCCGATCATCCCGCCGACTCCGAAGCCGATCATGGCCAGCCCCATATGTTCGATACTCGAATAGGCAAACAGCCGCTTGTAGTTGTGCTGAATCAGGATGAACAGGGAGGCCACGATGAAC
>Ga0073899_10005207_pt1 | contig 11346 bp, 8 predicted proteins | sample KloWWTmetaKNB5Ph_FD_88975 | JGI IMG/M metagenome (GOLD analysis project Ga0073899, IMG submission 88975) | Active sludge microbial communities from Klosterneuburg, Austria, studying microevolution and ecology of nitrifiers - Klosterneuburg... | ecosystem: Engineered > WWTP > Aerobic digester >...
GCACCTCGGGCAACACCGACATCGCCCGCCTCAAGCAGGGAATGGTCTGCGGTCAGTTCTGGTCGGTCTATATCCCGGGCGAGGTGAAGGACTCGGGCTACGCGCGCATCCAGCTCGAGCAGATCGACATCGCCAAGCGCATTATCGCCAAGTACCCCGACGCCTTCAGCCTCTCGCTCACCGCCGCCGACGTGCGCCGCGCCAAGGCGGCCGGCAAGGTCGGCTCGCTCCTGGGCATGGAAGGCGGGCACGCCCTCGAAAACTCGTTAGGTGCCCTGCGCGCCTACTACGACCTTGGCGCGCGCTACCTCACGCTCACGCACAACGTCACGCTCGACTGGGCCGACGCGGCGCAGGACAAGCTGCTGCACGGCGGGCTCACGAAGTTCGGCGAGGAAGTCGTCCGCGAGATGAACCGCCTGGGGATGCTCGTCGACCTCTCGCACGTCTCCCCCGGCACAATGAGCGATGCGCTCAACGTGACCGAGTCGCCGGTGATCTTCTCGCACTCGGCGGCGCGCGCGCTGGTCGACGTGCCGCGCAACGTCCCCGACTCCATCCTCCAGCGTCTCCCTAAGAACGGCGGCGTGGTGATGGTCGCCTTCGTCCCCGGCTTCACCTCCAACAAGGTGGTGGCGTGGAAGCAGGCACAGGGCGAGCAGGCCGAGGCCGCCCTCAAGCGCCACGCGGGAGACAGTGCCGCGGCGAGGCGTGACCTGAAGGAGTGGGAACGCACGCACCCGTTCGTGAACGCCACCATTGCCGACGTCGCCGACCACATCGAGCACATCCGCAAGGTGGCCAGCGTGAACAACGTCGGACTCGGCAGCGACTACGACGGCACCGGGAACGAACTCCCTGACGGGCTGGGCGATGTCTCCACCTTCCCCGCCTTGCTCGTCGAGCTCTCCAAGCGCGGCTGGAGCGAGAGCGACCTGCGCAAGGTTGCGGGGGAGAACGTGCTCCGCGTGATGTCGGAGAATGAACGCATCGCCGCGAAGCTGCGTCGGCAGCGCCCCGCGTCCACCAAGACGATCGAGGAGCTCGACGGACCGCGCCCGAAGATGTAGGCGAAGGGTCCGATGGGAGGCGCGCCGCAGCGCGCCGTACGAACGACGGGGGCCCCGGTGCATCGCGCACCGGGGCCCCCGTGGCATTCGGTCGATCAGCGCGCGGCGAAGACGAGCGAGAAGCGCCCGCCACTGGTGCGCCCCTCACCATCGATGGTCGAGAAGCTGCGTCCTTCGCGGCGGATCGTGAGGCGCCCGCTCGCCACCCGGTCGTTGATGCGCCGAATGTCGAACTCGACGCGCCCGCCGGTCGACGTCCAGCGCCCCTCGATGCTGACGCGCTCGCGTCGCGACTCGAGCATGAGTCGCCCGCTGCGGTCGTCGTCGAGTTCGACGCGCGCCCGTGTGATCTCCAGGGTCGGCCCCACATCCTGCGCCAGCGTCCCACGCCCACGTTCGTCGCCGTCGAGGGCACTCGCGCCCCCGAACGGCCCCTCACCGCCGCCGAGGCCCGGGCGATAGTCGTTAGGCAATCCGCGCCCGCGGAACTCGAGCGTCCATGCGCCGCGCTCCCCCGAGCCGTCGCCGTCGATGCGCTGCACATCGTCGGCGTCGCGCAAGGCGACCGTGAGCGTCCCCGACGCGGTGTAGCCGAAGATCGCGCTCACGCTCACCTCCACGCGTCGCTCCTGCACGCGGCGCACGCGGCCGCGGATCTCCCCCTTGGTGGGCTCGTCCACGTCGAGCACCACTTCGCCCCCCGTCCCGATCCGGACGCGCACGATCGAGAAGGCCCCCCCGCGCACCCCCGACATGCGCGCGAAGCCATCGCCCACGGCGCGCGAGTCGAGATTGCGATACACCTGCGATCCTGCCCCGGCACTCCAGCTGTCGAGACGCCCGGGACGCCCGGGACGATCCGGACGGTCGGGACGATCGCCCTCGTCGATCACGGTGCGGTCCTCGACCTCCAGACGGGAGACCCCCGCACGACCGCTCCACGACAGCGAGAGTCGCTGCGGAATCATCGCGTCACGATCCGCATAGGCCAACATCCCTTCGCCACGCACGGCGCCCCCCTCGGCCTCGCGCAACTCGATGCGGTCGACGTTCCCCATCCCCTGTCGGCGCCACGTCCCGCGCAGCACGACCGTGGAGTTGCGCAGCACCACGGTCGCCGCAAAGTCCGCGTTGCGGCGCAGCGTCAGTCGCACCTCACGTACGTCGCGCGTGTTTCCGCGCTCACCCTCGAGCGTCCCGCGCCCGGAGAGCGTCAGGTTGCGCTCCTGCGCCTGCCCGCTCGTCGCCACAAGACTGGTCGCTATCAGGCTGGTCGCCATCACCAGTGCCGACCGCCCGGCCATCGCTCGCATCACGGAACTCCGCATCGTCAGCTCCAAAGCCGTGAACCGTCCGAGACATCCCATGCCATCGTACCGCGCGTCGCGCGATGCGGTTCCGATGTTCCCCCGTTGTTCCCCCGTGCGCAATGGATGCGCATGTTTGCACCACGCGCGCCCATCTTAGCGCCTTCGAGCCTTCCTGTCTTCCACTCGCGTTTCGTGCCCGCTCCTCCGCGTCCCACCAACCAGGCCATCGCGCAGGCATCGATAGGGGGTGCGGTCTTCTCCGCCCTCCCCGACTTCCTGCTGTCGGCCGTGTGCCTGTACACCTGGCTCCACCCGATGACGTTCGACCCGCAGCTGGTGAAGCGCCTCACCGTGCTCACGCTGCTCGAATTCGTCATCGTGCATTCGGCGCCATTCACGGGGTTGGTGGCCCTCTCCGAGCTCAAGACGATCCTGAAGACGGCGGCGCTCGTCGGCCTTGGCGCATTCTACATGCTCTTTGCGTGGGGCTTCTCCGTCGGCTTCGACTCCAACTGGCCGGCGATCGCCTTCTTCGCCCTCATGCTCAATCGCCTGCTCCCCGTGCTGCTGGGGGCGGTCCCCAGCAGCGCACAGAAGACCTTCATGGCGACCTGCTGGGGACTCGGCGTCGTTGCGTATCTCGGGACCATCTTCGCCGCGGCGCTACTCCCCATTCCGGCACTCGGCATCACCGCCGACGTCATCGCGGCGCAACACTTCACCTCCGGGGGCATGTGGCCCGAACAACCGTATCGCGCGCTCTTCATGGGGACCGTGTACTTCGCGCTGGTGGGGACGTGGGAGATCGTGGGGATGGCGGCCATCGTCCGACGTTCGACACGCCACGCGCGCGCCACGCACTGACGTCACGCATCGTGCGCACGCTTGGCACGCGCACCGCGTCACGCATGCGGCGTCCGCTCCTCGTCGGCGTCACGTGTGCCCTCGCGCTCGCCGCCTGCGAGCGTCCCCCCCAGGCCACAACTCCCACGCGCCCCACGCTCGAGGCACTCTTCGCGCGCTTTGCCGCTGCCGGCATGCCAGGGGCGAGCGTCCTCGTCGTGCGACACGATTCCGTGCTGGTACGAGAATCGTTCGGCTTGTCCGACGTCGAGGGCAACGTCGCGGCGACGCCGGCGACCAACTATCGCCTCGCGTCGCTCACCAAGCAGTTCACCGCGACGGCGATCCTCCTGCTCGCGCGGGACGGCGCGCTGTCGCTCGACGACGCAGTGCGTGATCGCCTCCCCGAGCTCCCCGCGTACGCGCGTGATGTCACCATCCGCCACCTGCTGACGCACACCTCGGGACTGTGGGACTACGAGGCGTTCGTCCCCGATTCGCAGGTGCGCCAGGTGCACGATGCCGATGCGCTCACCTTCGTGCGCACGCGTGCCGAGAGCCTGTACTTCGCGCCGGGGACATCGTGGCGTTACTCGAATACCGGGTACGCGCTTCTCGCCCTCATCGCCGAGCGCGTCAGTGGCCAGCGCTTCGCCGACCTGGTGCGCGAACGGATCTTCGTCCCGCTGGAGATGCGCGACACCTACGCCCACGAGGAAGGGCGCACCGACATTCCGCGCCGGGCGTGGGGATACACGGTGCACGGTGATTCCGTCACGCGCACCGACCAGAGCAACACCTCGGCGGTCCTGGGCGATGGCGGCATCTACTCGTCGATCGACGATCTCGCGCGCTGGGACGCGTCGCTCCGGCGTGCACCGCTGGTGGGCGACTCACTCTGGCAGCAGGCGACGACGGCGTTCGTCCTGGGCAACGGGACGCCGACGGAGTACGGCTTCGGGTGGTTCGTGGAACGCTACAAGGGTCATGCCCGCCTGCGACATCACGGGGAGACGCGTGGTTTCACCAACGCGATCTCGCGGTTCCCCGACGATGGACTGACGATCATCGTCCTCACGAATCGCACCGGCTCGGCCCCGTGGGAGATCGCCGATGCGCTCGCCGACCTCTACCTCTCCCCCTAGAAAACCGTCACCTGCAACGCTCCCGCAGGGGGGAGGATGTGGCGTCGCCCCGATGAGGCGACGGGGTCGCACGTAGCGGAACAGCACTGAGCGGAACGGCACGCAGACACCGGCGGTCATTCTCGCACGGAGTTGGTAGCCACCTCCCCGATTCGTCCGTGCTCGGTATGCGATCAGCATGCGATCGGCACACGATCGATGCGCGAGCGCAGTGCGACGCGCCGATCACGATGGGGGTCGAGGGGATCTCGCCGATGGGGGAGGGTGGGCGCGAGATCGCAGGATGGACTCGCGCAATTGCGCGGCGCGTCTTACAATTACGCAGGCGGAGAAGTCAACCGCCCGAACGAACGTATGCGGCACCAGGGTCTCCGGGGATCCTGGTGCCGCGTCGTTTCCGGGACCCCCGTCAGCAGCAAACAGGTGCCTAACGTCGATTTCCCTAGGGAAAATGGCGCCTAACGCCGCCCGGCGATGTGCGATGCACGGCGTCCGGCGAGCCCCCCCGTGCGGTCGCTATCCACCCACCGTGGTCCTTCCGGCGTGTGGTCGTCGCCCCCGGTCGCGCCCCCTCGGCAGCGCCGGACGGAGGTGTCGACCGAACTTTTTTTCGGACGGCGGGCGGCGCCGCTCCCCGAATCGCTCGAGGTTGTGCCACTCGGAGAGACGCGCTGCGGCGCGCTCGCAGTGCCGATCGGGTGGGGGACGGACGATGGAAAGGCGGGACCACCGCACACCCGCAGGTTGCTATCGGCGCGCATGCGGACGGCAGCGTACGCATCCAGCGAACGCATGCCGCGCGATGACACGCCGCTGACGCATCGACCTCAGCGCGCACGGGTGGGCGAACGTCGCGTACGTCTCGACCGCGCGTCGCGTTGTTCACCACCGTGCCCACTCGAGAGCGGTGCACGGGTGCGCGCGCCCTCACCTCGCGACGCCGTAGGCGTCGCGCGATGTCGAGCGCCATGGTGCACCCTCGGCGCCGCACCGCCTCTCAGCACAACCGAATCGCGCCGGGAAAAGGAACAGCGGGGCCAGGCTCCCCCGCCTGGACCCCGCCGTGGTTCGCCAAGCTGACCTGGGTTAGGCCGTCTCGTCGCCCCTGGTGCGGCGACGACGCCGCGCCATCGCCCCGCCGATGCCGGCGAGGCCGCTCCCGAGCAGGATCATCGTCGCGGGCTCCGGCGTCACGCTCGAGCGCAGCTCGAAGTTGTCGTGCACCGCGAGGACCGGGTCGTTGTTGAAGCCGAGGGTGACGTTGTCGGCAAAGGCCTTGTACGCATGCGGCCAGTTGCTCCCCACCCCGATCCCGATGCCGTAGACCACCGCATCGCCTAACGAGTAGCAATTGGCGCCATTCCCCCACGCCGACGGCGAGGCCGTCTTGAGCGGAATCCCCGGCGTGATCCCCGGCGGGTTGCTGCAGTCGTCGATCGTGTACCCTTCGCCCGTCACGAAGCGCCAGAACATCTGGTTCGTGGCGTTCTCCGAAATCCACTGGTTGGTCGGGGCCGGCTGCGCCAGCGTGTACCAGCGCTCCCACACCAGCTCGCTGTACACCGGCGCGCCGATCGACCCGCTGCGCACGTACAGGCGCAACGCGGGCGACTGCGCCTCCCACGGCGCGTCCCCCGTTTGCCCCATCGCCACGCGGTACCAGTCAAAGCCGACCTGCGTCAGCTGCGAGAGCTGCCCCCACCCCTGCGTGGTCGCCGGGTTGCCCGAAAAGAGGTTGAACCACCCCCAATCGGCGAGGTTGCCGCTCACGGAAAGCTCCAGCGACCCGTTGCCGTTGCGCGGGTTCGTCCCCGTGATCTGAGAAGCGCCACCCGAACCGCGAACATCGCTGACCCACGGACCGCCCGGATACACCGTTCGCTGCGCCTCGACCCCGACCGGGATCGACACCAGCAGCGCCACCGCGGCCACTGCACCCCGCAGGGTGCGTGTCATCGTACGCATGGAAGCTCCTTCGAAGTCCTGCTCGACAGGGCGCCGTCCGGCACCCTGCAACTCGGCTCAGTCGCTCGACCCGGCATTTCATGACGGGCGATTGGTGAGCTACGTCACAATCCAACATAGGCAAGCCGTATGCCTCGGCTGTCCAGACGGCTCCCCCCTCTATTGAAAGGGGGCCCCGACAGCGGCGCGGGTGGATGGCCGGACCGGCAGGATCCACAAGGCATTGCCTGTGAACGACTTGGGCGATCTGGGCGCCACGTCCGCTCCCCGCATGCGACCGCCGATCGGCTCGGATCGTCTTCGGCCCCCGCGACGTCGACCGCTGCTCGCGGTCCACAAATCAGACGCGCGTGGGATTTCCGCCGCGAGTCTGCGGCACTCGACGGCGCCGGGAACGACTACCCGACGCGCCCGCCGTGTCTGGCCGAGATGGCACCGAAGACCTGGACCCCCTGGCGAAGGAGCACCGTATCGGCGGCGACCGACGCCGGCGTCGTCGGCCCGCCGATCCAGCTCCCGGCGCCGATCGCCACGTCGCGCTCGACCGCGAGCGAGCCGCGCACATGGCAGCGCTGCCCCAGCGTCGCGCCGCGCCGGCAGACCACCGTCCCATCGATGACCACGTCGTCGCCGATGACGCAGTCGCCGTGGACCTTCACGCTCCCGCCAATGCGCGCGCCATCCCCGACGACCAATGCACCGGAGACCACCAGGGCGCCGCTGACCGTCCCGCCGGCCGGGAGTGTATAGTCACCGGCAATGCGCGTGTAGCCTCGCTCGCGTGTGGCCCCCGCCGGGAGCTTCGCCGTTCCGCTGATGACCGGCGGGAGGATCGGCGGATCTTCGAGAGATCCACCGACCGTGCCATCGGTCGTTCCGTCGGCGGCGGGCGCATCGGTCGCGGGCGCGACGGTCGCGATGCGCGCGGCGCGAATGCGCGAGAAGGTGACGTTCGGGGCGAGCAGCATGCGCCCCAGCGCCGACGCGCGACCGTGCACGATGCTGCCGGCGCCGAGTGAGAGGTCGCCCGCCGCGTGGACCCAACGCAGCACCTCCGATCCCTCGCCCAGCGAGACGTCGCCCTCCCCGAGCAAGGCGCGATAGACGGCATCGCGCCCGCCGTGCATGGGGCCGCGCGCGAGGAACTCGAGCAGGAAGGTCTCGCCGCCCCGCAGGGTGAGGGGACCGTCGGCGATGACGATGCGGGGCACCGAGCCATCGGCATGCGCCACGTCCCGCAGGCTCGCGCCGTCTCCCGTCAGCTGCACATAGGGGGACCCGTCGCCGAGCGTCCCGACCCTGGTCGACGCGGCGACGGCGGTGCTCCCCCCCTCGCGCGTCGCCGCCCCGGCCGCGATGGCGTCGGCCGGCAGTTGCCGTGCGAGATAGTCGCGGAAACCATCCGCAAAGACGGTGAGGTCTCCCGCGTCGTGCCCCACGGCGTTCAGCGGCTCGGCGTCGGTGGGGCGGAGCAGCTCGCGGAGTGCGGGAATGAGCGGCAGGAGTACCCAGGCGGCGGTCGCCGCCAGCAGCAGAAGGAAGGGGGTGACGCTCACGCCTCACCCCCGTCGGCGTGCGTCGCCGCGCCCGTCCCAGCGCCGCCGGATTGCGGCTGGCGATACCGCTCGGTCTTGTCCCAGCGCTTGGCCGAGCGCCACCCCAAGCCGCCCCCGACGAACTGCTTGATCGTCTCCTGCGACACCGCCATGAGCGAGACGAGGAAGCCGAAGAAGAGGAACGGGAGCAGGCGCACCCGGTTGCGCGACCCGTCGAGTCGCGTCGCGGTGGCCACCTCGAAGAAGGCCGCGAAGTTCCCCAGCGTGCTGAAGGCGGAGACGATGAGCACCATGAAGATGCTCGACGACGGCTGGTAGCCCAGGTAGTACAGGACGAGCGCCAGCATCCAGCCCAGCAGAAGGATCGGCCCCACCGCGAACACCCCTAACAACAACGTGCCGTCCAACACCTGGAGCCACGACAGGTGCCCGGGGTGCGCGAGCAGCTTGTTGACGTAGCGCGTGAGCGCCTGGTTGTGGCCATGCGTCCAGCGGCGGATCTGCCGGATGCGCGTGGGCCAGTTCTCGGGGACCTCTTCGTAGCACTCCGAGCGATTCTGGTACACGACCTCCCACCCGCGCAGCAGGAGGCGGAAGGTCATGTCGGTGTCCTCGGCCAGCGTGTCGGTGCGCCAACCGCCAACGCTCGACAGCGCCTCGCGCCGCACCCCGCCCACGGTGCCGCCGTACTGCGGCACCAACCCCATGTTCATGCGGGCCTGCTGGTCCACCTGGTACCCGCCGGCCCGCTCGAGGTCGAGCAACCGCGTGAGGAGCGAGCGCGAGACGTTCTGCGGCACGACGCGCCCCATCACCGCCCCCACCTCGGGGTCGAAGAATGGCGCAACGAGCTGCTTGAGGAGCTTGGGGCCCGGGATGTAGTCGGCATCGAAGACGAGATGCACCTCGCTCCCCACGCGGGCACTCGCCTCCGCGAGCGCCGCCGCCTTTCCCGGCATGCCGCCGGTGCGCCACACCGGCTTGATCAACGCGGGATAGCGTGCCGCGTAGTCGCGCAGGATCGCGCCCGTGGCGTCGGTCGACCGGTCGTCGATCGGGATGATCGTCAGGCGGTCGCGCGGATAGTCGGCGGCCAGCAACGCCTCGATCGACCCGGTGATGACCTGCAGCTCGTTGTGACAGGGAATGAAGACCGTCACCGGGGGCCACTCGGCCACGGTGATGTCCACATACGGCTGCCGGTGCCGCCCGAAGAGGCGGCTGAAGGTGAAGACGTAGTGGCGCACCGTGTACACCACCAGGATGGCCACCACGACCCAGAGCAGCGCGATGAGGATGGTGACGATCATCGCGCCCCTCCCTCGGCGTTCGCCCCTCGCCGGCCCTGGCCACCGCGCAGCGCCGGCGTCGCGCGCGCCGCGTCAGGCCAACTCATCCCCCAGCCGTAGAAGGCCACGAAGACGAAGACTTCAATCAAGAGCCCCCACAGGAAGAACATTGTAGGGAGCGCCAGGAGCGACAGGTGGTACACCACATAGCTGTGCAGCGCCACCTGCAGCGGGAGCAGGACCGCCATGTGCCCCACGACCATCGCCGTCAGCAGCACCTTGCGCCACACGGCGATGTCGAACGGGTAGAACGTGAGTCCCAGCACCAGCGGCACCAGGACGAGCACGGCGCACCCCGCTTGCAGGAAGCCCAGCGTGTACTGCGGCAAGGCGTACGGAAAGCTGTCGGGGCGAATCGCGAAGTAGAGGATGCTCGACAGCTGGATGAGCGTGGCGAATCGCAGGTAGTAGCGCAGCGGCATCAAGCGCACCGGCAGCACGAGCGACACCGCCAGCACCAACGCGCAGATCCCCCCGACGGCCCAGTAGTGCCAGACACCCGGCAGCGGCGCCGGCGTGGTGACGTGCGGGACGTAGAAGCCGAACAGCGCGCTCGGCGTCGCGCTGGCAAAGCCGATCGGGCCGGGGAGGCCGAGCCAGGGGATGAGGCGCTCGAGCGCGAGACGCCACACCTCGCCTAACGGTTGAAGGGAGAGCGCCACCAGCGCCGACAGGAGCACTGGCACCACCACCATGCTGAGCACGCGCGAGGGGGTGAGGCGCCCACTGACCATCGCGCGATGCTCGCCGATGACCCCTCCGCGCGACCCGCGGGCGCGCAGCTCCCCCAGCAACCGCCCGCGCCCGTCGTTGGACGGGGCCAAGGCGGCCAGCTCGCGTGGCGTGCGGCTACCAGTGCGCGAAGACGCCAAGCGTCACCCCCGTGCGCCGGTAGAACGGATTCTGGTAGTGCTCGCCCTGCAGCAGCACGCCTCCGTACGGCCCCAGCCACTGCCGCCACGAGACCGCCCCTTCGTGGCTGGTGAAGCGTCGCACCGCGGCGTCGGCGCCGAGCAGCTGGAACCCCTCGCGCCCGGACGATCCCCGCAGCACCACGACCGCCTTGCCTTGCCTGCCTAACGTGATGGCGGCGTTGCCGCGCGCCGCATCCACGTCGCCGGGGGTGCTGCGCGTGACGCGCACCCCACCCTCGGCCACCACCAGCGGCGAGAGGTAGGCGGTGAGGGCGCCAAAGCCGCCCACATCACGATAGCCCAGCTTGGCGTCGACGACGGTGGTACCGAGCGTGGTGACGAGTGCTCGACGCCTCCCCCACTTGGTGGAGAGCGAGGCATCGAGGCGAAGGTCGGGGAGGACGAAGTCGCCCGAGCCACCCCCCACGCCGAGGTAGCTGTAGACGCGCTCACCCCAGACGTGCTGGTTGGCCGCGCTGACGTACGTCCCGGCGTCGCCGAACGCCGAGCGCTGGAGGACCTCGACGAACCACGTGTCGCGCGTGCCAGCGGGGACCGACAGCCGCAATCCGACGCTCCGCCAGTCGCCATATCCGCCAGACACCTGGTGCCGGTCGGCGAAGAGGTCGGCGCGACGATCGAGGGAGGGGGTCGCGGAGCCCTGCGCCGGCAACGGCGCCCCCGCCAGCGTGGCCACCACGCCTGAGACAACCGCCAGCCGCACAAGCGCCCGTTGCAGCAGGGCTCGCCGCGAGACAACGGTTGGAGCAGCGACCGTGCGCGGCCGCTGGCGATGGCGGCCGCGCTCCAGGGTCATGGCTCGACGACTCGCCGCGTGGGGAGGAGCGCTGGCCCCTCCTGCACCGGGAGCCCCCCGGCGTGCTTGGGGGCTCGACGCATCAGCGTTTGCACGATGCGCTGCGCCGCCATCCCGTCGCCGAACGGGTTCTCCCCGGACGTCATCGCCTCGATCTCGCGGTAGTCGTCGAGCAGGAGCGTCGCCGCGTCCACGATCGCCAGCGTGTCGGTCCCCACCACACGACCGAAGCCCGCGTCCACGACCTCGGGACGCTCCGTGTTCTTGCGGAGAATGAGGACCGGCTTTCCCAGCGACGGGCATTCTTCCTGGATCCCCCCCGAATCCGTCATCGCGAACTCCGAGCGGCGCAGCAGCTCCAGCAGGTCCGCGTAGCC